>ENA-OQIR01000037-OQIR01000037.1-human-gut-metagenome-genome-assembly--contig:-NODE-37-length-53994-cov-3.528208_pt1 | contig 53994 bp, 59 predicted proteins | sample MGYA00242580_ERZ504745 | MGnify/ENA primary metagenome ERZ504745 (study PRJEB26092, sample SAMD00036214) | human gut metagenome | host: Homo sapiens | study: EMG produced TPA metagenomics assembly of...
GGCCGCTCCTCGACCTGCGCGGCCCGGGCAGGAGCGACGCGCGCCATTATACGGACGCCATGTTCCATGTCCGCCAGCGTTTCGCATATGAAACGCATCAGCAGCATACACGTCACATTTGCGAAAGAATCGTCTACATCGTCCGCATCGCAACAATCCGCAACCCCATTCCGCTTACGCTTGACCATGGATTTCAAGCGGCGTATACCACCACACGATAAGAGGTTGGCATGAAGACGATGGCACGGCAAATAGGAACCGTTCTGTGCATGGCGCTGGCTTTGCTGTCGGCGTTCTACGCGTTCGCCGTGATGAAGACACATTCGGTACCGGCTTCTGGAAGGTCTGGCTGGTCATCGCCGCCGTTTTCGCCCTCCTCGCGGTTGGAATCGCCGCCAATTGGTGGGTGGCGCTCCCCCGCATCATACGAGGGGTCATCATCGCCGTGGTGTGCATCGGCATCGCCATATTCGGCACGGTGGAGGGGTGCATCATCAGCAACATGCATGCGCGGGGCGACCAGCATCTCGATTATGTGGTGGTGCTCGGCGCGCAGGTGCGCAAGTCCGGCCCCAGCAAGGCCTTGCGGTATCGTCTGGACACGGCGGCCGATTATCTGCGGAACAGTCCGGATACCATCTGCATCGTCTCCGGCGGCAAGGGCGCGAACGAGCCATTCCCCGAGGCACAGGGCATGGCCGATTATCTGAAGGCACATGGCATTGAGGAAGGCCGCATCCTTCAGGAATCCAAGTCGAAAACCACCCAGGAGAATATCGTCAACAGCAAGAAGCTCATTGCCGGAGACAACGCGTCCGTCGGCATCATCACCAATGACTTCCACATGTTCCGCGCATTGCAGATCGCGCATGACAATGGACTTGACGAAGCCCAAGGCATCGCGGCCGGTTCACCGCCCGATATGCTGGTGAACAACATGGTCCGCGAATTCTTCGCCGAAATCAAATTCCTGCTGTCCTAGTTCCTGCAAGTTCCGAGCTTGGATATTAGAAATCGCTTCCCCCGCTGGACCAATGTCTGAAGGTCAGCTGGCGTGCGCCGCGGCGTGCGTACCACGCGGCAGCCATTGCCCTTTCGGCAATGCGGCGAATGTGGGCCACTGTTCCGCGGCATCCGCGGCCGATTCGAGACGACGCTGGAAGCCGGGCCAATTCGGATCGGCTTCCAGCAGCCGTCCGAGCAGCAGCGCTGTGGCATGCGCGTCGCTCAACGCGCTGTGCGCATCCTCATTGGCGATGCCGAAGTAGTCGCAGCAGTCGGAAAGCTTGCCGCGACCAATCAGTGACCGCGACAGTTTCATCGTGCACAGCATAGTGCTCTGATGAACAGGTATGGAGGCGCCCATGCGCGAGTATTCGGCGAGCAGGAACCGCGAGTCGAACGACACGTTGTGGGCCACGAACACGCGGCCGGCAAGCAGGTCACGCAGTTCATGTGCGATGCCTTCGAAATCCGGCGCGTGCAGTAGATCGCGCGCGGTGATATGGTGCACCCAGGAGGCACCGACACTGCGATCCACATGAATCAGCGTCTCATGCTCGTCTTCGAGCGTGCCGTCCGGAGCCACGTGCACCAAGCCGATCTCAATGGCCCGATCGCCTTTCGCCGGACTCAATCCCGTGGTTTCGAAATCAACCACCGCGAATCCCTGATTCATTGTTCCTCCAGTCACACACTGTATTCCAGTGTAAAGCAAGGCAAAGGAATCATAGAAAAAGGCTGGAACCCTTAGGATTCCAGCCTTTATCGCATGTGCTGCGTCAATACAACGCCCACAGGCGGCCAATCGGTCTCACTTCTCGTCGGAAGCGAGCTCGTCAGCCACGGCGGCGGCAGCGGAAGCAGCCTCGACGCTCTCGGACTCTTCGTCTTCAGCTGCGGAACCGAGGAAGGCGCTCAGGTCCAGGGTCTCGCCCTCGGACTTGAAGGTCACGGCGCGCATGCCGGAGAGCAGGCCCTTGGAACGGCCGACTTCCTGCACAGCGGAACCGATCTGGCCGTTGCGGATGATGGCCTGGATGAAGGCGTTCGGATCCATGCCATACTGCTGGGCGATGGAGGCGAGGAAGTTGAAGACCTCACCCTGGGAGACCTTGACGTCCATGGTCTCGGCGAGCACGTCGAGCACCATCTGGTCGCGCAGTTCCTTCTCCACGGTTTCTTCGGCTTCGGCCTTCTGCTCCTTGGTGGCCTTGGACGGATCCGCGGTCACGTTCTTGAGCTGCTGCTCGACCATTTCGGCCTTGACGCCCTTCGGCACCGGAATCTCGAGGCCATCCTCGAGCTTGGCGATGAACGCGTCACGAGCGGCGGTGGCCTGACGCCTTCGGCGTCCTGAGCGGCGACCTTCTTCAGGTCTTCCTTCAGCTCGTCGAGGGTGTCGAACTCGGATGCTTCGGAAGCGAAGTCGTCATCGAGTTCCGGCAGTTCCTCGGCCTTGACGGAATTGACCTTGACCTTGATCAGGGCCTTCTCGCTTCGTGCTTGCCGGCCTCGAGGGTGCCTTCGAAGCTGGTTTCCTCACCGGCGGACAGGCCTTCGAGGGCCTCGTCCAGACCGTCGAGCATGGTGGCGGAGCCGAGCTCGTAGCTCACGCCCTCCTGGGAGTCGACGGTTTCGCCGTCGATTTCGGCGTTGAGGTCGATGTTGGCGTAGTCGCCCTTGGCGGCCGGACGGTCGACGCTCACGAGGGTGCCGAAACGCTGGCGCAGGGCTTCCAGACGGTTGTTGATGTCCTCATCGGTGACCTCGGCCTTGGCGACCTCGATCTCCATGCCGTCAAGAGCCGGCAGTTCGATGTCCGGGCGACGCTCGACGGTGGCGACGAACTTCAGCTTGGTCTCATCCTTGGCGGATTCCGGCACGTCCTGAACGTCGATCTCCGGCTGGGCCATCGGTGGATCTTCTTGGTTTCGAGAGCCTTGGAATACAGCTCCGGCACGCCGTTGTTCACAGCTTCGCCGGCGACGGCACCGAAGCCGATACGCTGGTCGATGATCTTGCCGGGCACGTGGCCCTTACGGAAGCCAGGCACGTTGACCTGCTTTGCGATTTCCTTGCGAGCCTCGTCGAGATACGGGTTGAACTCCTCCGGGTCGACGGTGACGGTGAGCTTCACCTTGGTCGGCTCAAGATTCCTGACGCTGATTTTCACGCTTGCGCTCCTGAAAAATACGGTTCTTCATATTTCTGCCGTTAGGCAACCTCTACATAATAGCGCGACTTACGGACTCTGCAACTAGGGAGACCTGCCAGTCGCGTGCGCCCTGTTCGCTGAGGAATCGCGCGACGTCACGCTTACGAGGTTCGTCCGTCCAGCACAGGTTACGCAAATACTGCGGTTTGATGACGATTTCCACAGGCGTGCGCGTGTCCTCCGCTATCTGGGAGACCGCCTTGCGCACCCTGTTGAGCACTTGCAGACGTTCCGGATACCGTTCCTTCCACACGCGAATCGATTTGGGAGCCGAAGCGGACTGCGATTCATGACGCCGCGCGGCGCCGCCGTCCACGTCCGGCCATTCGCTTGGCGGCAGGGCGAGCGCGTCCTGGATGATGTTCTTCCACATGCTCGGTTTGATTTTGCGTTGAATCGGCGCGTACCGTTCGAACATCTTGTCCTGTTCGGAATCGGTATGGATGCGCACGCGTTCGTTGATGGAGCGAATCGAACGGAATTGCGCAGCGTTGTGTGGTTTGCGTTTCGCCACTTCGATGATGGAGCTGTCGGACAGTAGCAGGTCGGCGCGATGTCGTATTCGCGCGCGAGTTCGTCGCGGCGGGTCCATAGCGCGCGGACGATGGCCAGCGCCTGCCGGTCACGCATGACTTCAGTGATGTGTGAGACATGCATCCAGGGAATCGGATGCTCCTTGCGTGGTCCCAGACCTTCTTTGAGCGCGTAATCGAACTCTTCCTGGGCCCATTCCATCTTGCCTTGGCGTTTGAGTTCGGCGCGCATCTTCGTTTCAAGCTCGATGAGCAGTTCGACGTCCAACGCCGCGTAATTTCGCCAGTCACGGGGCAACGGACGATACGACCAGTCAGCCGCGGAATGTTCTTTGGCAAGGGTCAGTCCAAGAAAGTGCTCGGTGACGGCGGCAAGTCCGAATCGTTTCAATCCCAGCAGACGCGCGGCGATTTCCGTGTCGAACAGCCGTTGCGGTTCCATGCCGAGTTCGTCGAATCCCGGAAGATCCTGCAGGGAATCATGCAGAATCCATACCGCATCTCCGACGGCACGGTTGAAATCGTTCCAATCCGCCCCGGCCGCGGCGAGCGCCTGCGGATCGAGCAGGCCGATGCCGGCTCCGTCGCGTTTGAACTGCACCAACCAGTCCTCATGCCCATACCGGAAGCCGGATGCGCGTTCCGCGTCCGCGGCAAGGGAGCCATGTGAGGAAGCCAGCTCACTGCAATAGTCACGGAATGCCGGCAACGTGTCGATCACGTTGGGCACGCCTTCGCGCGGTTCCGCCAGCAGCTTCGGCTCGTCAGTCAACGGGGTTTTCCTCCTCGGATTGCGTCATGGACCGGAGGAACGACGCCCACTGTCCGACTTGGGAGCCGGCGTCAAGGCTCCATCGGCATAGTCTAGTGGAGTCCAAGACACCCGGATCTCGCAGCCCACCCTGGGCACATCGGGTCATGGCCGAATGCTGTGTTTTGGGTGACTGTGACGGTGCCGGATACATGTTCGGAATCGTTTGGATTGAGACGTTCCATCATCATGTCCCAATACATGCCCGGAGTCAGGCAGTCGTCCTCCTTGTCGGGCAGTGGCAGGGATGCGAAAGCCACGCAACGCCAGTGGGAGTGCCAGTCCTCTCGGAATTTGAGCGAGTACAGGATCATGATCCAGCCGGATGCGTATGTTTCATCGCATTCCAACGCGACGCCGATGCCGAAGTTCGCCATGGAATTGGGCACCGGAATCTCACGGTATGTCATGCCTTTCAAACGCCGCATACAGTCCACGGAAAGCACCGCGTTCCAGACTTGGTCGGGAACGCCCTGCGGTCGCATAAGCATGGTCTGTGGGGCTTCGCCGCCCATATCCGCTCCCTTGCCATCGGCGCGCGCCACGTTACGCGCATCTCGTGGAAAATCAAAGATGTCTGCCATAGTTCAAGGCTACGACAGAGAAGGGCATTTCGTAGTATTTCGAACCACTTTGCCACGCGTCGAATGTGAAGATTTTCAGCGTATGAATAAATTGGTCCATGCCATCGATTCAGTCGGCGGCATGGACCAATATGAGGCGTTCCGCATATCCAGCGAATATGGGGAAGCCATTGAGAGGACGGGCGTTTAGTACACGGTGAAGCCGTGCGACTGGAACTGCTCGACCACACGTTGTTTCATTGCCGCGGACGGGCCTTTCTGGTCCTCCAACGGGTATGGGATGTTCAGCATGTGCCACTTCGGACGGCCAAGCTGGTGGAAGGGCAATACGTCGATATGTTCCAACGCGTCGCCGAAGGTCTCGCAGATCTTCGCCACGTTCTCGACGTTTTCTTCGGAGGATGTGAGGCCCGGCACGAGCACGAAACGCACCCAGATCTTCTTGCCTGCCTTGGCCAGACGCTGTCCGAAGTCGATGGTCGCTGCAGGATGCCGCCGGTCACCTTATGGTAGGTCTCCTCATCGCCGGATTTGACGTCAAGCAGGCACAGGTCGATGTCATCCACCATGTCATCGGTGTAGCTCGCACCGAGGAATCCGGACGTGTCGAGGCAGGTATGCACTCCCATCTGCTTGGCGGCATGGAACACGCGGGACACGAAAGCCGGCTGCATCATGGATTCGCCGCCGGAGAAAGTGATGCCGCCGCCGGTGGCCTTGAATAAATCGGCATACCTCTCGATTTTCTTGACCATGGCTTCGTAGTAGACGGGCTTGCCGTCGCGCATCTTCCAAGTATCCGGATTCTGGCAGTACTGGCAGCGCAGAGGGCATCCGCTCATGAACACGGTCATTCTGGTGCCAGGACCATCCACGGAAGTGTTGATGTCCCACGAGTGCACGAAACCGATATCGCCGCTTTTCAACGCCTTGATGCGGTCGAGACGGTCCAAGCCGATTGGCGATTCGAATCCGGACAGGCCTCCCATCAGCGTCTGGTTGACGTAGTCCTTGGAATCCCTCAGCATGTGTCTGGTCGTGGAACGGAAAATATGTTCAGACATCAATGTCCCCTTTCATCTGCCATCCCAATCATATGGGAAAACGATATGGGAAAAGCGAAAGGGACGAAGCCACGAGCTCCGTCCCTTCGCATTACCGTCGTTTCATGCGACGGCTTTCATTTGGCTGATTGTGCCGTTCAGTCGACGACAGCGCCTGGTGGAACGTACGGGAGATCACGTCGAGCTGCTGTTCCTTGGTGAGCTTGACGAAGTTCACCGCGTAGCCGGAGACGCGCACGGTCAGGTGCGGGTACTTCTCCGGATGCTCGACGGCATCCTCGAGCTGCTCCTTGCGCAGCACGTTGATGTTGGCGTGGTACAGGCCGTGGCCATTGCCGGCGTCCAGGATGCCAACGAGGTTGCCGATACGTTCTTCCTCGTCGCGGCCCAGACCATCAGGGGTGATGGTGTTGGTCAGCGAGATGCCGTCAAGAGCGTCGTTGTAGTCGATCTTGCCGACGGAGAACATGGACGGCAGCATGCCGTGGGAGTCCATGCCGTTCTCCGGGTTGGCGCCCGGAGCGTACGGGGTGCCCTTCTTGTGGCCGGACGGGAAGGCGCCGGTGGCCTTGCCGTATTCCACGTTGGAGGTGATGGTCAGGATGGACTGGGTCGGGACGGCGTCGCGGTACACCGGCAGACGCTTGACCTGGCCCATGACGGTGGAGACGACCCACTTGGCGATGTCGTCGGCACGGTCATCATCGTTGCCGTACAGCGGGAAGTCGCCTTCGGTGCGGTAGCCGACGATCAGATCGTCATCGGCGCCTTCGACGTACTCGTTCTCGTGGCCCGGCGTGGTCTTGGCGTCCTTGTTGTAGATCGGGTAGACCTTGGCGTACTTGCATGCGGACAGGGAGTCGGCCGCGATCGACAGGCCGGACATGCCGCAGCCGAGGGTGCGGTACACTTCCTTGTCGTGCAGAGCCATCTCGATGGACTCGTAAGCGTACTTATCATGCATGTAATGGATGATGTTCAGAGCCATCACATAGGTCTCGGACAGCCATTCGAGGGCCTTCTCGTAGTTGGCCTTGACCTTCTCGTAATCCAGCGTGCCATCGGCTTCCGGCTTGATCGGGTCGATGACGCCCTTGTCGATGACCTGCATGCCGGTCATCTCGTCACGTCCGCCGTTGATGGCGTACAGCAGGGCCTTGGCGGAGTTCACACGAGCGGCGAAGAACTGCATCTGCTTGCCCACGCGCATCGGGGAGACGCAGCATGCGATGGCGGCGTCGTCGCCCCAGTGAGAGCGGATTTCCTTATCGGACTCGTACTGGATGGCCGAGGTGTCGATGGAGATTCGGGCGCAGAAGCGCTTGTAGCTTCCGGCAGCTTCGGATCCCAGAAGATGGTGATGTTCGGCTCCGGGCCAGGTCCGAGGTGCTCGAGGGTCAGGGTGTTGAGCAGACGGAACGAGGTCTTGGTGACCATGGTACGGCCGTCGTCGCCGAAGCCGGCGTCGGACCAAGTCGCCCAGTACGGATCGCCGGAGAAGATCGCGTCGTAATCCTTGGTACGCAGGAAGCGCACGATGCGCAGCTTCATGACCAGGTTATCGATGATCTCCTGTGCGTCGGTCTCGGTGATCTTGCCGGCCTTCAGGTCGCGCTCGAAGTAGACGTCGAAGAAGGTGGAGACACGGCCGAAGGACATGGCGGCGCCGTCCTGGCTCTTGACGGAGGCGAGGTAGCCCATGTAGGTCCACTGCACGGCTTCCTGTGCGGTCTGTGCCGGGCGGGACAGGTCGAGGCCGTACTCGTTGCCGAGGTTGATCAGCTGCTTCAGGGCCTTGATCTGCTCGTCATGCTCCTCACGGAAGCGGATCCAGTGCTCGATCTCCGGCTCGGTGAAGTCGTTGCGGTACGGGATGGAGTCCTTGTCGCGCTGCTTGAACTTGATCAGCGTGTTCACGCCGTACAGGGCCACACGACGGTAATCGCCGATGATGCGGCCGCGGCCGTAGGCATCCGGCAGACCGGTGAGGATCTTGTTGTGGCGAGCTACCTTGATCTGCTTGGTGTAGACGCCGAAGACGCCGTCGTTGTGGGTCTTGCGGTACTTGGTGAAGATCTTCTTGATCTCCGGATCGGGCTCCTTGCCGGCTTCCTTGATGGCCTGCTCGACCATACGCCAGCCGCCGTTCGGCATCATGGCGCGCTTGCACGGCACATCGGTCTGCAGACCGACAATCACATTGTCGACTTCCGGGGAATCGATGTAGCCGGCCGGGAAGGCGTCGATGCCCGCCGGGGTGTGGGTGTCCACGTCGTAGACGCGCTGCTTGCGCTCCACGGACAGATAGTTGTCGTCCAGATACTTCACAGGTGCTTGGTCTTGTCGGTGGCGTCAGCCAGGAAGGACTCGTCGCCCTCATATGGCGTGTAGTTCTTCTGGATGAAGTCGCGGACATCAATGTCCTTCTGCCAGTTGCCCTCGGTGAAGCCTTCCCAAGCCTTAGCCTCAAGTTCCTCCTGGGAGACCGCCGTTGCATCAACTGCTGCCATTTCCACTCCTTACTGGGTGTCGGTTGGCGACGCATCGTTACGCCGTCGCTACTTCATGATTGTAACGGCAATCATCTGCGAAAAGCCTGAAAACCACGCCCGAAATTAGTGACATAAATCACAATCGGGCGTGGTTTTCATATGGAATTCACTTTTCGGAAGATGCCGAGCCGTCCGCTGACCAGCGTTTCCATTCGCGGTCCTGTTCCTCCCATTTGAGATTGCGTTCCTGCACGATCTTCCACGCGTCGAGCGCGTCCTCACGGGTTCTGTACGGCCCCATGCGGTGGCTTGCCGGAGAGATCATGCCCAATTCCGGCTGCTCGGTGACGGTGTTGAAATACCACTGCTTTTCCATATCGGCTTCCTTCGGCTCTCGATGTTCTACTTGCGATCGCCGATTATTCGCGGAATGCATTGGTGACCGGCAGACGGCGATCACGTCCAAACGCCAGCGCCGTCACCTTCGGTCCCAGCGGATACTGGCGACGCTTCCATTCGGCGCGGTCGACCAATCGCATGACCGTGTCGACGGTCGCCTCGTCGAAGCCGTCGGCCAGCAGGTCGGCGCGGCCATGAGCATGCTCGATGTACATTGCCAATACTTGGTCGAGCAGCGCGTATTCCGGCAGCGAATCGGAATCCTTCTGCCCTGGGCGCAATTCGGCGGACGGCGCCTTCTCGATCGAGTTGACGGGGATCATCACACCATCCGGCAGCGGAGTGCCCGCGCTCCCCTGCTCGTTGCCGACGACATGCAGACCGCCGATGCCCATGCCGGCGGCGGCAGCTTGTTGCGCCAGCGGGAGATCTCCCACACACGGGTCTTGAGCAGGTCCTTGATCGGCGCATAGCCGCCGACCGCATCGCCGTAGATTGTGGAATAGCCGCATGCCAGTTCGGACTTGTTGCCAGTGGCCACGGCCAGCAGTCCTTTGGAGTTCGAGTAGGCCATGACGATGACGCCGCGGATGCGCGCCTGCAGGTTCTCGGCGGCGACGCTTCCAGTTCCAGCTGGTTTTGGAAGGAGACGAACAGCGGCTCGATGGGCTGAATGTCATAATGCGCGCCGATATTGCGCGCCAGATCAGCTGCATCGTCCTTGGATCCGTCGGACGAATACATGCTCGGCATGGAGATGCCGTACACGTTCTCGCCGCCCACCGCGTCGGCCGCCATGGCAGCCACGAGCGCGGAATCGATGCCGCCGGACAGGCCCAGGCACACGCCCTTGAAATGGTTCTTGGCCATGTAATCCTTCAGACCCAGCACGCAGGCGGTGTACACTTCCTCGTCCGGATCGGGCTTGGCTGCGATCGTACCGACCTTCTGATGCTCCGCGGACGTGTCCAAGTCGAAGAAGCTCAGATCCTCCATGAACATCGGCGAGCACTCAAGCAGGGTGCCGTCGGTGTCCACAACGAAGCTGCCGCCGTCAAAGACGAGGTCGTCCTGGCCGCCCACTTGGTTCAGGTAGATCATCGGGGCGTTCACTTCGGCCGCGCGGCGCACCGCGAGGTCGAGACGGGTGTCGGTTTTGCCTTCCTCATATGGCGAACCGTTCATGGTCAGCAGCAGGTCGATGTTCTCCTTGGCGAGTTCGGCCACAGGCCGCCGTCCTGCCAGATGTCCTCGCAGATGGCCACGCCGATGCGCGCGCCGTTCACGTCGAGCACCATGGATTTGTTGCCGGGGCTGAAGATGCGGAATTCGTCGAACACGCCGTAATTGGGCAGGAAATGCTTGTCGTAGCCGGCCCAGACAACGCCGTCGTGCAGGATGACGAGTCGGTTGCGCGGTTTGGAGGTTTCACGGTCGGTGCCTACAGTGCCGACCACCACATATAGTTCGCCGAGACTGTCGGATGCCAGTTCGGTGGCGAGCCAGTTGGCTTTGTCCCATGCGGCTTTGCGGAAGGTGGCACGCAGGGCGAGGTCTTCGATGGGGTATCCGGTCAATGTCATTTCCGGGAACACGACGACCTGCGCGCCCTGCTGAGCGGCGAGATGCGCGTACCGCATGACCTTGTCGGCGTTGGAATCAAGGTCTCCGACGCAGGTGTCGATTTGGGCGAGTGCGAAGCGAATGTCTGTCATAGCTGCCTAACTTACCGTTGATTTGTTGGATATGTTGTGTTTTTTACGATTATGAAAATTACGATTACGGCGTTCCGCACGTGGCGTCACGACAGTTCGTTGAGCACCGTCAGCGCCGCGTTGGCGTAGAATTCCACGCCGGCTTGCAGCGATTCGTCAAGACCGACGAAGTGCGGGCTGTGCCAATCCGGGCAGCCTTCCTCGCCGTTGGATCCGATGAAGGCGAACACAGGCGATGGTGACGGGCATGAAATCGCAGAAGTCCTCCCCGCCATCGACGGTGGATGGGTTCGAGCTGGGCGTAATCGCGCACGTTGTCGGCGACTATCTTGGAAAGTTCCGTATCGGAGACGAGCGGATTCTGGAAGTCGTCCCAATCGATGTCGGCGGTGATGCCGTAACCGGCCGCAATGGACTGGACCTGTTGCTTGAAGCGTTTCTCCACCAGTTCACCGTCGGACTTGTGGAAGTATCGTACGGTGCCTTGGAAGCTCGCCTTGTCGGGTACGACGTTCCACACGTGGCCGCCGTGCATTTCGGTGATGGACAGTACGAGCGGATGGAACGGCGATACGTTACGGCTCACGATGGTCTGCAATGCGAGGACCATCGTGGCGAGCGCCTCGATCGGGCCGGTGCCTTGTGCGGATAGCCGGCGTGTGTGCCGGTGGCGTGCAGGGTTACATGGAATTTCACGCAGCCGGCCATCATCGGTTCGGGGCCGACGGCGATCTGTCCGGGCGCGTAGTTCGGGTTGTTGTGCGCGCCGATGGCGGCTGATACGTCGGCGAGCAGTCCCGCGTCGACCATGGCCTTTCGCGCCGAGGCCAAGTTCCTCGGCGGGCTGGAACAGCAGTTTGATGGAGCCTTGATGTGTTTGCGGCGCTTGGCGAGCCAGAACGCGGCACCGAGCATGTACGACATGTGCAGGTCGTGGCCGCAGCCGTGCATCACGCCGTCGTTGACGGATGAGAACGGCAGACCGGTGTCTTCCTGGATGGGCAGACCATCGATGTCGGCGCGCAATGCGATGCGTGGTCCCGGCTGGTCGCCGCGGATCAGTCCGACCACGCCGGTTTCGAGCGGATTGTTGAGCACTTCGATGTCGTGTGCGCGCAGCAGCTTCTCAATGTAGGCGCTGGTCTCGTATTCCTTGAAGCTGCGTTCGGGGTGCGCATGCAGATAGTGCCTGATTTCGATGATCTCCGGCGTGATTTCGATATGTTCGCTCATGGTTGACGATTGTAGGCACATCCGGCCGTTTTTCCTATTTTCGTGGTCGTGTTCCGTGCCGTGCACGACGTTTTCGCACATATCCTCGTAAGCTGGATACCGGGTTTGACATGGTTTTTCATGGAGGCAGCATGGCTCAGGACATCAAGACGGCGTTTTTCGACATCGACGGCACGTTGACGAGTTTCGTCACGCATGTGGTGCCGCAGTCCACCGTCGACGCGTTGCATGCATTGCAGCGCAATGGCGTGAAGGTGTTCATCTGTTCGGGCCGCGCACCCTCCTACATGGGCGTGGTGCTTGATACCATTCCCGTCACGTTCGACGGCATCGTGGGACTTAACGGCCAGTATTGCACCACGCGCGACGGTCTCGACTACCGGCATCCAATCGACCAGGCCGACGTGAAGCTGATCACCGACTGGCTTGAAACGCATGCCGACGTGGTCGCCAACTATGCGGAAAGCGACTATGGGTATTTCAATCGCACGAACGCCGCATTGGAACGCACGTGGAACAGTCTCGGCAAGACCGCGCCGAAAATCGACGTGCATGATCCGCGCGAACGCATCGCAAACCATTCCACGTTCCAAATCAGCCCGTATGTGGACGAGACGATGGAAGCCGAAATCGCCAGCATGTGCAGCAACGTGCGCGGCGTCAGATGGCATCCCGCTTTCACCGATCTGATTCCCGCCGATGGAGGCAAGGCGGTTGGTATGCAGGTGATGCTGGAGCATTTCGGTTGGACGAAAGACAACGCGATCGCATTCGGCGACGGCGGCAACGATGTGGACATGCTACGATTCGCGGGAATCGGCGTGGCAATGGGCAACGCCACCGACGAGCCGAAAGCGGCGGCCGATTACGTCACCGACAGCGTCGACGACGCCGGCATAGCCAACGCGCTTAAGCATTTCGGCGTTATATGACGGTGTTTCCGCAAGATTATTTACGATTCACAAGTCTGTTTTTCGCATATTCCTGCGGTTTTTGCGCCCTTTATAAATAATTCCGATAAGCGCGCGACGTGTTGCCGTCACAGGTTCCTCTATATTGGTCAATCGTTGGCCCGCAACCGCAGTAAGCGTCCGGGCCGTGTAGCGAAATTGAGAGAGGAACTCAACCATGCGTAACAAGAAGATTCTCGGCGCACTGCTCGCCGTCACCACGCTCGCGACCTTCGGCCTGGCAGGCTGCGGCAATTCCGGTTCCAACGGTGCCGCCTCCAAGGAGGACGACAAGACCATCACCGTGGCCGCCTCCCCGACCCCGCACGCGGAGATCCTGAACAAGGCGGTCAAACCGCTCGTCGAGAAGGACGGCTACAAGCTGGTCGTCAAGGAGTTCACCGACTACGTGCAGCCGAACACCGCCACCGAGGATGGCGAGGTTGACGCCAACTACTTCCAGCACAAGCCGTACCTCGACAACTTCAACAAGGAGAAGGGCACGCATCTGGTGTCCGTGGAGGGCATCCATTTCGAGCCGTTCGGCCTGTACCCGGGCAAGACCAAGGAGCTGAAGAATCTTCAGGACGGCGCCACCGTGGCCGTGCCGAATGATGCCACCAACGAGGCCCGCGCGCTTCTGCTGCTGCAGGATGCCGGCTGATCAAGCTGAAGGATCCGAAGGACATCAACGCCACGCCGAAGGACATCACCTCCAATCCGAAGAACCTGAAGTTCAAGAGCTTGAGGCCGCCGTCGTGCCGACCGTCATCAAGGATGTCGACATCGCAGCCCTGAACGGCAACTACGCCATCCAGGCCGGCTTCGACCCGACCAAGGACACGCTAGCCACCGAGAAGGCCGACGGTCTGGCCGCGAAGACCTACCAGAACATCCTCGTGGTGAAGGAAGGCAATGAGAACACCGCCAAGACCAAGGAGCTCAAGAAGGCTTTGAAGTCCGACGAGGTGCGTGACTACATCAACAAGAACTACAAGGGCGCTGTCGTTCCGGTCTTCTAAGACCCGCTTCGGCAGTAGGAGTTCAATGCCGCAGGTATACTACCCTGCGGCATTCTTGTTATGGAACACGATTAGGAACAGGACATTATGACGATTCAGATCGACCATCTGCACAAAAGCTACGGCAGTGGCGCCGAAGCGCATGAGGTGCTGCACGACATTAACCTGACCATCGATTCGGGTGAGGTCTTCGGCATTCTCGGCTCGTCCGGCGCGGGCAAATCGACATTGGTGCGTTGCATCAACCTGCTGGAACGCCCCACTTCCGGCAAGGTGCTCATCGACGGACGAGACATCACCGGCGTGAAAGGCAAGGAGCTGGCGGACGTGCGCGCCGGAATCGGCATGATCTTCCAGAACTTCAGCCTGTTTCAACAGCGCACCGTGCTGCGCAACGTGACCTTCCCGCTGGAACTCAACCACACGCCGAAAGCCAATCGTGAGGAACGTGCGCGGTATCTGCTCGATCTGGTCGGTCTGGCTGATCTGGCCGACCGCTACCCCAGCCAGCTGTCCGGCGGCCAGCAGCAGCGCGTGGCCATCGCAAGGGCGTTGGCCAACAATCCGTCCATCATGCTGTGCGATGAGGCCACCAGCGCGCTCGACTCCACCACGACGGCGCAGATCCTCGACCTGCTGCGTCGCATCAACCGTGAACTTAATGTGACGCTGGTCGTCATCACGCATTCGCTGTCCGTGGCACGCAACATCTGCGACCGTGTGGCCATGATAGACGGAGGCCGCATTGTGGAAATGGGCGATACGGAAGCGCTGTTCGCCGATCCGCACAGTGACATTCTGAAGACTTTGATCGCCGACGCGAAGGTGACGAACCATCGACATACGCACGAAACGGCGGATGGCGCGAAGAATGGGGCGGCCGATGATTCCGCCCAGAAAGAGGTGAAATGAGATGGGACAGGTGGTTTCGCAATTCATCGCCGATTATGGCGAACTGCTGGTCGAAGGCGTGCGTGACACGATCATCATGACTGCTGTGGCGACGCTGCTGGCATATGTGATCGGCCTGCCGGTCGGCGTGCTGCTCATCACGTCCGCGAAAAAGGGCATCCGTCCGAACGCACCGCTCAACACCGTGCTCGGCTGGATCGTGAACATCGTGCGTTCCGTGCCGTTCATCATTCTGCTGGTGGCCATCATCCCGCTGACCCGACTGATTGTCGGCACCTCGCTCGGCGTGCCGGGCGCCATCGTGCCGCTGGTCATCACCGCGGCTCCGTTCGTGGCGCGCGTGGTGGAACAGTCGCTCGCCGAAGTGGACGGCAGTCTGGTGGAGGCCGCGCAAAGCTTCGGTGCCAGCAACCTGCAGATCGTGTTCAAGGTGCTGCTGTTCGAAAGCCTGCCATCGCTGGTGCGCGGTGCGGCACTAACGTTCATCACCCTGTTCGGCTTCTCCGCCATGGCCGGTACCGTCGGCGCGGGCGGCCTGGGCGATATCGCCATACGTTACGGCTACCAGCGTTACCAGTACGACGTGATGACCGTTGCGTGATCCTGTGCGTCATTCTCGTGCAGATCGTGCAGACCATCGGCGACGTGGTGTCCGACCATATCGACCATCACGAGCGTTGAGCCAGCACATTCGCGTTCCTTATGAAAAGCGGGTCCAAACGTTTGTTGTTTGGACCCGCTTTTCGTACGCGGAAAGAGACGCTGCTCGTAGACGATTACTTGTTGAGCTCGGCCTTGACCAGACCGGCCAGCTTGCCGCCATCGATGGTTTTGCCGGCAAGCGCGGCACGAGCGGCTTTGACGACGCGACCCATGTCCTTGGGGCCGGCCGGGTTCACTTCTGCCACGGCGTCGGCGACGGCTTTGGCGTAGTCCTCGTCGCTGGCGGCCGCCGGCAGGAAGGTTTCCAGGAAATCGGCCTCGGCGGTTTCGGGAGCGGCCTTGTCCGCCAGTCCCTTGTCTTCGTACAGTTTGGCGGTCTCACGACGGGTCTTGACGCCCTTCTGGATGACCTTGAGCGCTTCCTCGTCGGTCGCTTCGTGACCGTTGGCGATCTCCAGGTTCTGGATGTCCGCCAACGTCAGGTTGATCGGGTTGAGCTTAGCCTTGTCCTTGGCTTTCATCGCCGCGATCTTGGCTTTCTTCAGCGTGTCCTTCATCGACATGTTCGTTCCTCTTTTCTTGACCGTTCGAACACCGTCTTAATACTACGCGTCTACCAATCCGCCGTCCTGTATCCGTGCCGTCGGCATCCACGCCGGTCTCAAGCCCATGAGACACTTGGAGCCATGACTACAGTTATCATGCGCACCTCCGAAGGTGACATCAAAATCAACCTGTTCGACGACGAAACCCCGGAAACCGTGGCCAATTTCCTCGGCCTTGCCACCGGCGAGAAGGAATGGATCGATCCGATGACCGGCCAGCCTTCCCATGAGCCGTTCTACAACGGTCTAACCTTCCACCGCATCATCAAGGATTTCATGATTCAGGGTGGCTGCCCGCTGGGCAACGGCACCGGCGGCCCGGGCTACGACTTCGACGATGAAATTGTTCCTGATCTGAAGTTCGACCACCCGTACCTGCTGGCCATGGCGAACGCCGGCCTGCGTCGTGGCATGGACGGCAAGATCCACGGCACCAACGGTTCCCAGTTCTTCATCACCACCGTGCCGACCCCGTGGCTCGACGGCCACCACACCATCTTCGGCGAGGTTGCGGATGACGATTCCAAGGCAGTGGTCGACAAGCTCGAAGCCGTGGACACCGATCGCATGGACCGTCCGACCGAGCCGGTCGGCATCGTGTCCGTGGAAGTGCTCAAGTAAGCGTTTCCCGCACAGCCGTACAATATAGGAAAGCCCCTCGATTGAGGGGCTTTCTTCATTTTATTTATAGAGGCGTTTGCTTGCAATCACCGGCTTATGTGATTCGTCAACATCACATTTTGCGCAGTCGCGGTTCCGCGGAATCCTTCGCGCCGGTGATGCGGTACACGTCGAACACGCCTTCGATTTTACGCACGGCGGCGAGCAGGGTGTTCAGATGCTGCGGATCGGCCATTTCGAAGCTGAATTGGCTGGTGGCCACACGGTCGGTGCCGGTGGAAATCGAGCCGGAGATGATATTCACGCCGTGATCGGACAGCACGCGTGTCACATCGTTCAGCAGATGCGGACGGTCAAGCGCCTCGACCTGGATCTTGACCATGAACACGCCCTTGGTGCTGGTCCACTGCACATCCACCACACGTTCGGCTGGCGTTTCTCCAGTTCGAGCATGTTCTGGCAGTCCACGCGATGCACGGACACGCTTGGTTGCGGGTGATGAAGCCGATGATCTTGTCTCCAGGAACCGGCATGCAGCATCGGGCCAGCTTGACCCAGATGTCCCCCACGCCCTTGACGGAGATACCCAACGAGCTGGTGGTCTTCTTGGTACGCTCCACCTGCTTGAGCGGCAACGCTCCTGCTCGACTTCCTCATCCACCTCGTCGCTGCCCGCGTCACGGACCAGATGCGAGATGACGTTCTGCGTGGAGATCTGGCCATCACCAATCGCCACGAACACGGCTTCCGCGTTGGCAAGGTTCAACTCGTCGGCGACACCCACCAATGCTTCCGGAGTCAGCAGCGTGGTGATTGGCAGGTTGCGCTTGCGCATGGCGCGCGTCAGCTCGTCACGGCCTTCCTCGACGGCTTCGGTACGGCGTTCCTTGCTGAACCATTGACGAATCTTGTTGCGTGCCTTCGGGCTCTTGGCGAAGCTCAGCCAATCACGCGACGGACCTGCGGATTCGGACTTGGATGTCAATATTTCAACGGTATCGCCATTCTCGAGCTTGGTATCAAGCGGCACCAATCGTCCGTTCACGCGCGCACCCATGGTACGGTGACCGACTTCGGTGTGCACCGCATAAGCGAAATCAATCGGAGTGGCTTCGGCGGGAAGCGAGACGATCTTGCCTTTCGGCGTGAACACGTAGACCTCTGCCGCGCCCAAATCCTCTTTGAGGGAGCCAAGGAATTCGTCGGAATCCGGCGTTTCGCTCGTCCAGTCGGCAAGTTGCTGAATCCATTTGAGGTTGTCGGCCTCGCTCAGCTCCTGGTTTTCGCCACGCTTGCGGTCGGACTTGTCAGGCGAGCTCAACGCGCGTCCGGCTTGGCCGTTCTCCTTGTACTTCCAATGCGCAGCGATGCCGAATTCCGCGCGGCGGTGCATGTCCCACGTGCGGATCTGAATCTCCACCGGCTTGCCGCCGGGGCCGACCACCGTGGTGTGCAGGCTCTGGTACATGTTGAGCTTCGGCATGGCGATATAGTCTTTGAAACGGCCGGGAACAGGTTCCACCGCGCATGCACGGCACCCAACGCCGCATAGCAGTCCTGAATCGTGTCGACGATGATACGCACGCCCACCAAATCATAAATGTTGGCGAAATCGTGCCCGCGCACGATCATCTTCTGGTAAATGGAGAAGTAGTCCTTCGGACGGCCCGTCACATAGGCTTTGATGTGCTGTTCGTCGAGATCCTCATTGATTTCGGCGAGAATCTGCTTCAGGTACACGTCGCGTTGTCCGGCGCGACGGGCCACCAATACCACAATCTCGTTGTAGATCTTCGGATACAGAACCTTGAAGCTGAGTTCTTCCAACTCAGTTTTGATGGCGTTCATGCCAAGACGGTTGGCGAGCGGCGCATACACATCCAGCGTTTCACGTGCCTTTTTCTGCGCGTTCGACTGCTTGACGTAACGCCATGTACGGGCGTTGTGCACACGGTCGGCGAGCTTGACCACCAGCACGCGCACGTCGCGGCTCATCGCCACCACCATTTTGCGGATGGTCTCGGCCTGGCGGAATCGCCGTATTCCATTTTGGAAAGCTTCGTGACGCCGTCCACCAGGCCGGTCACCGTGTCGCCGAATTCGCGCGGCATTCGTCGAGCGTGTAGTCGGTGTCCTCCACCGTGTCGTGCAGAAGGCCCGCTGCCACAACCAGCGGCCCCATGCCAAGATCGGCGAGGATCTGCGCCACTGCAAGCGGATGGATGATGTACGGCTCGCCGGATTTACGCCGTTGCGACGAATGCTGGTTGACGGCGCGCCGGTAGGCTCTCGCGAGAATGTTCATGTCCTCGTCGGGATGGTGGTATTCGCACATCTTGAGGATTGGTTCAAGCGGGTCAAGCGGATTCGTGCTGATCTCGCAGCCCAACATTCTGGCCGAACGAACCTCATGATCCATGTCGCTCATTTCGCTCCTCCTCGCTTGGAATGTACCCTATAGTACCCGCGCATCACCATATGACGGATGTATCCGGCCGCGTGTTGCACGGGCCGGATACATCCTCGGTCTTTGTGTATTGCAGTCCCGTCAGGACGCAACGCCGGTTGATCCGAAGCCACGTTCCGCGCGGTCGGATCCGGGCAGGGTCTGCGCCTCGATGAATTTTGCCTCGACGTAGCGTTGGATGACCAGCTGTGCGATGCGGTCGCCCGGATGGAACGTCACGGCGCGTTCCGGATCGAGGTTGATCAACGGCACCTTGATTTCGCCACGGTATCCAGCGTCGATGGTTCCCGGCGCGTTAAGCACCGTGACGCCCTGCTTGACGGCGAGTCCCGAACGCGGATGCACCAGCGCCACATAGCCGGCAGGCAATGCGATTGCCACTCCCGTGGGCACCAGCGCCCGCTGGAACGGCTTCAACGTCACTTCTTCGGTGGTGCGCAGATCGGCACCGGCATCTCCGGCATGGGCGTAATGCAGCTGAGCCGGCTGCCCGGGATCCAGCGACTTTACCAGAACCTCGACGTTTTCCGGCTCGTTGTATGCCTCGTCGAACGCCATCAGGCCGCACACTCCTTGCATACCGGCTGTCCGTCGTCGGTAGTGTAGGCAAGCTGGCTGCGATGCTTCACCAGGAAGCATTCGGAGCAGATGAACTCGTCGCCCTGCATCGGAATGACGGTCACCGAAGCGTCCTCATTGCTCAAATCGGCGCCCGGCAGCTCGTAGTCTTCGGCAATGGCGTTCTCGTCATCGTCCATATCGTTGGAATTGTTCTGAGAACCCTTGCTCAAAGCCTGGAGCGACTCCTCGTCCTCGTCTTTGTTGCGCGGGGAATCATAATCCTGTGCCATCGAGATTCCTTTCGTCATCTATGGTGCTTATGCGCCATAGAATACATGACTTTTCCCCCGCTAGGATACACGAATTGAAATACTCGTAAAATCCGACACGTGGGCACAATAGAATTAATAGGAAAATCTAAGGGAAAGTGGTGTGTTGTGCCTGAGAATGCGCTCGAAGATGCACGGTTCGATCATGTGAGTGAAACCGGTGAGCTCGTCTTTGTTTCAGGTGCCGGCAAATTCGCCGTCAAGGTCGATGAAGCGCTTGAAAGAGCCATTTTGGAGGCAAAGCAGATTCGCACCGAAACCCAAGAGGAGCGTCAGCAGCAAGCGCCTTCCACGCTGCCGATCTCCCAAATCCAATCCTTGATTCGAGCCGGAGCCAATCCGACCCGCGTGGCGGAGCGATATTCGTTGAGCGAAGCGCTTGTTCGGCGTTTCTCGGCGGCGGTGGAAACCGAAAAGCAATATGCGATCGAACAGTTCCTGGCGGTTCCCGCGCCGAAGGAAAGCCGTGTGCGCACGCTTTCCGAACTGATCGAACGCACGTTCGCCGCAGCCCACGTACGGTTGGAGGATGTGCGGTGGAAGGCCACCAGACGCGGTTTGGAACCGTGGAAGATTACCGCGGAGTTCGATTCCGCAGGTCATGCCGCCCGTGCGGAATGGTCTTGGAACATGCATGACAACGCGGTCAACTGTCTGAACGCAATGGCACGCAAGCTCATCGGCGAACAAGACACGCCGACGGAAGGACACGCCGAGAAGCAGGTCGACCAGAATTTTCTCGCATCATTGAATTTGCCGGGCGATTCCGCACGTTCCGCACGTATCGAACAGACGGTGTCCGCTTGGAATGCTCCGGAACCGGTTGCACCACAAGCCACGAATATCAAGACCACCGTTGAGACTCAGTCATCGGCGACCGTTCCGCTGCCGAACCGTCCGGAAATCGCGACGACGCAGTACCCCGCCCCTTCAACGACGGAACCTGCCCAAAACTCGCAAAACACGCAATCCGCCGGCGAGCAGCAGTCCGATAAGTCCAAGATGGCATCATCCGATCCTCATAGTCAGAGCACCACCAAATCGAAGCGCCGTGCAGGACGCTCCGCAGTGCCGAGTTGGGATGAAATTCTGTTCGGTGACTGATTAACGTTCCCTAACATCCCACGGCAACATCCGTTCAGACGTTCGGATCATTCAATCAAGCCACGTCAATCAGGCATGGAATATCAGATTCCATGTAGGTCAGCGACCCGTGCACGCTGGGCAGATGCATCGCCTTCTCCGCCTGTGTGCGGGAATCGACAATGGTGGTAGAGCCCGCAGCGGAGACGACCACATCGCCGATCATCGACTTGACGCGTTCATCGACTGGTCCGTAGACGCCTTCCTCGATTGCCTGCCGGCGGGTGCGCACCTGGGCGCGCTCCCCCAGCACGTCACGCCAACGAGCGGCGATGTCCTCCGGATTCTCGCCATCCTCGCCATAAAGCATGACACAGCGTGGTTCGCCGCCGACATTCGCGACGCCCCACATCAGCTGGGGTTCGGACGCTATGTCGATGCAGGCTTCCGGGTCGGCGGTTATCATGCCATGATCCGCCACGATGACGATCAGCGTGTTCTTCGGCACACTTCGACGCAGCAAAGACAACTGGGCGTCGATACGCTCATATGTGCCGATCCACTTGTCGGAGTCCCAGCCGTAATTGTGTCCGATCTTGTCCGCGTCGCGCAGGTACACGTATGTCAGTCCGGGCGTGTTCGCCGCTTTCGCCGCGGTCATGATACGTCGGCGTGGATCGTCATTGGAGATGTAGTCGCTGCCACGTAACGCCGCCTGAGTCAACGCGGAGAACGCGAATTTCGGCAGTCCCGAACTGGTGACGCGAACGTCCTGTTCCGCCAATCGTTCGAATATGGTCGGCTGCTGTTGCAGTTTCAGCGGTGCGGGCGCGTTTTTGAAAGAGATGAGCTGGCAGATTTCGCCATTGTCGGGATTGAGCTGCGTATATCCCGTCATGCCGGTTAATCCGGGGCATGTGCCGGTACCGAACGTGGACATTGCGGCCACGGTGGTGCTGGGCATGCATGTGGCGATTGGCCGCTGGTTAACGCTGTCCGCCATCAGCGACCGTAGATAGGGTGAATGTCCCAATCTCATATTGATGTTCCAATATCCGAGACCGTCCACCAGGACCACGACTGCCGAACGCGCGTCCGGCAGGCCAAGTGCCTCTTGGAGTCGTTTCGGATCGGCATGGATGGCCGTTGGAATCGGATGCCCGATGGCGCTGGAAATGGCGGGAAGTACCGAGGATAGGTGGAGAGCACCGCCGCGGCTGCCTCATCCGGCAGTTCGTCGCCATATCGTGCCGGACTGGTCATGGCTAGCAGCTGGTCGATTTCGGGCACTTCAACACTCATGGTTCCCATTCAAGCACCGCGGCAGTACCAGCTGGTAATATTGCTAGTGATTACCATAACCTTTCCGTGAGGAGAACCACCGCATGGTGTCGCACCGCAAACCGGCAAAACCAGCCTTTGACCCGCGTACGGTCAAGGAGAACATCGTCGAAACGCCGTTGAACGAGGAAATGAGCAAGTCGTTCCTCGAATACGCGTATTCGGTGATTTACGCCCGAGCGCTGCCTGATGCCAGGGACGGTCTCAAGCCGGTGCAACGACGCATCATCTATCAGATGGGTCAGATGAACCTCAATCCGGACCGGCCGTATATGAAGTCGGCGCGTGTGGTTGGCGAAGTGATGGGCAAGCTCCATCCGCATGGCGATTCCGCGATTTACGAGGCGATGGTACGTTTGGCGCAGCCGTTCGCGATGCGGCTGCCATTGGTGGACGGTCACGGCAATTTCGGTTCTCTCGATGACGGTCCTGCTGCTTCTCGTTATACCGAGGCTCGTATGGCGCCGGCCGCGTTGGGCATGAATGCCGATATCGCCGAAAATACCGTCGATTTCACGCCGAATTACGATAACAAGCTTCAGGAGCCGACTGTGCTGCCTGCCGCGATTCCGAACCTGCTGGTCAATGGTGGTTCCGGCATTGCCGTCGGCATGGCCACGAATATGGCCACGCACAATCTTGGCGAGGTGGTGGCTGCGGCCAAGCATCTTATGCGCCATCCCGACGCGACGTTAGAGGAGTTGATGCGCTACGTGCCGGGTCCGGATTGGCCGGGCGGCGGCGTGATTGTGGGCCGCAAGGGCATCCGCGAGGCGTACGAGACGGGTCGTGGCGCGTTGACCACGCGTTCCGTGACGCATATCGAAAACGTGACGGCTCGCAAAAAGGCCATCGTCGTGACGGAACTGCCGTTCATGGTGGGTCCGGAACGTGTGTTGGAACGTATTTCCGAAGGTGTGAAGAACCGTAAGCTGGACGCATTTCCGGTGCCATCGATCTGACTGACCGGCATAACGGCACGCGCCTCGTCATCGAAATCAAAACCGGGTTCGATCCGAACGCGGTGTTGGCGCAGCTGTTCAAGCACACGCCGTTGCAGGACAATTTCACCATCAACAATGTGGCGTTGGTCAATGGCCGTCCGCACACCATGGGATTGAAGGAAATGCTTCAGGTGTGGGTGGACCATCGTCGTGTGGTGATCCGCCGACGCAGTGAATTCCGCAGGAAGAAGGCGCTTGAGCGGCTGCACTTGGTGGAGGCTTGCTGCTCGCCATGGTGGACATCGATGAAGTCATTCAGGTGATTCGCTCTTCTGATGATGCCGAGGCCGCGAAAACAAAGCTTATCGCCGTATTCGATCTGGACGAGATTCAGGCACAGTACATTCTTGACTTGCGGCTGCGCCGTCTGACCAAGATGAGTCGTATCGAGCTTGAGGCGGAACGCGACGATCTGAAGCGGCGTATCGAAGAGCTTGAACGCATTCTTGCTTCCGATGAGGCGCTTGACGGCGTGGTCATTGACGAAATGGATGACGCCGTGGCCAAATACGGCACTCCCCGGCGCACGGTGCTGCTGGATGAGGATGAGGAAGGCAATTTGACGCCTGTTGTGGCGCATGGCGATGATGGCGTCTCTGCAAACGCGATGGCTGCCGCGCGCGCCGCCGCGACCGTATCCTCCGCAGCAGCCGATGTCGCCGCAGCCGCAAAGGCCGCAAAGAAGGCCGGCGATGAGAATGCCACCGCATCGGCTCTGCAGATTGATGACGAGCCGTGCGCGGTGATGCTGTCCGCCACGGGCCTGATCGCACGCACTTCCGAGGATGCGGTGGAACGTTGGGAGAATCGTTCGGCTTCCGACGGACGCGCCAAGGATGATCAGATCGTTTCGATGTTCCGCACGTCCACACGTTCCTCATACGGCTTGGTTACTTCAGCGGGTCGTCTGGTGCTGGCCCATGTGGTCGAATTGCCGAAGGTTTCCGCGGATGGGCCGCTCAGTGTCACGGGTGGTGTGAAGGCCGAGGAACTGCTGGGCATGACGGAGAACACCGATCCGATCCGCGGCGAACGGGTGATTGCTGCGATTGATATGCCGTCCACGGATGACGGCGGTCAGCTTGTTCCTTTGGCGTTGGGCACCCGCAACGGCGTGGTCAAGCGTTGGAACCGTGAATCTCCGACCACAATGGATTCGTGGAGCGTCATCGATTTGAAGGATGATGACGAAGTGCTTGCCGCTGCCGAAGCCCGTGATGAGGATCGTCTGGTGTTTGTGTCCACCGATTCCTCGTTGTTGACGTTCGAAGCGAAGAATGTGCGTCCGCAGGGCCGTACCGCTGGCGGCATGGCGGGCATTCGTCTGGCTGAGGGGTGTTCGGTGGCCGCGTTCGCGGTGGTGCCTGACGGCAAGGTGACATGGAATTACGAAGAAGGCGAGAATGGACTGTTCTCTGCTTCCGGAGCCGTGGTGTTGACGGTTGCCGGCGATTCCGAAGCGTTGCCTGGCACTGAAAACGGTGCCGCGAAGGTCACGCCGTTGGAGATGTATCCGACGAAGGGCCGTGGTACGGGTGGCGTGCGTTCGCAGCGATTCCTCAAGGGGCAGGATACGTTGATTCTCGCGTTCGTGGGCGCGTATCCGTTGCATGCTTCCACGCAAAGTGGCGCTCCTGTGGAATTGCCGAAGCCTGATATGCGACGCGATGGTTCCGGTACGGATCTGTCGGCGCCGATTGCGGTGGTCGGCTGATTCGACGAAATCGATTGGCGGGGCTCTGGACTGGTTCTTCTTCCGGTTCAGGGCCTTCCCGTTTTGCGCACTTGGGCCGCCAGATTGAATGAGCAGGCTGGGTGAAAGTGCCTCCGGCTGGGTTCAGCCATATAGCTTCATGCCTTGTGGGCTGTCCACGAACCCGGCAGCATGCAGCAAACGTCTGTATTCGTTGCGTTCCTTCAATGATTCACCGTTCATTTCGGCGAAGCTGACGCTACCCTTGGACTGATGCTGCAATGCATAGGCAAGTTCCGTACATGCCGGCTGCAATATTCGCTCGTCATCGGTGAAGCTGACGATTCTGTGGCTTTTCGGCACGGCAAACAGCACCGGCATGCCGTGGTCGAGCACGATGACCGATTCCGCTCTGCGCGCCGGTTTCATATGGTGTTGTTCGGGCCATGTGATCGCGGAGCCTGTCAGGTTGGCCGGGTCGGTCACGTCGAGCGCCACGCAGGATTGGCTGCGCGCCTCGTCGTCGCCGCGCAAGGCGTCCACTGTGTCACGTCCGGCGAATTGGACCGCTCCGAATCCTTTGACGAACATGCCTCTGACCAGATTGCCGTGTTCCTCCATACGTTTGAGTACTGGGTATAGTCCGGAGAATCCGCCTGCGACCTGCTCCTTGTCGATTAGCGGAGCGGCGATCACGCCATATCGGTCGAGCAGCGATTCGATCAATGCGATGTCGTATTCCTCGATGCCGGCTGTTGGTTTGCCGGCGGTATCGTCCGTTTGATCCGGTATCGCCATTGGACTGGTCCGGGACGAGTCGACCGCGGACCATAATCCACCGAGCGTCGCCGGTGTCGAGGCGTGGATCCGTACGCGTCTGCGTGCGGCAGTGCGTGGCGCGCGCACTGAAACCGTGCCTTGAGTCAAGGCCCGAACGGGAGCGAATGAACTGTTCGTCACTTTGCCTTGCCATACCAAGGACCACAAGGCTTCCTCGAACTGGCTTTCGCCCCATGCGGGAAGGATGATTTCCCCTGTTTCAGGATTCACGTTGACTTCCGCATGTTCCTGCCAGATGGCTTTGGCGGCTGTGGAAAGCTGCCGCGCATGGAAGGCTCCCCCATTCGATAATACGGCAAGTATCGTCTCCGGCACGGTCATGGTTCCGGCACTATAGGCATTGTTCTGCGATTGTTCGCCGGGTTTCGTCAGCAGCCGTGAATCAGCTGGATGGAATGCGATGCCGCCGGCTTCCTTGGCGTTGGAACCATTGATTTTGGAGCCGACCCATACCACGTCTCCGGATGCGAGCAATTCGTCCAACATACTCGGTTGGTAGTCGCGAACGCGTGCGGGGAAGACCGAGGATTCCCAAACGGAGGCGTTGAGGTATATGCCTTCAAGCTGTTCGATCACACGCATCAGCCCGTCGACGCTTTCATATCGGGCGCCACCCACAGGTCCGACACCTTGTCTGTCCAACAGGAACGCCTGATAGACGGCCGGTTCCACCGGCTTGATGGCTTTGCGTGCTTGGCAAGCGAAAGCGCGCGGATACGCCGAAACACGTCTTTGTGGAGCCATTGCTGGGGCGTTTGCCGAGGTGACCGTTCCGATGCTGAATCATCGGAACCATTGGCGTCCGCTCCGGCCGCATCATCGACGAAATGGCCTTTCAGCAGTTCGCCTTTGGCATGTAATTCATCCAACATGCGTACGCCTTGGACAGCGTCCAATCCCAGTTCGGCGATCATCTGATCCGCGGTGAATGGGCCATGCGTTTTGACATATCGCGCCACACGGCCGGCAATGTCGGTCTCGTCCAAATCGTTCCAGAACGTCCGTCCGGCAAGCTCCTTCCCAACCTGCGCGATGACGTCGGCATCCAACAGCGAAGCCATGTCCGTGGCTCCCAGAAGACGTTCCAGCACTTCCGGGTCCATGGACAGCAGTTGCGTGCTGCGTTCGGCTTGCGGCACGTCGTATTGGTACATGACCGCGCCCACGTATCCGAACAGCATGTTTTCCGCGAACGGCGACGGCGTTTCCGTGACGGTCTCGCTCAAAGAGATGACGCCGGAGCGTAATCCGGACATCACATGTTTCAGCGCGGGCAGATCGTACACGTCCTGTAGGCATTCGCGTGCGGTTTCCAACAGCAACGGGAAGTTCTTCCGAGTTCGGGCGGCGTTGAGCAGTTGCGCCGCGCGCAGCCGCTGCTGCCATAAGGGGACGCGTCTGCCGGGGTTGGCGCGTGGCAGGAACAGCGATCGCGCCGCGCATTCTCGGAATCGTGCGGCATACAGCACGCTTTCGCCGACTTGCGTTTCGATGATGCGTTGCAGCTCTTCCGTGTCGAACAGCAGCAGCTCGCGGATCGGCAGGTTGCCGTCGCCGTCCGGGAGGCGGATGATGATGCCGTCGTCGGCCGCGTATACCTGCCCATCGAACCCGTATCGTTGTTTGATACGTGTGGTGATGGCCATGGCCCATGGTTCGTGCACGCGTCTGCCGTATGGCGAGTGGACGATCACACGCCAATCGCCTTCTTCATCCTGGCAGCGTTCGACGACCAGCTCACGGTCGTTGGGAATCGTTCCCGTGGCGGCGCGCTGTTCGGCAAGCAGGTCGGCAAGATTGCCGATGGCGTTGTCGTCCAATCCGTCACGACGTAGACGTGCGATTGTTGTCGTGTCGAATCGGCTGGTCTTGTCTCCTGCGATGCGTCCGAGACTTCCGCGCGTAGTCCTTGCGCCATATCGCGTATGAATCGGCCTTGGGACCGTCCGAATGCCGCGTCCCGCCCGTCGCCTTCGCCATGCCAGAACGGCAGTCGGGCGGTACGCCCTGGAGCAGGAACCACCACCACACGGTCCCGGGTGATTTCCTGGATCTGCCAGGTCGATGTGCCGAGGGTGATGACGTCTCCAACCCGGGATTCGTACACCATTTCCTCATCCAGCTCCCCCACTTTGCGTGGGCCCGGTCCGGAGCCTTCTTCGGGAAGCACCACGGTGTAGGTTCCTCGGTCGGGTATGGTGCCTCCGCTGGTCACGGCCAGTCGTTGAGCGCCAGGGCGCGCGGAGATGAGACCCGCCTCTTCGTTGTATTGCAATGGAGGTCGGAAGGCGGAGAAATCCTCGCCGTTGTAGGCACCGGTCATCATGCCCATCACAGCATCGAACATGGTTCTGTCGAGATCTTCGAATGGCGCGGCCTTGCGCACGGTCACGTACCAGTCGTCTGGTTTCAGATCATCCATCGCCGCGGCGGCGACGGTTTGCTGGGCAAGCACGTCCAAGGGGGTGCATGGAATGGTCAGTGTTTCGATGTCTCCGGAGCGCATGCATTCGATGCTTGCGGCCGTGCCGATGATTTGCTCTCGTGTAATCGGGTAGAACAGTGCATGCGAGACTCCCCCGACCTTGTGGTCGGCGCGCCCCACCCGCTGCAATCCCGAGGACACGGACAATGGCGGTGCGATCTGGATGACCAGATCCACTGAACCCATGTCGATGCCGAGTTCAAGGTCGATGTGGCGACCACGCAACGCAATTGGCCGCGTTTGAGCTGCTCTTCGATCTGTTTGCGCCGGTCTTTGGAAACGGAACCATGATGCGCCATGGCGATCGCGTCGGCGTCCGCATGCGAGGAGACCAGCATGGTGGTGGATCCGACCACGGAATCGTAGTGTTTGGCGAAGCCTTCACGGCCTTCCGGGGAGCCCAGATCCGGATACGGCTGGGTGGAATCACTGGCTGTGGACTCCGGCTGGGATGCGTTGTCCGACACACTCAAGTCCGTTCGGCCAAGCCTACGGTCGGACAGCGCATCCCGCCCTGCGTCCGCTTTGACGGCGGTTTCAGACCCAGTTTTCCGGGATGTGCGCAATTGCGCATACAGGTCGTTGAGCCGTGCGGTGAGTTTTTCCGCAAGGCCACGGGAGTTGACGAACACGAGGGTGGTGTGGTGTTTCAGCACTTCGTCAAGCACGCTGCGTTCGATGGCCGGCCATACCGAACCTCCGGTCGAAACCCGTGAGGTATGTTCATCTCCCCGACCGAAGTCAGTCCTTTACGTTCCGCCAATGCCTCCATGGCAGGACCCACCCCGGAAATATGCGTGGTATGGCGGTTCGGAAGTTTCACGGCGCCTGCCCTCCGCCCTGCGTCGTCGGAGACGGGATCGCGCATGGCCGAAAGCGGTTCCACCACTTTCAGATCCATGTCGGGGTGCGATTCGGGTCTGATGACGCGTACCGGCCGCGTGCCGCCAAGGAAACGTGCGGCTTCGGCCGGCGGTTCCACAGTGGCGGAAAGCCCGATGCGTTGGACAGACCGGCCGGCAAGGCTTTCCAATCGTTCCAAGCTCAGCGCCAGGTGCGCGCCACGTTTGGAGCCCGCGATGGCGTGCACTTCATCCACGATAACGGTATCAACGGCGGAAAGTATCCGTCGCGCCTTGGAGGTGAGCAGCAGGAACAGCGATTCTGGCGTGGTTACGAGGATATCCGGCGGATGGCTGACGATTCTGCGCCGTTCCTGCGGCGTGGTGTCGCCGCTTCGTATGCCCACGCTGACTTTCGGCGATGGCAATCCCATCGCCTCGCACTGTCCGGCGATGCCAGCCAATGGCGCTTGGAGGTTCTTGGCCACATCCACGCCAGAGCCTTCAATGGCGAAATATACAGGACCTTGACGCCGCGGACGGGTTTACGTTTCTTGGCATTGCAATCGGATTCAGCCGTGCCGTCCCCACCGCCGGACGTCCGCAATAAGTCATCGCCCTCCTTCGTCATCAGACGGTCGATTGCGGAAAGGAAGGCGCACAATGTCTTGCCGGAGCCGGTGGGCGCCACCACCAACACGTTCTCGCCGGAGCGGATGGCCGGCCATGCCAAACGTTGCGCCTCCGTCGGAGCATTGAACGCATGCTTGAACCAGGCATTGGTAGCTCCGAGAACAAGTCCATGCATTCGTACATACGTTCGATTATGGCATCGCTTCAGACATCATCCACAACCGGCGGAAAGCTCGTCATCCACCGTCGTCGGCTCATTCGAGCACACCGCCCGGCTGACACATTCGAGCGTCTCACATATGGCGTCGTCAGGCGGCCGCACGGTCGCCGCACTTGCGGCGCAAAGTCTCATGCATGGCGACCATCAGCGCCAGGAACACCACCAGATAGAACGGGAACAGGTTGACCGAAACATGTTGCGCGATCAGCCCGAACAGCGGCGGCATGCACATCGATCCCACATAGGCGCAAGCCATCTGCATGCCGACGATGGCCTGCGATTTGTCCTCGCCGAAATAAGCAGGAGTGGAATGGATGACGCACGGATAGATCGGCGCGCAGCCCAAACCGATGACCATTAGTCCCGCGATGGTGCCGATATTGTGCGGCAACGGCAGGAGCATGATGACGATGCCGGTCAGCACCAACGCCTGGCCAAGACGAATCATGGCCGGATCGTTCAGTTTCATGGTCAGGAAACCGCTGGCGAGACGTCCGACGGTGATGCCGATGCAAAACAGGCTTCCCCACATGGCCGCCGTGGTCTTGTCGATGCCCTTGCCAAGCGCCATATAGCTGCTGGCCCACAACATGGCGGTCGATTCGAGCGCGGAATAGCAGAAGAACATCACGAGGATCTCGCGGGCGCCACGGATGGCGAGCACACCGCGAATACCAAGCGGCTTGCGCCGGTCAGCCGTTTCCCCTTCCGATTGCTCGGACTGCGCGGATTGCACGGAAGAGGTTTCACTCGTCCGCTGCGGTTCGACGGTCTTACGCGCCTTCCACAACGCAGGCTCAGCACCAGCACCGCGGTGAGCACGACCTGCAGAATGGAGATGGTCCGGTAGCCCCACGCCCAACCATGGCCGGCACCCAATGCGCTTGCCATGATGTACGGGCCAAGCAGAGTGCCCAAGCCCCACATGGCGTGCAGCCAGCTCATGTGACGGCTTTCGTAGTGGATTGCCACATAGTTGTTGAGCGCCGCATCGACGCCGCCCGCGCCCAAGCCGTACGGAATGGCGAAGAGCAGCAGCATCCAGTAATTCGGCGAGATGGAGAAGCCGAACAATGCGAACGCCGTCAACGCAACGGACACTGCCGTGACCTTGCCTGCACCGAACCGCAAGGTCATGCGGTCGGATAGCAGCGCGGACACGATGGTGCCGGCGGAAATCGTCATGGAAATGCCACCCGCCCAGGAAATCGGCGCATGCAGGTCGCCGCTCATCGTCGGCCATGCGGCGCCGAGCACCGCGTCCGGCAGACCCAGACTGATGAAGGCGATGTAAATCACGGCGAGCAGCAGATTGGCCACAGTCAGCTCCTTGTATGTTTTATGTTTGCGGCAATAAAATCACGAAAATACTCCGCTATTTTATCCAAAGTTACCTACCAAACGGTATTTTGTATCTTGCACTATCGACCGACGTTTTTGCATTATCGTGCATACACGAAAAGCGGGTCTCCGCCGTAACGCAAGGCCCGCCAATCGCAATCGCCATGCAATATCAGGTGTCGATCTTGGAACGGTCGAAATCGTCGGCGTTCTCCACGATGAACGCCTTGCGCGGCGGCACGTCATCACCCATGAGCAGGCTGAAGATGTGGCTGGCCTGTTCGGCGTCCTCCATGCGGATACGGCGCAGCATGCGGGTGCGCGGATCCATGGTGGTATCGGCCAGCTGGTCGGCGTCCATCTCACCCAAACCCTTGTAACGCTGGATGTCCTCGTTGTAGCCGATGTGCTTTTTATCAAGCTCGGCGAGTTTGCCTGCCAACTCATCATCGGAATACGTGTAGATGTACTCGCCCTTATGCGTACCCGTCAACGCGATACGATGCAGCGGCGGCACTGCGGCATACACATGACCGTATTCGATAAGCGGCCGCATGTACCGGTAGAACAGCGTCAGCAGCAGGATGCGGATGTGCGCGCCGTCGACATCGGCATCGGTCATCATGATGATCTTGTTGTATCGGGCCTGTTCGATGTCGAAGCTTGCGCCGGATCCTGCGCCGACCACCTGGATGATGGCTGCGCATTCCTTGTTGGACAGCATCTGCGCGAGCGATGCCTTCTGCACGTTGAGGATTTTGCCTCGAATCGGCAGCAACGCTTGGAAACCGGAATTACGGGCGGCCTTGGCTGTGCCCAATGCGAATCACCCTCGACGATGAACAGTTCGGCCACATCGTCATTGCCGGGCTGGCAGTCGGACAGTTTCGGCGGCATGGACGCGGATTCAAGCGCGTTCTTACGGCGTGTGACTTCCTTGGTCTTGCGCGCCTGCACGCGGGCATGCATTTCGCCGACGATTTTCTCCAGCACGCGGCCGGACTGTTCCTTGTAACCGCGTTTGGAGCCGGTAATCATCTCACCGAACTGCTTATCGGTCATTCTGGAGACGATCGGCTTGACTTGCGCGGTGCCGAGCACGTCCTTGGTCTGGCCTTGGAACTGCGGTTCGGCGATGCGGACGGTGACAACGGCCACCAGACCGGCGAGAATGTCGTCACGTTCCACCTTCATATGGGAATCCTTGAGATTCACCTTGAGTTTGCGCGCGTTGTCCTCGATGGCCTTGCGCACCTGCTTGGTGATGCCTTGGAGGAAGCCGTCCACGTGCATGCCGCCGCCGGGCGTCTCCACCACGTTGACGAAGCTGCGCATGGTGGTGTCGTAGCCGTTGGTCCATCGCATGGCGATATCGACTGCGCAATCACGCGTCACCTTCTGCGCATGCAGTTCACCATCGTCTCCGACCGCCTGCGTTTCTTCAACATACGTGTCCTCGCCGGCGATGCGCCAAATATCGGAGACCGCTTCGCCTTTGGACAGGAAGTCGACGAAATCCTTCACGCCTCCGGTATGGCAGAATTCTTCGACGCGCGCATGCGGATATTTCGGCTGCACGGGCTGGGAAACGGTTTCCTGCGATTGCGTGGCAGCATCGTTTTCTTGCGATTCGGCTGATTCATCAGCTTCGGCTGAATCCTCCTGCAGTATGTCGGCAGAGGTTCCGATATCATCCGTTTCAGCGGACGTGTTCTCTTCCGTCACCTGTTCGATGACATTGTCATCGACTTCCAGCATTTCGTCAATGGACTCGTCGCCGGTTTCGGGAATGTTCTCGTCGATGACGGTGATTTTCAGCCCTGGCACCAGGAAACTGGTCTGCCGTACACGGTCGATGAGCTGGTCATAGCTGAATTCAGCGGTGTCGTTGAAAATCTCCGGATCCGCCCAATAGCGGATGCGGGTACCGTGGTCTTCGGACTGACTTTGCCGATGATCTCAAGTTCGGTGGGACGATTCTTGCGCGTCTTCTTGAATGGCGAATCGGGAGACGGGTGTTCCGGATCAACGTCGGAATACACTCCGGGGTGGCCTGATGGAAAGCCATGTGGTGGGTTTTGCCGTCACGATCCACTTCCACGTCGAGACGGGAGCTCAATGCGTTCACAACGGATGAGCCGACACCATGCAGACCGCCGGAAGCGCCATACGAGGAATTGCCGAATTTGGCGCCGGCATGCAGCTTGGTCAGCACCACTTCCACGCCGGTGAGCTTGGTTTTCGGCTCCACGTCCACCGGAATGCCTCGGCCATTGTCCGCCACTTCAACGGAACCATCGTCATGCAAGGTCACGATGATGTGGTTGCAGGCTCCCGCAAGAGCCTCATCGACGGCATTGTCGATGATCTCCACAGGCAGTGCATCAGGCCCTGGCTGTCGGTCGTGCCGATGTACATGCCCGGACGTTTGCGCACCGCATCCAAGCCTTCGAGCACGGTAAGACTCTCAGCACCGTAATTATCCTTAGCCATGTTCCCTTTCAATTGTCGCCTTACAAGACATGAAGTCGAGAAACCCTGCGTTCATGCCGGTTTCTCGACTTCATTTACTCGCGTCTGATTACTATCACTGGTCCAGGAAGTCGCGCAGCGTCTGCGAACGGGACGGATGGCGCAGCTTGGACATGGTCTTCGATTCGATTTGGCGGATACGTTCGCGCGTCACGCCATACACACGTCCGATATCATCCAGCGTCTTCGGCTGGCCGTCCTCCAAACCGTAGCGCATCTTGATGACGCCAGCTTCACGCGGAGACAGCGTTTCAAGCACCTGCTTGAACTGCTCCTGCAACAGCGAGAAGGCGACGGCATCGGACGGTGCGATGGCGTCGGTGTCTTCGATCAGATCACCGAACTCGGAATCGCCATCCTCGCCCAGCGGCGTGTGCAGGGAAATCGGCTCACGCCCGTACTTCTGCACTTCCTGCACCTTCTCGACCGGCATGTCGAGCTCGCGGGCCAGTTCGTCCGGCGTAGGTTCGCGGCCGAGGTCCTGAAGCATCTGGCGCTGCACGCGGGACAGCTTGTTGATGACTTCCACCATATGCACAGGCACACGAATGGTGCGGGCCTGATCAGCCATGGCACGGGTGATGGCCTGGCGAATCCACCATGTGGCGTACGTGGAGAACTTGAAGCCCTTCTTCCAGTCGAACTTCTCTACGGCACGAATCAGACCAAGATTGCCTTCCTGAATCAAATCGAGGAACAGCATGCCACGGCCCGTATAGCGCTTGGCAAGAGAGACCACGAGTCGAAGGTTGGCTTCCAGCAGATGGTCCTTGGCGCGCTTGCCGTCGTTCGCGGCCCACTTCAGTTCACGCCGGCGCTTGAAATCCATCTTGTCGGATTCCGTGTCCAGCAGATGTTGGGCGTACAGACCGGCCTCGATGCGTTCGGACAGGTCGACTTCCTGTTCGGCGTTCAACAGGTTCACTCGGCCGATCTGCTTCAGGTAATCCTTGACCGGATCTGCGGTGGCGCCGGCTGCGATCACACGACGCTTCGGATTGCCGGACGGCGTCAGATTGTCGTCGTCATCATCGTCACGCACCACGAAAGCGCCTTTTTCCTTGGGCTCTTCCGGCTTTTTGCGCTTGTCTTCGTCATCGTCTTCCAGTTCGGAATCGTCATCCTCGTCGATATTGTCCTCGTCGAGGTCGTCATCCTCCCCTTCGTCGTCCACGTCATCAAGGTCATCGTCGAAATCATCAAGATCGGCATCCTCGACGGGATCGTCTTCAGGAGCGTCCTGCTCGATCAGGTTCTCTTCTTCTTCCGCTTTCTTGCTTTTCTTGGCGGCGGAGGTCTTCTTCGCGGCCGTCTTGCGCGACGTCTTCGTAGCGGTCTTTGAGGACTCGCTCTTCTTGGCAGCAGGCTTGCGCGTGGAGGCCTTTTTTCCGGAGGTGGTCTTTTCGGTCAGATCAGTCTGTTCCGTATTTACCGTCGTTTCCTTGGTGGCCAAACTTATCCTCCTATTGATCCCGCCGGAAGCGTATACCATATGGACCCACTTCTGGCAAGGCAAATCGTCAACTATGTGAGTTAACCATCTTGCGAGGACGATTATTCCCGCGTGTTGAGCTCACCATGCGCAAGTACCGCTTCCTTTCGGCGTGTTGCTCTATGTCTCTTCGGCCCATGCCGGTCCGATATGACGATGCGCCGCGGAGCAGATGATCGCCGCGAGCGAACAATTCTCATCCAACGCGAGCGCACGCATCGCGCACAGCATGGCGCGCTCATCGCCCATCCACCACAGCACATAACTGATGATGGCCAATGGCTGCACATGATACCGTTCGGGGACCATCCCGATGATGTCGAACATCATGTTGACGCCGTTGTCGCAACGTTTCGTGTCGGGTTTTCTTGATGCGTCACGGAACGATCCGTTGAGGGATTCCTCCAGATGACGCGTGTTGCCGGGAAGTGTCGGATTGGCCATGAATCCCATGAGAAAGTCACGTGACGAACGTCGTTCATCCACGATGATGGAGACCAGCAGCGCGTCACGCACCGCCATGGTCTGCTGCATGGCGATGGCAAGTGCTCCCGCACCGTTTCTGGACAGTCTGCATTCTGGCGATGAATCGTCACCTCCCGACGATTCATCGGCCAGCTCATCCATCCATTCCGAGAATGGCTCCTGCAGGAAATCGCGTATGCTCTCCGCCATGCCCAGCGATTTGCAATCCTCCACCAATTGGTCTTCAAGCCGTTCCATCTCGGCTTCGCATATCGGCATGGGCTCGTCGATCGTCTTCATGTCTCGTCCTCCTTGGCGTATCGGAGCGGTCGCTTGATGCAGGCCGCTTTGTTGGAACTATGCATCATCCGGCAATGCAATGAGGCGTTTCGGCACCCCTGTGGTCGGAGAACGTGAAGCTCGGCGTGTCACGAAACGTCCGGCACCGTCTCACCCGCTGCAATCATTATGTTTTCCTCTTGTCGAATGTGTGTGGATAACCTTGACCCATGACTAGCTCTTCCGATTTGGAACAGATTGAAACGCGCACGCTCTCGCTGGTAAGGGATTTTTCGTTCCTGCATGCGGACGATCCGGTGGCGAATTCCTGCAAAGCCGTCGCTGATGCGGTGGCGCAGCAGGCGGTCACGTCAAGTGAGGGCGGCAAACGTCTGCGGGCGTTGCTGACGTTGGATGCGTTCCGTGCGTTCGCGCCGCAGGATGTGGCGGAACGTGATATGGATGCGGTGTTGGATCTGGCATGCGCGATCGAAGTGTTTCAGACCGGCGCGTTGGTGCATGACGACATCATCGACGATTCCGATCTGCGCCGTGGCAAGCCGTCCGCTCATCGTGCGCTTGCCACGGATACCCATAGTGATGCCATCGGCCATGGTTTGGGCATCATGTTGGGTGATATGCTGGCCACCGCGAGCGTGGATATCGCCAATAAAGCGGCTTGCCGGCTTGGCTCCGGATCTTCCGTGGTGTCGGCCTTCCTGAATATGCACCGTGAAGTGGAAATCGGCCAAGTACTCGATTTGGCCGTGGAACTCAATACGTTAGACGATCCTGAAGAGCTGGCGTCGGCCTCTTTGAATGTCTTCCGTTGGAAGACCGCCAGTTATACCACTATCGCACCTTTGGAATTCGGTATGCTTGCCGCCGGCCTCGCCCCTGCGGACGCGCGCAGGCTCGCACTGGCGATTGGATTGCCTCTTGGTTTGGCGTTCCAGCTCGCGGATGATCTTCTGGACGTCATCGGGTCGAGCCGCAATACCGGCAAACCGGTGGGCGGTGATATCCGTGAAGGCAAACGCACGGTGTTGCTGGCCGATGCGATTGAGCTGCCGGCGATGTCGAACGACGTGAACTCATCGACATGTGGGAAGCCGAATCACGTGACGAGGCACATGTTAGGCGTGCCATCGCATTGTTCGAGTCCACTGGTGCCATCGCACGTTCCAAGGAACGGATCGCCGGTCTGTGGCTCGAGTCGAAGGCCGCCATCGAGACGCTTGAACTATCGCAGGATCGCAAAGACATGCTTACCGAAGCATGCGCACGTTTCGTACCGATTGTGCGGGAACAGGCTGATGCCGCCGCACTGTGAAAGACCCGTGTTCATCGCATCTTCCGCAAACCATTCCTTGTAGACTACAAGTGAACACATCTTTGTCGCGAAACGTTTTTTGAAGAAGGAATCGTACCGATTAGCCATGAGTGAAGCCCAGCATGCCCCCGAAGGCCAGGTCATCGAAGGCCGGTACCGAGTCGTCAGCAGAATCGCCGATGGCGGCATGGCCACGGTGTATCAAGCTGTTGACGAGCGTCTGGGACGCACCGTCGCCATTAAGATCATGCACACGCAGCTGGCACAGGGCCCACAACGCGACCAGTTCGTGGAACGTTTCCATCGCGAGGCCCGTTCCGCAGCAGCAATAGCCAATCCCCATATCGTGCAGGTGTATGACACCGGTGAGTTCGATGGACTGGATTTTCTTGTCATGGAGTACGTGCATGGCGTGAACCTGCGGTACGAAATGAACCAGCAAGTCACGTTCAGCGTTCGTGAGACGCTACGCATAGTCGGTGAGACGTTGGACGGCTTGGCTTCGGCGCATCGCGCAGGCGTGGTGCACCGCGATATCAAACCGGAGAATATTCTGCTCAATGACCGAGGACATGTGCAGATCACCGATTTCGGCCTGGCCAAGGCGGTGTCGCAGGCCACGCTGTCCTCCACCGGCATGCTGCTGGGCACGGCCGCCTATCTGGCGCCAGAAATGATTCAGCACAATCAGGCAACACCGCAGGGAGACCTGTATTCCGTAGGCATCATGGCTTGGGAGATGCTGGCCGGCAAGGTGCCGTTCACCGCGGACAATCCGGTGACGCTGGTGTTCAAGCACGTGCATGAGGATGTGCCGGATATCACGACCGCTTGTCCGGGCATCAATGCAGGCGTGGCCGCATTCCTCGCCCGTCTTACGCGCGCGCGGTCGAGGACCGTCCCCAGGATGCGTCCGTGGCATTCGACGAATTGCAGCAGTTGCAATCGAACCTCACCATCGACGACTGGCAATACCGTCTGTCAGCCGTTTCCCCGGCCGCAAACGATGCCGCCGACACCATGCCCGGCGATGGCACCCGGCAGATGCCGCTACCGCCCGCTCCTCCAGCACCGCCTGTGCGTCAGAACGACGATCGTACACGACAGTTCAATCCGGAAAACCCGAACAAAACCACCGTCATGCCGGCGCAGCAGGCAGATCCGGAGGCAACCACCCGCTTGGCTTTGGAAAAGAACGACGTCCCCGCCAACAACGTTCCAGCTTCCCCCTCGAACGGTCCGGTCAGTGGTGGACAGCCGAAACGCAGTGGCAAGCGTGCACCTGTCATCATCGCCGTCGTAGCAGCCATCGTGCTTGCCTGCGCAGGCGGTGGAGGCTATGCCTGGTGGTATTTCCGAGGACCGGGCAGCTACTGGACCATGCCTCAGCCGGCAGATCTCACATGTTCCGATTCGGAGCCCTGCCGTATTTCCAACATCAAATGGAACGCCTATGAGGAACTGCTGAAATTCTCCAACATCGAGTACGAAGAGACCGAGCGTTCAGTGATTCCGTCAAGGCTGGCAATGTCATCTCCACCGACCCGGAGAATGTCGGTTCGCATGTGAGCAAACGTCATCATCAAAAGGTCAAGGTGGTAGTGTCCAAGGGTATTAAGCAGGGCACTGTTCCCACAGACATTCTCGATGCCACCAGTGCGAACGGCAAGGATCCGATCAACGCGTTGAAGCGTGCCGGCTTCGACAACATCGAACAGACTCCGGCCAATGATGACGCGTATTCCATGGACGTACCTCAGGGCGCGTTGCTTGATTTAAGCGTGGATCCCGGCGCGACTCTGCCCCATAACGCGAAGATTACCGTCACGCTGTCCCAAGGACCGAAACCGGTTACCATGCCGGACGTCGTGGGCAAATCGAAGGATGAGGCGCAGCAGACGCTTGATGCGCTCAAGCTCACCGTCAACTGGACCGAGCAATTCGATGACAAGATTCCGCAAGGACAGGTGATTTCCGCTTCCGCGAAGACCGGAGACGAGTTGCACTGGGGCGATAGCGTCAATGCGGTGGTGTCGAAGGGACCGGAAACCGTAACGCTGCCGAATTATGTCGGACAGAAAGCCGCCGCTGCCAAAGCCGCATTGGAGAAGCTGGGATTCAGTGTGAAGATCAGCTCGCAACTGACACTTGACTCCAGTCAAGACAAGAAGGTCGCTTCGCAGGATCCGGTAGGAGGCACCGAGGTGCGACTGCGTCAGGAGGATGGCACGCCGAATACCGTCACCTTGAAAATGTATTCGTCGCTGTTCGACTGATTATCCTGATTACAAAATAGAAATCAGGGGTGTCTGTTCCGAAAACATTCTTCGGAACAGACGCCCCTGATTGGTTTGGAATGAACCTCGCTGAAAACTTATGCCTTCTTGGCAGCGGATTCAGCTTGTGCCTGCGCTTCGGCCTCCTGCTGGGCTTTGAGCTCGGCCTTGACCTTCTGCGCGTATTCGTCGACGTATTCCTGTCCGCTCATCTTCTGGATCTCACGGGTCACGCGGTCGGTAAGCGAACGCAAATCATCGTGGGTAATCTGGTCGGCGGATTTCTTCTCGACTTCAATCGGCTTGCCGTAAATCACCTTGGACTTGCCTTTGTTCGGAATGACCTGTCCTGGCTTCTGCAGTTCACGCGAACCGATGATGGCGGCCGGAATAATGGGGCAACCGGTTTCGAATGCCAGACGCGCCGCGCCGGTGTGTCCTTTGTAAAGACGTCCATCGGGGCTGCGAGTACCTTCGATGTGAATGCCGAACAGATGTCCGTCCTCGATGATCTCACGGGCGTGGTTCAGTGCGCCAAGTGATTTGGAACCGCCGGAACGGTCCACGGGGAACACGCCGACTGACGTGAACCACCATTTCTTGAATTTGCCTTTGATGCCTTTGCCTTCGAAATATTCGGCCTTGCCCATGAAATGAATCATGCGCGGGCAGGTCAACGGCAGCAGGGCATCGTCGATGACGGCGAGGTGATTGGCCGCGATGATGGCGCCGCCCTCACGCGGAATGTTCTCAAGTCCCTGCGCGGTCGGCCCCAGACGATGGATGGCGATCGGACCCAGACCTTTGACGAAAAACCAGTAGAGCATTCTTCACGTTCCTCCCAACGGATTGGCACCCGCCCGATTAGAGTATAAGTATGACTGACCTCAACAATACCAACGACGATGAAGAACGCCCAAACGATGAGTCGCATGGCGCGTCTCGCCATCCGACAATCTGGATGCGGCTTGGGCTGAATTCGCGAATTCGCACGCCGATGACCTGAAGGCCGTGGAACGTTCGCGCAGTGCGAAACGTTTCGAAAACACGCGCAACGTCAGGAAAAAGAGGCCCTGCTGTCCGTCAACGATCTGGATCAAGGCACATTCGTCGGCGACATGCCGTCAACCGGCCGCGGTCCACGTGATTTCACCGGTTCAAGCTGGCTTGATACTGACCGGGTCATGGACCGTTATGGTGAGGATTTCGTGCCACCGAACCCCAAAATCGGCCCTGTGAAATTGTCGAAGCTTGTCTTCTGGGTATTGCTGGTCGCCGGTGTCATCGGCATCATCGCTTCGGTGTTCATGCCAGCGCTGGCTTCGATCCTAGGGTCCATCTTCGGTCTGTGCGCGCTGATCGGCGCCGCCGGACTCATTGTGCAGCATAAGGGACATTCCCAGACACGCACCGACGAATTCGATGATGGTGCGCGCGTCTGATGACGGCTCCCATATGCGGCCTGGCTACAGTCATATCGGACGATGCAATGTGAAGGCCCCGACACTGTCATTCCATCAGTGTCGGGGCCTTCACATGTCTGTACAAGCGCTATATACGCGCGGATTCAGGCTTTCGCAGCCTGGGCGGTCGCAATCCACTTATCGAGCAGCGCCGTTGCCTTGCCGGAATCGACGGTCTGCTCGGCAATGGCATAAGCCGCCTTGAAGCGTTCGGCCAAGCTGGCATCGGCCGGTACCTGATGCCCGTCGGCCACGATGGCGGATGCGGCGTTCAACAGGGCGGTGGTGCGGAACGGCACATCCTTGCCCGCGAAGAAATCACGTGCCAGTCGTGCGTTGAGCTCGGGTTCTCCACCTTTCAGGTCGGAAACGTTAATCTTGGCGAGACCAAGTTCGACGGTCGGGTCAAATTCGTTTTCGACGACCTTGCCATCCTTGAACTCCCAGATGGAGACCGGCCCGGTCGGAGCCATCTCGTCGAGTCCCTCGCTGGAGGTGTAGACCATGCCAGTCTGGCCGTTCGCCGCATACACGGCGGCCATAATCGGCTCATCTTGCGATTGGCGCAGCAACGGCCATATGCTTCGGGCTCGCGGGGTTGGTCAGAGGACCAAGCACATTGAACACGCATGGCACGCCGAGCGCGGCGCGAATCGGTCCGACGAAACGCATCGCCGGATGGAAGGTGCGTGCGAACGCGAACGCGATGCCGCATTCGTTGCCGACTTCAGCCACCTGTTCCGGCGTCAAATCCAACGGCAGTCCCAACGCTTCGAAGCAATCGGCGGTGCCGCACTTGGACGAGGCGGCGCGATTGCCGTGTTTGACGATTTTGACGCCCGCAGCGGCGGCAACGATCGCGCCCATGGACGACAGGTTCACCGTGGATGCGCCGTCTCCGCCGGTGCCGACGATATCGGTGGTCTCGCCTTCGATATGCAGCGGGATGGCGTGGGCGACCATGGCCTTCGCCGCGCCGCGGACTTCATCGGGAGTCAATCCCAGCTGCTGCTGGGTGGCGAGCACCGCGCCGACGGCGGCCGGATTGGCGTTGCCGTTCATGAGGTCATCAACGAACCACTCGGATTCCTCGGCGCTTAAGTGGTCTCCCCCAACCAGTTTGGTGAGAATCGACTTCCATGTGATCTCGGCCATAGTATCCTCCCCCTGCTTCACGCCAAGCGCTTCGATTGTGTTTCCGCCGCATATTCTAACCGCCGGATATTGCGTAAACCGTTCCCGTCCGCATGACGGTATGATTCATAACTTCCGCCCACCATCCTGTGGTTGTCCAGAGCGCTTCCCATTAGTTATGCGAGGTAATTATCCAAGATAACCAATATCGAGGCATCATGAGCAAACCCGCGGAGCGCAACGTCCACAACGCCGACACACCGGACTTCAGCGTGCCGGACGACGGCCACGGCACACCGACCTCCAACACGATTGGCATCCTGCTCGACGCCTGCCAGACCGCCAAACGAATCACGGAAGCCTTGCTGGTCATCTGCGTGGCGTCGTTGGCCGTGTTCGCACGCATGCAGCTGAAGATCAGCCATCCGCTAACCGGCATTTTCCGTCGTTCGCCGCCGTGGCCGATGCACCTATATCCAAGTAATGGCCTCCCTCCGTCATAAACCTCTGATATGGCGATGGGAAGTTAACATTCTGCGATGTCGCGGCAGTACCAGTGAAGGCGAGCAACCGCCCGCCCGAACAAAATCATCGTTTTCCTACAAGGAGAAAATTATGACGGACAAAATGGTACTACGAACGCAGCAATGGCTGAATCAAACCTACGGTGGTGATTCGCGTTTCAACAAGGTCGCCGAGGATGGGCAGACCGGCTGGTCGACGATTTACGGGTTGACCCGTGCATTGCAGATCGAACTGGGTATCCAGAACACGGCGGATAATTTCGGCCCGTCCACGCAACGTCTGTTCGTCCAGCGGTATCCGAATGGTGTGCAGGAGCAGAAATCCGGCGATACCGCCACGTCCAACGTGTATTCCATCATCCAGGGAGCACTCTGGTGTAAGGGATACTCTGCCGGAAGTGACGAAATCACCCAGCATTTCTACGGCGGCACCGGCAAGGCAATCAAGAATCTCAAAACCGATATGGGCATTGGCGGCGATTCCAGCGTTGACGTGGACATCATGGGTGCCTGTTATCCATGAAACAGTTCGTGCTGCTCGAATCGTATGGCGGCCTCAACGCCATTCGGCAAGCGCAGCAGCAGATCAATGGCAATTACCGTGATTACACGGGCATCATTCCGACCGATGGCCTGTACGGGCGCGAAATGAACACAGCGCTCATCCAGGTGCTTCAGGCTATCGAAGGTTTTACGCCCAGCGAGGCCACCGGCAATTTTGGTAGTGGGACTAAGTCTCGTCTCAAAACCATCAGCGCCAGCAATGGTACCGGCGATAAGCCGCAGTGGGTTTGGTTGGCGACTGTGGCTTTGGTGTGTAACCGCATCGCGGCGGTCATCAGAACCAGCTGGTACACCGGTCTGTCCGATCAGGTCACGGACTTTCAGCGGCAATATGGGTTGCCACAGAACGGTACCGTCGATCCGACCACGTGGATGAGCCTGCTTACCTCCAAGGGTGATCCGAACCGGCCTTGTGTGGCGTGCGATACCCGTTTTGAAATCACCGATGCGCGACTCGCAACGTTGAAGGCCAACGGATACCAGATCGTGGGACGGTATCTGACCGAGCCTGGGCAAAGCAGCTTGGCACCTGCCGATTATTTCAAGGCGATTCGTCCGGGCGAGCTGGAACGCATCACCAAGGGCGGCATGAAGTTCTTCCCGATCTTTCAGGAATACTCCACCAAGCTGGCACACTTTACGCCCGCGAACGGTGCTGCTCATGCCAAGTCGGCACGTGAAGCGGCGCAGCGGTTGGGCATCCCGCCGACGCATATCTATTTTGCCGTGGACTTCGACGCCACTGACGACCAAGTCACCAGTAACATCCTGCCGTATTTCAGGGCGGTTTTGGCTAATCTCGGAGGTGGATATAAGGTCGGTATTTACGCATCCCGTAACATCTGCACTCGCGTTATCGAGGCCGGTTATGCGGGTTATGCGTTCGTGTCCGACATGTCCACCGGGTTCTCCGGCAATCTGGGGTTCCCGATCCCAGATAATTGGGTATATGACCAGTTCACTGAAATCAGTGGTTATCAGGGACAAGGCTGGGATCTTGACCGCGTTGCCTATTCCGGCAAAATGCCTGCTGTATCCTATGTGAAGCAGACGTCGGCTGGTGGAACGACCATCGATCAGGGAACTAACTACGATCAGATGGGGCCGATTGACCTGATCTGGCATCTTGAGAAACGGTTCGATGAACTGCGCGCTCAAGGAAAGGTGGGGCAGGACTATGTGGCCAGTGGAACCACTGGAACTTGGGTGACGGTCCCGACATGGCGATGCATGCTGAACTACCTGTCCAAGGATTACCTGCGCGACGGAGGAAATGGTTCAACTATCGAATGGTCGGTATCAGCCGAAAGTTTCCGCAAGGCGGATGCCGCAATCCTCGAACAGGATGCTACGGCGTCTGCAATCATCAAGTCGTTGGATCGCTATATCGGTTCGTGGCGGCAGTCCATGATCGATGTCAATGGGGAAAGCGTGGATTTGTCGCATATGTGCGTCACGACGCTGGGATATCTCAATGGACTGGTCGTTCCGGATACGTGGACCGGCTGGGCAGGCGACTTGGGTTCGGCCATGAGTAACATTCAGAAAGCTAAGGATTGGAACCCGCAGGCCAGCATTGATGTCATCGCCGAAGCCTTGGTAGGTGCGGACGACAACTATCGGCAGCAGGGCGCTCTTCAAGGGCTTACGCTTGACAAACAGGTGGATGGAACATGGCAGACCGTCAGCAATACCTGCAATCGTGACGACCTGTGCTGTGATGGCGATGCCATTTACTTCGCCGACACGCTTAAGAACGGTAACGGCAGCGACTCTCACCTGTTGTCCCAGACCATGCGCAGCTACTATAACGCGCCGAACCAGTTGTCTGACCGTTTCAAGCGAATCGCATGGAGCATGGGTGCCAGTGATAAGGCGGCGGCAGTAAGTGCATTCCGCGGTGTCGATTGGCAGCAAATGTTTACATGTTGGCTCTTGACCCATTCATACGATACCCTGATTCCGTGATTGATGCGGCATGTTCGGCATTGGCGGAGTTCATCTTCTAATCGATACGGTTCCGATGTGGGGCTGGTTTGCGACAATGTGTGCGATAAAGCCAGCCCCACGCCGGTCCTTTGTTACCGATTGTGTCTATTGTCGTATGCGCGGCAGATCAGGTATAAAATGTAGAAGATGGTCGGGATGCTGTATCCGCCCATGGAGACTATGAACAATATTCCATTCGTAAATGAGCCAGTCAGTAGCTCTATGATGGCGGTCCACAAGGTAAGCCTTGATGATATGAGCGTTATTGCCTCCGCTATGCTGACCAGTGTTGTTGCGTAGGTAAGTATAGCGGTGCCGGCGAGCCACAGAGGATTCCACAGAGTTCGGATTTTGCGCGTCAACAGCAGGGCCGCGAAGGGGATGAGTATGCAACCGGGGATGGCGAGTATCACATACGCAAAATAGGTAAATAAACCAATAGCGGTATACAGCACGCATATTGCAGCAAACACAATCGCGTATATCACGGCCGCTATCACTGGATTCCGCATGAGTGGGTTCTTCTGGTCCGGTGAGTTCTGCGCGAACGTCACCTGTACATCCGGGTCGTGCCCGGCCGAATCGTGTTTGTCTGTGGCCATGCAGCCGCTGTTCTTGCTGTCATTCCCGTCGTTCCCTGCCATGATGCCCCTTGTATGTTTTCAATGTATCTGTTCCGCAATGTCTGTGCATGAATTTCGCCTTTACCGTTGCCCGGCGCCGGTTCTTTGTTACCGATTGCGGCTGTTGTGGTATGCGCGGCAGATCAAGCCAAGGATGTAGAAGATGGTCGGAATTGTATACCCGCCCATGAAAAGCTGGAACGATAGTATGTCTGCAAATGAGTTGGTCAGTATTTTTACTATGCTAAACCATAGGGTGGCTTTGGGAGGTATGAGCATTAGCAAGGCTGCCATGCTTACTAGTGTCATCGCGTAGGTGAGCGCGGTGGTGCCGGCAAGCCACAAGAGATTCCATGAGGCGTTGATTTTTCGTGTCAGTAGCAGGGCTATGAAGGGAACGATTGCATAGCCGGGAAGTATTATCAGTAAAAATCCCCAACAGGCGGATAAGATGCTGCTATACAGTGCGCATGTCATGGTAAACACGCCTGCATATATAATGGCTGCCGACACCGGGTGTGGTGCATGTGCGTTGTCCTGTTTCGGTAGTTCGAGTCCGGCTATACACTCGCTGTCGCTCTTACTGGGTTCTGGCATGATGTTCTTCCCGTGTGAACAATCCGGCTGTTTTGTGATGTGTCTGTGCATGGCCTGATGTTTACCGTCGCCCAACGCCGGGCCTTTCCGCTACGTCGACCACGCCGTCCAGATATCCGTAACGCCCGTCAGTCTGGTCTTTGGTGAAGGTGATGACGTTGACGTTTCCGCTGAAATCCAGTTCGCCGATATGATCGGTGTTTTCCAATATGATGATCTGCTGGTTTGCCGCCTGCAGTTTAAGATGCTCGAACAGGCCGCTTCTTAGAGAACCGTTCGCTGTGTACGCGCCTTCGTCGAAGCCCAGCAACGGGGTATCGATGAGCAACCATCCTGGAGCATGAACCGAACGGCGGTTCAAGTAATCATGGAATGCCAGCATCATAACCGTATTGAAGAATGCACAATATCCTTTTCCCTGCTCTTCAGCCTTGCTGTATCCGCCGATTTCGATGTCGAATGTTTCCCGGCTGAAACCGACGTTATCGGTGCCGGAAAAGCCGGAATCCTTGAGGATTCCGCGTATGGTGGCACCCATCGAATAATAGAAATCCTCGTGGAACCATTCTCTTGGCCGATATTTCTTGTAATCGACCTTTTCCTCGTCGGCACCATCAAGAGTAGCTTGAAATCTTTTACGCAAAGCAGTCAGCTCGGCATATTCTGCACGAATTCTTTCTGACTGGGCAAGCCCATCAAGTCGTTGTCGTATTGTTCGGGCCTCCGGCTCAAGATTCCGGTGCAGCTGTTCCATATTGGACTGATGGGCGTTTTGCGCTTCGTCGATGCTCTGTGTCACTTGGATTCTTGCTTGGCGTAAGGATTCCTGATCCTTGGCCACACCATTACGAAGTTCGCGAATGCGGGACATTTCATTTTCCCGAGCACGAATGTCTTCTTCACTCGGTGGATCGATATGGACGGTGCTGTGGCAGAACTGACAAACATCGGGATAAGGTTGTTCCCGGTTATGGCGCATTGCCTGCAACTGCAGATCAAGGCGTGCCAAATCGGAATCGTATTGCCCTAGTAGGGTTTCACGCTGGGCGAGCAATACGTCCAGACGCTCGTTTTCCTGATGCAGTGCGCTGATGTGTTCAACGAGTTCCGCATCTTCATCAATGGTTTTTCGACGCTGTTGTTCCAATTGCTGTAACGTGTTGCGCAGTTTCTCAATATAACTATCGACGGTTTTGCCTTCGGTAGCCGCGTCCCGTTCAAGTTGCTCAAGCTGTTTGATGCGGGGCTCGATGATATCGAGTTGGCTGAAGATGAATCGTTCCACCGCTTGCCTGCGTGCATGGCGCTCGGCGGAACTTTCCTGTCTTGCCTCATCATTGAATGTTTCATCTTGAGCGAGGACCAGCAAAGCGGACAGGTTCTGCGTCATCGTTGTGTTGCTGGTGGTTTTGGGCAATAGAATCGATGGTTCGGGGCGAACGATCTGATCTTCGGGAACAAGCAGCAAATGTCGGATGGCATTCCAAGTAAAGGCCACGGTTCTGTAGGCCTCATTGACTGCGATTCTTCGTGCCTCATCAACGTCCAGCATTGTTAGCAGTACCGAGTTGATTGGTCGTTTGTTTTTGCCTCTGCGTGCGACCGTATAATCTCCCGGTTCCACATCTGAGTCAGTCGAAGAGACCTGAATCGTTTGCGAAGCCAACGAGCGTTGTAATGTCACTTCTCCGTGTTCGGTACTGAAGGTGACGGATGCTCCTGCATATCCGGTGACATCCGTGAATGGTATGACGTTTCCGCCGCATACGAAGCTGATCGTTTTCGCAATCCCGGTTTTGCCGGTATTCGACGGGCCGATGATGCAATTCAATCCCTGCTGCAAATCAATGGTTGAGGCATTGCCATCGTTCCGAATCGCCTTGACTTGACGAATCCACATTTTCCCCATCTTGGTTACCGGCTTTCCAGTATTTGTTCTATTATCGAATCGTAATTCAGCGTCGCCAATGTTTCGATGGCATGACGATAAGCCATGACATATTCTCCATGTAATTCGTTGGCGAATTGCATGCACGTCGGGCTTGCGGAATAACTGGATCCGGCATCTTCGGTGATGGCGAAGCTATGATTACCAGCCTGTTCAGCCCTCTTCGTACACGTTTGCGCCTGGCATCATACTCTGCTGTGGCATAAGGGTTATCCCCGTGAAGGTTACTATTGCCAAAGCCCATGACCTTCATGTAAGTTGCGGCAAAATCCATGACCGTGATTTCATCCAATGTTGCAGGGTGTGGCAATAAGGACAGGCATAGCGTAAGACGGGTTGCGGTTTCGCTCGGGGTGTTGAACAGGGAATCACTCATCGGCGCTCACCCATTCCAGTCGAGTGTCATTGACCAGCATGTGGCATATGCCTTTCTTCTCCGCGGCTTTGACGATGGTTGGAAAACGGGTGATGACGGAACCGGAAAGGGGAAGAATCGCAGCTTGGTTCAAGGTTGCCAGCATTCTGGCCAGCCCATCGTCATATTCTTCGTTGCATACGTCGCAGTCCATCGTAGAGGTCGTCTTTCATCGCATGGAACTCGGTTTCACCATCATCGATGACATCTCTCATGTTCCGCCGCAGTCCTTCTGCATTGTAAAAATACCCACGCTGCCGGTCATATTCCTTGCGCTGTCGGTCGGGCAAATCATCTCGGGACCGGATTTGCCTGTGCAAGTGTTCGGCGTAGGCCGATTCCATTTGTGCAAGATACGTTCTTTCCACATTGAAATCCGGTGATTCTGGTGGGGATGGAGATTTCCGCCATGCCACGGCTGAACGACCAAGATGGAGCTTCCCTGATGAGATGTGTCCTTCGGCCAGCGGCAGATCATCCAGCAATTCAAATTCCGGCTGAAATGCGGTGCCGTCCACCAGAAGATCACGATTGTCGCATTCGCTTCCAAGATCTCGAACAGCCAAGTGCTCACTGCGGATGGGAGTTTGTCAATTGACGGGGCTTTGATGTTCACCTGACCGAGACAACGCTGAAACTGCGATAGCGCGTCAATACCAATATCGTCAAACAGGCTTTCCACTCGGGCCTTATCCAGATGCTGAAAGAATTCAGAGGCCTTCCATTGCGGTAGTTTCTGCATCCGTTGAAGAACTTCACCAAATCCGTTTGGTTGATACCCGCCCATACGCCTTCATTGATTGCCGTCTTCGCCTTTGAATAGTGCCTTTTGTTTACGTCTGATGTGTCTGTTGCGCTTGATTCAAGGATGACATCGAAGAAATCTTTCATGAACCCTTTTTTCTGTGTGCTGATTCCGCGGCTTTCCCCACTGACGTAGGGCCGAACGAATGTGCAGAACACTCCTAAAGCATATGTGCCGTTGGGCTTATCCATCGTTCGTCTCCTCCTCGCCTTACGTCGTCTTATTTCGTCTTCGGTTCTGATAGGTCAATTTCCTACGATGAAAACAGATGCGGATGAAGCCTTGTCATTACTGGAATTACGGCCAGTATACGACGAATCAGCCGCATTCGTTTCGGAACTCTGCCGAATGGCGAAAGGAGATGGACATGTAAATCAGTTACGACCGTGAATTCTTATTGCTAAGGCTCGTATTCGGAAACGGCCGTTCGAATATCAGTGACTTATGTATGGCGTAATCGCTGTCTGCATTTTTACTCCACGGCGAAGCTGGCTGTGGTTCACAATCCGTTTTGAGACCTGCTTATCGATATCGGGCGAGATGCCGTCTGTCAGTGTGCATATAGCTGGCAGACACATCTCGCTTCATTGTTTTCAAGGCTGGTCTCATATTGCGTCAGCAGGTCTTGAGCAACTTTATATGAGCAAGGCCCAAGAACATGAAGCTTGTTTTTAAGCATGAGGCCCCTATTGCGGGCAATGCATCCGTTACTGAAACATATGAACTTACCCAGGAGGAACTGCTTCCGATGATTAGACGCGATCGTGCACTGCGTGCTGCGGCTGAACACCGCGACGAAGAAGAGCTGGAATTCCGTGCGCCGCAATGCATTTTGCAGGAACTCTGGAATGCCGAAGAGCGTGTGGCGCACTCCTGTCACCGTTCCGATCGCGTTGGTGGAAGCGCATGGTCGTATGAGGAAATAGCCGGCATCAACCGTGAACCGCAAGAGCATTCGTTATCTCCGGAAGAGCTGCTCATCGAATACGAGACGGCACAAGAACGGAAGCAAGCCGTTCGCCGGGTTCTTGAAGCTTTGCGGACGCTTCCCGATGGACAGCGGAAAGCTGTGGAAAATGTGTACTTCCGCAACCTATCCCAATCCGATGTAGCTCGCAGTAGTGGGATTTCACGTGCAGCCGTTTCCAAACAAATCAATGCTGCTATCAAGAAACTGCGGCGAGTCTGCGACGTATCTGTGAAAGTACGATCGCTTCAAGGTGACTCTGACTTGACTGCATCGAAATAATCTGGAGGCAGGCAACGTGGTATTCGTTTCAGCATTCTCCATACTCGGGAAATCGTTTCGGCGGATGTCGAAGCGTCACCCGAAAAACAGACGATATGACAGCAAATAAGACAGTGGGCAGTGGGTCGTTGCCGTGGACGTATTGGCTATGGAGATGGAGACCTCGGTCCCTTTGTAAAAAGACCTGTTTTCAACTGGATTTGCGGACCGGAGGTGCGCATTCCAGCCACAGAGGCCATGGACGACATCGATTTTGGGGAATGACATCCGCTGTGTGAACCCCTGATATGGCGATGGCCCCGACAGTATGAAACACACCGACGGGGCCATCACCTTGGCTTATGCGAAGCGTCACGCCTCATTCTGGCCATGGCACATCTTGTACTTGCGACCGGAGCCACACGGGCACTGGGCGTTCTTGCCAGTTCCCGGAAGGTACGGCCATCCGCCCATGGGGAGTGCAATTCCGCGCTCTTCGGACGCTTGTTGGCCGGAACTTTGCCTTCGGCGTGGCTGATCGGCTGCATGCCAACGATGCCAGGTTCGTTCTTCTGCTCGTCGGCCAGTTCGTCGATGACGGTCTTTTCGGACTCATCATCGGTTTCCGGCTCGGCAGGAGCAATTTCGCCGGTAGGTTCGGTCTCGCCTTCCAGTCCCATCACCGCTTCAGCCGCGTTCACGGCCTCATCCTCGTCGGATTCGGTATCGGTGTCTTCGGTGGTGGCGACACGATCGATATCGACATGGAACAGCAGCTGGATGGTCTCCTCCTTGATCGCTTCGATCATGGAGTTGTACATCTGGTAGCCTTCGCGCTGGTATTCGACCAGCGGATCGCGCTGGCCCATGCCACGCAGCCCGATACCATCCTTGAGATAATCCATCTCATACAGGTGTTCACGCCACTTGCGGTCAAGAACCGCGAGCACGACACGACGTTCCAGCTGACGCAGACCCTCTTCACCAAGCTTGCCTTCGAAGTCGATATACTGGTCCTTGGCGTCGGAAACGATAAGCTCCTGCAGGGCCACGACAGCCTTGTCTCCCTTGAGCTTGGAGACTGCATCCTTGGCTGCTTCCGGATCAACGGCAATCGGGTACACGGCGTTCAGAGCCTTGAACAGGCCTTCCCAATCCCAATCCTTCGGCTTGTCAGAGCTTGTTGGCGCCCTTGATGTAGCTCAATACCGTATCGTCGATGAACTTGAGGATATCCTCGTGGATGTCCTCGCCCTTCAGTACGGCCTGACGCTCGGCGTAGATGACGGTGCGCTGCTTATTCATCACATCGTCGTACTTGAGCACGTTCTTACGGATTTCGAAGTTGCGTGATTCCACGGCCTTCTGCGCGGTGCGCACGCCCTTGGAAACGCTCTTCGCCTCGATCGGCTCGCCTTCCGGCATGCCCTTGGCCATAACGCGGGCCACGAGCTGGGTGTTGAACAGACGCATCAGATCGTCTTCGAGCGACAGATAGAAACGGGACTCGCCCGGATCGCCCTGACGTCCGGAACGGCCACGCAGCTGATTGTCGATACGGCGGGACTCGTGACGCTCGGTACCAAGCACGTACAGACCGCCGAGCTCGACGACCTCTTCATGCTCGTCCTTGACCTGCTCCTTGATTTCGGCCAAGGTGCCCGGCCAACGCTTTTCATACTCGTCCGGAGTGTCATCCGGAGAGTAACCTTCGGACTTGAGCTTCGCATCGGCGAGGAATTCGACGTTGCCGCCGAGCATGATATCGGTACCACGGCCTGCCATGTTGGTAGCCACGGTAACAGCGCCCTTACGGCCTGCGACGGCCACGACGGCGGCTTCCTTGTCATGCTGCTTCGCGTTCAGCACCTGGTGAGGAATGTTGGCAACGTCAAGCAGGGACGACACGATTTCAGAGGATTCCACGGAAGCGGTACCCAGCAGCACCGGCTGGCCCTTCTTGTGGCGCTTGGCCACATCACGCACGATGGCGGCCAGCTTCTCCTTCTTGGTACGGAAAATCAGATCGTCCTTGTCTTCGCGAATCATCGGCTTGTTGGTCGGAATCGGGAGCACGCCCAGCTTGTAGGTGCCCATGAACTCCGCGGCCTCGGTTTCTGCGGTACCGGTCATGCCCGACAGCTTGTCGTACATGCGGAAGTAGTTCTGCAGGGTGATGGTGGCGAAGGTCTGGTTCTCAGCCTTGACTTCCACGTTTTCCTTGGCTTCGATGGCCTGATGCAGGCCCTCATTGTAGCGACGACCCGGCAGGATACGGCCGGTGTGTTCGTCGACGATGAGCACCTCGCCGCCGGTCACCACGTAGTCGCGGTCGCGCAGGAACAGTTCCTTGGCCTTGATGGCGTTGTTCAGGTAGCCGATCAGCGCGGTGTTGTTCGGCTCGTACAGGTTGTCGATGCCGAGATAATCCTCGATCTTGTTGATGCCTGGATCAAGGATGCCGACAACCTTCTTTTTCTCGTCGACCTCATAATCCTCGTCGCGGGTGAGCTTGAGCACCAGACGTGCGAACTGGCGGTACCAACGGGTCACGTCGCCTTCGGCCGGACCGGAAATGATCAACGGGGTACGGGCCTCGTCGATGAGATGGAGTCGACCTCATCGACGATGGCGAAGTGGTGGCCGCGCTGCACCAAATCGGACTTT
>ENA-OQIR01000038-OQIR01000038.1-human-gut-metagenome-genome-assembly--contig:-NODE-38-length-53872-cov-6.230905_pt1 | contig 53872 bp, 49 predicted proteins | sample MGYA00242580_ERZ504745 | MGnify/ENA primary metagenome ERZ504745 (study PRJEB26092, sample SAMD00036214) | human gut metagenome | host: Homo sapiens | study: EMG produced TPA metagenomics assembly of...
AAATAAAAAGATTTTCCTGTTTGGAACAGCTGGATTTGGCGGAAGTGATGCCTATTTTGAAAAGATTCTCGGACAAGTCAAACAGTCGATCGATGCAAGCAATACGGTCATCGGTGAGTATATGTGCCAGGGAAAGATGCCGCAGTCTGTGCGTGAACGGTATGTGAAAATGAAAGAAAACCCGGAACATCCGGCCAATCTTGATCTGCTGATTCAAAATTTTGACCGTGCTTTGTCACACCCGGACAGCGAAGATTTGGAAAGACTGAAAAAGTCATTATGAGATAGAAAAGTATGTTGTGCTTGATAAAAATAATCAGATAAGAGCAAGATTCGCGAAATAATTGCAATGGATCGTCAAATGGAATAGAATGGAGAGAAAAAAGAAAGGTGTGGAAAAGGCAGGGCTGGCAAAGCATATCCGGCAGATGAGGTCATGCAGAAACAAAAACAATGAAAACTACAACAAAACAAACTCATTTATACAGTAACACGGATCTCCGCAAGCTTTTAATTCCAATCATCATTGAACAATTGCTTTCTTCCCTGATGGAACTGTCGACACGATGATGGTCAGCAATGTCGGGTCTGCCGCAATTTCGGCAGTCTCGCTGGTGGATTCCATTAATATCTTAGTCATTCAGGCGCTTTCTGCGCTGGCGGCAGGAGGAGCGATTCTCTGTTCGCAGTATATTGGAAGCGAAAAACGGGATGGAGCAATCCGTTCGGCACAACAGGTGCTTTTTGTTATGACAGTTTTGTCCGTCGCATTATCCGCGGGCTGTCTGATTTTCCGTGTTCCGCTGCTGCGCGTGATTTTCGGGGCAGTGGAAGCGGATGTTATGAAAAATTCACAGGTGTATTTCCTGTTTACGCTGCTGTCATTCCCGTTTATCGGTCTTTACGATGCGGGCGCATCGATTCTGCGGGCGCAGAACAACAGCCGCAGTCCGATGGTGATTTCGGTGATTTCCAACTTTATGAACATCGGCGGAAATGCCATTCTTATTTTCGGCTTCCACATGGGTGTCGAAGGAGCCGCGATTTCGACTTTAATTTCGCGTATTTTCTGTGCGGTTGTCGTACTGTGGAAGCTTCGGGATGAAAGCAAACCGATTTTTGTGAAGCAGTATCTTTCCATTCGGCCGGACTTTGGTTTGATCAAAAAAATACTGTTCATCGGTATTCCATCGGGAATCGAGAACAGTATGTTCCAGTTTGGAAAGCTGGCGATTCAGTCCACTGTGTCCACACTTGGCACGGTTGCCATTGCCGCGCAGGCGATGACGAACATCCTTGAGAACCTGAACGGTGTCGCTGCGATCGGTGTCGGCATCGGACTGATGACGGTAGTCGGTCAGTGTCTCGGCGCGGGCCGGAAGGATGAAGCAATCTACTATATTAAAAAACTGTGCTGGCTGTCAGAAGTGGTTATCGTTGCAAGCTGTCTGCTGGTATTTGTGCTGACAAAACCGATTACGATGATCGGCGGTATGGAGGCAGAGAGTGCAAAGCTCTGCATGCAGATGATGATCTTTATCACGATTGTAAAGCCGCTCTGCTGGGTCATGGCGTTTGTCCCGGGATACGGCATGCGGGCTGCCGGGGATGTAAAATTCTCCATGATCACGTCCTGCTGTACGATGTGGCTGTGCCGTGTGAGTCTCTGTATTTACCTGTGCCGCGTATGGGGATTCGGCCCGATTGCGGTCTGGATCGGTATGGCGGCAGACTGGAGCCTGCGGTCCATTCTCTTTACCATCCGGTTCAAATCAGGAAAATGGCTGAATCATCATTTGATAGAAGAAAAGAAACAGGAGAGCTAAACATCTTCTTCCGGTAAAAAGGAAAGCGTATATGCAAGAGAGTCGTTGAGATGAGATTTTTGACCGCGGCTGGAAGCCGTACCGGATCAATCACCTGAGCTGGTGGAAAGAGGAGCTTGCATCCGAAGAAGAGATGGAAGAGGGACGGAACAATCTTGCAGCACACGACAATCGGAATGTAGATGAAAAGAAAATCCTTTTGTACGAACAGATCATTCGGGTTGTGTAGAAACAGGAAGAAAAAACTGGATTTTTCCAGTACCGGATGATAAGATAAAACTGTGTTTCGGGATGGCTTAAACATATGGAGGTGCAGGATGGAACCAATTTATTTGTCAATCCAGCAGAAAGAAACTGGCAGCCGCATCAAATCCCTTCTTCGTGAAAGCGGATACACCGTGAGAGACATTCAGAATGCCATGGGTTTTGAAAATCCACAGGCGGTCTATAAATGGATTTCCGGCAAGTGCCTGCCAAGTCTGGACAACTTTCTCATTTTAAGCAGATTATTAAACACAAGCATCGAAGATATCCTCGTCATTGACGGGGATATTCCTCGTTTCCGAAGCAAATACAGAGAAATCCGAGAAAGATTAAACCGCTGGTATAATGACAAAATCGTTATTTTGTGATACAGTGAAGAAAAAGCAGAAAAAGAACCGGTTAAAAAGGTTTTGGAAAGGAAAAACAGATGTCAGCAGGAATACGTTTTGGCTACCGCAATTTAGAACATACCCCAGAAGCAACGTTTGTCGTCAAACAGCGTGGCTTTGTTTTGATATGTTCAATTGAGAAAAGCGACAGAACGGATTCTGTGGAATATGATACGGGAGGATCAAATTAGACGACCGCATCAGACAACTGGATACGAACGAAGAGGAGCCGCTTATCTTATGTTGAACACATGGGATAGGTGGCTTTTTCTATTAAATTTTTATATCAGAACAAATTGAGAAGGGAGAAACCCGGAATGGATCAGATCGAAATCAAAGGAAAAGTAAATACAGCCATCTGCTATGCCAGGGTCGTAGAGGAGGAAGCCATCGAGCAGATCCGCCGCATGTGCGATTATCCGATGACGGAAGGCTCGCGGATCCGCATCATGCCGGATGTGCATGCGGGAAAAGGATGTACGATCGGAACAACGATGACCATCCGCGACAAGGCAGTGCCGAACGTCGTCGGTGTGGACATCGGGTGCGGCATGTACACCGTAAATCTTGGAAGAGCCGAACTTGATTTTGCAAAAATCGACGAGGCGGCACATGTTATCCCGTCCGGCATGAATGTCTGGGAGGGGAGACAGGAACGTTTTGACCTGATGACACTTGCCTGCAGCCGGGAATTAAAAGACACAAAACGCCTGGAGCGGTCGCTTGGAACCTTAGGCGGCGGCAACCATTTTATCGAGATCGATGAAGCTGCCGACGGCACAAAATATCTCGTCATCCATTCCGGCTCGCGGAATCTCGGAAAACAGGTGGCAGAGTATTACCAGAATCTGGCAGTGCGGCTGGACCGCGGTTATGACGAGTACCTGGAAAAACGCGAGGAGCTCATACGCACCTACAAAGAGCAGGGCCGCAGAAAGGAAATCCAGGAGGCGTTAAAACAGCTGCAGTGGAAACCGGACGAAGCGCAGATGCCGGAGGATCTCTGCTATCTGACCGGAAAATATCTGGAAGCCTATCTGCACGACGTGGAGATCTGCCAGCAGTTTGCACGCCGGAACCGGGAAAAAATGGCGGAAATCCTGCTGGAACGAACCGGCCTTACCGGCACCGATGCGTTCCACACGATTCATAACTATATCGACACAAACGAGATGATACTCCGAAAAGGCGCAATCGCAGCGCACAAAGGAGAACGAGTGCTGATTCCGATCAATATGCGCGACGGCAGTATTCTCGCCGTCGGAAAAGGAAATCCGGAGTGGAACGATTCTGCCCCGCACGGAGCCGGACGGCTGATGTCGCGCAAAAAAGCGAAGGAAACCCTGGCACTGGAGGAATACCGGAAGAGCATGGAGGGAATCTATACGACTTCCGTCAACGAACATACCCTGGACGAGGCGCCGATGGCGTACAAATCACTGGATGACATTCTCGATATAGTCCGTGCATCGGTCGATGTCGTGGAGGTGCTGCGTCCCGTTTACAATTTCAAAGCATCAGAATAGAGGCGGAGGAAACCAGTAAAATTCCTCCGCAAGAAGGAGGAAGAAAAAAATGATGGCAATTCCGTCAATTGATATGGAAGCAACAGGAAGAAACATTACAAGACTGCGGCAGCAGGCAGGCCTTACCGTCCGCGACCTGCAGGAAATTTTCGGTTTCACCACCCCGCAGGCAATCTACAAGTGGCAGCACGGCACCGCCATGCCGGCAATCGACAACCTGGTCGTGCTGGCAGCGGTACTGAATGTGTCGATCGATGAGATCGTGATTGTGGAGACAAGAGAGCTTGTGCTTGCGAGTGCATAAACCTGAGAACGTATTTTACGCAACTTTAACACAATCTTCCCTCAATTTCATGTAGAATAAAAAGCACAGATTCCGTAGCTTTTCTACAAACCGCAGCAGCCGGCTTATGGTAGCAGAAGCACTCGGTGAGGCAGAAACAGCAGGCTGGATCGGGTTGGCTCCGTTGACTTTATATGTGCAAACTGATAAGATACTCATAAGTATGTTCTTAGGGGTATCTTATTTTTGTATTTCAAAAAGAAAAGGGGAAATTAAATAATGACAAAAAAGAAAATCATTGGCCTTTGCATCGGCGCTGTCGTTCTTGCCGTGGCTGCGGCCGGTGTGAAGGAAGGCAGCTGGCTGATGAAGCATCGCCGGATGCAGAATGAGTTTACGCATGAGATGAATGCATTCACGACCAAAACAAACGCTGAGCTGATCCAGCCGACGATTGTTGCGGAGGATGATATCTACGGCTGGTTTTTCCATGAGGAAGATGACGGGCTGTACATGAATCTCTATTACCGGATCAAAAACGAGTCCAATCAGCACGAAATTGCATCCAGTGAATTTCCTGTGAAGATCAAAAAGGAGCTTCTTGCGGATGATAAAGTGTGGAGCAGAACGACGGGGACCGCGAAAAATCAGGTTCACGCGGAATACCTGGAAGGAGAAGATGACATGACGGTTTCGTTTGACGTCTATTACCAGTGTGAGGGTTCCTGCGGGGAATATTTTGCGGATATTACCGTGACGGATAGTGAGACCGGAAAGCTCTACTACAGCAGTGAAGCAGAAAATGAAGCGGCAGAATAGGAGGAGCGATGGCCGAAAAACAAAGCAAAAATAAATGGCACACACCGGCGGAGCGGATTATGATGCTGGGATTTGCGGCGGTAATCCTGCTGGGAACGATTCTTCTTTGCCTGCCGGTTTCTGCGGCGGACGGGAAAAGCGTTTACTGGCTCGACGCCCTGTTTACCGCAACGACATCTGTCTGCGTGACGGGCCTTGTCACCGTTCCGACGGCGACGACATGGAGTACCTTTGGAAAAATTGTGATCCTCGGGTTGATTCAGTTCGGAGGTCTTGGCATCATGGCGTGCCTGACGATGGTGTTTCTGATCCTGCGCCGGAAAATCAGTCTGCAGAGCCGGAAATTAATTCAGGATACCTATAATCTGCCGGTTTTAAAGGGCAGTGTGGGCATCGTGCGCCGGCTTCTGATTGGAACAGCAACCGTAGAGATTGCGGGGGCGGTTCTGTATAGCTTCTGGTTTGTGCCGGAGTATGGCTTCTGGAAGGGAATCGGCTACAGTATTTTTCACGCCGTTTCCGCTTTCTGTAATGCGGGAATCGATCTCGTTGGCGAAGCCTCTTTTGCTCCGTTTGTAACGAACCCGCTGATAAACTTTACGACGATGGGACTGATTCTTTTGAGCGGTCTTGGTTTTCCCGTCTGGTGGGAAGTTATGGAGCGGGTGCAGGAGCTTGTGAAGGGAAAACGGCCCCGTAAAAATTTTGTGCGAGGATTCACGCTTCATACGAAACTGGTTTTAACGACAACCATGATTCTGGTGTTCGGTGGAGCACTGCTGATTCTTGCACTGGACTGGAATCACGCGCCATCACTTGGCAGCCTGAAACCGGCGCAGAAGGTCATGGCGGCTTTTTTTCAGTCCGTGACGACAAGAACGGCAGGTTTTGAGACGATCCCGCAGGCTGATTTCTCGGACAGCTCTGCAATGGTAAGTATGGTTCTCATGTTCATCGGTGGCTCCCCGATGGGAACGGCAGGTGGTGTTAAGACGACAACGGTTGCCATTCTGGTTGTGCTGGTTGCCTCCTATATTCGCGGAGACTCAGATACGGTGGCCTGGGGGCGGAAAGTGATGGAAGAAAATATCCGTACCGCTGTCGTCATTTTCTTTTTTGTACTGACGACAGTCTTTACTGCCACCGTGCTGCTGATTTCCGTAACCGGAAGCCCGCTGCTGGATTGTACGTATGAAATTATTTCTGCGGTTGCAACGGTGGGCCTCACCCGTTCCCTGACGCCGACGCTTCCTTTTATGGGAAAGGTGATTGTTATTCTGGTTATGTTTATGGGAAGAATCGGGCCGGTGACGCTGGCTGTCGCACTGCGCCGCAGAACAGGAAGAAAAGATGTCGATATTCAGAGACCGGAGCAGCGGATTCTGATTGGATAGTTGGGAAAATAAAAAACAGGACAGATTTCAGAAAACGAGGAAAAGAAATGAGTAAACAGTATGCAGTCATTGGACTTGGAAAGTTTGGTTTTTCTGTAGCAACGACACTTGCGCAGGCAGGAAAAGAAGTGCTTGCCGTTGATAAAGACGCTGAGCCGGTACAGGAAATTGCCGATCTTGTTACCTATGCGGCGCGCGCGGACATCACCGACAGCCGTGTTTTTGCATCGCTTGGCATCAGCAACATGGATGTCGTGATCGTCGGCATCTCTGAAAATATGGAGTCGAGCATCCTCGCCACCCTGCAGGCAAAAGAGGCGGGCGTGCCGCTCGTCATCGCAAAGGGCATGAGCCAGATGCATGCCAATATTTTGAAAAAAGTCGGCGCGGACCGCGTCGTGATGGCGGAGAGTGAGACGGGCATCCGCCTCGGAAAAAGCCTGATTTCCGGCGGCTTCCAGGACTTCTTCATGCTGTCGGATTCGTTCTCCATGGTAGAGCTTCCCGTGCCGGAAGAGTGGACGGGGCATAACCTCGAGGAGCTGGATCTGCGGAAGAAATACAGTATCAACGTAATCGCCGTCAAGGACGGGGAAGACATCCGTGTCGCGGTCAATCCGAAGACGCTGCTCCGCGCAGAGGAAGTGCTGATTCTGATCGGCGAAAACAAAGAACTTGCCAAATTGATGAAAAACAGGAAATGAGGGGACCATTCATGATTACAAGCAGCAGCAATGCACAGGTAAAAAACATTATTGCGCTGAACAAAAAAGCAAAAGAACGCCGGGAGCAGGACGTTTTCGTGGCGGAGGGCTGGAAAATGTTCCAGGAAGCGCCGCGGGAATGGCTGAAAAAAGTATATGTGTCTGAGAGCGGCAGCAAAATGCATGAAATGCCGTCCGACGGGACAGAATACGAAGTAGTGGACGACCGCGTGTTCCAGTCCATGTGCGACACGAAGACGCCGCAGGGTGTTTTAAGTGTGATCCGCATGCCGCATTACACCGAAGAGGAGGTGATGGACAACGGAAAGACACCGCTTCTGATGGTACTTGAGGATCTGCAGGACCCTGGAAATGTTGGAACAATCATCCGCACCGCAGAGGGCGCAGGAGTCACCGGCATCATCATGAGCCGCGGTACCGCGGATATCTTCAATCCGAAAACGATCCGTTCGACGATGGGCTCGATCTACCGTATGCCGTTTCTGATCGTCGACGATGCGGTCGGATTTGTAAAAGGCTTAAAAGCGCGGAAGATCTGTACGTAGCGGCACATCTGCACGGCGTGCATTCCTACCGCGAGGAGGATTACACAAAAGGAACGGCATTCCTGATCGGAAATGAGGGAAACGGCCTGACCGATGCAATGGCAGAGGCCGCCGAGTGCCTGATCCGTATTCCGATGGAAGGAAAAGTGGAGTCGTTAAACGCAGCGATTGCATCCGCCGTTCTCATGTATGAGGCACACGGCCAGCGCGCATAAAAGAAAGAGCGTTACCGGTTTTCTTACATTTCTCTTAACCTGCCGGAAACCTACTCGACAGAACCGGTATTTTGAGCTAAAATAGAAAGAGCAGAGTCCGGGCTGAATTTCTGTCAGTCCGGTAAAACTGTAATATTTGCCAGAAAAGCAAAAGCTGTTTTGGGAGGAAGGAAAAATGAGTGAGAAAAAAAACATCAGTAAAAAGGAGCTCCGAAGAAGAAAGCGGAAGCGTGCGCTGATGATCAAAACAGGAATTCTATGTGTTCTGCTTGTCATCTTCGGCATTGGAATCTGGGCTTTGGCCGGAGGAACAGAAAAAATCCAGCAGAAAGCACAGGAAAAAGAGGATCAGAAAACAGCAGAGGTGGACGGTTCCGTATCGTCGGACAGCACGGGAAGTGCTGAAGCGCCGACAACGAAAGCACAGATTATGGCGGAAGCCGATGCACTTGCGCAGACATACGATTACGATGGAGCCATTGAAAAGCTCCAGAGCGTAGAGGGCGCAGCGACCGACGCGGATATCATCACAAAAGTAGCAGAGTACACCAGCACGAGAGATGCCTGTGTGCGCGTCAACGTCAACGAAGTAACCCACATTTTCTATCATTCTCTTGTAGTCGATCCGCAGAAAGCGTTCTATCAGGACAACGCACAGACCGCAGGCTTCTGCCAGTGGATGACCACCGTGGATGAGTTCAACGCGATCACCCAGCAGATGTACGACAGAGGATATGTCATGGTTTCGATCAACGATCTCGTGAAAAAGACCGTAGATGATGACGGAACCGTTCATTACGAGGAAGGGGACATTTACCTGCCGGAGGGCAAGAAAGCATTCGTTCTTTCTCTGGATGACCTTTCCTATTACCACTCTTACGACGGACGCGGCATTGCCAGCAAGATGGTAGTCGGCGACGACGGAAAACCGACCTGCGAATACATTCAGGATGACGGAACTGTTGTGACCGGTGCTTACGACTGCATCCCGCTGATGGATCAGTTTATCGAAGCGCATCCGGATGCCGTATACCACAATGCGCGCGGAACCGTAGCACTGACCGGCTACGATGGAATCCTTGGATACCGCACCGACGGTGATTACAAGACGAGAGAAGATCTGACGGATGATCAGGTAGCATGGCTTGATGCACACCCGGATTTCGACTGGGATAAAGAGTGCGAGGAGGCGAAAAAAGTAGCCGATGCGATCAAAGCAGACGGCTGGACATTCGCAAGCCATACCTGGGGCCATATCCGTGTCGGCGACAAACCGATCGAGACGATCCAGGCGGATACCGAGAAATGGCTGACGTATGTTGCACCGCTCATCGGCGGAAGCGATATCATCATCTTTGCACATGGACAGGATCTTTCCGACTGGCACGATTACACGATGGACAATGAGAAGTTTGCTTACTTAAAGAGTCAGGGCTTCAACATCTACTGCAACGTAGATTCCTCCCAGTATTTCGTTCAGGTAAGAGACAATTACCTGCGTATGGGACGAAGAAACCTGGATGGATACCGTCTGTACCAGAACCTCTACGGAGGCGGCGAGGACAGAACAAGCGATCTGTTTGATTCTGCCTCTGTTATTGATCCGCAGCGGCCGACAGATCCATCTCTTTACAATTTAGGTTAAAGAATTTTGAAAATGAAAAAGATCTCACAGAACTTTCTATTATTTATAGAAGAAGTTTGTGGGATCTTTTTTCAGCAGGGCGAACCGTTTACAGATATTTTTCTACGAGCGGAAACGGCAGAGGCCCGAGACGGAGCAGTTTTTCATGGAAACCGATCAATGAGAATGAGTCACCTTCCTGTTCCTGCACTTCCGAGAGGAGCTGTGAAAACGAGAGCGATCCGACACAGTATTTCAGATAGTTCGCCGGTGTCTCGAGAATATACTGATATAAAGAGGCAGCGGCCGACGCATCCGTGATGCCGAACTGCGCCAGAAAGGCTGACGCATCCGAGAGGAGCCATCCCTGGCTGTGGATTCCGAGATCCAGCAGCGAGCAGAGGGTAAGATGCACCGAGCGGTTCAGATACCAGAGACGGCAGAGCGCCTGCGTGTTTGCATCGAGATTACGTGCGGCGTAGCGGCAGGCATATGATTCAACGTAAGTTGCCCATCCTTCCACATAACCCGACGGCGCGTAGAGACGGCGGATCAGAAGCGGGTCGGAGCGCGAGAACGAGACGGTCTGGTACAGATGGCCGGGAAAGCCTCGTGGGCAAGTGTGGAATACAGCTCGATGCCGGTCATCTCATCCGCGGGATTCAGGTAAATGGAGTTGGGTGAATTGATATCGGCGGGCGGTGTGAGATAAAAGGCGGGGCTTAAAAAATCCTTGAGGGAGTCATCCACGGTCTTTACTTCGTATGCGATACCCGAAAGAACGGGAAAATCTTCAGAAACGGCATTCTGCAGATCGGCAAGCATTTCCTCCGGCGTGGAGAACGGCAGCACGAGCGCCTGCTCGGAGAGGGAGAGCGACGGATTCTGATCGAGAATGATCTGCATTTCGGCACACTGGTCCGCAAGCTGCTGTGTTAAAAGGCGGGTCAGCTCCTCCGGTGAAGCGTCAACACCGACGCGGCTGCGGAGAAGATACGCATAGTAGGAAAGTCCGCCTTCCTGCCGGGAAAGACCACCGGCGTTCTGTGTTCCTTTGCCGCGGAGTGAAGAAAGCGCATCGGAAAGAGAGCGGTAGGCGGGAAAAACACAGGAGGTAAGGAGTTTTTCATGCGTCTGCAGACAGAGATTCCTTTCCGCCTCAGAAAACAGTGAAGACGCCTGCAGTTTATTCTGAAAAACGGTGTGGAGCAGATGGATTTCCGGTGTATCCGCGTCGGCGAGAAAAGCACTGCACTGGCGGATAATGCCATCGACCGCAAGGTCATTCTGAAACACGCCCTGCCGGGATTTTTCCTGCTCGAGTGCGATGAGGTCGGAGAAATAGCGCGGGAGATCCTGCAGAAGATGGAGGTAGTCGGCGATATCCTGCTGTGTGCGGAACGGGTACTCCGCGAGCAGAATGGGAAGCTGTGCCTGAATCCCGAGCGACGGACCGAGCGGTTCCGCAAGAAGGCTGGTGCTGCCCGGCATTTTCTCGCAGTCCAGCTCGTAGAGCAGAAGATCGAGCGTGATCTGATTTTCCGCGGAGAGGCGGTTGCGATGAAAGGATGTGAGCGTTGTTTCCACACTCTGCAGCAGGGCATCATACGAGGTGCGGTCAGGGATGGAAACCGTGCCGAACGAGGCGGTGCCGGGGGCAATTCCGCGGGAAGCCGGATCGGCGAGGGTATAGTGGAGCGTGATGGCAGAAGAGGTTACCTCGGAGTGGAACCGTTCCTCCACATAAGCGGAAAACCGGCGGTTCTCACCAGGGGAAAAGAACGGGGAAAAATACCAGAACAGCAGGGCGAAAAGAAGTCCGCCGCACAGAAGCAGAGGGAACAGGATGCGGCGGTGCAGAGAAGCTGGTTTCATAGAATAGGCTCCGGTGCGGACAGTTATCATAAAGTATGTAAAAAATGCTGATTTTATGCGCTTTTTCCGTGGCCTTTCATTTGACTTTCCAAAACGGCTTTGCTATAATCAGTAACGAATGAAATAAGGGACTTTTCAGTGCGGAACGGATTTGAAAAAGAATCCGCGAAGATAAAAGGGAATCAGGTGGAAATCCTGAGCGATCCGGTCACTGTAAGCAGGGAGTGTTAGCTGCAGAAATGCCATTGTGCGAAACGCATGAGAAGGCGCGGCTGCCGTGAAGATCTGCGAGTCAGGAAACCTGCTGGAAAGGTTAGTGAATCGCTTCCGATGAAAGCATATATTCATGGAAAGATGTACGAAGCAAAATCGGACATCTGCTTTTTTGTCGCCATGCGTCCGAAAAAGAGCTTCGGTGGAGAAACTCTTTTGCAGAAAAAGCAGATGTCTGTTTGTCTTTTCGCAGAAAAAATGTGTCCTCAAAAACAAGATTACTTGCAGGGAGACATCATTGACGGGGACAGGCACCGCCCAGCTGCCTGAAAAAGTCAGACGGAATCCGGAGCAGATGCGCGAAGGATATCCGAAGAAAAGGAGAAGTTATGAAAGGAAATTCAAGCAAATTTCTGGCACTGCTGCTGTCGGCGTCCATGATCATGAGCCCGACTGCCAGCGTATTAGCAGATACGCAGGAAAAAGCAGCACAGACAGAAAGCAGCGCAGCCGCAGAGGAAGCGCCGCAGAGCGAAGAAACAGCAGAGACGGCAGAACCGGAAACAACACCGGCAGAAACCGAGAGCAGTGAAAGCACTGCAGAGACTCCGGCAGAAGAGCCGACGGAAACACCGGCCGCGCCTGCAGAGGATCAGACAGCGGCAGGATCTGACGAGACCGAGACACCATCCGCAGATGAGGATGCTTCGGAAGATACTGCAGAGGACACTGCAAAAGACGGTGAAGAGACTGCCGATACCACAGAAAAAGAGCCGGAAGCAGCAGATGAGACTTCCCAAGATGCTGAAAAAGAAACACCGGCAAAAGAAGAAACCAAAGATGCTGTAAAAGAGAATACCAGTCCGGCGGCAGAACAGCCGAAAACGGAAGTAAAAGAAACAACCAAAAATGAGGCATCCAATACAGCCGAGGAGAAAGAAACAAAAGCAGCGGAAGCAGCAAAACCGGCAGATGGTGAGTATGAGACTTCTGCAGAAGCAACCGGAAGCATGTTCCGTGTGATTTCTTCCAGACTCATCGTAAAAGATGGAAAACTGAAAGCATCCATTCTGCTGAGTGGAACCGGCTATGATTACCTGTATACGGGAACAGCAGCAGAAGCTGCCGCAGCAGATGAAAAGAGCTGGATTGCTCCGACAGGAAGCGAAACCTATACGGATACGAAGACCGGTGCAGAAAAGACCGGATATCGTTTTGAAATTCCGGTGGAAGAGCTTGACAAACAGATGGATGTTGCCGTTCGCTCAGCCAAGAAAAAAACATGGGCTGATAAAACCGTTACGATCCACAGCACCGATGCAATCCCGACGGTAACACCGGAACCAACCGAGACTCCAAGCGAAAATCCAGGTGAGGATTCCTCGAATAAGCCAGCCAGTGTAGAAGCACCGGTTACCAAAGAGGACGGCAGCGTATTCAAAATGTTCGTCATCTCCGAGGCAACAATGATCAACAAGGGCGATAAACTCGTTCTTACACTGAAAACAAACAACGTATCATTTGATAAACTGTATCTTGGAAAGAACGATGACCTTGCAAAAACACCGGCTATCCAGGGAATGCAGGAAGCAAACGGCGGTTATTCCTTTACATTTGAAGTAGATGCGGACAAAGCCGGCACAACCGTTCCGATCGTTCTTGGAAAGAAAGACGGAACCTGGTACACCAAACAGCAGCTTTATCTTGCAGTTCCGGGAAGCAAAACACCGGAAGTAACTCCGATACCGGAGCCGACCGAGACTCCGGTCCCGACTGCAACCCCGACTCCGAGTGAGACTCCGGTTCCAACCGCAACTCCAACTCCGGAACCGGCGAAAGTAGAAAACGGTATCTACAGCGGAACCGCGGAGACCGGCGCAGCTATGTTCAAAGTAGTCGGCGTAGAGCTGACCGTAAAAGACGGCGACATGAAAGCACGCATCACGTTAAGTGGTGTTGCCTACGATTATCTGTACATGGGAACACCGGAAGAGGCAGCTGCCACAGACAAGAGTGCATGGATTGCAGGCGTCGGCACCGTTGATTACACAACAGCAGACGGCGAGACGAAAACAGGAATGCAGTATGATATTCCGGTAGCAGCACTCGATCAGGCACTTGTTGTTTCTTCCCATTCTGCAAAACGGGATAAATGGTATGCAAGAACCATTACTATTGCATCTTCCAGTCTGAAAAAGACCGCAGATCTTCCGGCAGATGAGACCAATAAAGTAGCAGATGGTATTTACAGTGCAGAGGCAACAACTAATGCAGCAATGTTCAAGGTAGTCGGCGTAAAACTGACCGCGAAAAACGGAAAAATGACAGCAGTTATCACCTTAAGCGGAAGCGGCTATGATTATCTGTATATGGGAACCGGAAAAGATGCGGCAGCAGAGAGCGGCGCATGGATCGCTTCCACCGGAAAAGTGGACTACACCTTAGACGGTGAAACCAAAACCGGAATGCAGTTTGAAATCCCGGTAGAGGCACTTGATCAGGAATTTGCTGTAGCAGCTCATGCAGTAAAGAGCGGCAAATGGTACGACAGAGCCATCACGATTGCATCTTCCAGCCTGAAAAAGACCGGAGACCTTCCGTCGGATGACAACAAGGGCGATACTCCGAAACCAACCATCGTTCCGACCAAGACCCCAACCGTATCTCCATCTGAGACACCGGTTGTAAAACCGACCAGCACCCCGACTCCGGCACCGACCCAGAAACCGGCCGATACCAAACCGGAGCAGGAATCCAAATATGAGTCTGACTTAAGCGGCGGCACATCCAAAGTAGACAGTGCAACCACACTGGCAGACGGCGTTTACACACCAGACGGATTCTCCTTCTCCGGCGGATCCGGAAAGGTAACCATCTCCTGCAGCAAGATTACTGTAACGAACGGACAGGCTTATGCAACGATCGCATTCAGCAGTCCGTACTACGGATATGTAAAAGCAAACGGAAATAAATACATGGCAAATGTCAGCGGCGGAAGCAGCATCTTCACCATTCCGGTTGAGCTGAACAAGAACAATACCATCATCGGTATGACCACCAGAATGTCCGTTGCCCATGAGATTTCCTACAACATCTTCATCTCCCTGGCAGCAGCAAAGAAGGGCGGCAGCACTTCTTCCAGCACAGGATTTGTAAAAGCAGACGGAACAATCTCCACGATCAGCACCGATAACTCCAAGCTGGATACCACCGCTCCGGAGATCATGGGACTGGAATACAAAGCAGAGACAAAACTTGCTTACGCAGAGTACTTCAAGATGTATCATTACGACGAAGGCATCACCCTGCTGGAGATCGATATGACAAAAGATACCGAGCGTGATCCGGAGAAACAGACCGAGGACGACAAGAAAGCAGAAGATACCAATACCGCAGCAGCAGAGGATACCGCAGCAGCAACCGACGAGGAAGAAGCGGCAGCAGCATCCGATTCCAAAAAAACCAGCACTGAGAAAGCGAAAGATCTGACCGAAAAGACAAAAGAGCTGTACGAAGGCAATGTTGTCAAATATCTGATCGTTCCGAAAGATGTTGAGATTCCGGCAGGACTGGACAAAGATATGATCGTGATCCAGCTTCCGGTTGAGAAAACATACGTAGCATCTGAGGATGCCCTGAAACTTCTCGATGAGCAGTTAGACGCAGCAGAGAGCATCAAAGCAGTCGGCATGGAGCAGAAAGACTGCCAGATCGAAAACATTGCAAAAGCAATGGAAACAAAAAATCTCCTTCGACGGAGCATTCGATGATCTGGACTACAAAGCTCTGGTAAAAGACGAAATCGATTTTGCAATTCTTCCGTCTGAGTTCCTTCCGGGAAATGCAAAAGATGAGGAAGATGCTGATGCAGCCGACGAGACCGCAGATACCAAATCTGAGGATCAGAAGGACGATAAAGACGATAAGACAACGGATGAGAAAGCAGACGAAGACAAGACTCCGGAAGAACTTCTGAAAGAGGAAAATGAGCGTCTGTCCGACACCGCAGAGCGTCTGGCAACCCTGACCATTCCGATGCTGGTTGACCGTTCCGCAGACGAGAAGACCGATCTTGCGAAAGCAGAGTGGCTGAAAGTCTACGGCGTGATCTTCGGATGCGAGGATCAGGCAAACGAGCTGTTCCAGCAGATGGTAAAGGCAGAAGAGAATAAATAAGTACAATAATTTGCAGCAAAAAATGAGAAAGGGCTGCTGCCGTATGGCAGCGGCTTTTTCTTTAAGAAAGGAATATCAAATGACAGGAAAAAACGAAAGAAAGCTGAAAAAATGGGCTGCACTTTTTCTTGCAGCAGCGATGTCACTGACGGCCTGCGGCAGCACCGCATCAACGGGAAGCAGCACATCGTCCGCGTCGGGCACTTCGGCAGTTTCTGAGAGCAGCACATCCACAGCATCCGCAGCAGACGTTTCCGAAAGCCAGACGGAGAGCACATCCGTCTCGGAAAGTACGGCTGAAAGTGAAAGCACCTCCGAAGCCACTGCTGCGAGCAGCACCTCCGGGAGTGATACCGCATCCGCGGATGGTTTCGCAACGACAGACGATGTCAGCGACGCACCGGACATCACCGGAATCACCATCGAGAGCAAGATGGTCCTGAATTACGCCGAGTGCTTTAACGTATACTACTGCACAGACGGCTATAAACTGATCGATGTCAAAGACGGCGCGCAGTATCTGCTCGTCCCGGACGGAAAAGAGGCGCCGGATGACCTCGATTCCGACGTAATTGTAATCCATCAGCCGCTGGAACGCATCTACATGGCAGCAACCTCTCCGATGGCGCTGTTCGATGCCATCGACTCCCTCGATACGATTCGTCTCTCCGGTGAAACCGCAGACAACTGGTACGTACAGGATGCCGTTGACGCGATGAATGCCGGAACGATGATCTTCGCCGGAAAATACAGTGAGCCGGATTACGAACTTCTGGTCAGTGAGAACTGTGATCTGGCCATTGAATCCACGATGATCCTCCATTCCCCGAAGGTACAGGAGATGATCGAGATGCTCGATATTCCGGTCTTCATCGACCGTTCCAGCTACGAATCCCAGCCTCTTGGCAGAACCGAATGGATCAAACTCTACGGTGCCATGCTGGACAAAGAGGAGGAGGCAGCCGACTTCTTTGCAAATCAGGCAAGTGTTGTGGAAAATCTGAAGAATTTCCAGAATACCGAAAAAACGGTCGCTTTCTTCTATATTAATACGAGCGGAGCTGCCGTTGTGCGGAACCCGGAGGACTATATTTCCAACATGATCGAGCTTGGCGGTGCGCGCAACGCCTTCCGTGATCTCCAGGACGACAGCGGAAAAACATCCGTGCCGATCACGATGGAGCAGTTCTACGATACGGCCGAAGATGCGGACTATCTGATCTACAACGCAAGCATCGATTCCACCGTCAAAACCCTGGACGACCTGCTGGCAAAGGATTCCATGTTTGCCGATTACAAAGCAGTCAAAGAGGGCAACGTCTGGACAACCGAGAAATCCATGTATCAGGCAACCGATAAAATTGCACAGTTTACCAACGACATTAACCTTCTGGTAACGGGCGGCGATCCGGATCAGATGGTATTCTTAAGAAAATTATCCTGATGGAGGAACGTATGTCAGAGAAAAAAAATATGACAGGAAAAGAGAACAGTTTCCATATGGAAAACTTCCGGCGCCGTTCGCGGTATGCCGCTGTGTTCCTGGTGCTGATTCTGGCGTTCGCCGCCATCACCGTGTTGAATATCAATTCCGGAAACGTAAATATTTCGATTCCGGAAATTTTCCGGATTCTGCTGCGGCGGACCGGAGAGGGGAAAGCGTACAATATTATCTGGAAAATCCGCCTTCCGCGTATTCTGATGGCGGCAATCCTAGGCGGTGCTCTGTCCCTGTCGGGCTTCCTTTTACAGACTTTCTTTGAAAACCCGATTGCCGGTCCGTTTGTTCTTGGAATTTCCTCGGGAGCCAAAATGGTCGTGGCGCTGACCATGATCTTTTATCTGGAGTGGGCGCGCAATATCACATCTTACACGATGATTGTTGCAGCATTCTTAGGATCCCTTCTCTCCGTCGGCTTCATTCTGCTGATGTCCCGACGGATCAAAAATATGGCAGGACTTCTCGTCGGCGGTATTATGATCGGTTACATCTGCTCGGCGGTCACGGATTTTGTTGTCACCTTCGCGGAGGATTCCGATATCGTCAACCTCCACGGGCTGGTCACAGGGAAGCTTCTCCGGCATGAGCTGGAGCAACGTAGCGATCTCTGCGGCTGTGATCGGCATCACCTTTGTCATCACGTTCCTGATGGCAAAACCGATCGGTGCATACCAGCTCGGTGAGGCGTATGCGCAGAGCATGGGTGTCAACATCAAAGTATTCCGCATCGCGCTGATTCTGCTTTCGAGTATTCTCTCCGCATGCGTCACCGCATTTGCCGGTCCGATTTCGTTTGTCGGCATTGCCGTCCCGTTCCTCGTTAAACAGAGCCTCGGCACATCGCGTCCGCTCGTCGTAATCCCGGGAACGTTCCTCGGCGGAGCCGTCTTCTGTATGATGTGCGACCTGATCGCGCGTATGGCGTTTGCACCGCTGGAGCTGTCCATCAGTACGGTCACATCGATCTTTGGTGCGCCGGTCGTCATTTTCATGATGCTGCGCCGGAAAAGGGGGTAAGAGAATATGAATGAATATTATTTTCATCTGGACCACCTGACGGTCGGCTATGATAAGAAGCCGCTGATCAAAGATATCTGCATCAGCATCGAAAAAGGCGAGATCGTTACGCTGATCGGACCGAACGGTTCCGGTAAATCAACGATTCTGAAAAGCATCACCCGCCAGTTAAAGCTGGTCGGCGGAAATGTGGAGTTTGATGGGAAAAACCTGCATGAGCTTTCGTTCCGCGAGTTGTCCACGAAGATGGCCGTTGTGCTGACGGAGCGCATGAAGCCGGAGCTGATGACCTGCCACGATATCGTGGCAACGGGCCGCTATCCGTACACCGGACGGCTCGGCATGCTGACCCGCGAGGATGAGGAGAAGGTCGAGAAGGCGATGCGCGCCGTTCATGCCGAAGAGCTCGGCGGCCGCGATTTCAACGCCATCAGCGACGGCCAGCGCCAGAGAGTGCTTCTTGCGCGTGCGATCTGTCAGGAGCCGGAGGTCATCATCCTCGACGAGCCAACTTCTTTCCTCGATATCCGCCACAAGCTGGAACTGCTCGCGATTCTGCGCCGCATGGCAAAGGAGAAGGGCATCACCGTCATCATGTCGCTGCATGAGATCGATCTGGCACAGAAAATTTCAGATAAGATCATCTGCGTCAAGGGCGATGCTATTTCCCATTTCGGCGCACCGGAGACAATTTTCCGCGAGGATATCATCCGCGAACTGTACGAGATTGACAATGGTTCGTTTGACCCGTGCTTCGGAAGCATCGAGCTGCCGCGGCCGGAGGGAACACCGCGCGTCTTTGTCCTCGCAGGCGGCGGAACGGGAATCCCGGTGTTCCGGAAACTGCAGAAGGAAAATGTCCCGTTTGCGGCAGGCGTCCTGTATACGAACGATATCGATTACCAGCTCGCCCGCATTCTGGCGATGGAGACGGTAACCGAAGCACCGTTTCAGGAGATCGGCGACGAGGCATTTGCCCGCGCCTGCGAGCTGATGAAGAGCTGTGAACGTGTCATCGACACCGGCGTCCCGGTGGGCATGTGCAACCGCCGGATCGAAGAGCTGAGGGCAGAAGCAAAGCGGCTTGGAAAGCTGGCAGAGTAAAACAAAGAAAAATCCAATCAAAATCTCCTGTCTGGGAACGAAACAATTGTTTTCCGAACAGGAGATTTTCTTTTTGCAGCCATTGTAAAAACAGCAAAAGAACACGAAAAATGTAATATTAAATTGTACGAAAAATTCACACAATTCAAGTCAAAAACCAACAGAGATTGACACTTAAAAAGTCAAGTGCTTTGTAAAATCTTTTGGTGAAATAACGGTTTTCTCTGTTATGACCAAAACACGCGTTCTGATTTCGCAAGATTTAAACACATGCTTTCCACACCGTTTTTCGTGGATAATGTGGATAACTCGGTGTATAACTTGTTTTTAGGCATGTTTTCGGTGGTTAACTATGTGGATAACTTGTGGACGAGATGTTTATAAAATTGGCCCGTGTGGAAAAAACCCGGTTTCTTTGTGCAATTTCGACAAAAGAGGTTTTAAAGTTTTATACGACTGACATGAAAGGTTTTTCAGATTTCAGAAACTACGGAAAAACAGAAAAAAGCAGGCAGTTCTCCGTACAATACGAAGAATGCCTGCTTTTGCCGTATTCTATTCGAAAGAAGCCATCAGTGGCTGATCAGATATTTCTCTACCGAAGTCACACAGTTCGCGCCGTCGGCGGCTGCCGTGATGATCTGACGGAGCTGCTTCGTGCGGACATCGCCTGCGGCGAACACGCCCGGCACGCTCGTCACACCGTCTTCGCCGGCTTTGATGTAGCCAGCCTCATCGGTTTCTACGGTGCCTGCGATCAGTGCGGAGACCGGAACGATACCGACGGCAATAAACACGCCGTCTACCGTGATCATACCGGCTTCTCCTGCCTTTTTGTTCGTTACCTTCACGCCGGACACCATCTCGTTTCCCTCGATGGAATCCACAACCGTATCCCACACCATTTCCACATTCGGCAGTGCCAGCAGTGCATCCTGGAGAACACCGGCTGCCCGCAGTTCATCGCGGCGGTGGATCACGTAAACCTTTTTGCACGTTCTGGCAAGGAAAATCGCATCCTCCACGGCGACATCGCCGCCGCCGATAACGGCAACGGTTTTGTCTTTGAAAAATGCGCCGTCACACGTTGCACAGTAAGAGACGCCCATGCCGGAGAGTTCCTTTTCACCAGGTACATTTAACGCGCGGTGCTCCGCACCGGTTGCAAGAATGACCGTTCTGGCATGATACTCATTTTTTCTCGTGCGGACAATCTTGATCTCTTCGTCAAGAACAAGCTCCTTCACACGCTCGCGGGAAAATTCCGCGCCCATTTTTTCAGCGTGTGCGCGCAGCGTGCTTCCGAGATCCATGCCGCTGATGCCCGGAAGGCCGGGATAGTTGTCTACTTCATAGGTATTCAGCACCTGGCCGCCGCTTGCAAAGTTTGCCTCAATCGTAAGAGAGGAGAGCTTTGCGCGTTTCGCATAAATCGCGGCAGAAAGACCCGCCGGGCCGGAGCCGATGATGATAACGTCGTATAAGTTTTCCATAAAAATCCTCGTTTTCGTCTGTAGTAAGCTGCCATGCAGCCATTTTTCTGAAAGTATCGTTACGGAGCCGGTGTTTCGGACGGTTCCTGACTGTCGGAAACGGAAGATGAATCTTCCGCGGAAGTTTTTTTGGCTTCTTCTTCCGGCGCTTCCGGCTGGTTGTGAACCACCTTGATGCTGCGTACCAGCTTCAGATCGTTGTCGATGCCGATTTCAGTGTAGTCCAGCTTTTCGTCATCACTATAGAATGTGTAGAGTGTCAGGTTACTATCCTCTTTTTCCGTTTTTTCTGATTTGGCATCCCCTGCCTTCGCCAGAAAATCGCTCTCGGAAGTGCCGAGCGTGATGCCGTTTGTGATTGAAATCGGAATCTTTGTCGTATCGAGATCGCCGTACAGCGAAGTAACAAAACAGTTGCGCACTGTCGTCGCCTCCGCGCCGTAATTATGTACGGTGCAGTAAAGCTTCTGACCGCCCTTTTCCAGCGTGACGTAGCCGTATTTTCCGTTTAAAACGGCCGTATCGGACTCTTTCATATTGACGGTCCAGTCGTGGTCCAGAAGTTCACTGACCGGAACGGGAAGATGATAGAGTACATCGTCAAAGCGGACGGTCCAGTCGTTGATTTCACTGCTGTCGGCTTCCGGTGCCTGGTAGGCCTCCACTTCCGGTGTTGTGGCATCGCTGACACCATCGAGCGCTTCTGCATCAGCCGTGGTCGTAAAGTTCTGCATATCGAGGAATACAGAATTCCCGTTTTGTTATCGAAGCCGAGCGTGATCGTCTGGTACAGCCCGTACTCATACGTGAACTGCACAGAGGTATCGGTCTCATAACGGTCCTTTGGCGCACCGTAGATGCTTTCCGCATCCTCCATCAGCGACTGCTGCAGAGTGACGCCGTTCGGCAGGCCGACATAGATATTCTGGCCCTCAGCGGTCGAGGTGTCGATGTGAATGCCTCCGATCAGGCATTCCGCCACTGGCTTTGCCGTGGTATCCGGATTGGCAATATCGACGGTAATCTGGTTTCCGTCCTTTTCAAAACTTTCGCCCTCTGAGAAGGATTCCGGCTGAATTTCCTTCGTGTCGTCGCCGCTGTAGACCCAGCCAAGCGCTGTAAAATCCGCGTAGGATTCCGGAATTTCGTATGTATCGCCCCAGATGGCAAGCTGAAAACTGTTCAGGTTCTTCGAGAGATCCACATCGTATTCCGGAATCTCATCGGAATCGCCGGAGGCCGCCAGATTGTCTTCGGGGTCGTCATCGTCGGTACTCTGACTGATGGTTGTGATCGGAATCGTTTCTGTTTTCTTTCCGCAGCCGCTCGTTCCCACGAGGAAAGCGGCAAATACTGCTGTTAAAACCCAACGGTATTTTTTCATCAAACCTCCTCATAATAAATGGTTAAAAATATTTGAAAGTTACTTCATGTAAGTAACGATATCAGTTCCCCCTATTCTATCACATTCCGCTTCGTTTTCCAATGTCTGAAGCGGATTTGAGAAAAATGGTTTTTCAAAAGCGCGGTACGGAATACATATTTAGTAAGGAACTGGAAAGGGCAGAAGTCTGGGAGGAGGCTGTGTATGCGTTTTACAAAAATGCAGGGCTGCGGAAATGATTATATCTATGTAAATGCCATGGAGGAGCGGGTGGAGAGTCCGGGGCGGCTGGCAAAAGCGGTAAGTGACCGCCATTTCGGCATCGGCGCGGACGGGCTGATTCTGATCGGGGCATCCAAAACAGCAGATTTTTCGATGGAAATGTACAACGCCGACGGCTCGAAGGGCGCGATGTGCGGCAACGGCATCCGCTGTGTGGGAAAATACGTGTACGAGCATGGGCTGACGAGAAAAACGACGCTGACTATCGAAACCGGCAGCGGAAACCGTGTGATTCATCTGCAGACGGGGGAGAATCTGAATGAGATCTGTCAGGTGACAGTGGAGATGGGAACGCCGGAATTCCGCGCCGCACAGATCCCCGTTGTTTCTCTGGGGGAATATGTGCTGGAGCATAAAATTACCGTGTGCGGGGAAAATTATACGATGACCTGCCTTTCGATGGGAAATCCGCATGCGGTGATTCCGGTGGAAGATGTGGAAAAAATATCCATTGCAAAGACCGGTTCCGCTTTTGAACACCTTTCCTGCTTCCCGGACCGTATCAATACAGAGTTTATCCAGACTTTAGATCAACACACAATAAAAATGAGAGTCTGGGAACGTGGGAGCGGTGAAACGCTGTCCTGCGGAACGGGAGCGTGTGCGGCAGCCGTCGCGGCGATGCTTTCCGGCTGTGTTTCGGAGGGAGAAACTGCCGTAGAACTGCGCGGCGGCAGGCTTTTCGTTACATGGGACCGGACGAAAAATAAGGTCCTTCTGACCGGCCCGGCCGAGACCGTTTTTGAAGGAACGCTTGCAGAACGAATTTGAAAAATGCAGATTTCTGTCTGCACGAAAGAGCAGTATGCAATATTCTGAAAATAAAAACTTACAGGAAATGCCTTTTCTTTTCAAAAGAAACATGCTACAATATGTGGTACCCGCTACAAGAAAAGGGTGGGGGACACACAAGATATAGTGTTTGATTTGGAGGACACCACAATGGTTTATATTATCAAAAAGGACGGCACCAAAGAAGAATTCGACGCGCAGAAGATCGTCCGTGCCGTAAATAAATCCGCACAGAGAATCCTGTATACCTTCTCACAGCAGGAGATTGACTTTATCTGTAAGTTCGCAACCGAGCACGTATATTCCCTTGGAAAGACCGAAATTCCGATCAGCGATATGCACAATATCGTGGAGGGAGCACTCGAAAAAGTAAACCCGGCTGTGGCAAAAAGCTACCGCGATTACCGCAATTACAAAACTGATTTTATCCATATGATGGACGAGGTCTACACGAAGAGCCAGTCCATCCGCTACATCGGCGACAAGAGCAATGCCAACACCGACAGCGCCCTCGTTGCAACGAAGCGAAGCCTGATTTTCAACGAGCTGAACAAAGAGCTGTACCGCAAGTTCTTCATGAACCGCAACGAGCTGCAGGCCTGTAAGGACGGTTACATCTACATCCACGACCAGTCCGCACGTCTCGATACCATGAACTGCTGTCTGTTCGATGTCGGAAACGTTTTAAAAGGCGGTTTCGAGATGGGAAATGTCTGGTACAACGAGCCGAAGACACTCGACACCGCATTTGATGTCATGGGCGATATCGTCCTCAGCACCGCTGCACAGCAGTACGGCGGCTTTACCGTGCCGGAGGTGGACAAGATCCTTGCTCCGTACGCACAGAAGAGCTACGATTACTACGTAAAAGAGTTCCTGAAATATACCGACGCATCCTGGGAGGGTGCACAGGAGAAAGCCATCGAGTATGCGATCGACAAAGTAAGAAGAGAGTGCGATCAGGGATGGCAGGGAATTGAGTATAAACTGAACACTGTTGGATCTTCCCGCGGTGATTATCCGTTCGTTACCGTGACCCTCGGCCTTGGAACGAGCATGTTCGAGAAGATGATTTCCATCTCCCTTCTCGAGGTCCACAAAAACGGACAGGGCAAGAAGGGCCACAAAAAGCCGGTGCTCTTCCCGAAAATGTCTTCTTATATGACAAGGCAATTCACGGAGAGGGCGGCATCGCAGAAGATGTCTTTGAGGCAGGACTTGACTGTTCCTCTAAAACCATGTATCCGGACTGGCTGTCGATGAGCGGCGAGGGCTACATCGCCGAGATGTACAAGAAATACAAGAGAGTCATCAGCCCGATGGGATGCCGTGCTTTCCTTAGCCCGTGGTACGAGCGCGGAGGCATGGAGCCGGCAGATGAGAACGACAAACCGGTCTTTGTCGGACGTTTCAACATCGGAGCCGTTTCCCTTCATCTTCCGATGATCCTGGCAAAATCCCGTTCCGAGAACCGCGATTTCCATGAAGTGCTCGACTTCTACCTCGAGATGATCCGCGATCTGCACAAACGGACCTACGATTACCTCGGCGAGATGCGTGCATCCACGAACCCGCTGGCTTACTGCGAGGGAGGTTTCTACGGCGGCCACTTAAAACCGTCCGACAAGATCCGCCCGCTGTTAAAGCCGATGACCGCATCGTTCGGTATCACGGCGCTGAACGAGCTGCAGGAGCTGTACAACGGAAAATCTCTTGTTGAGGACGGACAGTTCGCACTCGACACGCTGAAATATATCAACGACAAGGTTGCCGAGTTTAAGAAAGAGGACGGCATCCTCTATGCGATCTACGGCACACCGGCAGAATCCCTGTGCGGCCTGCAGATAGAGCAGTTCCGCAAACAGTACGGCATCGTCCGCAACGTTTCGGACCGCCCGTATGTGAGCAACAGTTTCCACTGCCACGTAACCGAGGACATCACCCCGATCCAGAAACAGGATCTCGAGGGACGTTTCTGGGAGCTCTGCAACGGCGGAAAAATCCAGTATGTGCGCTACCCGGTCGGCTACAACAAAGGTGCGATCAAGACCCTGATCGAGCGTGCAATGGAGCTCGGCTACTACGAGGGCGTCAACCTGTCCCTGGCTTACTGCGATGACTGCGGCCACCAGGAACTCGACATGGATGTCTGCCCGGTCTGCGGTTCCAAGAACCTGACAAAGATCGACCGTATGAACGGCTATCTTTCCTACAGCCGTGTCCATGGCGACACCCGTCTGAACGAGGCGAAGATGGCAGAAATTGCGGAAAGAAAATCCATGTAATCGTCCATGAAATAATCAATGGAACAATCAATGGAATAATCAAAAGCCTCTGAGAAAAGTCCGGTGTGAATGTGACTTTCCTCAGAGGCTTTTTGGGTATTGCATCCGGTGGAAGCTGCCGGCGGCAGGGACTGCAGATGATGTGAGAATTAATCTTCGACATCGCGGGTAATATTGCGAACCCAGATGTACTTTTTATAATGATGATAAACGGCAGGAAGCTTTACAATTTCATCGAGATTTACAATGCAGTAAACCACCATAACCGGAAGCTTCAGCAGAATGCGGCAAGAAAGCCAAGCGGTACAGAAAAGCACCACATAGCGCCGATGTTTCCCTGCATATCAAATTTCGCATCGCCTCCGGCACAAAAGATACCGTCGAGAACGGTGGTGTTGACCGATTGTGCCATCAGGTTCAGACCGCAGAAGAGAAGCATGTACTGCAGGTACTCGGCTGCGATATCGGAAAGTGGGGCAAAATGAACGATGGCTGGGGAAATGAGCATCAGCAGGCCGCCGGTCACAATGCCGATGGCAATGGAGAGATGGCTTAAACGTCCTCCATACTCGCGGGCTTTTTCCAGCTCGTTCGCGCCGAGCAGATTTCCGATCAGAACACCGGCACCGCCGCTCACACCGCGGATCAGGCAGGAGAGGAGGCTCTTTGCAATCGAGGTAATCGAGTTTGCTGCAACAGCATCGCTTCCCATGTGGCCCATGATAACGGAGTACAGAACGTAGGCAATTCCCCAGACGAGGGAGGCCGCAAGCACGGGAAGCGTGTAGCGCCAGAAGTCTTCTGAAAGTATTTTCCCTGCGGAAGAGAAGAGGCGGTTCCAGAGAATCCGTACACGCTCCGGTTTCTTTGTCTCGAGATAAGCCCAGATCAGTTCCACAACGCGGGCAGCTACCGTTGCATAAGCTGCTCCGCGGATCCCAAGTGCCGGAGCACCGCAAAGACCGTAGATGAGGATGGCATTTAAAATGATGTTCAGTACAACCGCAGTGGAACTGATGCGGGAGCTGACTGCTGCATGACCGGTGTTTTCAGCAGGATCAGATAGACCTGCGAAATACCGCAGAGTACGTAGGAGAGTGCAACAGCGCGTAAATACTGGCTTCCGCTTGCAACCAGGGCCGCATCATTTGTAAAGATGTGCATCAGCATTTCGGGACAGAAACCGGCAAGGATGGTAAACAGGCCGGAGAACAGCAGGTTGGTGCGAAGTGCGATCGGAATCACTTTTTCGATCGAAGCGGCATCCTGTTTCCCCCAGTACTGCGCTGCCATAATACCGGCGCCCGCCGCGATGCCTGAGATAAAAAGGCTCAAAACAAACTGCACCTGTCCGGCCAGTGAAACAGCAGACAACGAGGTCTGATCAATCCAGCCCAGCATGATCGCATCCGTTGCGCTGACGAGAGCCAGCATAAAATTCTGGATCGCAATCGGAAGGACGAGGAGTTTTAGTTTCTGGTAAAATTCATCCTTAAAATTCATTCGTGTTTTCATAAAAATTCCCCCAAAGTATAAATAGTAGTTTTTGCTGTATTATAGCGGAAAGAAAATGGGAAAACAATGGCTAAAACAAGCTATTTTCTGGTCATTTTTGACATTCCCTGTATAATATAGAAGAAAAAGAACTTTTCCGGTGCCCGTGTCCGGTACGCCGGAAAGTGGAGAAGAAGTTTGATCAGAAAATCAGGTTTCCTTCAGCAGAAACTCCAGGATTTCTGCTATCAGAATAAATATGCCGGCAGCGGCTGTCTTTATAAAATCCAGAAATCCATGCAGGAGCTGGAGAAGCTTTTGAAAAAGAAAGATAAGAAACGGAAGTAGGTTCGGCTGCCATTGGAGCCGTCATCGAAACAAACGGAAATATACGAAAAAATTGTGAAATTTAATAGAATTATAAGACCTGTTTTCGCTGTTTTTAACAAAAGTAAAGAAACAGTGAAAAAAGGTTGCTTTTTTCGGCAGAATCCTTTATAATCTTATTTGTATTCAGCGAGTGGATCATTCAATGAAACACAGAAAAACAAAAGTAAGCGCCTTTAGCTCAGTTGGTAGAGCAGTAGACTCTTAATCTATTTGTCCAGGGTTCGAGTCCCTGAAGGCGCATCGAAAGCACTGTTTTTGCAGACCTGAGAGCTGCGGGGACGGTGTTTTTCTTGTTTTACGCACAAAAAAACGACAGCGGAGAGATCTTAAAAAAATAGATCTTTTCACTGTCGGTTTTGCATTCCAAGTAAAAAATGTCAATAGTTCTTCAGCTCGCTCGCCGAATCAATAATAATCTGGCAGCCCGGCTGAACATTTTTCAGAATCGTAATCATCTGGTCTTCCGGAACAGAAATGCATCCGCCGGGAAATTCCAGGCTTTCGGCGTTGTCTTCGTCGTGACGAACTGATTGTAGTATCTGGAATTTACATCATCGACCAGTAATACGTATCATCCACCTGGGTATAGGAAAGTTCCGTTCCGGGATTCGGGAGAATGCCGAAGGCATACGTAAAGCTGAACTGTCCGCGCGGTGTTTTGCGGTTCCATTCGGTAGTTTCGCTTACACCGCCGTATCCGACATAGCTGCTTGTACAAAGATCCTCGTTCCAGGTGCCGTCCGCATCTTTCGTTACCATGGCCACTGTCGCACTGGTGCCGCCAGAACTTTTCTTTTCGTTTTCAAATCCCCCTTACATGCAGAAATGTTTTTTACAGAAACCGTGCCTCCATCTTACAGATCGGGTTTCCGATTGAGGAAAACTTCTCCTCATATTCCGTCATTACATTTCCTTCTGAGAGAACCACATCGTGGTGCAGATCGTATGTGAATGCAGTGAGTTCCCATCCCTCTGCATTTTTCATCTCTTTAAGAGAGAAGTCAAACAGATCTTTATTATCGGTTTTGAATTCCAGTGTTCCGTCCTTCTTTAAAATCTTCTCGTACCGTGCAAGAAACTCATGCGATGTCAGTCTCCGTTTCGCATGGCGGTCTTTCGGCCACGGATCGGAGAAGTTGAGGTAAATGCGGTCTACCTCGCCCTCAGCAAACACTTCCGGAAGCTGGCGTGCATCCATGCGGATAAAAAACAGGTTTTTGATTTCCGTCTCCAGTTTTTCCCGTTTCTGTACTGCGCGGAGCAGCACGCTGTCGTACATTTCAATGCCGACGTAGTTGATTTCCGGATGCAGAACCGCCATATCCATCAAAAAGCGGCCCTTTCCCATACCGACCTCAATATGAATCGGATTTTCATTTCCAAAAATTTCAGCCCACCGTCCCCGGCAGCTCTCCGGCTCCTGCACAACGAACGGACAGGAAGCAATCACATCTTTTGATCCTCTGATATTTCTAAGGCGCATATGCGTAAAATTCCTTTCTTAAGTGATAAATATTAGAATAAAAGCCAATCATATCCAGTATATCATAGCTCCCGAAAAAGCAAAACAGAAAAATCCCGTTTTCAAATTTTCAAAAGTTTTCAAAATAACTATATACAATATCAACCTGCACATAGCATTTCTTATCAGCAATATGACAATCGGATTGGAACCATATCGAAATCATATGAGGGACCATCTTTTGGCTATTGAGATTGGAAGAAAAAATATGACCCATTGTCTATTTTTAATCAAAAAGTCGATCGAAATTCCACTTTTTTTTACGATTTCAATATGTCAACTTTGGAAAAAAAGGTGTAGAATACTAACAGCAAAGATGCGGGGAGTTTTCCTCGTCTTTGTTGTCTTTTAAATAAATAAGGAGGGAAAGCGATGCTATGGAATCTGTAATTAACAAACTTGCAGAGATCGAAACGGCTGCTACCAAGATTATGCAGGCTGCCGAGAATCAGAAGAAGCTCCAGGATGAGCAGCAGGAAGAGCGGATTGCAAAATTCGATGCAGATCTGGAAGCGGAAACGGCAAAGCGGATTGAAGAGATCACAACAAAACTTCATTCTACTACAGATGCGGATCAGAAAAAGCAGCGGGACTCTGCCGCCGAACTTCTATCTTCACTGGACGCTTATTACGAACAGAATCACGGAACACTGTCCACGCAGATTTACGAAAACATTATAAGGAAGTGAAACGATGAGCGGTCTATTATCCTACAGCGGCCTTACCACAAAGATAAGAGCCATGCAGAGCCATCTTTTAAACGACCAGAATTTTCGGGAAATCGTGGAATTGGAGAGTGTACCGCAGGCAGTTTCTTACCTCAAGCAGCATAAAGGCTATGAGGATCTGTTTGAGGGCTACAACGAAGCTGACCTTCACCGAGGTCAGATCGAGAAAATGCTGCGCCTGACGGTATACCGGGATTTTTCCAAGCTGTACCGTTTTGCAAATGTGGAGCAGAGAAGTTCCTTGCGCTCTACTTTAAACGATACGAAGTGTCCGTTATCAAAGAATGCCTGAACACGGTATTTGATCACCGTGATGTGGTATTGAACCTGTCCATATTCGACGAGTTCTTTAACAAGCATTCCCAGCTGGACATCAATCTTCTGGCGTCCTCCAGGACGATCGAAGAACTGATTGCGAACCTGAAAGGGACAGAATATTATGCCCCGTTGTCGCAGCTCGCGGATATCGAGCGTCCGACCCTGTTCGACTATGAGATGACCCTGGATCTGTATTACTTTGCACAGATGTGGAAAGACAGATCAAAAGTAGTGACAAAGCGGGATCTGGAAGAGCTGACCGCTGCATGGGGAAGCAAGTTTGACATGCTGAACCTTCAGTGGATCTACCGTTCCAAACGCTATTATCACATGACCAGCGCACAAATCTACGCCCTGCTGATTCCGGTTCATCACCGGCTGAAAAAGGATGTGGTAAAGGCACTGGTAGAAGCCGAGAATATGAGTGCATTTTCCCAGCTGCTGGAACAAACCTATTATGCGAAACGGTATGATTCCTTCAAGGTCGATACGCTGGAATCCATGTATGCAGCCATTATGAAGCACATACTTTCCAGTGAATCCAGACAGGATCCTTATTCCGTTGCCACAATATACTCATACCTCTATCACAAAGAGCACGAGGTAAACCGGCTTATTATTGCACTCGAGTGCGTACGTTACCGTATCAGCGCTGACGAGGCAATGCAGCATATCGCAAAAACTTAATACACGGGGAGGTGTACTCATTGATTGTCAAGATGAAATTTTTGAGCATCACCGGGCCGAAAGCCGACATTGACCGTGTGGTCAACACTTATCTCTCAAAATATGAGATACATCTGGAAAACGCTCTGACGGAGCTGTCTACGATGCAGAATATCACACCGTATATCCAGATCAACCCATACAAAGAGACCTTAAAACAGGCGGAAGATTTTACAGCACTTCTGCCGGAAGAGAAGCGTACCACCACGAAAAGACTTTCCCTGGAAGATGCCATCAACTGTGTCCATGGTTTGGATCACACCCTTGGCCAGTTGAACCAGGAGCGTACAGAACTGGAAGCAAAAAAGAAAGACTTGATGGAAAAAGCACAGAAAATCGAGCCGTTCCAGGATCTGCACTGCAATCTTTCCTCCATTCTGGATTTCCACTTTATTAAATTCAGATTCGGAAAGATCACAAAAGAGTATTACAACAAATTTGAGAGCTACTGCTATGAGAACAGCGATACGGTATTCTACCGCTGCCATTCCGATGAGCAGTATGTATGGGGCATTTACTTCTGCCCAAGAGATCAGGTCACGAAAGTGGACGCCGTATTCTCATCCCTGCACTTCGAAAGAATCTACGTTCCGGACGAGTACAGCGGAACGCCGGAGGATGCTTACGCAGCACTTCAGGCAGAAATCAAAAAGACAGACGATGCACTCAGCGAGTGCTCACGGAAACTGGCAAAATGCCTTTCGGATTCCGCAGAGGATCTGGTTGCAGCAAAAGAGCAGTTAGAGCAGCTCTCCGGCAACTTTGATGTCCGTCGCCTGGCAGCCTGCACGAAATCCAAGAAGGAAACCTTCTATATTCTGTGCGGCTGGATGTCGGAAAAAGATGCCGATTCCTTCCAGAAGGACATCGAAAACGACACAAATCTCTCTGCTTTATCGAGGATGATGCAAACAACGTTCTGCGTCAGCCGCCGACAAAGCTGAAAAACCCGAAAATCTTCCGTCCGTTTGAGATGTACGTGAAGATGTACGGACTGCCAAATTACAATGAAATTGACCCTACGATTATCGTAGGACTTACCTATGCATTTATTTTCGGAATCATGTTTGCCGATGTAGGACAGGGACTGTGTCTGCTGATTGGCGGCGCACTGCTGTACCACTACAAGAAGATGGATCTGGCAGCGATCATGAGTACCTGCGCGGTATTCTCTGTGATCTTCGGATTCTTGTTCGGCAGCTTCTTCGGATTTGAGAATGTCATACCGGCCCTCTGGCTGCATCCGAAGGAAGCGATGACAACGCTTCCGTTCATCGGTTCGATGAACACCGTATTTGTCGCAGCGGTTGCATTTGGTATGTTCATGATTCTGACAGGAATGGTTCTGCATATGATCAATGCAGCAAGAAACCATAAGCTCGGCGAGCTTCTGTTCAGCCAGAACTCCCTGGCAGGCTTCATTTTCTACGGAGCCCTTGCCGTTACACTCGTTCTCCTGTTCAGCGGCCATAAAGCTCCGGCTGTCGGCGTGATGGTAGTCATGTTCGGTATTCCGCTTCTTGCGATTTTCTTAAAAGAGCCACTGGAGCGTATGGTAGAGAAGAAGGGCAATGCATTTCCGGAGACCGGAAAGGGAATGTTCTTTGTACAGGCATTCTTCGAACTCTTCGATGTGCTTTTGAGCTACTTCTCCAACACAATTTCCTTTGTCCGTGTCGGCGCATATGCAGTCAGCCATGCGGCTATGATGGAGGTTGTCCTGATGCTCGGCGGAGCAACAGGCGGCGGCAGCATCAGCTGGCCGGTTATTGTTCTCGGAAATGTCTTCGTTGCCTGCCTTGAGGCACTGCTGGTAGCGATCCAGGTACTGCGTCTGGAGTATTACGAGATGTTCAGCCGGTTCTATGAAGGAGACGGAAAACCGTTTGTTCCGTTTTTGAAAAAAGGCGAGAAATAAAAGAGGATTCAGAGCCATGCAAAATGGAAGCGAATATGGCGGGAAGCTGTATCGGGAAAAAGTGAAAATGGCTCCGGATCGCAGCAAAGAGTAAATTTAATGAATTAACTTCAGGAGGAAAACTATTATGAACTCAGCATTTGTACAGGTACTTACTGCAATCGCAATGGTATTAACCATCGTTGTTCCTATGACTTATTACTTCAAAGGTGAGCACAACAAAAATCGTTACAAAAAATCTCTGGCAGCCAATGTAAGCGGCTTCTTCGGCCTTCTGCTGATCGCAACCGTTGTTTCCTTCGCAGGCGCAACAACTGCATCTGCTGCAACAGAAGCAGGCGCTGGTCTTGCAACCGGTCTTGGTTACATCGGTGCAGCTCTTGTTACAGGTCTTTCCGGTATTGGTTCCGGTATCGCCGTTGCATCTTCCGCAAGCGCAGCTCTTGGAGCAATCAGCGAAGACGGCAGCATCTTTGGTAAATCCATGATCTTCGTAGCTATGGCCGAAGGTATCGCTCTGTATGGTCTGATCATCTCCTTCATGATTCTTGGTAAACTTTGATTCCAAAACCGGAAGGTATTGATCTTCACCTTAAGTTGGAGGAATCATAAATGAAAATGTTCTTGATCAGTGATAACGTAGACACTCAGACGGGCATGCGCCTGGCCGGAGTGGAAGGCGTTGTCGTTCATGAGCGCGAGGAGCTTTATGATACACTGCAGAAAACACTGGCAGACAAAGAGATCGGAATTATTCTCCTTACAGAAAAGTTCGGGAAGGAATTCCCGGACATTCTGGAGGATGTCCGCCTCAACCATAAGCTTCCGCTGCTCATTGAAATTCCGGACCGTCACGGTACCGGAAGAGCGCCGGACTTTATCACTTCCTTTGTAAATGAATCTATTGGATTAAAACTGTAAGAATGCCCTGGAGGTGACACACATTGACTACTGAGGAAAAACTTCAGAATTTTTATAATCATTCCCTGGACAGTGCAAACCGTGAAGCAGAACGTGTGATCGGCGATCACCAGAAAGCTCTGGATAAGATCTTCGAGGAGCATAAAGCAACCGCAAGACGTCAGGCAGAAGAAGAAGTTGCTGCCGAGACCGAGAAAGCAAAACGTGATGTCAACAAGACACTGTCAGCGGATCAGCTTCATATCAGACGGAAGCTGTCCCGTAAAAATCTGGAATTAAAAGAAAAACTGTTTAAAGAAGTTCGTGAAAAACTTACCGCTTATAAAAAGGATCCATCCTATGAGGAGTATCTGGAGCGCAAAATCCGCGAAGCCGTTACGTTTGCCGGAAATGACAAACTGACCTTATATCTGGATCCGTCAGACGAAGCTCATAAGGCTTCCCTGGAGCAGAAACTCTCCGTAACCCTTACCATTTCGGCCATGCCGTTCCTTGGCGGCGTGCGCGCGGTCATTCCGGAGAAAAATATTCTGATCGATAATTCCTTCGAGACCCTTCTGAACGAAGAGCGGGAGAATTTCATCTTTCACGGAGGTGTAGAGCATGAATAAAACCGGAGTTATCTATGGAATCAACGGTCCGGTCGTATATCTGAAAGGAAACACCGGATTTAAAATGTCCGAGATGGTTTACGTTGGTAAAGAACGTCTGGTCGGCGAGGTTATTGCCCTGACAAAGGATACCACTACAGTACAGGTTTTCGAGGAAACCACAGGACTGAAACCAGGCGAAACAGTTACCGCATCCGGAGATGCCCTCTCTGTTACACTGGGACCTGGAATCCTGAACAACATTTTTGACGGTATTGAGCGTCCGCTGTCTGAGATTGCAAAGCAGTCCGGTAAATATATCAGCCGCGGTCTTACCGTAGATTCTCTGGATACAGAGAAAAAATGGGATGTCCATGTAACTGTTTCAGAAGGCGAAGAGCTGATGGGCGGCGCAATCATTGCAGAGACACAGGAGACCCGTTCCATCGTACACAAATCGATGGTTCCGCCGGATGTCAACGGCACGGTTATCTGGGCTGCCAAAGACGGAAAGTACACCATCCTTGACCCGATTGTAAAACTGAAACTGGAAGACGGCACCGAAAAAGAGATCACACTGGCACAGAAATGGCCGATTCGTGTACCGCGTCCAACCCTGAAAAGATATCCGGCATCCGTTCCGCTGATCACAGGACAGCGTATCCTGGATACGATGTTCCCGATCGCAAAAGGCGGCACAGCAGCCATCCCTGGCGGATTCGGTACCGGAAAAACCATGACCCAGCACCAGATCGCAAAATGGTCTGATGCCGATATCATCATCTATATCGGATGTGGAGAGCGTGGAAACGAGATGACACAGGTTCTGGAGGAGTTCCAGGAACTGATCGACCCGAAGAGCGGCAACCCGCTAATGGACCGTACCACCCTGATCGCCAACACATCCAACATGCCTGTTGCAGCCCGTGAGGCATCTCTGTATTCCGGACTGACACTGGCTGAGTATTACCGCGATATGGGCTATGATGTAGCAATCATGGCAGACTCCACATCCCGTTGGCAGAGGCACTCCGTGAGCTGTCCGGCCGTCTGGAGGAAATGCCTGCCGAGGAAGGTTTCCCGGCATATCTGGCATCCCGTCTGTCCGCTTTCTATGAGCGTGCCGGCATGATGCAGACCCTTTGCGGCGCAGAGGGAAGCGTATCCATCATCGGAGCTGTATCTCCGCAGGGTGGTGACTTCTCCGAGCCTGTTACCATGAACACCAAACGTTTCGTCCGCTGCTTCTGGGGACTGGACAAATCTCTGGCTTACGCCCGTCATTTCCCGGCGATCCACTGGCTGACCAGCTACAGTGAATACCTGCAGGATCTGTCGCCGTGGTACAAAGATCACGTAAACAAAAACTTTGTAGATATGCGGAACCAGTTAATGGGAATCCTGAACTCCGAGAGCTCCCTGATGGAAATTGTAAAACTGATCGGTAGCGATGTTCTTCCGGATGACCAGAAGCTGACCCTGGAAATCGCCAGAGTTATTCGACTGGGCTTCCTGCAGCAGAACGCATTCCATCCGGATGACACCTGCGTATCTCTGGAAAAACAGTACAAGATGATGGAAGTTATTCTTTATCTGTACAAGAAATCCAAAGCGCTCGTGACGATGGGCATGCCAATGTCCGTACTGAAAGAGGACAAGATCTTCGACCGCGTCGTTTCTATTAAATACGATGTACCGAATGACCGTCTGGATCTGTTTGACACATACAAAAAAGATATCGACACCTTCTACGATAAGGTACTCGAGAAGAATGGTTAAGGAGGGAATTCATCATGGCAATTGAATATTTAGGCCTTAGTGAGGTCAATGGCCTCTGGTTGTTCTGGAAGGTGTAAAAAATGCTTCCTACGAGGAAATCGTAGAATTTACCGTAGACGGCAATGAGAAAAAACTGGGACGTATCGTTGCTGTATACGAAGACAAAGCCGTTATTCAGGTATTTGAGGGAACTTCGAGCATGTCTCTTACCAATACCCATACCCGTCTGACCGGACATCCGATGGAGATCGGACTTTCCGAGGAAATTCTGGGACGTACCTTCGACGGTATCGGAAAACCGATCGACCGCATGGGACCGATTGACGCAGAGGTAAGAAGAAACGTTAACGGCCTGCCGCTGAACCCGGTTACCCGTAAATACCCAAGAAACTATATCCATACCGGTATTTCTGCAATCGACGGTCTGACCACCCTGATTCGTGGCCAGAAGCTGCCGATCTTCTCCGGAAACGGACTTCCGCACGACCAGCTGGCAGCACAGATCGTACAGCAGGCATCCCTTGGAGATTCTGATGAGAAGTTTGCAATCGTATTTGCCGCTATGGGTGTTAAATACGACGTAGCAGAGTTCTTCCGCCGGACCTTTGAGGAAAGCGGTGTATCTGACCACGTTGTTATGTTCCTGAACCTGGCAAACGACCCGGTTGTAGAGCGTCTGATCACCCCGAAGGTAGCACTGACAGCTGCCGAGTACCTTGCATTCGAGAAAGGCATGCATATCCTGGTTATCCTGACCGATATCACATCCTTCTGCGAGGCTATGCGTGAGGTTTCCTCCTCCCGTGGAGAGATTCCTTCCCGTAAAGGTTATCCTGGATACCTGTACAGTGAACTGGCTACGCTGTATGAGCGCGCCGGAATTGTACAGGGTGTAGAGGGATCCGTAACACAGATTCCGATCCTGACCATGCCAAACGATGATATTACGCATCCGATCCCTGACCTGACCGGTTACATCACCGAGGGTCAGATCGTACTGGACCGTCAGCTTCACGGCCAGTCTATTTACCCGCCAATCAGCGTACTGCCGAGTCTTTCCCGTCTGATGAAGGACGGTATCGGTGAGGGCTACACAAGAGCCGATCATCAGGACGTAGCGAACCAGCTGTTCTCCTGCTATGCAAAGGTAGGAGATGCGCGTTCCCTGGCATCCGTTATCGGTGAGGATGAGCTTTCTCCGATCGATAAACAGTACCTGGTATTCGGTAATGAATTTGAGCATGAATTTATCGGCCAGGGAATGGATGAGAACCGTTCCATGGAAGATACGTTGAATAAGGCATGGGAGCTTCTCGGACTGCTTCCGAGAGAAGAGCTCGACCGTGTCAACACCAAGGTTCTGGATCAGTATTATCATCCGACCACCATTGATGCAGTAGCAAAAGCAAAGGCAGAAGCCGATGCCATGAATGAGTAAGCGAGAGGAGTGAGATCGGAATGGACCCGAATACCTTTCCTACCAAGGGAAACCTGATTCTTGCAAAGAACTCTCTGAAACTTGCCCACATGGGTTACGAGCTGATGGACAAGAAGCGGAATATTCTGATCCGCGAGCTCATGGGCCTGATCGATGAGGCAAAAGATATTCAGCGTCAGATTGATGTGACATTCCGCGAAGCATATGCGGCGCTGCAGATTGCGAACATGGAGATCGGTATCACCAACGTACAGACCGTGTCCTATACCGTTCCGGTGGAGGAATCTATCCGGATCAAGACAAGGAGTATCATGGGCGTGGAAATTCCGCTGGTAGAGGCTGATCCGTCCGGACAGGCCCCGACTTATGCTTACTACAGCACGAAGGAGTCCCTGGATCAGGCAAGACAGGCCTTTGAAAAAGTAAAAGACCTGACCTTAAACCTTTCCATGATTGAGAACTCGGCATACCGCCTTGCTGCGGCAATCAAGAAAACACAGAAGCGCGCCAATGCGCTGAAGAACATCACGATTCCGCATTACACCCAGTTGTCCAAGGATATCGCGGACGCACTGGAGGAGAAGGAGCGCGAAGAGTTCACACGACTGAAGGTCATCAAACAGAGAAAGAACAAGGCAAGCTGATAAGGCTTTCCCGGAATAGAGATGAAAAACCCGCTTGGGCCGCGAAGAGATTTGCGGTGCCGGGCGGGTTTTTATGTGTCATGCAAAAAATATGTTTTTGGATGCACTTTTTGTGCAAAAATTTTATAAAAATTTTCTATCTTTTTAAAACGGTCTTTGCTATAATACGTAAGGCGATTGTAAAGAAAAGTTAAGATTTTGTAAGCTGTAATGCTTTTTGGAGGTAGGAAGATGAAACACAAGAAACAGAAAAAAACGAAAAAAGCAGGGCGCATTTTGCTGGCTGTGTTTGCAGTGTTGATCGGAACGCTTGGCGTGCTGCTGTTTACGTCCGAGCGCTGGATGCGGAAAACATGGCCGAATCTGAGCATGGAAGAGCTTGTTTACCAGTTAAAGGCCCCGATTGCCGGAACCAGCCATGATCTTCTGATGAGTTATATCTGCTCAAGTGCGCTGATCGCAGCGGCAGCACTCATCCTTCTGATTCTGGTCAGCATTTTTCTTCGGGAAAAACGCAAAGCCCATGTGGCGTTCGGGATGATCTGTATCGCGGCAGGAGCCGCCAGCATCGTCTATTCCATCAATGACGTGTGGGCAGCACTGGACGTAAAAGATTATCTGAAAAATCAGAGCACGTACAATACCGTGGTAGAAGACAACTACGTAGATCCGGACCGCGTGAATATCACGTTCCCGGAACAGAAACGAAATCTGATCTATCTCTATCTGGAATCCATGGAGAGCACCTACGCAGACAAAGCTTCCGGCGGAGCATTCGATAAAAACTATATCCCGGAGCTGACCCAGCTTGCCGCAGACAACATCAGTTTTTCCAATTCGGAGCTGCTCGGCGGCGGCCAGCCTACCGTAAACGCAACCTGGACCATTGCCGGAATTTTCGCACAGACCTCCGGTCTGCCTCTCAGCATCGGAATCCAGCGAAATGAGATGGCATATCAGGCCAGCTTCTTCCCGGAAATCAATACCCTGGGTGATGTCCTGGCGGATGAAGGCTACAAGCAGTATTTCTTCATCGGTTCAATCGGACAGTTCGGCGGCCGGGAAGAGTACTTTAAAGAGCACGGCGACTACGAAGTAGACGATTACAACTGGGCTATGGAAAAAGGCCTGATCCCGGAAGGATATTACGAATGGTGGGGCTATGAGGATGAAAAACTCTTTTCCTTTGCCAAAGACCGTCTGACCGAAATCGCAGCAGAGGGAGAGCCGTTCAACTTCACCATGCTGACCGCAGACACCCATTTTGAGGATGGCTATCCGTGTGAGCTCTGCGATGAAGAAAACGACGGTGACAACCAGTACGGAATGGTTCTGCACTGCTCCAGCAAGCAGGTCACCGAGTTCGTTTCCTGGATTCAGCAGCAGGATTTCTACGAGAACACAACGATCGTAATTTCTGGCGACCATCTGACGATGGATTCCGATTTCTGTGAGAACATTGATCCGGACTACATCAGAACCGTATACAACGTGATCATCAACTCTCCGATCCAGCCGCAGCAGGAGAAAAACAGAAGTTTCACCACCATGGACATGTTCCCGACCACCATCGCAAGTCTCGGAGCTACCATTGAGGGTGACCGCCTCGGTCTTGGAACGAACCTGTTTTCAGGTGAACAGACGCTTGCAGAGAAGCTGACTTTCGACCAGCTCAATGATGATCTCTCCCAGAAATCCAAATTCTTCGAAAAAATGGAAGATCAGGTAACCTCCATTTGGACCAAAACCGATGAGGGCTGGAAGTTCTATATCGAAGACGAAGACCGATGGGCCAAAAGCGAATGGGTTTCCCTGAACCCGCACCGCTATGCAAACGACACCGAGCAGAGATATTACATTGACGCAAACGGCTACGCCGTAAAAGGATGGAAACTGATCGACGGAAAATGGTATTACTTCTCCACACAGGGCAGCTACCGCCTCCTCGAAGGACCGTGCGACGAACCGTTTGAGGTGGATGAGTCGCAGTATTCTTAAAAAATAAAAAAGAGAAGGATTTTCGGCAGCAAAAAGCCGGGAATCCTTCTTTTTTTAATGCAGAATTGTGCCGCTCCGCCTTTTGGCGGAATTTTCTGCATTTTTTGGTACAAAACGTATAAAGATTGTGAAATAAATAATTATCAATTGAATCATCTTACAAAACATGGTAAAATATGGCTATCAATCGGCGGACAAAGCGGAAAAAAGAAAGGGGATTTTAAAACAATGGGTTACAAATCAGACATTGAAATTGCACAGGAATGTACCATGCAGCCGATCACAGCGATCGCAGAAAAAGCAGGTATTGATGACAAATATCTGGAGCAGTACGGAAAGTACAAAGCAAAAATTGATTACAACCTGTTAAAAGACACCAATGCGGAGGATGGAAAACTGATCCTCGTTACAGCCATCAACCCGACACCGGCAGGAGAAGGAAAAACAACAACTTCTGTAGGTCTGGTAGACGGACTTTCCAGAATCGGTAAAAAAGCAATGGTTGCACTTCGCGAGCCATCTCTTGGGCCGGTCTTCGGTGTAAAAGGCGGAGCAGCAGGCGGCGGATACGCACAGGTTGTTCCAATGGAAGATATCAACCTTCACTTCACCGGTGACTTCCATGCAATCGGTGCAGCAAACAACCTGCTGGCAGCTATGATCGACAACCACATTTCCAGGGAAACGCTCTGAATATCGATCCGAGAAAGATCACCTGGAAACGATGCGTAGATATGAATGACCGTCAGCTTCGAAGCGTTGTAGACGGCCTTGGCGGAAGAACAAACGGAATGCCGAGAGAAGACGGCTATGACATCACCGTAGCATCTGAGGTTATGGCAGTTCTGTGTCTGGCAAGCGACATCACAGATCTGAAAGAAAGACTTTCCAAGATCATCATCGGATATACCTACGGAAAAGTATCCGAGCAGAAACCGGTAACCGCAGGTGACCTGCACGCAGAAGGCGCTATGGCAGCACTCTTAAAAGATGCCCTGAAACCAAACCTGGTACAGACTCTGGAAGGAACTCCGGCTATCGTTCACGGCGGACCATTCGCAAACATCGCACACGGCTGCAACTCTGTAACAGCAACCAAAATGTGCCTGAAATTAGCAGATTACACTATCACAGAGGCAGGCTTCGGTGCTGACCTTGGTGCTGAGAAATTCCTCGACATCAAATGCCGTATGGCAGGCCTGAAACCGAATGCAGTTGTAGTCGTAGCAACTGTTCGTGCCCTGAAATACAACGGCGGCGTTCCGAAAGCAGAACTGAACGGCGAGAACCTGGAAGCTCTGGAGAAAGGTATGCCGAACCTTCTGAAACACGTAAGCAACATCACAAACGTATACAAACTGCCATGTGTCGTTGCTATCAACGCATTCCCGACCGATACCGAAGCAGAGCTGAAGCTGGTTGAGGAGAAATGCAAAGAGCTCGGTGTCAACGTTGTTCTGTCCGAGGTATGGGCAAAAGGCGGCGAGGGCGGCGTAGCCCTGGCGGAAGAAGTTGTCCGTCTTTGCGAGCAGCCGAACGATTTCACTTATGCATACGATCTGGAAGGCTCCATCGAAGAGAAACTGAACGCCATCGTTCAGAAGATCTACGGCGGAAGCAGAGTTGTCCTGACCGCAAATGCACAGAAACAGGCAAAACAGTTAGAGGCTCTCGGATTTGGCAACTGCCCGATCTGTATGGCAAAACCCAGTACAGCCTGACCGATGATCAGACCAAACTCGGCGCACCGACCGGATTCGAAGTTACCGTACGTAACCTGAAAATCTCCGCAGGTGCAGGCTTCATCGTAGCCCTGACCGGTGACATCATGACCATGCCAGGTCTGCCGAAAGTTCCGGCAGCAGAGCGTATCGATGTAGACGCTACTGGAAAGATTACAGGATTGTTCTAATAACACAGGATATTGTCTTGAAAAGACAGAATAAAGCGTGAAATAAAACACAGAAAAAAAGAGACATTCCTTCGTGAATGTCTCTTTTTTACGTTTTTATTGCAAAATATTACAAAAGATAATATAATTTCTAATGATAACATGGAGAGAAAAGCAGATATAATATAGTAAGGGAGTTACTTGCCAATGACATCGAAGAAAAAATTGAGAAGTCTTCTGGGCGGTACACTTTTTATGGTGCTGATGCTCAGCGTACATCCGACGACTGTTTCCGCGAGTGCTGTGGGGAGCAGCACGGTGATGGACCAGTCTGTGGAGACAGAGGATCAGCAGAGCGGGATACAGAGTGAAACGCAGACACAGGCTTCACAGGACAGCGGTGCTGCTGTGCGGGCCAGTCAGAATGGCTGGGTTAAGGCAGGCGACGGCGGCTGGTATTTTTATGAGAACGGACAGCTGAAAACAGGATGGCTTTACCGGAATGGAAACTGGTACTGGCTGGATCCGGACCGGAACGGCCGCATGGCAGAAAACAGCTGGTTCACATACGATAATAATTTTTATTATGCCAAGGGAGACGGAGCAATCTATAAAAATGGTTTTCAGGAAGTAGATGGAAACCTTTATTATTTCCAGAGCTGGGGCGGCATTCAGAGAAATGTGTATCTCAGCATCAGTGGAAAAATGTACTATGTACAGGAAAATGGTATCGTTGCCCGTGGAATAGTCAGAACAATGAATGGACATGGTGATCTCTGCGCATTTGATGATACTACGGGAGCGCAGATCACACAAAAAGGCTGGCTGAAAAAAGGCACATCATATTATTGGGTAAGAGAAGACGGCGTCCTGCAGACCGGCTGGCTGCTGTACGATGATAACTGGTACTGGTTTGATGATAATGGTGTCATGATGGCATCCGGCTGGAAAGAAATCAACAACAATCTGTATTACTTCCAGAGCTGGGGCGGCATTTATAAAAACGGTTTCCAGAGCATCGGAGGAAACGAGTATTATTTCCGGAGCTGGGGTGGTGTATATCGAAACACCTTCTTTACCGTAAAAGGAAAAACCTACATAGCGCAGAATGACGGATCGATCTATCATGCCAGCCAGACCGGCTGGGTTCAGCTGGGAGATCAGACTTACTGGATCAATCAGGATGGTTCTGTTCAGACCGGCTGGCTGAAGCTGGAAGGCAAATGGTACTGGCTGAAAGCGGACGGCACACGTGCTGCATCTGAATGGATCACGTATGACAACAACCGATACTATTTCGACGGTGACGGTGTGATGTACACCGGAATGAAAGAGGTTGACGGAACAAGATATTATTTCCACAGCTGGGGCGGCGTTTACCATAACGAATCTTTTACTTGGCAGGGAAAGAAATACTGGGCAAAGGATGACGGAACCTTCTATACAGGTGTCTGCGATATCAATGGAAAGAAATACTATTTTCTGGAAGACGGCGAGCAGATTACAAAAGAGGGCTGGTATCTGACCAACGGAACGTATTACTGGATCAACAAGGATACGTCGCTTCAGACCGGCTGGGTGAAATATGACAACAACTGGTACTGGATGAAAGAAGACGGTACGATGGCATCGTCTGAATGGATCACCTACGACAAAAACCGCTACTATTTCCGAAGCTGGGGCGGCATGTACACCGGAATTCATACCATCGGCGGAACAAAATACGCATTCCAGAGCTGGGGCGTCTGTACCATGATCAGACATTTACCATCGGCGGTAAAACATACTATGCCAATTCAGATGGAACATTTGCCACCGGCTGGGTGCAGAACGGCGGAAAAACGTATTATTTCGATGAGGACGGCACAAGCCATACGGGCTGGCTGCTTCTGGACGGAACGCATTACTGGATCAACGCCAATGGAACCAGAAGAGATGACGAGCTGTTTCAGTACGACGGAAACTATTATTATGTAGACAAAAACGGCGTTATGGCGACAAGCGGCTGGGTATACTGGATTATAACTATTATTATCCGAGAAGCTGGGGCGGCATGTACAAGAATGCGTTTATTACCTATGATAATAACCTCTATTACCTTGGATCTGACTCGAAAATGGCAATCGGCTGGCAGTCGATTGGCGGAAATACATACTATTTCCGAAACTGGGGCGGCATGATAACCGGAAAACAGGTGATCGACGGAAAAACGTATGTGTTCGATGAGGACGGCAAGCTGGTACAGAGTCCGGACGGATTTGAACCGTCCGCGCAGATCGGTGTCCGCACCGTACGGAACTTTCTGAAAAATGCACTGCTTCCGCTTGGAAACACCCTGTATATCTGGGGAGGCGGCCACACAGACGCAGAGGCAGAGAGTTACGGCGTCAATGCGCAGTGGAAACAATTCTTCAATACACAGAATTCCACCTACAACTATTCCGATCATCTGTATGAGTACGGAAAAGGTCTTGACTGTTCCGGCTATGTCGGATGGACCGCACATCAGGTGACGAAAGAGTATGCAACGACAACCTCCACTGGAATGCCGGCCTACTTTGCAAGAAAAGGCTGGGGAACCTGCGTGACAGGCGATACATCCCAGAAATTTACGCCGGGTGATGTGGTCAGCAAGAGCGGTCATGTCTGGATTGTCATTGGCCAGTGCTCGGACGGCAGCGTGGTTGTCATTCATGCGACACCGCCGTATATTCAGCTTGGCGGAACCGTTTCTTCAACAGGAAGCATTAACAGTGAAGCTATTGAGCTGGCAAATGAATACATGAAAATGTATTATCCGGTTGCGTATGAGCGGTATGGTGTAAAAGTTCTTGACCGGTCCTATCTGACCGGTGTGAATCATTTCACCTGGAGCAGCAGTATCTTAAGTGACAGTGAAGGCTACCGCAGGAAGAAACCGGCAGAAATCCTGAACGATCTGTTCCAGTAAAATATCTTCTATAAAAAATAAGAGAGAATACAAAAAAAACTTTGTAGTTCGTGTATTCTCTCTTTCTTTTTGCGCTGGAATTGTCTATACTAGAAGGTGCGTGAAAGACGCAGATCAGAAATACAAAAGAAAAAATCTGGAAAATAAAAATACAAGGGGAGTAAACATGCGAAAGAGCTGGAAATGGGCGCTCTGTCTTGGCGTAGTGTCGTTGCTGCTGCTGGGCGGCTGCGGAAAAGAAAAGACGGAACCAGTGGATCTGGTGCTGGTAACCGACGGCAGTGAGGTAGCTTCCGATGCCGTGTATCAGTCAGCATGGAACGGTCTTGCGCAGTATGGAGACGAGAGCGGTCTGAAATATGAAGCAAGTGTTCCGGCAGGACGGACAACAGAGGACTATGAAAACACCATCAAAGAGGCGGCGCAGAAGGAGCATCCGTTATCGTCTGTGTCGGAACGAGCATGAGCCGCGCCGTTTACGATGCACAGCGCGACTGGAAGGATGTCCGTTTTCTGCTGCTGGAGGCAGAACCGGTCAGTGAGAGCGGCCGCAGCCGTCTCCGCGGAAATACAGAAAGCCTGGAAATTGATGTATCAGAGGCCGGCTACCTGGCAGGATATGCGGCAGTACAGGCCGGCTACACGCACCTGGGCTATATCGGACAGAAAAACGAAGAGAACGGAACAAAGTACGGGACAGGTTATGCACTCGGTGCAGAGGCGGCCGCTGCGGATCTGGGACTTGGAGAAAACAGCATCACGCTGGATTATACGTATCGGAAAAGCAGCAGCGTATCACCGTCGTATTTGGAAAAAATCAAAAGCTGGTATGGTGAGGGCGGACAGATTCTCTTCTCGGACGGTGCATCGTATCAGAATGTACTTGGCGCAGCAGCATCTGCGGCAGGCGGAGCACTGATCGCAAACGGCGGCGTGGAGGAGTACGCCAATGCCGTGTTGAAAGTACGTCTGGATTATGGAACTGCAGTTTACAATGCGTTAAAAGAAATGAAACAAAAGGATTTTGAAGGCGGGAAAATTGTAACGCGCGGCGTGACCGATCAGGAAATCAGTCTGGAATGGAATCAGGATGCGGTGCCGTACTTTACAGAGGATCAGTACCGGGCACTCTGTGCGAAATTCTCCGCAGAGGACTTTTCAATCCCTGACGGCGATGCGCTTTCCTCGCCGGATCAATACAAATTGAGTTGTGTGAGTGTACAGAAGGTAAAATAACATGTATCGTTACTGTTCACGAATTGTTTACAAAAAGTCGGGATATTTTTCCTTGCATCCATTTGTGAATTGTGATATTATGTAAAAGAATTGGGAAAAATATTTCAAAATTGTTACAGAATAATTGAATTTCTAAGAAACAGGGAAACCTGAAACAAAGAAACCTACATACAACGAATCAATTGGGAGTGAAAGAATGAGAAAAAAATTTCTTGCCTTAAGTTTAGCAGTGATCGTAAGTGCAGCTCAGGTAATGACAGTAAGCGCCTCGAAACAGGAGCAGTTACAGCAGCAGCAGGCAGCACAGGCAGAGACCAGCGCACAGCTTGACAACGCAAAAGCAGAAATCGACGATCTGGAAACCAAAAAGAATCAGATTACCGGCGAGATTGATGACCTGGACGCACAGCTTGTCGTAACCATGGCATCCGTGGAAAATCTGAAAAATGAAATTGCAGAGAAACAGACAGAAATTGAAACAACACAGGAAAAACTGGCACAGTCCCAGGCTGAAGAGGACGAGCAGTACGAGCTGATGAAAAAACGAATCCAGTTCCTCTATGAGAGCGGCGGAGACAACGGCTGGGCAGCACTTCTTCTGGAGGGAAAAGATTTAAGCAGCATTCTCAACCAGGCTGAGTACACCCAGAAGTTATACAAATACGACAGAGAGTGCCTGCAGGAGTACATGGATCTTGTACAGCAGGTAACAGACTACAGCAATCAGCTTGCAGATGAAAAAGCAGATCTCGAAGCCAGTGAGGCAGAGCAGGAAGCACAGCAGCAGTCCCTTGAGGCAATGCTTGAGCAGAAAAAAGCCGTTTCCGATGACTACGAAAACCAGATCGCAGACCTGAACGACATGGCTGCACAGTACAACGCAGTACTGGCAGAGCAGAACGCAAAGATCCAGCAGATCCAGGAGGAGATTGCAGCCGAAGAGGCAGCAAGAAAAGCCGAAGAGGCCCGTCAGGCAGCAGAAGCAGCCGAGGCAGCCCGCCAGGCAGAAGCAGCAAGACAGGCAGCAGCAGAGGCAGCCGCAAGCAGTGCTGACAATAATACAACAACGGCAGACAACACACCGTCCAGCACAGGAAGCTCCACCACGACAACAACACCGTCTAACGGAGGAAGCTCTTACGATGATTCTTCGTCCAGCGATACCAGCAGCTCGGATGATTCCAGCAGCTCCAGCAGCACCGGAAGCGCAACCGGAAGTGCCATCGTATCCTATGCAACACAGTTTATTGGAAATCCATACGTATGGGGCGGCACAAGCCTTACCAACGGAGCTGACTGCTCTGGTTTTATCATGAGCGTTTACGCACACTTCGGATACGACCTTCCGCATTCCTCCAGTGCACTGCGTGGTGTAGGACGCGGTGTATCTTATGCAGAGGCTCAGCCGGGCGATATTATCTGCTACAGCGGCCACGTAGCCATCTACATCGGCGGCGGTGCAATCGTACACGCAAGCAATGAGCGCGACGGTATCAAGATCAGCAGCAACGCAGCGTATACCACGATTCTTGCGGTAAGACGTGTGGTTTAAAAAAGAATTACATAGTAAGAATTTTCAGATCCCGGGAGAGAAAAATCCCGGGATCTTTTGCGTTTTGCTTAAAATTGAGTGCATTCGCGTTAAAACTGTGATATACTAAAGCACATCGGAGATACAAGGGCGTATTGACCAACAGAAGGTCAGTATGCCCTTTTGCTTGTTAGGAAGAAGGGAGAATCGTTATGAAACTGGAAAATTATTTTCGTCGTTCGGTATTCGGAACGGATCTGGTGCGGAAAGTAGCGTCAGTGCTGTCCATCTGCATTATTGCCGGTCTGCTGATCGTCTACGTCCCGAACATCATCGCCGGAGCCGGAAAGATCGGCGATACTGTAAACACCATGAAAACCGCAGACCTCCCATTCGGCAAAGCCCTGTACGCCGCATTCCTCTACGGAACCTTCCAGCTTGCCAATGTCGCAGTCTTCGTCCAGCATGCCAAATCCTTCGAAAAACCGCAGGATGCCGGAAAGAGCATGGCAGTCGGTGCCGTATTAAATGCCCTTCTGATGATCATGGTCGTCCTCGGAATCATGACCGTATACCAGAACCCGGAAATGATCCAGCAGAGCGTCCCGACATTATTTATGGTTCAGCAGGGCGTCGGCAGTAAATTCATGACACCGCTGATTTCCGTACTGATCATCCTCGGTGCCGTATCCACAGCCGTCAACATGGTTGCCGCCATGGTCAAACGAATCCACGCCGGTCTCGCTGAACGAAGCAGCAGAACAGAAACCGCAGGCAAAATCAGCCGCACCCAGATCCTTGCCGCGCTTGTCTGCTGCATCGCGGACTTCCTTATCGCACAGTTTGGTCTGCTGACGCTGATCCAGAAGGCGTACAGCATCCTGGCATACCTGGCAATCCCGGTCATCTTGGTGCCGTACGTGGTGCACATGGCGGTGACGCGGTTTGATACGAAAAAATAGAAAAGAACAATAAAAAATTTGTAACAAAAATTTACACCGCAGAAAGAGAGATTTGCTTCTGGAGAATGGAAGTATTTCGCAGACAGCAGAAAAAAGAAGATTCATGCAGAGCAGACGTGAGTCATAAAGAAATGACATGCGTCTGCCTTTTTTCTGTGCGTCTGGCAGAGTATGTGTCGGTGACAAAGCAGAAAACAGGAACTCTTCTTTGGGACTCGATTGTGCCGTCAAAATATGGTATACTGCAAAAAGGATCAAAAAGCGGATATTGATATTTCACGGGAGGGGAAGAAGATGAAAAATGCACCGGCTTATGTGAAGGTTTACAGCAGACTGAAAAACGAGATCAATAAGGGAACATATCCTGTCGGGGGATTTCTGCCGAAGGAGTGTGAACTGGAGAAAATCTATCAGGTCAGCCGTACTACGGTACGGAATGCAGTAAAGATGCTGGTGCAGGAGGGACTGGTTGAGGTTCGCCAGGGTTCTGGAACGAGGGTGCTGAATCATAAGGCAATTCAGAATTATAACAAGGTCACATCGGTCACGGAATCCCTGATGAAAAAAGGATATCGGGTAACGACGTCAGATATGATGATCGACATCATTTCGGCGGACAAACAGCTCGCCGATGAACTGGAAATTCCGGAGGGAACCAGCGTGGCGAGGATTCAGCGGCTGCAGCTTGCGGATGAAGAGCCTGTTACGCTGATGGAAAATTATATCGAATATGCGAAAGTCCCTGGCATCGAGGCGTATGAGAATCAGTTTGTAGCGCTGTATCAGTTTCTGGAGGAGAAATTCGGCTTGCAGATTGATGAGACACGAGACAGAATTTCAGCGAAATCCGCGACCTTTATGGAAGCCCAGGTTCTGAAAACGGAGCCGAAGGATGCGCTTCTTGTGGTGCACAGAGTCACCTACTGGCAGAACCGGCCGGTGAGCATTGACCACGTGCGGATCATCGGAAGCAAGTACGAGGTGGAGATTTCGGGAAAAGGACGGAGTAAATGAGCGATGAGACAGAAGAACAGAAGAAACTGATGCGGCAGATTGATATCAGCTGTGTACAGGCATTTCATACAATGGATGAAATTGATGCGATGGTGGAGCTGGCAAAGAAATATCGTCTGGCTGCTGTGTTTACCTTGCCGGCGTTCAGCGCCCATGTGGCAGAACGGCTGCAGGACACCAGAGAAATCCATGCGGGAGGCGTGGTAAGCTTTCCGGGCGGCGGAGATACGACCGGACAGAAGAAGTGGCAGGCAAAAGAACTGTGGGAGCTGGCTGCCGGGAAATCGACATGGTGATGAATCTTACGGCATTCAGAAGCCACGAATTTTCTTATGTAAAAGAAGAACTTCTGGCCATCCGGGAGCAGGTGCCTTCGGCGATTTTTAAGGTGATCATCGAGGCACCGCAGCTGACGGAGCAGGAAATCTGCCAGGCAGTGGATCTGTGTGTGGAAGGCCGTGCGGATTATGTAAAGACGAGCACCGGATGGTATCCCGGCTGTCCTTCCACCGTGGAGCAGGTTCGAATCATGAGCCGTGAAGCCGCCGGTCGCATTCAGATCAAGGCCGCCGGTGGAATCCGCAGTCTGGAAACTATACAGGAAATGCAGAAAGCCGGCTGTAGCCGTTTCGGTATGGGAATGCGGTCGGTACAGAATTTGATAAAAAGTATCTATAAGTAATCTATTGTGCAAAAGCTATAAAAAAGTCACGGAATATTCTACGATATTCCGTGACTTTTCTGTTGAATTAGTAACCTATTAGTGATATATTCGAATCATAGGAATCGATAAATCATTAACAATCTGAAAGGAGAGCAAAAGATATGAAAGGTTATGCAATGCTGAAAATCGGTGAATCCGGATGGATCGAGAAAGAACGCCCGAAATGCGGGCCGATGGATGCCATTTGCCGTCCACTGGCAGTTGCCATCTGCACATCAGATGTCCACACTTTATGGGAAGGGGCCATCGGTGACCGTCATAACATGATTCTGGGCCATGAGTGCTGTGCAGAGGTTGTGGAAGTCGGAGAGCTCGTAAAAGATTTCAAACCGGGAGACCGGGTTCTTGTGCCGGCCATCACTCCGGACTGGAATTCTCTGGAAGCACAGGCTGGTTATTCCATGCACTCCGGCGGAATGCTGGCAGGCTGGAAATTCTCCAACTTCAAAGATGGTGTCTTTTCTGAATTCTTTCATGTAAATGATGCCGATGGAAACCTTGCGCTGCTTCCGAAAAACATCAATGTTGTCGACGCGTGCATGCTTTCCGATATGGTGCCGACCGGATTCCACGGCGTAGAGCTTGCCGATGTACAGTTTGGTGATACAGTTCTTGTCATCGGAATCGGACCAGTTGGTCTGATGTCGGTAGCCGGAACGAATATGCGCGGCGCATCGAGAATCATTGCTGTCGGAACGAGACCGGTCTGCGTAGAAGCGGCAAAAAAATACGGCGCAACGGATTTTGTCAGCTACAAGAACGGACCGATTTTCCAGCAGGTACTTGATATGACAGATGGAAAAGGTGTTGATAAAGTAGTCATCGCCGGCGGTGGTGTAGAAACCTTTGCAGAAGCAGTAAAATGCCTGAAACCGGGCGGAAAGATCGGAAATGTAAACTATCTTGGATCCGGTGACAACATTGATATTCCGCGTGTAGAGTGGGGCGTTGGAATGGGTCACAAACAGATTAACGGAGGCCTGATGCCTGGCGGAAGACTCCGCATGGAAAAACTGGGAGCTCTTGTTTCGGCAGGCAAGCTGGATGTCAGCCCGCTGTCCACACATGTGTTTGATGGATGGGATCATCTGGAAGAAGCACTGTTCCTCATGAGAGATAAACCGAAGGATTTAATCAAACCAGTCGTTAAATTGGCTGACTGATGATTTGAAAATTTGACTGAAAAAGGAAACGTATGAAAATATTGATCGTATCCGGCTTTTTGGGCGCGGGAAAAACAACATTTATCAAACGGCTGGCCAGGAACGTCGATCAGCGGTTTGCCATACTGGAAAATGAATATGGAGCCGCAGGAATCGACGGCGCACGTCTTGGCCAGAACCGGCAAGGAACGCAGAAAAATGTATGGGAAATGACAGAGCAGTGCATCTGCTGCATCGGGAAAAAGGATTTTGCAGCATCCGTGCTGACCATTGCCAATGTGGTAGACCCGGAATACCTGATCGTAGAACCGACAGGCGTCGGAAGTCTCGCCCGGATTATAGAAAATCTGCGTCAGATCGAGTACGAGAGAATTCAGCTTCTCTCGCCGGTCACTATTGTGGATGTTTACAGTTACCGCCGCTATATGGCGGAATATCCCGAGCTGTATCAGGATCAGATCCGAAGCGCGGATACGATCATTGTTTCCAAAACAGAAGCATGCCAGGCGGAAGAAAAACAGCGCATCCAGAAATTTCTGCAGGAAATTAACCCGCAGGCAAAAATCATCACGGATTATGCATCCACGATGACACGGGAAGATTACCAGAGCTTGCTGCTGGGCAGCCGGTATGAGAAAAAAGTACAGGATACGCAGAGCGGCGAAAAGATGCCGGAGACCTTCTCCTTCGAAAATATCCGAATGGAGGCACCGGAAACCCTGTGGTGTTTTCTGGAACAGATCATTCGCGGAGCGTTTGGAAATATCATCCGTGCAAAAGGACAGTTCGCAGCCGGAGACCAGTTTCTCCAATTTGATGTCGCCGATCACCGCTACAGCATCACCGGCACAGAACAGAAAAACGCCGGCCAGGCTGTGTTTATCGGAAACGATATGAACGAAGATGCGATCCGGCAGTATTTTAAGAAATGCGCCGGAAACCAGAAAATGAAATATGCTGCCCGTCATGTATCATAAAGTAAATAGGAAAAAGAGATTGCGGAGTCCTGCCAAAACAGGGTTTCGCAATTTTGGTTTTTACAGAAAGATTCAACTGAAAAACGAAGGATAGGCAAAAACGAAAAATTACGCTAAAATAAACATACAAGTATTCCAAATAAAACAAAAGAAAAATCAGGGGGATCTGATATGGAGGAACAGAAAAGAAGACGGGAAAGAAAATCAGCGGCATACTGGTTGAGCAAAAGCTCGATTTTATATCCGATCTGTATCTTGTATGTGATGTATGTGAAACAGGTTGAGGTATATATTACAGAATGTTCCGTCCATATTTCGTCGGGGACAATGCTTTTTGCCTATGCGCTGTGCCTGATTTTGTGGCTGGCCTCACCCATTCGAAGCTACTGCGCAGATGGAACTGCAAATGAAGTTTTATTCTATGCATTTCCGCCGAGCATACTGATGCTGTTTTTATTTGCCCAATATTCACTGAAAATTGTGTTGTTTCTTGCAGTGCTGGATGGGATATTTCTTGTTACGGTTTTAAGAGATTTACATAGAAAAAAACGAAAATATTCTCCGAAAAATTCTGGAGATTAAAAAGAAGTGACTTAAACGCATTTCTGTTTGTTTCAGTATGCGTGAGTATGGTACCGACTTGTATGATGATATATTGGAAGCTTGAGTCTCCGTCCGGAGTGGCAGAACTTTACGAACGAAAAAAGGACTATAATCTCGTCCAGAATCAGGAGAACATTTTTCAGGAAAATAAAGAATTTCTGCTGAGCTTAAAGGAGAGCGAATGGAGGCAAAAAACACTGGAAGAAAGAACAATTGCAGCACGGAAGATGGTACGGCTTGAAACAGAACGACTTGGAATTCCCGAAATTCCGCTGTATGTGAAAGAGACAGGATCATCGAATTGCGTTGCATTATATAATAACGAAGAGAACGAAATATGGTATGCTCCAGAGCATTTAACATCTCAGACAGCAGAAGAATTTTTTACGGGAATTTGCGAAGAATGTTATCATGGAATGGAGTATTATCTGCTGGAGCGAATGGACTGGAATTCGGAAATGGCGAATACTGCTTATTTTGAAGAAATGAGGAAGTGGAAACTAAATGATAATGCTACATATCTGGACGCGACGAGGGCGATTCGTTTGAAGCATATCAATCACAGCCGCTGGAAGCATCTGCCAAAAAGTATGCCAGTTCCGAAACAGAGGCACTGATTCATT
>ENA-OQIR01000039-OQIR01000039.1-human-gut-metagenome-genome-assembly--contig:-NODE-39-length-53500-cov-5.987634_pt1 | contig 53500 bp, 47 predicted proteins | sample MGYA00242580_ERZ504745 | MGnify/ENA primary metagenome ERZ504745 (study PRJEB26092, sample SAMD00036214) | human gut metagenome | host: Homo sapiens | study: EMG produced TPA metagenomics assembly of...
TAGCGTGTTGCGTAACAGGAATATCATATTATGTGTGCAAAATATTTCCAAAAATGAATTTATTGGCTGAATTGATTATAAACTTTGCTATTGTTATCATTTTTTCAAACACTGTAATGTTTGTAATTTTTAGAAAGAATAAGTATTTTAATCAAATGATAGATCTTGCAGATAGAGTTACAAAATATAAATTTAATCGCTTTTTAAGAAAAATTAAAGGATAAGATAAAGGGAGGACTTATGTATTCTAGCGAAAAAAAGTGCAAATTCTTATTGCCCTTATGAAAAAACATAATATAAAGAAGATTGTCATAAGTCCTGGTAGTGCTAATGCATCTTTTGTTGCCAGTGTTCAAAATGATGACTATTTTGAACTATATTCATGTGTTGATGAAAGATCTGCGGCGTACATGGCTTGTGGAATGGCTGAAGAAGCAGAAGAGCCTGTTGCTATTTGCTGTACAGGTGCGACGGCATCTAGAAATTATTTACCAGGGTTAACAGAAGCTTTTTACAGAAAGCTGCCTGTTCTTGCAATAACTGCAACAAGAAGGACAAGCTTAATAGGTCATAATGTTGATCAGGTAATTGATAGATCAAATATTCAAAATGATGTTGCGAAGATTAGCGTCACACTTCCTATCGTAAACAACGACGACGACAAATGGGAATGCGAAGTAAAAACCAATCAAGCACTATTGGAATTGGATCGAAACGGAGATAAAGGACCGGTACACATTAATTTAACTACGGCATATAGTATAGACTTTAGTGTAAAATCTTTGCCGACCGTTAAAACAATACATCGATATTTTAGTACTTATGACGTGATAATACCAACTGGTGCTAAGGTAGGGGTATTTGTAGGTTCGCATTCCAAATGGGATATTGCATTGACAGAGGCGGTTGATCTATTTTGTGAAAAATATAACGCTGTAGTTCTTTGTGATCAAACGAGTAATTATAATGGTAAATATGGCATATATGTTGGACTTTTAAATCTGTGTGGAAACGATAGTCAGAAATTTATGAATTTTGATTATTTAATTCATATAGGTAATATTTCAGCAACGTGGCCTACTCATGCTAGAGAAATCTGGCGTGTAAATCCAGACGGCGAAATAAGAGATACATATAAGAAACTTACAAAGATATTTGAGATGTCAGAGAAAGAGTTTTTCAAAAAATTGGCGTCTAATAATACAGAAGTAGGGAACACATATTACACCACATGGAAAAAAGAGTATGAACAGGTCAAGTCTAAGTTAGTACTAAGTTCTAAAGACCTTCCGTTTTCATCCATGTGGATTGCTTTAAAGATTCATTCTTTAATTCCGAGAAATTCAGAGATGCATTATGGAATTTTAAATTCTTTGAGATGTTGGAGCTGCTTTAATCTGGATGATACAATATCAGGTTATTCTAATGTTGGTGGCTTTGGAATTGATGGTGGTGTATCCTCATTGTTGGGTGCTGCATTAGTTAATCCGAACAAACTATATTTTGGAATATTTGGTGATTTGGCATTTTTCTATGATATGAATAGTATTGGAAATAGACAAACACCAAATAACATAAGATTGATGGTTGTTAATAATGGACTAGGCGGTGAGTTTAAAACACCATTCATTAATGTGCAGAGGGCTGGTTTGGGGAATTCTGCAAACAAATATATAGCTGCAGAAGGTCATTATGGACATAAGTCAAAAGAACTGTTAAAACATTATGCAGAGGATCTTGGTTTTGACTATATTTCGGCTTCAAATAAAAATGAGTTTGACTTAAATTATAAAAGATTTTTGGATGAGCAGATTTCTCAATCGATGGTATTTGAGATATTTGTTGATGAACATCATGATTCTGATGCATTAAGATATATTCAAAATTTATATGTATCAACAAAAGAACAAACCGTTGTTGATACAACTAAGAAGATCGCAAAGAATATACTTGGAGAAAAAGGTGTAAGTTATATAAAAAAATTGATACGAGGGTAGTTTTATGGGATTAGGAACAAAAATAAAAGGATTTATTAGATTCTGTGAAGAACAAAAAAGAAAGAATATTCAAACCTGTTTATATAACTAAGCAAACTTCAGAACTTCTGAAAGGAAAAGTTGCATTAATTACTGGAGGTAGTGGTGGTATTGGATATGCGATTGCAGAAGCGTTTATATCAGCAGGTTGCAACGTAATTATTGCAGGAACAAGTGATTCGAAGTTGGATTTGTGCATACAAAAATTAGGAAAAAACAATGCAAAATCGCTTAAAATCGACATGACAGATGTCGCATCATTTGAAAGTAAAGTTCAAGAGGCACTAACTAAATTCGATGAGTCAAGAATTGATATTCTTGTAAATAGTGCTGGTGTACATGGAAATCAGGAATTCGGTGAAGTTACAGAAGATACATATGACAATGTTTTGGATGTGAATTTAAAAGGGCTATTTTTTATTACACAAACTGTGAGTAACTATATGAAAAATAATGGGATTAAAGGTCATATTCTCAACGTAAGTTCTGCTGCATCATTGAAGCCATGTTGGACACCGTATGAATTATCAAAGTGGGGAGTAAGAGGATTTACTTTAGGTGCTGCAGATGAATTGATTCAATACGGAATAGTTGTAAATGCAATTGCACCGGGGCCGGTAGCAACTAATATGCTTGGAAGAAAAGAAGGAGATACGCTATATACTGACTGCATTCCGGCTGAACGATTTGCTGATCCAGTAGAAATAGGACAGATGGCTGTAATGCTAGCAAGTGATATGTGTAATCTTGTTATTGGCGATACACTGTATATCACTGGAGGATCTGGAACAATAAAATATAGATAAAAAACGGGGAGTGTAAATGTGTACTTCCGAAAAAATCTCACCTAAACAAATTTTAGGGCTAATAAGAAATAAAAAATATTGAAAATTCGGCATTTGCAGGCGATTTTGCGTAAGTGCCTCAAAACATGGCGTAGTGATTCCCACTATGCTTCCTGATATACTGTAAAACATCACATATCAAGGGAGGCGTACTTATGGCAAGACCAAATTCAGAAACAGTCACTACATTTGGCGAAGTACTTCATTCTGCTAACAATGCTCATTCCCGGGGAAGCAGAGCTGCTAATATCGACAACCGGCTTATGATCTATTTCCAGGGAATGAAAGTTTATGTTCCAGACGGATTCCAAGCTGATACACTTTTGAAACTTCTTCAGACATTGAAAAAGTTAAGTTGACCACAGTGGGGTCAGGCACCATTAAATTTTTACAAGTTACTTTTAGAGGCAACTAAACAATATTTTTATTTTAGTAGTGCTAGGGTATATGCAAATAGTGATGTATTAACAGAAGATTCGCAAAGACTTTTAGATTCGAATATTGATTTGCAATATGTTCAATCTGACGAGTATGCGATAGCAAAAGCAAAGCAAGAAGATATATTAAGAAATAGTGATTTTAGAATTGGACAATTGTAAGACCTTATATTACATATTCAGACGAACGATTACAATTAGGTTTTTTTGAAAAAGAATTATGGTTGTATAGAGCGATAAAAGGTAAAACAATTATTTTTCCAAGTGATATATATGAAAAAACCACAACTTTGACTTAGGGGGAGGATGTAGCAAATGCAATAGTAGAACTTATAGGCAAGAATGTAGCAATTGGAAATACATATCAAATAATGCAAAATAGAACTATTAAGTGGGGAGATGTATTGAAAATATACATGTCAGTATTTGATGATAATTTAAAAGTTACTTATATTAATGATTCAAATGTGCTTGGAAAAGTAACAAACCGCAAAGAACAAATAAAATACGATAGATTATATGATAGAAAATTTGATAACGGTAAGATCTGTGAAATTGTTCCTTTAATGAATGAAGCGAAAGAGCCGGAGAGGGGACTAAAGGAATGTTTAATTAAGTTTATTAATAGCGGAGCAAAATTTGACAAGATAGATTGGAAATTTGAGGGTTATGCAGATAAAATAACAAAAGAAAAAACAAGATTGAAAGAGATTAAGGGAGTAAAGAATTTACTTAAGTATTTGATAGCTAGGTATACATCCTATTTTGAAATATAGTTTTAATTATAAAAGATATTTTTGAGTTATAATGTGGAAACGCAAGCACAATGAAAAAGTACTTGATAGTTCATATGAAGATTTAAGGGAGACATATTATATTTGAGTCAGACCTTTTAAAATATAATCAAAGGGAGGAAATCTTTATGAAGAAAATTATTTGTTTTGGATTGGTATTTATGACACTTTTTATTGTACAAGGTCACATTACTACGTATGCTTTAGAAAATAATAAGGCATCTAATTCAATTGCAATCATTAACCAGCCGGCAGCAGTAACAGGGAAAATAGGTGATGCGGTAGAATTCAGGGTAGGAGCAAGCGGAACCAACATAAAATATCAGTGGCAGTATGTGTTAAAAGGCCAGAATAATTGGGTGGATTTTACAGGTGGAAACGCAAGTGCAATGAAAAAGGTGCTTAATGAAACATACGATGAGCTTAAAGTCAGAGTGGTAATAACAGATGGAAATGGAAACAGCGTTACAAGTAATACTGTTAATGTAACAATTATAAAATCTGAGGATTGGGAATTACCTATAATGTGAACTTCTTAAATGATTAACTCTCGTACATTGGTGCCTGACACCATTAAATTTTTATAAAATAATAAATTCGATACATAGACTATTGATTGTATATAAACCTGACTTTTGCAGGAAAATAAGTATAAAATACCCGTCAAGCTCAGTAATACAAGGCATGGCGGGTTTGTTGTTTTGTCGGATTTTCAGTGTAAGCGCAAAATAATTCGACAGATTGCATAACTGATTTGAAAAACTCAAAATTAATAACAGTAAGTGCTAGCATTTTACTCTAACTATTATGAGAAAGAAAACAAAATCATGAGATCACCAAGAGTTCCTGTTGAAGAACAATACCGCCTGATTAAGACACAGTGGTGCCTGACACCATTAAATTTTATTAAATTAATGAAGAGCTGACTTGAAAAAGTAAATTCCAGTGCAAAAGTAAATTCCATCGGCTTTTAAAATTTTGCTGATTTTGCAGGAGATTTTTTAACAAAATCTCCTGCTTTCTGTTATAATTAAGCTAGCTTATCGAAATTTTGTTGTTTTTATGGCATGAAAAACAGGCTACTGGAATTCGGTGTGTCAGACTAAATTCCACCAGCCGCATGCCCGTAGGGCAGTGGAATTTAAAATTTCATTTTAGGCGGTAAATATACAGCTGACTTGAAAAAGTAAATTCCAGTGCAAGAGTGAATTCCATCGTGATTTAAATTTTGCTGGTTTAACAAGAAATTTTTGGACTAAATCTCTCGTTTTCTGCTATAATTAATGTAACTTATCGAAATTTTCTCGATTTCTAGACATGCTAAATAGGCTACTGGAATTCGGTGTGCTAGACTAAATTCCACCAGCCGCATCTTAAAAATGTGAAAAGTTTACATCCAGTCTGACAGCAGATTTCGATTAGTTTTATTAATGGTTAAAGCGTATCAGCTTAGGCGTCAGATTAACCTTATCTGGTTCAATCGGCTTAAGCTGAAATGCTTTTAAGATATCTTCACCAAGCGTTTCTAATGCAACTTCATATGGTGTCCTTCCACTGAGGATTTCTCGAGGAGTGGAGTTTATGTGGTTTACGATGAGATTCACATCCCATTGTGTTAAGAATTCAAAAGAAGTTCCTTTCGGTAAAACCATACGAAGCATCCATTTCCACAAAAGACGACAGGTCTAATGAACAAAAGTCAGAGTAGGTTCTGTGTGTAAAAACAGAACGATCAGTGATTTGTGTTTTATGACACTTTCGCGGTTTGAATTTTGCCTGTCTTTTCAAATCAATATTTCTTGCTGTGAAGAGACCTTTGTCAATGTATGTGTACATAGAGCGGACAGACATATCCAGTTCCGGGTGATTTGTAAGGAGTTGATAAGGGGATTGCCCCTGCTCAATCAATGGAGATATGATCTGGTCTTTCTGATGGAGCTGGTGCTTGGTCATATTTATTCCAGAACGAGAAGATATCAGCAGTTCACGATATTTTCTGTCAGCAGCACGGCCATTGTAATAGTATTTATGTGCAATAGTGCAGTGATTTATCTTTTTCGTGCAGCCATTGCAAACATATGGCGCTTTGTCCAATCGTTTACATCGTTCTTTTTCAAAGTCCTTGCAGGTCTGATTACATGTAGGACATGAGGCACATTTAATGCCACAGAGAAGGATTTTTCCACAGGCATTGGTCTTTTGACAATGGTAACGATGAATGCAAAAGTTCTTTGCGTTATAAAAAGTACCTTTGTGATACCAATCTGAAAGCCGATGAGCACGGACTTCTTTAGATATAGTTGTTGGATCTTTACATAAAAATGCTGCAATGTCTTTAAAGGGAGTCCCTTTTGCCAGTTTATTTTCAATATAGATCCGATCATTTAAAGTAAGGTGTTTCTGGTTTCCTGGTATATATTTACTCATAATGATTCTCCTTCTACTGCTGTCAGAAGGAGTCATAACTATAACATGATTGTATGAAAGAGTAAATATCTACTGTGCGAGAGTGAATTCCATCACCCATTGGGCGGTGGAATTTAGAAATTCATTTTAGGGTTTTGGTAGGGCTGAATAAATTAAATTGTATTTTGGGGGTAAATCCGCTATACTATTCATATGGTATAGCGGATTATTTTTTGAGGCTTTTGGCAAATTTTGAATTGTGTTTTAACAAAGAATCCAATATACTTGAGACTATAATAGTAATTTTTGATTGAGATAGAGGATATTTATATGATCAAGATAGAAAAGTCAATATGTCATTGTGGAAAATGTGGCAAGGAATTTGATGTAAAATGGGATGTTGATTATGTTAGTTCTTATGAGCGAAGCATGGGAGAAGAATATGAATATGAAGGTGAAGATACTTCTATTGCCCAAATTGTGACAATGAAATTCAAGGTAAATTGTCTATATATGAGTATCCGGTAGGATGTTTTAATTACGAGCAGATAACAGATGTAGAGGATTCATTTGATACAAAGCAGAGTTACTTTAAAGAGCCAATGGTTGCGTTTTTTGATTTATAGGGGGGAAAGATGAAAGTTAGAATAGATAATTGGGGACCGATAGAGCATTGTGAATATGATTTGGACAAAGATATGATTGTTGTATATGGTGATAACAATATAGGAAAATCATATGCAATGCAGTTAATATATTTATATTTAAAGAATATTATAAATTATGCAAAGAATATCGGAATGTACAGGCCTGTTTTTATTCCAGAGAAAACACTGAGGTCGAAAAGTTTGTGATGGATTTTGCTATGGATGATAATCAGAATGAGGTCGACATTACAGATGAGATAATAAAGTGTATGGCCTCCAGATTGAAGACAGATATGGTTCAGGCATTAGATAATTCTTTGAGAAATACTTTTGGAACATATGATGATATTATAGAAGGAAATCCTCGTGTGTCGTTACAAGTTAATAATGGATTGGAACTTCTCTTTTTTGTTAAGGAACAAAAGATTTCGATTAAACTTGATATGAAGCCTGTATTTTTAAAAAAGACAAGCTCTGATTTTCATAAGTCGAGAGAAGGAAAAAAACGCCTGGATATTTATATTTTTAAAAATAATAAGATAAGTTCTGTCATTAATCTTATAAATGATAAAGTATATTCTTTACTTTCACATGTATCTGTTGAACTATTGTCCAGAGTACAAAATGTCTATTTTTTACCGGCTTCGAGATCTGGTATTTATACAGGCATGAATTCATTTGGACCTATTTTGGCAGAATTATCTAAAAATAGAGCATATATTAAAGGAAACCTGCAAATCCCAAGTATTTCGGAACCCATTTCTGATTATTATATGGAATTATCAACAATACGAATTGACAGAAGAAAGTATTTTACGGATGTTGCACAGGAAATAGAAGATGAAATCCTGAAAGGAGAAGTGACTTTTGATACCAAGAAAAAAACAATTATGTATCAAAGTGACTTGGTGTCTCAGCCTATGGAGATGAGGGATGTGTCTTCAATGGTATCAGAAATATCGCCAATTACAGCTTATCTTAAATATATAGTTAATGTGTATCCAACAGATTTTTGTGTAAAAAATGAAAGGTCTTCAAATGAGGGGGTTAGACCTTCAGATATTATTTTTATTGAGGAACCGGAGGCACATTTGCATCCGGAGAATCAAGTGAAGCTAATGAAAATTTTTGCGAGACTTGTTAACAAAAATGTGAAATTGTTTATGGCTTCACACAGTAATTATGTATTTAATGAACTTAATAACAGAATATTGGCTGGTGAGTTGAATAATAAAAATTATGAACCTGTTTTAATGGAATATAAAGATGGTAAAAGCTGTACACGTGATATGAATATTGATGAATTTGGAGTGGATGATAACAATTTTCAGGATATTACAGCCCAAATAATCGAGGAAAGAGAAGTATTGATAAATGGTTTACTTAAGAAAATGAGTGAAAAGGGAGAATAATGATAAAAACAATTAAGAATGATGCACAGCTTTGTAATTATACGACTCATCAAATCGAAGATGCAGGTATTGAGGTGGCTATTGATGATACATTAGATAAAGAACAGTATATAGGGATTAAGATAGACGATTATTATATGGGATTAAATCTACAGGGGGAAACACCAAAAGCAGTGGATTTTATTGTGGCTGTTGATTGCACATGTGACAGTTATGTTCTTTATATTATGGAGTTTAAAAATACCGGTAGACCGGGAGCTTATACTACTTCAGCGATTAATGAGAAGTTCGATACTGCCATAAACAGATTTTTAAAACAGGATTTTAAGTATATTTTTGAAAATGATCGTTTTAAATATAAGGATATAAAGCTGTATTTGGTGACGAGTGCATATAAAGAAGCAATGAAATATAATAATTATGCGGAGTTTGTCAGAATTAAAAAGCTTGTAGAAAATAAAGATACTTTAGGAAAAGATTTACTTTTGTCAAATAAACCATTTTATTTTAGAGGAAAGCTTTTGTACATTCAAAGAGAAATTCCACCTAATCCGGTTGTTAGAAGAATTTTATAGCACACTTTTGAACTGTGCGATTGAGCCACACTTCCGTTTTGTAATTGTTCCACCCGTCCAGTGCAAAGTGAGCCACTTCATATACAATTGTTTTTGCTATGGCTAGGGTATGAGATTGAACATATCTTATAAAGCCTGCTATCGCACCGCTGTGTCGGCAATGGTTTGACAAGATATGCCCACTCTCATAGATAGCACCTAAGCAAAATTAAAGTGGATTAATGCCAGTCGGAATACTGGCTCACCCGATACCGGAATGGTGGCTCTCACTTGGAACGGAATATACAAAATAAAATGTAAGCGCAAAATAATTCGACGGATTGCAACAAATTAATTATCACCCCATAATAAGTATCAGGAAATGCTAGTGTTTTACAATACGTATGTTTGCTAGATGCCGGCATTTTACTCTAATTATTATGAGGTAATATGAATTTGAAAGAGAGGATATAATGGCTAAGGAAAATGTTAATGAACTGGTGGAAGAAATATAACATTGGATGTTCATGCGATTGATGTGAACGGTGATGAAATTGATATTGAAGTACAAGGAAATTCGGCAGGGGCACATATCAGACGAGCAAGATATCATAGCAGTATGGTAGATTCTAAAATGTTAGACGAAGGACAGGAGTTCAGGCAACTTAAGGATTCGTATATCATATTTATATATAAACATGATAAATTTAGAAAGGGTTTACCAGTATATCACATAGACCGATATATAAGGGAAACAGAAGAATTATTTGATGATGGTTCCCATATTATATATGTAAATGGTAACTATAAAGGTAATGATGAAATTGGACAGCTAATGAATGATTTTCGTCAGACAGATTCAGATAAGATTCATTATGCTGCATTAGCAAAAGGTGTAAAGCATTTTAAGGATACTGAAAAGGGGCGTGAGCAAATGTGTGAAGCAGTTGAAAAATATGCAAAGGAATATGCAAAGGAATATGCAAAAGAATATGCGGTAAAGGAAAAGATGATTTCTGTGAAAAATCTTATGGAGAATATGAAACTTACAGTGGATCAGGCACTAAATGCTTTGGGAATTCAAGGGGATGAAAGAAAAACCATAATAAATCAATTACAAAACCGAAATTAGGATATTTAAGTAGAGATATATTAAAAAATTTTTAGAACATAAATATAAGATGTTCTAGATTGAAATGCTAAAGAGTGTCATGGCACACCCAAATAGAAGCCCCAGTAGCTGGAACTACTGGGGCTTCTATTATATGTTAAACAGTAGAGCATCCGTTTAGGCTAGTTGCCTCTAATGTTTACTGTTTATGATTTCTTATCTTGTCAATCACCTGACCTCTTGATTGTTCAGCCATAGGCCATTATACTGTCCTTATTAAGCTTTATCAAAGTATAGATGAAAGACCACAGTGGGGTCAGGCACCAATGTGGTCAAAATTAAGAAGGATGCACAGCTTTGTAATTATACGACTCATCAAATCGAAGATGCAGGTATTGAGGTGGCTATTGATGATACGATACACTAATGCAGTGGCGTGTAAGATTGCAATAGAACAGGTATATGTTATATAATTATTGGGGTAGAGAAATTATTATGTTAGGAAAAGTTGAGCATGAAAATTAATAAGACAAAACAAATTGCGTTAGGAATAGCATTCACTCTCGCCCTAACACCGATTCACACAATCACATATGCAGACACCAATTCAGACAGTGCATCAATAAATGTTCAGTCTGCACAGACAGAATATAAATCAGGATTTGTATTCACTAAGAGCAGCTACGCTTATAGAAAAGGCGCTGATTTGACAGTATGTGTATCAAAGAGCAATCTTTCTGTGGCTTGTGATTCATATAAGCTGTTTTATATATCGGACGGAAGTGAGCAAGCAATTGACCGGAACTCATATACAATCAGAGTTCTTGGGGATGCGGTATATTTTACTTTATCCACGAATTGGCTGAGCCAGTACAGCCCTCAGGATATTGATATTACTGCGATTGCTTACAATGGAACTGCTGAGGTATCTAAGACAAATGCTAAGCTTGTTTCTGAGGATGGCTTTGATATAGACTTTGCAGCCGGAACAGTGTGTGTCAATCAGACAGAAAATATCAGAACTAACGGACAAGGCGAACTGACACAGGATGCGCGGTCGCAGGCTGGCGGGAAAAAATACATATATGTAGTTGACTCAGTAATTTCTCAGGATGAAAGCATCATAAAAATATCCAATGCCGGTAATGAGTGGAAATATACCGGAATGAAGCCTGGAAAGACAAAACTCACAGTACGCTATCACTACTATTATGGCAAGGAAAAATGTACCGGTGAGAAAACTGCTGAGTATGAAGTGGTTCCTGCCACATATACACTCGATGAAGAACGTGGCAGCTCTGGTATGCTTATAAACCGCGGCGCCTCATATACATGCAATCTTAGAACAAAGCAGACAACCTATGATAAGAGTGGCAAGGCTGTAAGTAAATATGTAGATAATGTTGCATACGAATGGTATATAAGTGAAAAAGAAGAAAATGTTGCGGTAAACATAGAACAAACTGCACAGAATAAGCTTAAAATAACACCGGCAAATGCCTCGGAATCAGGAGCTTTTTGTATAGGAATAAGAGCACTTGATGCTTCCGGTAATGTTTATTTTGAAGAAGAATCAATATGGTATCTGGTAACAGATGGACAGGCAGATGGAGATCATGGAGATTCATCAGAAACTGCAAATCCGGGAAATACCTCATCCGGAAGTCAAAATACAAACACAGGAAGCGAAAAGGTAAGTGTATCGAAGAGTCAGAGTATATCCTTATTGGAGAATCATAATATCGGTCTAAATATCTACTGGAAAATGACCGGCTCTACGTATGACATAGGAGACTGCATGGTCAAGTACACCTATGAAGGTGACAGCGGAACACCATACTATGTGGCATTGAACCGGAGTCCGGTTGGTGATGGCGAATCATATTGCTCAAGAATTGATATAAGCGCAGTTGAGATGACCGAAAAAGTAAATTTACAGTTACTCTCTAATAGTGGAAAAGTGCTGGATACATTTTCAACATCAGTAGAGGATTATGCCAAGAGCTTATTGGCAAGCAATACAAAAGAATATGCAGCATATAAGCCGGTGGTAAAAGCGATGTTGAATTATGGCGCTGCATCACAGCAGTATTTTGGATTTATGACATATGCATTAGCCAACAGAAGCCTTACGAATGCCGATAAGACGATACAACAAATTCCACAGGCAACGTTGAAGCAGTATGCTGCCAATTCAAGTATCCGCCAATTTTCAATGAGTGGAATACACTATTACGGATCGAGCCTTGTGGCGGGAGATGATGTAAAGCTTAGACACTATTTTAAGCTTGATTCCGGCAGAGATATATCAAATTATTCGTTTGCAACGTATGTGGGCGGAGATATGATAGGCTATGCTACACCATGTCGTTCGAAAGATAAAGACATGTATTATATAGAAGTAACTTGTACAAACAGAAATTTCTTTTCTGGCATGAGGACGATAGTATCGAATGGAAATACAGAAACTATATTGGACTATCAGCCGATGAACTACATTGCAAAAGCATATGGCAGTTCAAAGCTAACCTCTGAATTGAAGACGTTGCTGGATGCAATGTATTGGTTTGAATATCAAAAAATTAAATAAATTGTATTGACAAAATGGTTGATTATCTCAAAAAAGCCTTGATTTACGGGCATACAAGCAGGATTTCAAACTGAATTTACTACCAATTTACTACTTTTGAGGGAAAGAGCCTTGATATGCCGCCCGGAACCCTGCAAGCCCAAACACCAGCACACAGCATTGAGAAAGAATAAATGAAAACTGAATACGACGCAAACGCGGCGTTTCTCTATCCCAATACCGGGAGAACAGGAACGCCGCTTTTTTATGCCCTCATGTTACGCAGTAGGGGCGAAAAAAGCCTTGCTATATGCGGCTTTGCGGGCGCACTTCTGCCGGGGACAGGGATTTATACCTAAACCCGGCAAAACGGCGTTCTATCGCGTAACAAATCCACAACCAAAGGAGTGATGAAGCTATGGCAGTTTTCCGAGTGGAGCGCAACAAGGCTATACCGTTATGAGCAACCACCATTTACGCAACAAGGAGCTGACCTTAAAGGCAAAGGGGCTTTTATCGCAAATGCTGTCACTTCCCGAAGATTGGGACTACACCCTTGCGGGGCTGTCACAGATCAACCGGGAAAAGATAGACGCTATCCGGGAAGCCATAAAGGAGCTGGAACGCGCCGGGTATATCGTCCGTTCACGGGAACGCGACGAAAAGGGACGCTTGCGCGGAGCCGATTATGTGATCTATGAGCAGCCGCATACAGAACCTACGCCGGATTTACCTACATTGGAAAATCAACATTGGATAATCCAACGCAGGAAAAACCAATGTTGGAAAAACCTACGTTGGAAAATCCAATGCAATTAAATAAAGATATACAAAAAACTGATTTACCAACAAAAGAAAAAATAAATACAGATTTACAAAGTACCCATTCCATTCCTATCCTTTCCCCTAACCCCTCTCCCTCTGACAGAGAAGCGGCTACGCCGCCGGAACGGAAACGAAAGGAAACGGAAACACAGAGCGCATATGAGATTTACCGGGAGATCATCAAGGACAATATCTCCTATGACATTCTCATGCAGGATATGAAGTTTGACGGTGACAGGCTGGACGAAATCGTTGACATTATAATAAAGCCAAAAAACAACAAAAATAATTTAATTAAAAGAGCCAGACGCACAGACGCAGAGCCGATAATATGCAATTTGAAATACTGCTGTTATCGGCTCTTTTTTGATTTAATTTGTGCCCCCAATAACCATATTGGAGCAAAATCAGAACTGTTGCTTGTCGTTCTTTGATTTCCGCAGCAGCTTTGAAAAACCAAAGCCGCCGTTTCTTTTTATCTTCTAATGAAATGACGCGGTATCACTGTTAAAAGCGGCGGCTAAAAGGAGGTAGCCGCCATGAAGCACATACCCTATCGACAAAATCCGACGGTCATTGACATATCAAAAAAAGCCCGACCACCGCCGGGGAAATTTCTACCCATGAATATGAACTGTATAATCATATAAATACATTTTTTAATTCCTTTGCGTCCGTTTGCATTTTGCAGACGGGCGCATTTTGCTGTCCTCAAAAAAATTTGAAAAAAGTTTGCTGTTTGAGTTGGCAAAATTTCGGCGCTTCCGTGGAGGGCAGCCGAAAGGGGAACACCAACCGCCCCCGGGAACGAAAGGGGGTGAGAAAATGAACCCTGCACAATTTGAATGGCAAACGAGATGTGAGTTTAATGCGTACTGTAAACATACTTTGCGCAATGAACTGATTGACGCTCTACGGGAAAGCAAAAAGCGTGAACGCAACGAAGTTAGCTTTTCAGCCTTAACCCCACAAGAGGAAAAACAGCTTTATACCGTTGACAAGTATTTTGCCAACGAGGACGAAGAAACCTTTTGCGCGGGCGGCTTGAAAATTACCGCTAAACTGTTGGCTGACGCTATGCACTCCCTGCCAGACGAAAAGCGGAGAACCGTGTTACTGTACTATTTCTTTGAAATGACTGACGCTGAAATCGCGGAGCTGATGAAGATACCGCGAAGCACAGTACAGTATCGACGGACAAGCTCTTTTGAACTGCTAAAAAGATTTTTGGAGGAACGCGCTGATGAATGGGAAGAATTTTAATGACGACGAGCGCGGCTTATTACCTTTCCCGGTCATTTTAGCCGCGACAAAGGGCGACCCCGACGCTATGAAAGTTGTCTTGCAGCATTATCAAAGCTACATAGCCCACCTGTCTATGCGGAAAATCCGCGATACAAGCGGTAACACCTTTTGGGGCATAGACGAGGATTTACGGGAACGGCTGCAAGCGAAGCTCATGCGGGCTATCCTTAATTTTAAGATCAATTAAGCCATTGGCGCAAAGTATTCTCCCCTTTCTGCTTTGCGCGGCTTATTGGCTCTTGTCCTTGAACCTTGACAAAGAAAGCGGCGCAAGATAACGGCGGCGCAGCATAGGGCAGATCGGATACGTCCCTTTTGCGCCGAGCCACACGGCGGGTGCGCCATGACACTATCCCGCGGGGTTTTCTTTTCCCCGCCGGGACAGCCGAGCGACCAACACCACGCCGGGGAGCAAGTTTAGCAGCTTGCGGGCGACGACAGCGCAGAATATATAATGATACTCCCTTACCGCCACAGTCCGAGCGTTCAAAGCGTCGCAGGCAATGGGTAGGGCTGCATGAGAACCATGCAGGGGTGAAATTCCCGTGAGGTTACGCTATTAACCGTCCGATCACAGCCCCTTTTCACCATTAACCTTTTACCCATTTTTGAAAGGGGGATTTATAGAAATGAACAATGCTGATGTGCCTATTTGGGAAAAGTACACGCTTACCATTGAGGAAGCGTCAAAATATTTCCGCATTGGGGAAAACAAGCTGCGCAAACTTGCAGAGGAAAACCCCACGGCGGGCTGGATATTCCTAAACGGCAACCGTATTCAGATCAAGAGGAAACAGTTTGAAAAGATCATTGACACACTGGACGCGATTTAGCGAAAAAGATAGTGAAAAAGAGCCTTGAATATGCTATAATAAATGTAGGCATATCAAGGCTCTTTCCGACACGGAAAGGAGCAAAAACAATGTCGGAGAAAAGACGTGATAATAAAAACCGCATTTTGCGTTCGGGAGAGAGCCAGAGAAAAGACGGGAGATATGCTTACAAATATACCGATACTTTTGGTAAAGTGCAATTTGTCTATGCTTGGAAGTTAGTGCCTACGGACAAGACCCTGCCGGGAAGCGTGACGACATATCCCTTAGAGAAAAGAAAAAAGAGATACAGAAAGACCTTGACGACGGGATAGACACAATCGGAAAGAAAATGACCGTCTGCGAGCTTTACGCGAAGCAGAACCGCCACCGGGGGAATGTAAGGCACAACACCACAAAGGGGCGCGAACGGCTGATGAAGCTGCTGGAAGCGGACAAACTTGGTTCCTGCCCCATTGACAGTGTGAAGCTGTCCGACGCGAAAGAATGGGCGTTGCGCATGAAAGAAAAGGGAATATCCTATAAGACCATAAGCAACGACAAGCGTTCTCTGAAAGCTGCTTTTTACACAGCGATACAGGACGACTGTATAAGGAAGAACCCCTTTGACTTCCAGCTAAACACCGTGATCGAGGATGACACAGAGCCGAAAGTACCCCTCACAGGAGAACAGGAAGAAAGCCTTTTATCCTTTATGCAGAGTGATAGCGTCTATCAGAAATACCGTGACGAGGTTATCATACTGCTGGGGACGGGGCTTAGGATTTCCGAACTCTGCGGACTGACTGAAACCGACCTTGACTTTGAAAACCGGGTAATCAATGTAGACCACCAGCTTTTACGGAGCGCGGAAACAGGTTACTACATAGAGAAGCCCAAAACGCAGAGCGGTATCAGACAAATTCCAATGAGTGAAAAAGTGTATGAAGCGTTGGGGCGCGTGTTGGAGAACCGCAAGGGAGCGAAGCAGATCACCATTGACGGTTACAGCCATTTCCTTTTCCTCAACCGGGACGGCTGCCCGAAAACAAATGTGAACTACGCGACCATGTTCCGGGGGCTTGCGAAGAAGTACAACAAGTGCCATGAGGAAGCCTTACCCAAAGTAATGACACCCCACACCCTGCGCCATACGTTCTGCACCAACTTAGCCAATGCGGGCATGAACCCGAAAGCGTTACAGTATATCATGGGACATTCCAACATTACCATGACGCTGAACTATTACGCACACGCAACTTTCGCTTCCGCAAAGGCTGAAATGGAAAGGCTGATTGCAGCATAGCCACAGACGGATTTACTACTTCTTTTACTACCATTGAGAGGGAAAACCTAAGAAGTTATAAAGGTATATGTGAACTTCTCCCCATATCTAAAATGCCGGGAAAGCCCGGAAATACGGGCTATACCGACATATAAGAACTTCTAAAGAGATAATCTAAATTCACCATAAATTTTTGCATAAAATATAGTACTAGAGTATAATTCCTGACTTTGAGAGTTGAAGTTAGAGGAAATTCAGCTTGCTAAAAAGCATGCATATATAAAAGAAAATTATGTGAAGTGGAATTTTTTAGAGGCTTTTTCAGTGTCTGACGATTATAAGACAGAACCTATAGATTTCTATTTCGAATTTAAAAAGTCATCTACTTGCAGCTTGGCTGAATTGGTAAAAAAGGAACATAGATATATATGCAATGATGGGTATATTAAAGAGCATTCAATTGATGATTTAAGCGAGTGCATTGTAGTGCACAACCGTAAGCAGGCTTTGAAAATTATTTGCAAATATCAATAGAATATTTGATGATTATTTGAGCAAGGCTGGGCTTGAAGGAATTGAGTATTATCGGCAGTATTTTGAAATTAGTGTAAGAAGAGATGGAATGCCACAAGTATTTTTGCCATATAGTTGGACAAGCAAAGAGTATCTGATGAAGGAAGAATCCCTTCTTTAGTTATCTGATTTACAGAAATTTATTAACCAAGTAGTCTTGATTGACTACACCATAATTATACTAGGATATAGAAAATGAAATTTAATTTTAATAAAAAAATGGTTAGCACAATAGTGATATTGATTTTTGGCGTAGCAATTACAGTTGTAGCACTGTCTGCAAAGAATATAGCGCTTGAAAATAAAACAAGCTCAGAAATAGCCACAGAGGCAGTATCAGCTACAGAGATGATATTGGATACAGAAAATACAGAGACTAGTAATGTGGATAAGAATTCATCAGATTCCTCAAAAGACAAAGCAACAGTAGTCGATGATAAGGACAAATCTGGTGATACAAAGAGCTCATCAGAAAACACCTATAATAATGATTCCAGGAATTCATATGAGACTGATATAATGAAAAATGATGAATCAGAAAACACTTCAGACGATGTAAATAAAACAGGTGATAAGATTGATAAAAAATCTGAAATAAACAATTCAGGAGATAGTGGTTCAGGCACAGATGATTCAAATAATGACAATTCAGGAATGAATAATAATAATGAACCGAAATCTGATAACGGAGTGATAGAGCTTCCAATTATACCGATTGACTAATGTGACGTCAGTTGTGGTTTTACCTACATTTGAAGAAGAAACGTAAGAGGAGTTAATACAATGGAGAAAGTCGAATGAAGACAAAAAAGTTTTTATCATTGGTGTTAAGTGCGGCTATGATATTAGGTGTGGCTGTTCCGGTGGCAGCAGAACCGGTGTCAGCAGGACAAGGCGTTGAAGCAGAACAACAGCCAATTGTAGAAAATAGCATTACAAGTGGATATATTCTGAGTGATTTGGATTATAATACACCGGTGTATGAACCGGATGAGGCGGTGCCGTATTCTGATGATTGGGGATATTCTGCAGATGAAACTATAGAGAGCAAGTATCCGGCTAATGGAGTCAGCGATATCAAAGCGAAATATCCGTCTGTTCGTAATCAAAATCCTCTTGGCACATGCTGGACATTTTCGTCAATAGGCCTTGCAGAGTTTGATCTGATTAATGATGGTGCGTTTGATAAAAATATAGATCTTAGTGAACTGCATCTGGCATATTATGCATATAATTCGCTGTTAGATCCGCTTGGTGGAACAGATGGGGACTATGCAAAGTACTATATGAATAATACAAGTGTTCAGTATGGTTATCTCAATCGTGGTGGCAACTATTTGATGGCGGCACGCAGAATGGGACAGTGGTGTGGTCCGGTAAGCGAGAGTGATGTACCATATAGTAAGGTGGCAAGCAACGGATATACAGCAAGCACTATTGATACTTTTCTTAATACAGGTTTATCTGATGAATATGCATATTCAAAGGATAAGGCACATCTGGAAAATACATACATGATTAATATCAAGGAAAATGCATCAGATGTGAAAAAAGCCATAAAAAAATATGGTGCAGTGGGAATTATGTATAGTCATAATGATAACGGATATCATTACATAAATAACAGTTATAATGATAAAACAAATAACAGAGCAGGTCATGCGGTAATGGTTGTTGGATGGGATGATAACTATTCTAAAGATAATTTCAGAGATGGTGTTAAACCTGAAAAAGATGGTGCATGGCTTATTCGTAATAGTTGGGGAGACGGAACCGGTTCATATTATAATCAGAGTTATTTCTGGATGTCATATGAAACGTTTTCTTTATCCGATACGGCTTGGGTGTTTGATTTTTCTGCTAATGATGGATATGATAACAATTATCAGGTTGATGGAGGATTAAATGTAGCCCATCAAAGCGGTTACAGAAAATTGGCCAATGTTTTTACTACTCAGGCAAAACAGGGAGTATCTTCTGAGGACTTAAAAGCAGTTTCCCTGTCTATTACATCTAAAACAAATGTTAATTATACAATAGAGATATATACAGATTTAAAAGATAAGACAAAGCCAACCAGCGGAACAAAGCAGGAGACTGCTACCACTACAGGGCAGACAACCTATGCCGGAGTATATACCATTCCACTTAAAGCAGGGGTTAATCTGAAGCCTGGGACAAGCTATTCGGTTGTAGTGACTACTGATACACCTGCCATTGACATTGAGGCAGCGATGACCGGTGATGTAAATTATAATAATGAAATGGTGTGGGAGAATCATGTGTCAAGTGATAATACGGCAAGCTATTATTTCTATGGTACAGGGTTGGCATATTCCCGCAATTGGAATTATCAGAATGTGTATGGTAATTTCTGTATTAAAGCATTTACCGCCAATAATGTAGAAAAAGATTCTGAGAAGCTTGTTGGCAGGAGCCTTACTTTAAAAGATAATATTGACATGAACTACTATATGGAGCTTCCTGAAAGTATCAAATCAAACAGCAACGCATATATGGAGTTTACGGTGAATAATAGCCAGCCATACAAGGTAAGCGTAAACGATGCAATCCCTGTTGAGAAAAACGGAAAGGTTATATATAAGTTTGCATGTCCACTAAATGCTGCACAGATGTCAGATACGGTTAAAGCTAAAATGGTGGTGGATGGTAATAGTGGAAATGAATACACTTACAGTGTAAAAGAATATGCCACCGAGCTCCTGTCAAAATCAAACGAGTATCCGGAAGAAACCATTAAGCTGGTGAAGGCACTCTTAAATTATGGAACCGCAGCGCAGAACTTCTTTAAATATAACACTGATAAGCCGGCAAACGCTATTTTAAGCGATACCGATAAAATTGTCGCAGCGGCTGATTTTGCTGCATATAAGGCTGTTATTAAAACAGATAGTGCAAATAGTCAGAGTAATGGACTGACATATTACGGAAGCTCTCTGATATGTAAGTCTGAGATGACAGTAAGACATTATTTTATGGTGAACGAAGGTTGTGATATAACAATTACAAGTTCAGCTATGTTAATGCAGATGGCAATGAAGTCAGTCTGACACCTAAAAAGGCTTCAGATGGGGTGTATTGTGTAGATATAAACGGAATAATGGCACGCAACCTGAATAGTAATTATGCATGCAAAGTCACCGGAAAGAATAAGACCTGTATTTTCGAGCTGGACTATGGTCCGTTCAGCTATTCACAGAAGGTCATTGATAGCGGAAATTCATCTGAGGAATTAAAAAATCTTGTGAACGCGCTATATTGGTATTGGTATTATGGATATAGAAATTAAAAAGACTGCATAAGTAAAACCACCGCAGAATTTAACGCTTTAACTAAGCTAAATTCCTGCGGTGGTTTCTTTTGTGCTTATCTGCTTACAATGCTAATCACGGAAGACAAGACCGCCTTTCTGACATATGTGACAAAGTAATTCACTGCTCTCTGATAAAAATATGCTGTCATTTTCTCTTAATAATGACAGTATGATGGTCTATGGCTGGACACTCAAGATTATAAATAATTGTATTTTACAGGGTAATCCGCTATACGAGATATAAGTGTAACGGATTATTTTTATGCAATTTTACCACTTCACCGCATTGAAATTTAATGTTTTTTTTATAAAATATGCAAAATATGACAAAAAGTACTGGACAAAATGTACTATATAGGGTAAAATGCATATATGCAATCAAGCAACACATTTGAAGGTTGTACAGATAGTATTGGGTATATTTTACGAATTGGGGGGATTTTTCATGAGAATATATCAGGCTAAGGATTATGCAGATATGAGCAGAAAGGCTGCAAATATCGTATCGGCACAGGTGATTATGAAGCCTAATTGTGTATTGGGACTGGCTACAGGCTCTACACCTATCGGTTTATATAAGCAGCTCGTTGAGTGGTTCAAGAAGGGGGATTTGGACTTCTCAGAGGTTATGACGGTGAATCTTGATGAGTACAAGGGATTAAGCCGTGAGAATGACCAGAGCTACTATTATTTTATGCATCAGAATTTGTTTGATCATGTGAATATTCCGGTTGAGAATACTCACCTGCCAAACGGCATGGAGCCGGATTCACAGAAGGAGTGCAAGCGTTATACAGAGCTGATTCAGTCTCTTGGCGGTGTTGATTTACAGCTTCTTGGTATCGGGCACAATGGTCATATCGGTTTTAATGAGCCGGGCGAGTCTTTTGACAAGCAGGTACACTGTGTGAATCTTACAGAGTCTACTATTGAGGCTAATAAGCGCTTTTTTGCATCGGCTGATGATGTTCCGAAGCAGGCTTATACAATGGGCATCAAGACCATCATGCAGGCTAAGAAGATTCTTATTGTTGCAAGTGGTGAGGATAAGGCAGAGATTGTGCACAAGGCTTTCTTTGGACCGATTACACCACAGGTGCCGGCTTCTGTATTGCAGCTGCACAATGATGTTACGCTTGTAGCGGATGAGGCTGCATTGAGTTGTTTGTAGATGTTTTTTAGTTGAGAAGGTGCATGTATATGATAATAAAAAATGCAAGGGTATTTACAGAGGATGGCAGCTTTATGCAAGGCGATGTTGTCGTTAAGGATGGCCGTTTTGACAGTGTTTTGGAGAGAACAGCTGACACGGACGCGGCTAATGACAGCGAATCGCAGGAGATTATAGATGCATCAGGTCTTATCATGATACCGGGCCTTGTGGATATTCATTTTCATGGATGCAAGGGAGCTGATATGTGTGACGGTACCACAGAGGCACTTGATGTGATTACAGCATACGAGGCTTCTGTCGGAGTGACGAGCGTGTGTCCGGCTACTATGACCATTCAAAGGGATGAGCTTTTGAGTGTCATGAAAAATGCCGGTGATTATAATTATCATGGTGGTGCACATCTTGTAGGTATCAATATGGAGGGGCCTTTTATCAGTCCTTCTAAAAAGGGCGCACAGGCGGCAGAGAATATCATGCGATGTGATTATGATTATTTCTGTGAGCTTCAGGATGCGGCCCAGGGCTTGATAAAGCTTGTAGATATCGCTCCGGAGGAGCCGGGCGCGATTGATTTTATAGACAGGGTAAGAGGAAGTGTTGTGGTTTCAATAGCACATACGGCGGCTGATTATGACACCGCAGTAGAGGCTATTGAGCATGGTGCAAGCCATGCTACACATTTGTATAATGCGATGCCACCGCTTCATCACAGGAATCCCGGAGTTATCGGGGCTGTGAGAGATTCAGAAAAGTGTCATGCGGAGCTCATTTGTGACGGTGTGCATATTCATCCGTCGGTTATCAGGGCGACATTTGCCATGTTTGGGGCTGAGCGCATGATTTTAATAAGTGACAGCATGAGAGCCACAGGGCTTGAGGATGGTGAGTATACACTCGGTGGACAGGCCGTGACGGTCAGAGGTCCGCTTGCCACACTTCATGATGGGACAATTGCCGGTTCGGCAACCAATCTGATGGATTGTATGCGGTTTGCAGTAAGGCAGGCAGGCATTCCGCTTGAGGAGGCAATTATGTGTGCTACAGCCAATCCGGCTAAGGAGATTGGCATCTATGATGAAGCAGGCAGCATTTCTGCAGGAAAGAGAGCAGATTTTGTGCTTCTCAATGATGATTTGGATATTGTGAGTGTGTATATCGACGGAAAGGAGATATCATGTTAGGTTTTTTCAAGAATAAATCAAAGGGAAAGGTGATCTGTTCTCCGTGCAACGGCAGAGTGGTTCCTATTACAGAGGTTCCGGATCCTACTTTTTCTGAGAAAATATTGGGAGACGGCGTGGCCGTGATTCCTTCTGAGGGCAGGTTTTACGCTCCGGCGGATGGTGAGGTGACAGCTGTATTTGATACGTTGCATGCTTTTACCATGACGACCACTCAGGGAGTTGAGCTGCTTTTGCACATTGGTCTGGATACAGTGGTACTAAAGGGTGATCCTTTTACATCACATATTTCTGTTGGTGATCATGTGAAGAAGGGCGACCTTTTGATGGAGGCTGACCTGGAGCAGATTAAGGCAGCAGATCTTAATGTCATTACTCCGGTTTTAATTGGCAACACTGCTGATTATAGTGAGATAAAGATGCTCAAAGAGGGGGATGTATCCGCCGGTGATGAGATTTTAAGTCTCGCGTAGATTTGAATATAATTATATAATAATAACGAACTTTATTGGAGTATCTCCAGTTTAGTATACATAATGTAAAGGAGGGGAAATTTATGAAATTTCTTCAAAAACTGGGTAAAGCTTTAATGCTTCCCGTAGCAGTACTTCCTATCTGTGGTATCCTCATGGGTATTGGATATTTTTTATGTCCTGCAACCATGCAGGGTGGTGACATCGAGGGAGTGCGTAATTTAATAGGTCTGTTTTTAGTTAAAGCAGGGGGCGCTCTGATTGACAACATGGCCATCCTTTTTGTAATCGGCGTTGGTGTCGGTATGTCGGAAAAGAACGACGGTACCGGCGGTATTGCAGCTTTAGCTTCATGGCTGATGATGACAACACTCCTGTCTACAGGCTTTGTTACAACAATCATGCCATCTATCGCTGACAGCGCTACAAAGACACTTGCATTCGACAAGATTGAAAACCCATTTATCGGTATATTAGCCGGTATTATTGGTGCTTTGTGTTACAACAGATTTAAGGATACAAAGCTTCCTGACTGGCTGTCATTCTTCAGTGGCAAGCGTTGCGTAGCAATTATCGCTGGTGTTGTTTCAATCCTTGCATCTGTAGTATTACTGTTTGTATGGCCATTACTTTTCGGTGCTCTTGTATCTATCGGTAAAGCAATCGTTGGTCTTGATGTAGTCGGCGCAGGTATCTATGCATTCCTGAACCGTCTGTTAATCCCTACAGGATTACACCACGCATTAAACAATGTATTCTGGTTCGATACTATCGGACTTGGAGACCTCAAACATTTCTGGGCAGGCGAGACATCAAAGGATGTTTCATGGAGCCTCGGAATGTACATGTCAGGTTTCTTCCCATGTATGATGTTTGGTATTCCTGGTGCAGCACTTGCTATGGTTAAGTGTGCAAAGACTGCTAAGAAAAAGGCTGCCATCGGTATCCTTGCTTCTGCAGCTATCTGTGCATTTATCTGTGGTGTTACAGAGCCTTTCGAGTTTGCATTTATGTTCCTTGCTCCTGTTCTCTATGTGATTTATGCTTTACTTTATGGTATTTTCACAATGATTACAGTAGCTCTTGGATTTAGAGCAGGCTTCTCATTCTCAGCCGGTGCGATGGATTTATTATTCTCATCTTCACTTCCGGCTGCAGCAAAGACATGGCTCATCATTCCTCTTGGAATCGCAGCTTTTATCGTATTCTACATTGTATTCTATTTCGCTATCAAGAAATGGGATCTTAAGACCCCTGGTAGAGAGGACGATGATGTTGAGGCAGAGAAGAAGGCGGTGCTTTCTAACAATGACTACACAGCAGTAGCAAAGACTATTCTTGAGGCTGCGGTGGCAAAGACAATATTGCAAGCATTGACAACTGCATCACAAGACTTAGACTTGAGGTTAAGGATATCACTCAGGTTGATGACAAGAAGATTAAATCTGCAGGTGTTGCAGGCGTTATGAAGCCTGGTAAGAATTCTGTTCAGGTTATTATCGGAACCAAGGTTCAGTTTGTTGCGGATGAGTTTTCTAAGCTTTGCGAGTAGATTTGTTCTGCAATATAGCAGTGTTGATTCACATTAGGTGATTCATATAATTTCATAATACATGATTAAAAGCCACACCGGGTGTTATGCCTGGGGTGGCTTTTTTAGTTGGTTCGGGCCGTAAGCCTCGCCCGGTCGTGGTGCACACGGACTCTCGTTTTCGCTACGCTGCGCTGTTAAGATACTGTACGGATTATGCTTTTGGGTTTTCAATGCTCGACGAAACCGGCTTTTATGCGCCGTCCGTGGCGCATAACGCCTTCCCCAGCCGTCCATGGCTGCGGATTTCTGTGCTTCACGGGCATAATCCTACAGTATCTAAACAGCTTCGCTATGCGCTCTCACGAGAATCCGTGTGCACCCGCCAGGCGGGGCTTACGGCCCTTACGCTGTGGTGGTAATCCACCTAAGAGCGTCGCTGGTCATACTGTTAGGTGTGAACAGTAACTGTCCAAATAGTGGGGAATGTATAGCTTTACAGCAAGGGTTGAAAAACAAACAAATGTTTGCTATAATAAACGAAGAGAGGAAATAAAAGTATATTAGGTTTAGTAATTTAAGTATTCATTTAATTTATTGTAATTAGGGAAAATCCAATATCAATCGATTGATAGAAAGAGTGATTTTATATGAACATATGGCTAAAGCTAAGGAAAACAGCAGCAATTACACTATGTGAGTTACTTGCAATTGCCACAATTTTTACAGGCTGTGCCTCCACTAATTTATCTGACACGGAAGCTGCCGGGTATTCTGCCGGAGCAGTTGTAGCAGGTGAGGATTCTTCCGGTGCTTTAGGCAGCAAGGATAATGCGGATGATATACAGGGCGGAAGTGACCCGGCGGAAGCTGATTCAGGTGCTAACGGTACAGGACAGGCGGATGCAGGGAAGCCACAGGAGGATCTGGTAAATAACAATTCCTACGTTTCCCTCGATGCTATTCCGGCATATGATGGCAAGGCATATGTGGCTGTCAACAATAATGAGCCTTTTTTTACGGACAGCGATATGATTACCACTGCTTTTGAAAATTACAGTGATTTGGATTCACTTGGCAGATGCGGTGTGGCTTATGCCAATATCTGCAAGGATATCATGCCGACTGAGGAGCGTGGCAAGATAGGCATGATAAAGCCATCAGGCTGGCATACGGTGAAGTATGATGTGATAAAGGACAGGTATTTATATAATCGCTGTCATCTTATTGGCTATCAGCTTGCCGGCGAGAATGCCAATCCGAAGAATCTTATTACCGGTACGAGATACCTGAATGTGGAGGCATGCTGCCGTTTGAGAATCTGGTAGCGGATTATGTAAACAATACAGGAAATCATGTGCTTTACAGGGTGACTCCTATGTTCTCGGGCAGCAATCTAGTTGCAAACGGCGTTCTCATAGAGGCAAAGTCGGTTGAGGATAACGGTGGCGGCATACTTTTTAATGTCTATTGCTATAATGTGCAGCCCGGAGTCGGAATAAACTATGAGAATGGTGACAGCTGGCTGGATGGCACCACTCCGCAGCAGAGCGCTCAGACGGATACACCGCAGAATGAAGGCTCGCAGAGCAGCGCTGGAAGCGGGGCAGGAGAATCCGGCTCTTCAGGCAGTACAACAGGAAGTGCATCATCAGGCTCAGACAGCTCAGCAGCAGAAAATAGCGCTGCAGATTCCTCAAACAGCGAGACTATGGTTCATATCACAGCAACCGGCAAGAAATATCACCGTGCGGGCTGTCGGACTTTGAAAAAGAGTGACACAGAGGTAACACTTGATGAAGCAAAATCCATGGGCTTGTCACCGTGCGGAATTTGCAATCCGCCACAGTAGATGTGCATTAGCATTTGCAAGCCACGGCACCGCCAGGGCGCACGCATATGCATTTGATTGAGCGAATAGCGAAGCCGCTTAGATACTGTAGATTATGCATATGAAGCACAGAAATGACTTGCCATGGAGGGCAAGTCAAGGAGAACCGCGCCATGGAAGGCGCGTTTCGACGGTTTCGTCAAACATAGAAGAATAAAAAGCATAATCCGTACAGTATCTTAGCGGCAAAGCGTAGCGAAAGCAAAGCATATGCGTATGCCCTAGCGGTCCCGTGGCTTGCAGCCGTATAATTGCCATAAACCCTTGACGATTGCAAAACCGAAAAGTATAATAGAATAGCTAATGAATTCAATATTTTAATATAGATGGAGGAAACCAAATGGCACTGAGCAAAAAGCCGGTCAACGGCATGAAGGATATACTACCTGCAGAGATGGAAATCCGTGATTATGTGACAAGTGTGATCAAGGATACATACAGAAGCTTCGGATTTACACCGATAGAGACACCATGCATGGAGAATATAGCGAATCTCACAAGCAAGCAGGGCGGAGAAAATGAGAAGCTGATCTTCAAGGTAATGAAGAGAGGCGAGAAGCTGAATCTGGAGACAGCAAAGGAAGAATCGGATGTAGTAGACTTTGGAATGCGCTACGACCTTACAGTGCCACTTTCAAGATATTATTCAAACAATGCCAACAACCTGCCATCGCCGTTTAAGGCACTTCAGATGGGCAGTGTGTGGAGAGCAGACAGACCTCAGAGAGGCCGCTACAGACAGTTTACACAGTGTGATATAGATATACTCGGAGAGCCAAGCAATCTGGCAGAGATAGAGCTGATTACAGCAACCACTACCACAATCGGCAGACTCGGCTTCGAGAACTTTGAGATAAGAATCAACGAGAGAAGAATCCTAAAGGCAATGGCTGCTTACAGTGGTTTCGCTGAGGAGGACTACGACAGCGTATTTATCACACTCGATAAGATGGACAAGATAGGAGTGGAAGGCGTTGCAAGTGAGCTTGCACAGGATGGCTACCCACAGGAAAATATTGACAAATATCTTGATTTGTTCAAGCTTTTGGAGCAGACAAGGGATGTCACTGAGGGTGTAAATATACTTTCAGAAAAGCTTGGTGAATATTTAGACGAAGAAGTGGTTACAAATATGACAGAGATAGCTACGGCTGTCAATGCCACAAAGGGAGCAAAGTTTGAGCTCGTATTTGACCCTACACTTGTTCGTGGAATGAGCTACTACACAGGAACTATTTTTGAGATATCAATGCCTGAGCTTGGCGCAGCCTGTGGCGGTGGCGGACGATATGACAAGATGATTGGAAAGTTCACCGGAAATGATGTACCGGCCTGTGGTTTTTCAATCGGTTTTGAGAGAATTATCCTGCTTCTCATGGAGAGCGGCTTCAAGATTCCTGAGAGTCCAAAGAAGGTGGCTTATCTGGTTGAGAAGAAATATCCGGCAGACAAGCTTGTTGATGTCATGAACCAGGCAAAAGACGCAAGAGCAAACGGACAGCAGGTGCTTGTTGTGCGCATGAACAAGAACAAGAAATTCCAGAAGGAGCAGCTTATGAAAGAGGGCTACGAGGAGTTTGTTGAGTTCTTTAACAGATAGGAATCTGATAAGCAGCAGATTAGTTGTGTAGCAGCGGTATCAAACAGTTATTAGAATAAATATATAGTAGAAATATAAGGAGTATAAAATGGCAGAATCAATGCAGGGCTTACATAGAAGCCATAGATGTACAGAGGTATCAAATGCCAATATCGGTGAGAAGGTTACCGTCATGGGCTGGGTACAGAAGAGAAGAAATTTAGGAAGTCTCATTTTCGTAGATTTAAGAGACAGAAGCGGAATACTTCAGATAGTATTCGGTGAGGAAAATGTAGGTGCAGAGGGCTTTGAAAAGGCAGGCACCTTAAGAAGTGAGTTCGTCATCGCAGTTGAGGGAACTGTCCAGAAGAGAACAGCTGCTGTCAATGAGAACTTAAAGACAGGTGATATCGAGGTTATCGCTACATCAATCAGAGTGCTTTCAGAGGCACAGACACCTCCATTCCAGATTGAGGAGAATTCAAAGACCAGCGAGGACATCAGACTTAAATACCGTTATCTGGATCTTCGTCGTCCTGATATCCAGAGAAATCTCATGCTCAGAAGCAATGTGCTTCGCGTGATGCGTGACTTTATGGCAAACGAGGGCTTTTTGGAGATAGAGACACCAATCCTTTGCAAGTCTACACCGGAGGGCGCCAGAGACTATCTCGTGCCAAGCCGTATACACCACGGACATTTTTATGCGCTTCCACAGTCACCACAGCTCTTTAAGCAGCTTCTGATGGCTTCAGGCTATGACAGATATTTCCAGATTGCACGATGCTTCCGTGATGAGGATCTGCGTGCAGACAGACAGCCTGAGTTTACACAGGCAGATATGGAGCTTTCATTCGTAGATATCGATGATGTAATCGAGGTAAATGAGAGACTGTTAAAGCACCTTTTTAAAGAGGTCATAAATGTGGATGTTGAGATTCCGTTTAAGCGTATGCCTTGGCAGGAGGCTATGGACAGATTTGGTTCTGACAAGCCTGATACACGCTTTGGTATGGAGCTTTGCGATGTTTCGGAAGTGGTAAAGGACTGTGGCTTTGGAGTATTCACAGGAGCTCTTGAAAACGGTGGCTCTGTCCGCGGTATCAATGTAGAGGGACAGGCAAAGATGCCTCGTAAGAAGATTGACAAGCTTGTAGAGCACGCAAAGGCTGTGGAGCAAAGGGACTTGCTTATCTGTGCATCAATGAGGATGGCACATACAAGTCATCATTTGCCAAGTTTATGACAGAAGCTGAGCTTGATGCACTTGTTGCAAAGATGAACGGAAAGCCGGGAGATTTACTCCTTTTCGCAGCAGACAAGAATAAAATCGTATGGAATGTACTTGGAGCGCTTCGTCTCATGCTCGGAGCTGAGCTTGGCCTGATTGATGAGAACAAGTACAATTTCCTCTGGGTAACAGAGTTCCCACTCCTTGAGTGGTCTGATGAGGAAAACAGATTTATGGCAATGCATCATCCATTCACTATGCCTATGGAGGAGGATTGGGACAAGATAGACTCAGATCCGGGCGCAGTTCGTGCAAAGGCATATGATATCGTACTCAATGGTACAGAGCTCGGTGGAGGCTCAGTGCGTATCCATCAGGATGACATTCAGGAGAAGATGTTTGAGGTGCTTGGCTTCACAAAGGAGCGTGCACATGAGCAGTTTGGATTCCTGCTTGATGCATTCTCATATGGTGTACCGCCACACGCAGGACTTGCCTTCGGTGTTGACCGTATCTGCATGCATATGCTGCATACAGACAATATCAAGGAGGTTATTGCATTCCCTAAGGTAAAGGACGCTTCGGACCTCATGTCAGAGGCACCCGGAACTGTAGATCCAAAGCAGCTTGAGGAGCTTGGAATAGCTGTAGCTGCAGAGGAAGATGAGGAATAACACTATAATATGAATTTGAAAAAAAATATTTTCAATGCGATTACCATAATACTGCTCGCCGCACTTATTGCGGGGGCAGTATTGCTTAATAACAGGATAAAAAAGCTCGAGACACAGATGTCATACACCTCAGACAACACATCGGTGATACTTTCTGATGTGCAGACCATGCAGGATGATATCAAGTCCACTCTTGAGGAGGAGGCCAGCCTCATAACAGACTGGGATATTTCCTTAAAAAGTGCAGATTTTACCGATATGACATACACAGTCTCTGTCTCGGTGGTGCCAAAGGAGTACACAGAGGATACAAAAACCAGTGTATTTTTCGGTACAAACGAGATACCGCTCGAGCTAGACGGCATCAAGTATACGGGCGAGGCCACACTTCCGCTGTCTGAGGACTATGCAGGCAATGTGACATTTCTGTTTGTTGACGGAAATAAGAGAAGCACAGAGGTGCTCGATAAGTTTGAAGGTGTGACATCAGTGTTCAAAAATGTAGCATCCGGCATACTTGCCGATAAACCAACCTTTGACAATGGCAGCATAAAGCTAGGCACAGATGTAGATGTAGCAGTCATGGGAAATGATTACTTTGACTTTAACAGTGTGCAGCTCGTAGTTGCAAGCTCAGATACAGAGCTAAAGACATACGATATCCGACAGCTGTTGGCAGAAAACGGCACGGATAGTGCAGACTCTGCAGACACAGACTCCATCACATCCGCCTTAAGCCGGAAGGATGATGCCAAAAAAGATGGTTCAAAGAATAACACCGAAAATGATACCTCTGATGCCTCAAAAGAGGACGACGGTAAGCTCCATAGCCTCGAAGGCACAGTCAAAATCGAAGACTTAATCCCTGTCACAGCCGCAAGCAATATCAAAATATATGTCAAAGCAGTATCGGCACAGGGCTACACCTTCACATATGACCTGTTCGATGGTACCGTAAATCAGGACATCACAGACTTTGAAACCACAGCCGACATATCCGGCGGCGACTACACAGTAACCGACCCGGCCGGCAGCAAATACGAGCCATAAAAATGTGATATAAAATAAAGCTCATTTCGCATAAGTGAAATGAGCTTCAAATTTTAAGAAGAAAAAGTGCCGGACAAAATTCACGCCAGTGAAATAAGTCCGGCACTGCCAGAATGCAAGGCAGCAAAGCGCCTCGCTCGTAAACCTGAATTAGCCGGAGAGCATACAGTGTGTTCCGAAGAAAAATGTGAACTGCCGCGGAGTTCCATAAATTAAAGAAGAAAGAAAACATAAATAAAATCGTAACCTGTCCGGATAAAGAACCGCGGCTGACTTCACATTTTCCTGAGGAATATACTGTGTGCTATGCCGGCAGCCTCACAACCTAAAAAGCGAGGCGCCCACCTGCGCCTCACCCTTCTTTTTTGCTGAGCGGCAGCGTAAATATAAACTCAGTTCCCACACCCTCAGTACTTATCACATTTATATTCTCACCATGTGCCTGCACGATTTCTTTAACTATAGACAGGCCAAGTCCCGTACCGCGCTTATCCTTTCCGCGGGATAAATCACTCTTGTAGAAGCGCTCCCAGATCTTTGAAAGGCTGTCCTTTGGTATACCGATACCGTGATCCTTTATTGATATAAACACCTTTTCATTTCTGATACTTGTCTCAATCTTGATACTCGAATCATTATTTGAAAATTTCACAGCGTTGTCAATCAGGTTGTAAAGAATCTGCTGGATTTTGACCATATCACCGCGCACGAAAAGCTCTTTTCCGGTGAGCAGCAGGTCAAAGCTTAAGCCCTTTTCACTGCATTTACCTTCGAAGGTGAGAATTGTCGTGCGGATCATTGTATTGATGTCAAAATCAGCAATATCCAGGTGTATGCCGTGATGACCGAACTGGTTCAGATCAATAAGACTCTTGGTGAGCTTATTGAGCCTCTCGGTCTCAAAAAGGATGATGTTTAAGTATTTATCCTGCATCTCAACAGGAATGGTTCCGTCCAGCATGGCCTCCACGTAGCCCTTTATCGAGGTAAGAGGGGAGCGGAAGTCGTGTGACACGTTGGAAACAAACTTGCGCTGATCCTCCTCAAGCGTATCAAGCTCCGTTGCCATGTAGTTGAGTGTGTTTGCCAGATAGCCGATTTCGTCATTGGAATGTACATCAATCTGGGCAGTGAAATCGCCCTTTGCATACTTCTTTGCGGTCTTTGTGATTCGTGTGATTGGCTGGTAAATGGAGCGGCTCATCATGACAAGCATAATAAATGCCACTGCAAAAATGAGCGCTACAGTGTAAAAGGAGATATTCATAAAACCGTTTACACCTGCGTGATATGGCTCATTGTCTTGTGAATGACTATGTAGCCGATATTCTGGTACGAGACATTTACCGGGGAAAATACGGACAGCATCTTATGCTTGAAGGAGCCGTAAAAATCTCCAATCATATAGTTGTCGCTGCCAAAATCGGTGACATCAAAGCCATTTATCACTACAGGCTTAGAACTGTCATTTTGGGTATCAATGCCTATTGACGGATCATCTGAGTCCATGAGCAGCTCACCGTCAGGGCTGACCACCCATACCTCGGCATCCATATAGTCGGCTACGATTTTCATGTGATTCTGGAAATCGTTAAGCGACATGGATGAGCCAAAGTATTCGGCGGCGTAATCACCTGCAATGATGGATGCTTCCCTGTAGAGATTGGAAGCTCCTGCTTTTCGATATAGTCTGTGGTGAGATGCTGTGTAAAGGTGCATATAATGAAAAAAGCGATGACACCGTAAATCAGATAGCTGATTAACAGCTTAGTGTAGATGGTGTGCTTCATTATTATTTTACCTCAAACTTGTATCCGATGCCCCAGACAGTTGCGATGCGCCAGGTTGGCTTGTCCTTGATTTTCTCGCGGAGACGCTTTACATGCACGTCGACAGTGCGGGTGTCGCCGACATATTCATAGCCCCATATGTTGTCCAGAAGCTGCTCCCTTGTAAACACCTGATTTGGAGATGAGGCAAGAAAATATAAAAGCTCAAGCTCCTTTGGCGGCATATCAATCTGCTGTCCGTCATAAGTGACAGAGTAGTTGGACAGATTTACAATAAGCCCCGGGTACTCCACACACTTGATATCTACGGAAGCATAGCCTCCGGCTTTGCAGGCTGGAAACGTCTGAGCACGGCCTTGACTCTTGCCACAAGCTCCTTTGAGTCAAATGGCTTGAGTATATAGTCGTCGGCGCCAAGCTCCAGGCCTAAAACCTTGTCAAATACCTCACCCTTTGCGGAGAGCATGATAATCGGCACATCGGACTTTGCACGTATCTCACGGCATACCTGATAGCCGTCTATGCCCGGAAGCATGAGGTCCAAAAGAAGCATGTTTGGCTTGTAGTGCTCAAATGCGATAAGCGCCTGCTCACCGTCATTTACGATTTTGGTGTCATAGCATTCCTTAGTCAGATATAGAGATATAAGCTCTGCTATATTGTTGTCGTCGTCTACTATCAGTATTTTCTGTTTAACAGCCATTTCTAATCTCCTTCTTAAAAATTATTTATATTCCGTAAAAGTAAATTGTCGTTATTTAAAGGTTGCGATGGTTACTCCGGCATCGCCCTCACCAAACTCACCGAGATGGTATTCCGCAATAGTTTTTGTCCTCTTCAAAAGTCCATGCACAGCCTTTCGCAGTGCACCAGTGCCTTTTCCGTGGACAATGCGCACTGATGAAAGATGAGCGATATATGCGTCGTCTAAGTATTTATCTAAGAGAGCAAGTGCCTCATCCGTAGTCTTTCCTATCAGGTTGATTTCTGATGAAACTGACAGCGATTTGCTCATCTTTATCTTGCTTCCGCTGCCGCCGTACTTCTTGGCAGGAGATACATCGTCGTTTAAGAGCACGAGGTCATTAATATTAACTAACGAGCGCAGTATACCCATCTGCACATACAAATCACCCTTGGCGTTTGGCAGAGTGTGGACGGTTCCCTTCAGATTGAGGGAGAGCACAAGCACAGAATCACCGATGCGCAGCTTCTTAGGCGCCTTGTGATTTGCCTTGGCTGTGTTTTTCTTGATGTCTGACAGCTTCTTTTCCTTGTCATTCATCTTGTCACGAAGGGCAGAGCGCTCCTTTTCCATCTGGCTCATAGGAGCCTGTCCCTGTCCGTATTTGTTGAAATTGCGGATGGTTTTGTCGGCAAGCTCTTTTGCATCCTGCAGTATCTTGTAGGCTTCCTCATTTGCCTCGCGTAAAATCTTGTCTTTGCTCTTGTCTATGCGCTCGTTTTTCTCTTCGAGCTGTTTCTTGAGCTTTTCAATCTCGGCCTTGTAGCTGTTGATTTCAAGCTGTTCCTTTTCGATAGTCTGTCGCTGTGACTCGAGGCTTGCAATCAGATCCTCAAAATCAAGGTCGTTATCATTAATTCTGCTTTTTGCATCCTCGATGATGTTTTCGTCCAGACCAAGCTTTGATGAGATTGCAAATGCGTTACTCTTTCCAGGAATACCGATTAACAGGCGGTAGGTAGGGCTTAAAGTCTCCACATTGAACTCACAGCAGGCATTTTCCACACCGTCTGTGGAAAGCGCATACACTTTCAGCTCGCTGTAGTGTGTGGTGGCCATGGTGATGGCGCCATACTGGTGCAGTCTGTTTAAAATTGAGATGGCAAGTGCCGCACCCTCTGTCGGGTCGGTTCCCGAGCAGAGCTCATCGAACAGGCAAAGGCTTCTGTCGTCAGCTTTTTCAAGGATTTTTACGATATTGGTCATGTGGGACGAGAAGGTACTGAGACTTTGCTCAATACTCTGCTCATCGCCTATATCCGCAAAGACATCCTCAAAGATGGCGAGCTTTGACCTGTCAGCCGCAGGAATGTGAAGACCTGCCTGACCCATGAGAGTCAAAAGTCCGACAGTCTTTAGTGAAACAGTTTTACCGCCGGTGTTTGGTCCGGTGATGATGAGCTGCTTATATTCCTCGCCGAGCCGCACATCTATAGGAACCACCTTTTTAGCATCCAAAAGCGGATGACGTCCCTTTCTGATATTGATATGCCCCTCGGTGTTGAACTCCGGTGCCACACCGTTATATGATTTAGCCAGATTTGCCTTTGCAAAAATGAAGTCAAGCTCTGAAAGAATCTCATAGTCCTGCTCCAGAGCAGCCGCATTCATGGCAACCTTGTCGCTGAGCGCTGCAAGGATTTTTTCAATCTCCTCCTGCTCCTTTATGAAAAGCTCCTTGAGCTCGTTATTCAAATTGACGACAGCCATCGGCTCGATAAAAAGGGTAGAGCCGGTAGATGACTGGTCGTGCATCATGCCGGGTACATTGCCCTTTGCCTCAGCCTTTACAGGCAGACAATATCTGCCGTCGCGCATGGTCACAACCGCATCCTGCAGATATGTCCTCGTTGTGCTGTTGTTCATGAGCTTGGTGAGTTGCGCATGGATTCTGTCGTTCATGCCGCGTATGCTCTTTCTTATCTTAAAAAGCTCAGGACTCGCATCATCGGCAATCTCTTCCTCAGATAAAATGCATCTCTTAATCTCATCGCAGAGCGCAGAAACCGGTTCAATCCCTGTAAACAGACCGGAGAGTGAATCCTGCTTCTCATTGTCCATGGCGCTTCTGCCATAAGCCTTCACGCGCTTTGCAACCTCCAAAAGACTGCAGATGCGAAGAAGCTCGGTCGTATTCAGTGCACCACCGATATCAAGCCTCTTTAGGGAAGCATGTACATTGTGTATGCCAACGAAGGACACTCCGCTGTCCTTGTACAGGCGGCTTAGTGCATCGGCAGTGGTGGTCTGCAGATGTCTGATTTCGTATAAATCGGTGATAGGCTCAAGCGAAAGACACCGCTTCTTTGTCTCATCACATGCTGCGTAGCTGCTTAGCATGGTGAGGATTTTGTTATATTCCAATGTTTTGTAAACTTTTTTATTCATTTCTATATCCTTATATTACTGTATCAGATATTTATTGAAAATATCTTAAATAGATGGTTGAGGTTTAAACTCATATTAACACATTATAGCCGAAAATTGTTTAAAAAACCACATTAAATTATATCTAAATGTAAAGGGATGCCGGGGCAAGGAGCTATCGAGCCATGGAAGGCGAGTAGCGACGGTTTCGTCATGTATAGAAAAAGTAAATGCATAATCCATACAGAATCTTAGTCACGCAGCGTAGCACTGTTGGGAGCAGTGCAGCAGTCCGGCGGGTACATGCCGCAAGCCCGTACTCAAAGAAAAAATATGGTTGCAACGCAATATAATTCAGAATATAATGTAAGTTAGTAACTAAAGACATCTAATCAGGGTGACAATATGGAGCAATTTATCAGAGAAAAGATAAAGGATAAACCGCTGAATAAAAAAAGACTTGCAAAAAAAGCAGGCACAGCAGCACTCTGCGGAGTGGCATTTGCAGTGGCTGCAAGCATTGTTTTTGCTATATTTCTGCCGGTTATCAACAGACAATCAAAAAAAGCTTCAGATGGAAAAAATAATAATGATGTGCAGACAGCCACACAGCAGTCAGGCATAGATGACAGCAGTGATGCATATAGTGAAAATGGTACACAAAGCACAGAGTCCGGCACTTCTTCGGAGCCGTCTTTGCAGACCTACCAGCCTACACTCGCAGATTATCAGGCAGTGCAGAACCAGCTCTACAGAGTGGGCACTTCGGCCACGAAATTTGTAGTAGGAGTCACGGGTGTGACAGATGCCACTGATATTTTCAATAATTCCTATGAGACCGAGGGTCAGGGAGTGGGAGTGATACTGAGGGACAATGGAAAGCAGCTAATCATTCTGACAGAGAAAAATGTAGTGGATAAGGCGGATAAGCTTAGTGTAACCTTTGTAAACGACATGATGGCTGATGCTGCGTTGGTAAAGTATGACAGCAATACGGGTATAGCAATCATTTCCGTGGATAAGTCACTTCTGGACGATGCCACAATAAGGGCTATAGCGGTTGCGGAGCTTGGTAATTCAAATATTGTTTCAAGAGGAGCATCTGTCATTGCGCTTGAGGCAAACTATGCCATTCTCACAGGTCTTGTAACGTCAACAACCAACGAGCTGTCGGCGCAGGACAACAATTACTCGGTGCTCACCACAGATATCGCAAGCAACAAGTTACAGAGCGGTATACTGATTAATACAGATGGTCAGGTCATAGGGCTTTCGCTGCAGGATTTCAATCCGGCGGAGGAAAACAATACGCTCACGGCTGTCAGTATAAGCGACCTGTCACCTGTCATTGAAAAGCTCGAGAGCGGCGCGGATGTGCCGTACATAGGCATCACCTGTACTACAGTTACAGAAAAAATAGCAAACAGATATAACATCCCAAAGGGTGTTATATAAAGCAGGTTACCATGGATTCACCAGCATTTGTCTCGGGGCTTCAAAGCGGAGATGTGATAGTTGCGGTAAACAATACAGAGGTGTCGAATGTGTCCGCGTACAACACACAGCTTATGAAGCAAAAGCCTGAGGATACCTGCAATCTGAAAGTAAAGAGAAAAGGAAGCAACGGCTACACGGAGATTACCTGTCAGGTGAAAATCGGAGTGATGAATTAGCCGAAATAGGAGGATATATGAAGTATATTCAACTCTCCGCGAGGGAGAGAGAATCAATGAGATTTTTTTATGCAAGAGCAAGCAGACAGCCATGACCAAAAGCGGAAAGCCTTATGACAATGTTATCCTGCAGGATAAGACAGGCACGCTGGATGCCAAGATATGGGATGTGGGCTCAGTAGGTATTGAGGAATTTGATGCAATGGATTACATAGCCATAACCGGTGATATCACAAGCTTTCAGGGCAATTTGCAGTGTTCCATAAAGCGTGCGAGAAAGGTGAATGAGGGAGAATATGACCCTGCGGATTATCTGCCGGTCAGCGATAAGGATGTCGAGGTCATGTATAAGGAACTCATGGGCTTTATCGGCTCTGTAAAGAATCAGTACCTGTCACAGCTATTACATAGCTTTTTTGACAATAAGGAGTTTGAGCGCCGTTTCAAGTTCCATTCAGCCGCAAAGAGCGTGCACCACGGCTTTGTAGGAGGTCTTTTGGAGCATACACTCGGTGTGACGAAGAACTGTGATTATTTTGCAAAAATGTATCCGGTTTTAAACCGTGACCTGCTTCTTACAGCAGCTATTTTCCATGATATCGGAAAATTAAAGGAGCTTTCTACTTTCCCGGAGAATGACTATACAGACGCTGGTCAGCTCCTCGGACATATCATGATTGGTGCAGAGTGGGTAGGCGATGCGATTAAGAGCATCGACGGCTTCCCGGTAGTGCTCGCAAACGAGCTGAAGCACTGTATACTTGCTCACCACGGCGAGCTTGAGTTTGGCTCTCCGAAAAAGCCGGCACTTGTCGAGGCACTGGCACTTAGCTTTGCAGACAACATAGATGCCAAGATGGAGACCTTCAGGGAGCTGCTTGTAAATGTGCCTGAAAACGATACAAAGTGGCAGGGCTACAACAGATTTATGGAGACAAATTTCCGCAGAACAAGTGTGTAAAAAGCGGACAATATTTAATATAGCTACGGTGTGATTTTTGGTGTGAAAGCTTGCGCCGGATACAAACATTATAAAGAGTAATTATATATATAAATAAAGAAGAGAAAAGCATGAAAAAAAATGACATATTTGAACTTGAAATAACAGATATGGGAACAGATGGCGAGGGTATCGGACATTATGATGGCATGACCTTTTTCGTAAAGGATGCACTGATTGGTGACGTCATAACAGCCCGCGCAACAAAATTAAAGAAAAACTATGGCTACGCAAGAGTGGAAGAGATTAAGACCCCTTCCACTTTTCGCGTTGAGCCGCAATGTGAGCTGCACAAGAGGTGTGGCGGTTGCCAGATACAGGCGCTATCCTATGAAAAGCAGCTTGAATTTAAAAATAATAAGGTGCGCAACAATCTCATGCGTATAGGTGGATTTTCCGAGGCAAAGCTGGACAGCAAAATGCAGCCGCCTGTTGGCGCAGACAATCCATACCGCTACCGCAACAAGGCACAGTTTCCGGTGGGATATGACAGGGATGGCAATATAGTGACAGGCTTTTATGCATCGCGAAGCCACAATATCATCCCGGTCGAGGACTGCAGGCTTGGGGTGCCGCAAAACAAAGAGATACTGGATATCATAAAGGAATGGATGAATGAGTGCGGCATCACACCGTATGACGAGAACACACACAAAGCTCGTGCGCCATGTGCTTATCAGATATGGTTTTACATCAAAGCAGATTATGGTGTGCCTTGTGATAAATGGGGACAGTCTTGAAGCAAAATGCCGAGCCGGGAATGCAGCAGATATACTGTGCGAAAGACTCTCAAAAATCGATGGAATGACTTCTATTTCCTACAATATCAACAAGGAAAACACAAATGTCATCCTCGGCAAAAAGACAGTTTGTATATGGGGCAGACCATATATTGAGGACACCATCCATCTGCTTTCTTACCCTGATTTCACACAACAGGGGACAGGCATCACATATCAGATTTCGCCACAGTCGTTCTATCAGGTAAACCCGAAGCAGACAGAAAAGCTTTACAGCACGGCACTTGCATTTGCAGGGCTCACAGGAAATGAAAATGTCTGGGATCTCTACTGCGGTATCGGTACCATATCGCTCTTTTTGTCACAGAAGGCAAAGCAGGTGTATGGAGTGGAAATAGTGCCTCAGGCAATCGAGGATGCCAAAAACAATGCGAAGCTCAATGGCATCACAAATGCACAGTTTTTCGTAGGAAAGGCTGAGGAGGTGCTGCCACAGTTTTATGAGAATGCAAAGAAAACTGAGAAAATCACTGATGATACAGCATCCACCGGATGTACAGATATGCTTCGCCCAGATGTGATAGTCGTTGACCCACCAAGAAAGGGCTGTGATGAGAAGTGTCTGGACACAATGCTTGCGATGTCACCGGAGAGGATTGTATATGTGAGCTGTGATTCGGCAACATTGGCAAGGGATTTGAAGATACTCTGTGAAGAGAAGTATGAACTCATGAAGTGGCAGGCATTTGATCAGTTTTCTCATACGACGCATGTAGAAAGTATTTGCCTCCTCGAGCGGGTGAGCAACTGAAAAATATTGATATGAACTAAGTAAATTTATAGACATTTTCTTATCGTAAAGCTATAATATTAAAATCATATAGAACAGATAGACATTGATTTTAGAAAGTGATACAAATGAAAAAGCTAAAAAAGAGATTCATTATTCCGGCAGTGGTATTTATATTGGGCATGTGTGCGTTAATCGGCGCTATATATGTAGTCGGCAAGAGTCAGGAACAGCAGAACAGGACAAATGCAAAGCTCAATGCGATGACATATACGGAGCGTATATATGGCGAGCTTATGGAGGGAATAGGAGTTACCGATAGCTTAAAGCAGGTTATCATAAGTGGTGATGGAAATATAAATAGGTTTTATGATATTGCAGCAAATATGATGGACGATTCGATTCAGAGTATACAGATAGCACCGAATGGAGTTGTGTCTGAAATATATCCGGAGGAGAGTAATGAATCCAGTAAGATTGATCTGATAAATGATAGTGACAGGGGAGAGATTTCGCGCTATGCGAGGGATAATGACACTGTAATTATGCAGGGACCATTGGAGCTGAAGCAGGGCGGATATGGTATAGCAGTGCGCAATCCGGTTTATTTGGAGAATGAAAATGGTCAGAAGAGCTTTTGGGGCTTCACAATTGTTATACTGAAGGTTCCGGAAATTTTTTCTGAATCTGTAGAGGCTCTTTCCAGTTTTGGATATAAGTACAGTCTGCAGAAGTTTGCTTCGCCGTGGGATGATACGTATGAGTGGGTTTACGGTTCAAAGGAAGAGTTGAACGATCCGGTGATATATGACTTTAACGTGTATGGAGACAAGTGGAGGCTTGAGATTTTACCCAAGAGTGGGTTTTACAATAACAGATATCTGCTATATCTGTTCATCGGAGGTGGAGTTATTGTCCTGCTTTTGGCAGGGCTTACAGCAGCGTTGATTTCAATCAATGAGAACAGGAAGAATTTCAAGAGACTGGCTGTGACCGATGCACTGACCGGTATCTACAACAGGCACGGTTTTGATGAGCAGGTTGAGCAATATATGAGACAGAATCCGCAAAAGCATTGTGTTGTGGCAATGCTTGATATTGACGATTTCAAGCTGGTCAACGATGTGTATGGACATGCGGCAGGTGATGGTGCACTGCAGAAGCTTGCAGAGAGCATGAAGCAATATTTTTCAAAGGATGTTATACTAGGCAGAAACGGAGGCGATGAGTTTAGCATTTTTATGCCGGATTGCACGGTAGAGGAGGTTAAGCCTTTTCTTAAGAAGTTTACAGGAGAAACCAAGAAATTTTATTGTAAAGGTGAAGAACATACATTTACCATTTCACTGGGCTTTGCGGAGTATCCTGTTTTGGCTGATGACCGTTCACAGCTCATGCGGTGTGCGGATATGGCACTTTATGAGGTGAAAATGCGTGGGAAGAACGGCTGCATGGCATACCGTGAGGGGGAGCGTATAAAGAGCCGTGCGAAGCTTGGATTTGCCGTGAAAGATATTATTGACAATATGCCGGGTGCTTTCATTGTTTACAGGGCAGATAAAGAAAATGATGAGATTCTGCTTGCAAACAGCGAGCTGCTTCGGCTTACAGGCTGTAAAAACATGGATGAGCTGCTTGCATATACAGGTAAGAGCTTCTGCAATCTGATACGCCCGGATGAACAGGAAAGCTGTCAAAAAAGCATATGGTCGCAGATTAACGGAGGACACTCAAATGATTATATTTTCTTTCATATGCGAAAAGCAGACGGCACATATATTTCAGTGCTCAATCACGGCAGGATAGTGGATTCAGTGCATAATGGCAGAGTATTTTATGTGATGATTATGGACTTAAAGTCACTGCAGAGGCACTATGGAGACTGCCTGGAGCTGGTGGAGAAGTAGAAATAAGCAGATTGTGGACATATGAGTTCACAATCTGCTTTTTTAATAGTGCATACACAATTTATTTATCCGAATAAATCACATTTCCACCGCATACGGTGTATTTAACCTTTCCGGTCAGTTCCATGCCGGTGAAAGGTGTGTTTGATGATTTTGATGCATATTCGCATGGTACCCATTTTTCGTCAGGATCAAAGATGACAAAATCTGCAGCAGCACCCTCTGAGATAGTACCGTAAGGCATGTGGTACAGCCTGGCAGGATTGATAGTCATCTTTTCCAAAAGCTCAAGCATGCTCAGATGGCCCGGTTTGACAAGGCTTGTGATACCAAGAGCAAGAGATGTCTCAAGACCGATGATACCGCTTGGAGCTTCGGTTACAGGCTTTGATTTTTCCTCAGTGCTGTGAGGCGCATGATCTGTTGCGATAAGGTCTATTGTGCCATCGATAAGTCCCTCTATAATCTTTTGACGGTCTGCTTCAGTGCGCAGAGGCGGATTCATCTTGGCAAGGGTGCCGTGCTCTAAGACAGCATCCTCAGTCAGCGTGAAGTGATGTGGAGTGGCCTCGGCATGGAGCCTTGCACCAAGCTTTTTGTAGGTGCGGACTATATCAACAGATACACCGGAGCTGATGTGCTGTATTACAACATCAGCACCACTGCGCAGCGCAAGCAGACAGTCTCTTGCGACAAGGGCTTCCTCAGCGATGGATGGTGAGCCGTAGATACCGAGAGCGTCAGATATTTTTCCATGGTTGATGCCGTTGTTTTTGATAAATGCAGGGTCCTCCTCATGGAGACTTATCGGCATATCCAGCTTTGCAGCATTTTGCATGGCTCTGTAGCAGAAAGCGGCATTTGTAAGCGGGATGCGTCATCGGTAAAGCCACATGCTCCGGCTTCCTTTAAAGCTGCCATGTCAACCTCATCCTGTCCTTTGAGGGAGTGCGATATTGCAGCGGCCTGATACATACGGATTTTTTCCTGCTTTCCACGTGTGAGGTTGTCCTTTAGAGTATCCATATTGTCCACTGTAGGCTTTGTGTTTGCCATGCACACGACAGTTGTGAAGCCACCCTTTGCGGCAGCCAGGGAACCGGTGTGGATATCCTCCTTGTATGTGAAGCCCGGATCACGGAAATGCACATGTGTGTCGATAAGTCCCGGTCCGACAATCATTCCGGATGCATCTATTATTTCTTCTTTTTCAGTTGCAGCAGCATCTGACGCACATGAGATGTCAGGTGCTATTTTTACTATTTTTCCATCTTTTACAAGTATATCCATCTGTTCGTAGAGACCTGATGCAGGGTCTGCTACAATGCCGTTTTTTATTATCATGATAATCCTCCTGTAGATTGTACTTATTTTCTGATATATCCTAGTATAACAGGTTTAAACAAACTACACCATATCACTTGCATATTTTACCGGTAGTACAAGAAAATAAAATTGAAAATATATAGGGGATAAAAGTATATTGACAGCCTGTATATAACTGTATATACTGTGTATATAACAGGCGGGTCAAAAAACGCAAAATGAATAAATCGCAAGTGAATAAATGGCTAAGTAAAAAATGTCATTTGCATACAAAGGAGTAGCTTATGAATAATGCACTGATAGTCAGAAATGTCAGTAAAACATTTGACAAATTCAAGCTGGACAATATTTCATTTGAAGTGCCGGGTGGAAGCATTGTAGGTGTGATAGGAAAGAACGGCTGTGGCAAGTCAACACTTCTTTCTGTTCTTATGGGGATGAAAGAGTCTGATTCGACAGACACCGGTATTGTGATAGGCGGTGCGTGTCTGCAGAAGGATGAGAAGGAATACAAGAAGAAAATAGCTTATGTATTTAGTGAATTGCCGTTTATGGAAAAAATATCTGCTGTCTCGATAGGAAAATATTACGGCAGATATTACGACGGATTTAATCAGAAAAAATATGAGGCTCTTCTTAAGCAGTATGGTCTTATCGATTTTCCGGGCGTACCTCTTAGAATTTCTAAAAGTAAAAAGGATATTATGAATGCCTCGGATTTTTCACAGGGGCAGAAGATACTGCTGCAGCTTGCATTTGCACAGAGCTATGATGCGCAGGTGTACTTTTTTGATGAACCTACGGGAAATCTGGATGTTGAATTTCGTGATAAATTTTATGAAACCATAAGGGAGCTTGCAGCAGATGAAAATAAATGCATAATTTATGCGACACATCTGGTCGAGGAGCTTGAGCATTTCGCAGATTATATTTTATGGCTGCAAAAGAAAGACAATACCACAAGCAAATTCTATTACGGTTCGCTGGATGAGCTTAGGGATTCCTACAGACTTGTTTCCGGGGACAAGACACTGCTTGAGAGGATACCGAAGGAGCTTGTAGTCGGAGGGCGTTTAAGCGAAAGCTCGAATGAATTGCTGATAAGATATGATGAAACAAAAATAACCGCAAAAATTAATCATGAAATCAGGCAGCATATGAGATATGCAGAGCTCAAAGAAATCATGTACTACGTACAGAAGAAAGAGATAATAAAAGAAAGTGGTGATGAGCAATGATCAGGGATTATTTTGAGAGAAAAAAGATATGGTTATCCAGTTCACCGGGGCATATCGGTTTGGCATTTATCGTATTACTTGTGACAACACTGTGCGGCATGTTGGGGTTTATATTTGCCGGATTTCTGTTTATGCTATCCATTGCAGTATTTAGAAGCCTCGAGATAAATGAGCTTTTACCCTTTTCAAAGAAGGAAAGAAAAACAAGATTTTTGACAGAGGTGATGCTTGATTTACTGTGTTTAAGTGTTCCTCTTCTTATAAATACTGCGTTTATTGTGATAAGGCACAGAAAGCTGGAGCTTTTTTCACATCCGCTTTATGTGGCGGTATGTTTTATTTCATATATCATAATTCTTGCACACTTTTCGATAAATGATATCTTTTGGAAAGCGGCAGAAGACAGCAGAAATTTAGAAAAGTGTTTAGCTGACGCGAGTGTTTCAAAGTCTGTAAAAATATATGAGACTTTTATTGCGTTGGTAAAAATTGTTATAGACACAGGGTTGTTTGTCTGCTTAATGACTATTGTTACAAATGGCAGCTTTTCTGATTTTGCAGGAATAGACAATGAGTTCTATAAGCTTGGATGTATATCAGGGATTTTGTCAGGTACTATACTTGTGATAGACATGGTAAGAACTACTGGAGGCAGAAATGAATATTTCCATACAGTCTAAGGGCGGAACACCCATTTATGAGCAGATTGCCACGCAGATAAAGGAGGCAATACTTGCCGGAAAATTGAATAAGGATGATGCGCTTCCATCGATAAGGGCGCTTTCAGCGGACATTAAGGTCAGCGTCATTACCACGAAAAAAGCATATGAGGAGCTGGAAAAGGAGAAAATGATATATTCGGTGCCTGGAAAGGGCTTTTTCGTGGACAATCCGGATATGGCATATCTCGAGGAAAAACGTACTTTAAGTATGGAGGAGGAGCTTGCCGCGGTTATAGAAAAGGCAAAGGCGGCAGAGCTTGATGAAGCAGAGTTTATTGATATGGTGAGGATACTTTGGGAGGAGGAAACATGCTAGAGGTTCAAAATTTATCTTACAGTACGAAAACCTTTTCTATGGAAAATGTCAGCTTTTCACTGGATGACGGATATCTCATGACACTTTTGGGAAGAAATGGCGCAGGAAAAACTACGCTTTTTGATTTAGTGTACGGACGTATTGAACCACTGAGTGGAAAGGTATTATGGAATGATATTGATGTCACCGGAATGAAAGCAATTGACATTCTGTATCATGATGAGGTGGCATATGTCGGTGGAAGAAGCTGGTGTATAGGCGGGATTAGGGCTGACGAAAATATCAGGCTGTTAAGCTGTCTTTACAGCAGATGGGATCAGAAGCATTTTGATGAAATGCTTGAAATGATGGAGTTCACCAAGGAAGAATATACGACAAAATTTGAGGAGCTTTCAACAGGAAAACAGATGCAGCTCCAACTGGCTTTTGCTCTGGCAAGGCACCCAAAGCTTCTGCTTTTGGATGAGCCTATGGCAAATCTGGACCCGGTCGTAAAAACAGACATCTGGGAGCTTTTGATCCGAACAATAGAAAAAGAAAACATAAGCATCATAATCAGCACGCATCTGGTTGAGGAGGTCAATGACATAACTGACTATATCGGATTGCTTGATAATGGCAGGCTTGTTAAATTCGGGGACAGGGAACAGATATTAAATGATGATTTAGGAAATAAAAATAAGAATCTCAGGGAATTACTGGAGGAAGAAAATGGATAAAGCGGAAGAAATTTTTGCAGAGGGCATAGAAGATAGAAATGTGAAAACAATAAGGCAGGCGAGAGTACTTTTTGTAATATGTCTTATGGCAGGCATGTTCATCATATTTGAAAGTGATGACATCTTTAAGTGGGCTGCAGTGTTGGCTGTTTATTTTTTTACAGATTCGTTTTATAAGAAATATCTGAGAGTGGAAGCAAATTTGGCTGATGATATGACCGGCAATGATATTTATCAGTTTATAGGGCAGCACGCACTTTCGGTGGATTGCTATTTCGGGATTATTTCAAAAAAATACGCAAATACAGGATAATTTTTTTGGCAGAGTATTTTTTGTGTGCCATATTCTCAGATTCAAAGGGGTATGGGCTGATTATTGCCGTGTTGAGCGTTGTCGTAACGTATGCCACCGCATGGATAAAAAAGAAATATTTTATCTGCCGCCTGGTGGGAAAGCTAAAGCCTGTTGAAATGATATTAACTTTCACAGATAGTTTTTTAAACATATTTAAATTTCTTCTTATACCGTTGGTCAGCCTTTTGTTTTGCGTGGTGTTTCTGGGAGTAGCAGAGGACGCCGTGGAACGTGAAATGGTAAGCGGGCAGATACTTGAACGTTTTATAGGAATACCGGCCTTTTTTGTAATGGTTGTAGCAGGCTTGATTGTACCATTGGCAGGATATGCTTTTTTTAAACCATCAGCCATATTAAATGCAACCCTAAAAACTGCCATGGTCATAGGAATAGCGGGATTTATCTGTATACTGGCATCGGCAAGACTGTGGTATTATGAAATAAACTATACAACGCAGAAAATAACATTGGTTCATTTTAAGGAAAAACAGTATGATTTTTCAGATGTAGAAAGGTACATATGGAAAAGCGGTGATGATGATGAGACTGAAAAAACGCTTGTTTTGTATCTGAAGGATGAAACAGTGCTGGATTTATGCGATGATGGTGCATTTAGCAGTGAGCAGGGCGATTTTGAGAAAGCGCAAAGGCAGGCGTGGCCGCAATCATAATCGTCTGTATATATGGACAATAGAAAATTTTATAGATATAATATGATTTAAGGGATCCTGAATTGGATACCTTTTGACTCTCACATCATTTTACTAAGTAGGACTAAATTGACATAATGTACAATAGCCATAGGTTGATAGCATAGTAGGCAGGCACTGGGGAGCTGTAATTCCTAAAACTTTTAAAACAGCATCCAAAATTCAGCCCAAAGGCCGGAAAAATAGCGAGAAAAGTAGCTGAAACTGCAGAAATCTCCAAAACAGCTCCTAAAATTCAGCCCAAAAGCCGGAAAAATAGCGGGAAAAAGTAGCTGAAATCACTATAAATCACAAAACAGCTCCAAATAATTAAAGGGAGAAAAACAATGAGCTTAATAAAAGGTATACATCACGTATCAATGAAGTGCAGCAGCACAGAGGAATATGAAAAGACAATAGATTTCTACAAAAACATTCTGGGAATCCCGGTCGCAAGGGAATGGCAGGCAGGAATCATGCTTGATACCGGAAACGGAATTGTTGAGATTTTTAACGATGGAGATGATGCACCGGACAAAGGTGTTATTCGTCATTTCGCATTCGCAACAGATGATGTGGATGCGTGTGTAGAGGCTGTAAAAGCAGCAGGATACGAGGTATTTATTGAGCCGAAGGATATAGAAATCGCATCAACACCGGTATTTCCGGCGCGCATAGCATTCTGCAAAGGACCACTTGGCGAGGAAATCGAGCTGTTTGAGGAAAAGTGATAGGACGTATTAATGGTTTTACAGGGGTATTATGCTATGGGAAAAACTCCAATTAAGCACACGCTTGCAGGCTATATTATTAAAAAAACAGACACCGAAGGATACCGGTCAGGAAAACTAACCGGAGAAAAACATTTGAACAAAATAACAGAAATGATAGAATTTGTTGGTGGACGCCGGAAACTAATCGATCAGGCAAGGTTCATAGAGAATAATACACAAGCAGGCCACGATGGGAAGATAAGAATTAGTTGGATTCAAGTCAACAGTGATATTAAAAAAATTGATTGTGATGTCAGCAGCATACCGGAGCTGTGTAGGCTTGAGGGTGTTGAGGATTCAAGAGCAAAACAGCTAAGATTGATAGAGTCTGTAAAGCAGTGGAAATCAGAGGTTGGTGACTGCGATTGGATATGCAGATATTATGATGATATTTTGGGGCGTCTGGAAGCCGGAAAGAGTGTCACAGAGGCTGAGGAGGATATGCGTTTTAAGTGTATCAATGCTATAACAAGAATAAAGGCGCCTGTGTGGGAGCGTGTTTTTAGTGCAAAGGTTTTTAAAGATTCAAAGAAATTTGAAAAATGCTATCGACAAAAGATGGTATCAATTCTGACTAAATATTCTCCATATTATGAGAAGGATATGGAGGATTATGATACAGAGGGAGAGGAAGATGATGCCAAAGAGGATAAAAAGAAGTCGGGGCTTGAAATTTTGAAGATGCATGGCATTATGTCATATGCACAGACAATGGAATGGAAGGGACCATTGTCATATAGAATTGATGATACATGTGTTATTGATACGTCAAAGCAGATTTATGGAACCATTATTAATACGCAGACACTTGAGCATGCAAGTCCGGTTTCGCTTGCAGGATGCAAAAGAATTATGACCATAGAAAATAAGGCTAACTATGAAAGTATGCAATATGATGAGAATACCTTGTATATTTTTTGTCATGGTTATTTTACTCCTAAGGAAGTGTATTTTCTAAAGAAATTAAGCCTTATTGTATCTAAGGAATGTGAGTTCCTCCATTGGGGAGATATGGATTTTGGAGGGATAAGCATATTCTTGTTTATTAAGGATAGAATTTTTGAAAAACTAATGCCTTATAGAATGGGGGTAGCGGATTTTGAGGAAGCATTAAAAAAAGACGCTGGAATACCACTTAAGGCTTCAACTAGGGAAAAACTGCAAAAAAAGGACGCAGGATTGCTTACCGAATTAAAAGAAGCAATTCTTGAATCGGATAAAACAATAGAGCAGGAAAGGCTCTTATGAGGCTGATTCGGAAAACTCTAAATACACATATATATTTGACAAATTATTAGAATGTGATTCATTCGCACAGCATACCTCCTTCGTGCATACAATAGCATGAAGGAGGTATGTTTGTATTATGAATCCATTTAAAATGAGCCGGAGAGAACCGGCGATTTATTTGTTGACTGGGAGAAATTCTGGGTAAAACCATATAACAAAAATGAGGTAAATCCGTATACAAGGACGAGAATCATATTGATGAATGGTACAGAATTTGAAAACGTGTGGTTTTCACATCAGTTTTCAAGAAGCGTAGGTGATGATGAGCTTAGACGAAAGCTTGCATACATCAGGAAAAGTGAGCAACAGCAGCAGAAAATACTCACGCATTTAAAGCCGGCAGATGAGTCGGCATTGGAGCACACCATAGGCTACGAGCAGCTTGCAGTTGACCTGACTGCTCATCTTGCAAAACGAGTAAATGACAAAAATATTAAGTCTGCGCTCGATTTTGCCTTGCTCGAGGACTTTGATCATTTGTACCGCTATGCAGATTATCTTGATTTTACCACAGGTGAGCACGCAGAGAAGCTTGTCGGAGGCTATACGGAAATCACACCGGGCAGACCGACTATTTCACACCACAGGCATCCATATGATTCAATACGATATCCGATGACGGATAAATGCCCTGCGACAATGGATGTGCTGGCTGCAAACGTAATCACAGCAGCAGAACAGCAGACTATGAATTACTATATGAACACAGCGGCACTTTGGCCTGATGAGATGGGACGCAGGCTATATCAGGAAATCGGAATGGTCGAGGAACAGCATGTCACACAGTATGGCAGCCTGTTGAAGCCATGCATGAGCCGCCTTGAAAATCTCCTTGTGCATCAGTATGTCGAGTGCTGGCTGTATTGGAGCTGTTATGAAACGGAGACGGATACAAGAATACGTGGCATATGGCAGTTTATGTTTGAACAGGAGCTTAAGCATCTGCATATTGCACTTGAGCTGCTAAGACAGTACGAGAAAAAGGATTGGCAGGAGGTCATCCCGGACGCTGAGTTCCCGGCTCCTCTTGTGCTTGAGAGCAATATTGAGTATGTCAGGTGTGTGCTTGGCAGTACGGTAAACGACACAGCATGTCGTGAAAGGTATGTGGATGTAAGAACCAATGCTCCTGAAACATTTATCAGATATCAGCGCATGGTCAATGACCCGGTAAGAAATGTGATGAGCCATGCCTTTATTGAGGATTATATCCGTAAAAACGGGGAGGATTATCGCTTTGAGGTGGCACCAAATCCGGTGCCGGAGCTTCGTGACCGTACAAAGGATAATATATGTGTGGGCAGACAGCCTCTTTGCAGGAATCGGTATTAGAAGCCATTTTATATGCCATTTTATATGCCATCTGTGGCATGTGATACCCGGCCCTGACATTTTGTCAGGGCATTACTGTGCAAAGAGAAGTATAACTCGATTGTATCTAAGCTATGGAGTAGCTTGTAATCGTTGCCGGTCACACTGTTAGGTGTGAACAGTAACGAGTAAGGCTCACAGAAGCCGGTTGACGAAATTATATAGGTGTATTAAACTGTAATTGGGTTAGAGAAGACTAATTACTTGCAGCTGTTTTACATTAAGTGGTTTTGAATATTCAGTTACTGTAAAATGATATATGAAACGATATAAGAAATAATATGTTGAATAATAAAATATTCAAACTTCCCATATTTTATTTTGTGATACCGGCCTAGCATACAGTGTATTCCTCATATTTTTTCCTTCGGAACAACTGTATACTCTCCGGTAAATATAGTTTTATATATGGGAAGTTTGTGTAAAATAGAAAAACCGCAGAACAGCAGAATAGGAGGCAACCATGATTACATCAACCATATTAGGTTATTAATACCATTTATAGGCACGTCGCTCGGCGCGGCATGTGTACTTTTTATGAAAAATGAGCTTTCCGTAAAGACCACAAAAATGCTCAGTGGCTTTGCAGCAGGCGTAATGATTGCGGCATCAGTCTGGAGTCTTCTGATTCCGGCACTTGAGCAGTCACAGAGCTTGGAAAAATGCAGTTCGTCCCGGCAGTAGCAGGCTTTATGCTCGGAATGTTTTTTCTATTGATACTGGATACAATCACACCACATATGCATCTCGATAATTCAGTCGAGGGTCCAAAGAGTAACTTCAGCAGACAGACAATGATGGTGCTTGCAGTTACATTACATAATATACCGGAGGGCATGGCAGTCGGAGTGCTCTACGCAAGCTGGATATCAGGAACCACCACCATCACGAGGGCAGCAGCCCTTTCACTGGCAATCGGAATAGCCATACAGAATTTCCCGGAGGGCGCAATCATATCCATGCCATTACATAGCACAGGAAGCTCAAAGCTAAGAGCCTTTGTATACGGAGTATTGTCGGGAATAGTCGAGCCGATAGCGGGAATACTTACGATACTTGCCATCGGAATAATAGAGCCGGTGATGCCGTACCTGCTAAGCTTCGCCGCCGGAGCCATGATATATGTAGTCATAGAAGAACTCGTGCCGGAAATGTCAGAGGGAGGTCACTCCAACCGCGCCACCATAGCATTTATGGTGGGCTTCTGCCTCATGATGACACTCGATGTGATGCTGGGCTAGGCCAGAGCAAACCCTCGCAAAGAGCAAGAAAATCCAAGCGATCCCGCGGCAACAGCCGAGGGGAAAGCGTAAAAGAATAACAAACACGCACAGAGCGAGCCCGCGGCAGCAGCCGAGGGGAAGCGTAAAAGAATAACAAACATGCACAGAGCGAGCCCGCGGCAATAGCCGTGGGCAAAGCGACAAAAAGGTAAATAGAGCCATAGCGTGAGGAACCCGGGCGGCAGGCACACACAGGCTCGGGAGGCGAATAGCGAAGCTGCCTAGATACTGTAGAAATTATGCCCACGAAGCACAGAAATGCCCAGCCAAGGACGGCTGGGCAAACATATCAAATAGCACTTTTATGAAAACGCAAGCTTGACACTATGCTGTCAAGCTATGCGCCATAACCTATATTTTATGCAATTTCAGCCCCATGCATCTTCTGATGCATTAAAAATGGCTGAAATTGCTACTGGTCACGCTTTTTGTGACCGGTAGTATGCGCCATGGACGGCGCATAAAAGCCGGTTTCGTCAAGCAAAGAAACCCTGCAAGCATAATTTCGTACAGAATCTTGGCAGCGTAGCGTAGCCACTAGAGCCTGTGAGTGCCTGCCGCCCGGTTCCGTACTATAGCCACAACCCCGCAAGTTAAATGAATTGTGAAAAACTGTGAAAAAAAGGGAAATTCCTCCCGAATTATTTGGAAATTTTTAATAAAACGCAAATAAAAAT
>ENA-OQIR01000040-OQIR01000040.1-human-gut-metagenome-genome-assembly--contig:-NODE-40-length-52804-cov-5.351368_pt1 | contig 52804 bp, 59 predicted proteins | sample MGYA00242580_ERZ504745 | MGnify/ENA primary metagenome ERZ504745 (study PRJEB26092, sample SAMD00036214) | human gut metagenome | host: Homo sapiens | study: EMG produced TPA metagenomics assembly of...
TTTAAAGAGCCAATAAATACAATATCATATTTGTCTTCTTTACTATGCCCTACACCCGATTCTTGAACAAAAACAGGTAGGTAATTCCACTTATTTTTTTTACATTCAATTATGTTATATGAATAAACTTCATCAAAATATCTAATATGATTTTTTTTAATCAAATTACTAACATCGTCCCATGCATAATATATATATCTTGCATTCGGATTTAACATTCTTACCTTTTTATAAAACTCATCTGATAAATAAGGTCCATTAATACAAAAAACAACTGAGAAATAATTTTTTTCAAGACATATTTTGCCAAGTTCGTTTTCTAAGAAAAACGCTTCTGCCTTCTCCAAGTCATAATTAAAACACTTTCTAAATAAATGTCTAATCCCCCATCGAATTTTATTACATTTATAAAACTTATCTAATATTTCCCGGTCAAATTCATCACTGTCCAACCAGCAAACCTCATATTTTCTATTCAAGTTTTCTTTAAGGCTCTTCTCATAATCCATAAATCTAGGCATTAACAATAAAAGTCTATCCATCTTAATCCTCTCATATGATATTATTTATCTGTGTGATACTACTTCATTTGTAGTTAAATTAACCACCACTTTAGGAAGTTTATCATCCTCCGGAATTCCATCTCTTTTTGATGAATAACCATATTTGTCATCATCATATGACAGAGCAAATTTATCCAAATAATATGCCTCTAATTCAAATGCAATCCCATTATCACAAGCATCATACATTAGAGCATTATTCTTCAATTCTTTTATTAAAAAAAGGTTTTCTTCCGTAATGTGATATAAAACACTCTTATGAACATTCTTTTTTAGAAACATCAATGCCGATACGGACAAATCCTTAATTAATTTGCAAAATAAAAGGCACTCATCAACACTAATAAAATCACGACTCAATGAATCCAATAAATATGCCATACACTTTCCCTTTTCAGGATACTCATACGATTCCAAATATTTTAACAGCATAAATCCTGAATCCGCACCATAATTACTTTCAGCCAATTTTTCCCAACTTTTCTCTTTATAGTACCTTTCTTATCCAAGCCATTCAACATGCATTCAATATTCTTATAAAATAAAATATCAGGAATTGATTTTCCAATTTTTTGTAACTCCACTAATACATCAAGTGGATTAATATCTCCTGAAAGAACACCAATCATAGTATCTCTCATTAAGTCACTAATGTCTTCTTTTAATTCTATATTGCACATTTTAAAATTACCTCGTCATTAACCAATGATGTAAGGATAACCATTTGATTATTAATTAATAACACATAAAATTTTCTATTTAATCATCATAAATCTTTATATAAACTAAAACTATTCCCTAATCATCCTCTTACAATATAAACTCTTATAGAAATCATCATCCTAGAAATTACGGCTCAAAATTTATTACTTATGTGTTATTCTATATATACAATCATAGAAAAAGGACATGCCTAAAATTAGAAAATAAGCAACTCTCCTTTTTCTGCTAATCAAATCACATTTTATCCATATATATTTTTTTTCTTTTAATAGTTTTTTTGTTTTTAAAGCAAAACTATTATTGGAATTGTTTGTTCCTTTCAACATATTATTATAATTATAAATTAATTGCTTAAATAAAAAAGCATACATATACTGCTTACATGATTCTGAATAATTTGATGCTTCATATAATTCAATTGATTGACTTGTTATCGCTACAAAATCATCGTTCGTTATCTTTTTTCTCTTTCCCATAATCCCGTCATCTCTAACGGTATATACATATCTTCCATCCATTGAAAACACTACTTTTTCAGACATCAACAATAATCTTGGAGTATTTTCATAATCTTCATAAATCAAGTCCTTAAGAAATTTACATTTTAAAGCAATATCTCTTTTAATTAGCTTAGCCCATGCCTGCCATAAACCATTTTCAAATATAATTTTGTTTGCTCTTTCTGCATTTTCTACCATAACATTGCCACTTAATCTAAATGATTTAAAATCTTCATTTTGGGATAATCTATATGTAGATATAGCAATATCAGCATCATATTTTACAATCAAGGTCATTAATATTTCAATCATATCATTTTCAATATAATCATCACTATCAACATATATAACGTATTCTCCACATGATGACTCTAATCCTCTATTTCTAGCCTCTGATAGTCCCATATTTTTTTGATGAATTACCTTAATTCTTTGATCTTTTTTTCTCCATTCATCACATTTCTGTGGACATTTATCAATTCCACCATCATCTACTAAAATAATTTCAATGTCTTTATACGTTTGATTACATACGCTTTCTACACATCTGTCTAAATATTTTTCAACTTTATAAACTGGAATAATTACACTAACCATCAGCTTCTTCGCTCCATCTATATTTTTCAAATAACTTATTTTGTGTGATCAGTTATACGACACTTTTCTATAAAATTTTCATAATTTTCAAAATATGGATTGTTATTTTTAAAATTATTTATAACAATATTATTGTCACATATATCACCTAGTTCATTTTTAAATACGTTATCTAAGTTATCAATTCTATTTTCAAAAACATAAAAATGCTCTTTTAAATATCTTTTAGGTATGTCCATTTTATAATTTAGATAATATAGCTGTGCAAATTTAATACTTTCATTAACAAATTTTTCTTTTCTCTTTTTTCGAAATTCATCTAACGTACAAATTATCTTAGCAGGATTACCAGCTATTACACAATCATCTGGATACTCACCTGAAACAACAGAATTTGCACCAATAATTACATTATTACCGATCTGAGTTCCACATAGTATTATACTATTCATACCTACAAAACAATTATTGCCTATTCTTGTTTCTTTAATATTTCCGAGTATGTCACCATATTTATTTTTTAAGACAATCCAGCTATAGTCGTGAGATAAAACAACTACTCCTGATGTAATAACACAATTGTCTCCAATCGTAATCATCCATGGCTTTTGATCATCAATCCAGGTATCTTTAGCTGAAATAAAATATGTTCCTATACCAATTGACATGCCTTTATTCTTCAAATATTTAATATAACTATCTGAATTTGCTCTAAATGAATATATCACTCTATTTTTTATATATTTTAATAACTTCATACTTTTCCTTATTTAATAATTATATTTTGTTTTAAGGGCATAGGTTACCGGAATCATTATAGCCAAAATTTGACAAATGAAGTAAATTTCAACATTATCAGTCAAGTACAATGTAAACATATAAATTATTATTTCAAAATATAAAATAACACTTTTTTCACTATAATGTTTCTTATATACATTTTTTAAATATACTAAATAATAAGCTAACCATCCGCCAAAAAGAATGAATCCATTTTCAACATACATTTTAATTATATCACTATGGACTCCACCTACATGTAAATAAGACAATTCCGTATTTAATAATTGTGTAACAACATTCCTTCCAATTCCAAGAAATGATGGTTTAAATTGTGCATAATCCATTATTGCCCTATAATAATAATCTCGTCCCATCACATTTATTCCCATGCTTTGTATAAAATCATAAAAAACATCTCCATCTGTCATAATATAAATGTAAAAATAACAGAATAATACTCCCAAAATGCCCAAAATAAAACAAATCCTATTTTGTACCTTATTATTAAACAATTTTATCAAAAGATTAAATATTATTATCAAAACAAGAGCGATGACAGAAATTCTTTTTAGTCCTAGAATCATAATTAAAAAAACAAACATAATTATAGCAATATTTTTTTTTGTTAATTTTTCTTTTGAAAAAATATAATAAACCATTACATATCCTATAGCCAAAACTAAGTCATGCAATTCAAAATAATTCATTGATAAACCACCAGTTGTATCAAAAGGATCAATTAATCCTTGCCGAATTGCATGAATTATTATCATTGGTCCCTTTATGACCAAACTTACCGATACAGATAATAACCAAGATAAAAGCAAAGAAACCACAGTATAATATAATGCATTAATTCCTAGTAAGTATATCGCAAAAATAGCAAGTACAGTTGGTACATACACCGTGAGATTTGTCGTAAAGTATTTCTTATCTACTATACCAAAACACATTAATATTATTGTATAGCCATGTATAACTATATGCGGTAATAAATAGAGTTTCAAAAATCTTGGAAAATCATCTTTATACACTCCTCGAAACTTGAATCCATTAATATCCAATTTCCATATTCCTAAAAAAATCCATAACAGACCTATAATAATTTGTAATCCATAACCCATCTCATAATCAGCATACTGTGTTGTAAATGCAATGGTCATAGATATAACATATAAAATAACCATTGATTTTTGCTATCATATTTCATTTCTAATTTCTCCATAAATATAACTCTATTTTTTTCTAAACGATATTAAAATCTGCAAAGATAAAATTAATAATGTATAATTTAAAATAGATTGCTTTTATATTATTTTTAAAAAACTAAACAGAAACAAACATAATACCATTTTTTATCAATTAAAGTCAAAAACAGTCTCTGTTTAAATCCCAAAAAATTCGTGGGATAATGACCAATTACATCGCAAACTGTTTCATCTCTGCATATCTTTCCAATATTAGACAAATTAGTTTTAAATGGCATATCTTTTAAATGACCATTTTCTTGTTTAATAGACATTTTAATATAAATAAAAAACATTCTTTTTAGTCTTAATTCAGTGTCATTATCATATCCTAAATCCATTAATTTCTTATGCATCTCTAAGTAAAAATACTTGCTTGCCTCAAATCTATCTTTTCTATAGCTTGTACTTAATGATCCTAAATTCACTCTATAATTATATCCAGCTTTATCAATAGTACATGCTCCATTTGCATACTGCATATAATCGATATTAAAAACCAAATCCTCCGAAATCAATTCTCTTTCAGACGGAAATCTTAAGTTGTGTTCAAAAATAGGTTTTGTGTTATAAAGTGCCCCCCACACACACATTTCTATACTGTCATGTTTAGTCGATGAACTTCCAATCATCCTTGGAAGCATTTCTTTTTTCGCTTTTTCACCTTGAAATAATTCATTATCATATATTCTGTTTGATACAATTTTTCCAGAATCAATAACTCTTTTAAATCCGCCCTTACACATATCGACATCTTTATTTCTTAACTCATTATATAGTGTAGCAATACAATCCGGCTCTAAATAATCATCTGAATCGACAAAAGTAACATATTCGCCTTTAATATGCTCAAATCCAGTATTTCTCGCCATGCCAAGACCGGCATTTTCTTTATGTACTACCTTAAAATTATCATATTTTTCAGAATATTCATCACATATTTTTCCACTACTATCTTTTGAACCATCGTCCACCATAATGACTTCTAATTCATTATAAGTTTGATTTATAAGACTATCTAAACATTGTCTCAAATATCTTTCTACGTTATATACTGGAACAATAACACTAATTAACATATCTTTCTCCTAATTTACATATCTTTCTAGCTGGGACTCCACCCCAAATCTCACAATTTGGAATATCTTGTCTAACAACAGCTCCTGCAGCCACTATTGCACCATCACCTATAGTCACTCCTTTTAATATTGTTATATTTGCGCCAATCCAAACATTATTTCCTATATGAATAGGCTTACTATTCAACCCTGCAACAACTCCTGTATCACCTATATTATAATCATGATCAACAATAACTATATTATTTGCTAAATTACAATTATCGCCAATTGTAATCTCATTTGCACAGGTGATCGAACAATTATGATTCATAAAAACTTTATCACCTATACTACATTTTGCATTTTCTATAATCTTGATATAGCATGGTCCTGTGGTCATCAAAAAAACACCCATTTTTAACTTACTATTCTTTTGTAATTGTATTTCTAATTTACCTCTAATAGCGTTTATAGGCTTTATTTTGATGTTTTTCCCAAATTTAATCTTTAACACTTATTAATAAAGTAAGTTCTTTATTAATAAGTGCATTTTTTTATAAAATCATTAATAACATATCTTAATGAAAAATTGGTGGTGCACCTACTTGATATCTCAAGTCGTGATTTCTCTGTCTTATGCATTTGGCAGGTACACCTCCCCATATTTCATAAGGTGGTATATCCTTTGTAACAACAGCTCCCGCAGCTACTACTGCACCATCACCTATAGTCACTCCTTGAAGAATAGTCGCTCCTGTACCTATCCAACAATGATGTCCTATAGTAATAGGTCTAAAATCTGCTGTAAAATCAGGGTCATCTATATCATGGCTTCCTGTAATCATTTTCACATGACTGGAAATATTAGTATCATGCTCTACCGTAATTCCTCCCCTTGCATCTAATTCAGCAAACCAGCCAACAGAAACACCCTCAGCAAGCTTTAATGCTTTAGGTAACAATACTTCCACGCGTCTACATAAAAAAGTGTTTTTACCAATTTGTGCACCTAAAATTTGATATGCCCATTTTCTCATATGACGACTAGGTACTTTATTCCAAATAGCATTAACAAATAATGTTACTGTATAATATAAACATTTAATCGCTTTAGGCATATCATTGCCTAAACTTTTATTATGTAAATTATCCATTACAATTCCTCATAAAATCGACTATATTTTTCCGCAAGTTGTACAAATGAAAACTCTTGAACATAACGTTCTTTTGCATTCATTTCCATTTGTTCTCTTTTTCATCATTCTCTATTACTTTACACACAGCCTCTGCTATTTGTTCTGAACTCTTAGGATCAATTAAATATCCATCCACTCCATCTCTGACAATTTCTGGTGTCCCATCTACTCTTGTTGCAACTATCGTCCTACCTACCGAATATGCTTCAATCGGTGTCAATGGCAATCCCTCCCACAATGAACTCAAAACAATTAAGTCAAGTTGTGACATTAGATTTTGAACATCTTTTCTATATCCTAAGAATTTAATACATTCTTCTATTCCTAACTTTTTTACTAAGTTAAATAATTTTTGTTCATCCTCACCGTTACCGGCGATTACAAATCTTGTTCGAGGATATTTTTTTAGTATCTTGGGAATAGATTCAATAAAATACTCCATTCCTTTTTGTTCAGATAATCTACCTATATTGCCAACAACAAAATTTCCATCATCATGAAGCTTCCTTATATATTTATCTTCTAAATAATTGCCATCAAATGGCTTTACCGCATTGTGTATTACGGACACCTGTTTTTCAGGAATTTTAAAATAATCCACGAGATTTTTCTTCACCATCTCGCCAACAGCGATAACTTTTGTATGCTTATAAACAAATTTCGTCAGCAATTTCTTATCAAAGAATGTATTATGTGCATTAGCAATTTTTATGATTGAACTGCCAAATAAAATTTCTGTGTAGAATGCAGCCATTCTGTGATGTGAATGTATTACTGTTATTTGCTCCTTTTCTACGATTTGTTTTACTGTTCTACAAATTTTAAATATATCTTTCTTCGATGATATATCCGGAATTTGATAATGCCTAATTCCCATTTCTGTGAGCTTTTCAACATTTACACCGCCACATGAACAAACAACTATCTTATTAACTTTTGGTTTAAACACTTCACATAATTGTAAAACAACATTTTCTGTTCCACCCAGCATCATTGTCCGAGTAAAGAACAAAATGTTTTGTTTGCCTAAATCCATAATCAGTCCTTTCGATATTTAAATATCAATCTCAATATCTTTACATCATCAAGAAAATATCTTTTAAACATTCTCTTTGGTTCCTGCAAAAATCTATAAAACCATTCAAGTCCATGATCACTCATCCATCGCGGCGCTCTTTTGATATTTCCAGCCAAAAAATCAACTGTAGCACCAGCACATACTGAAACTGTAGCATCATATTTCATATAATTCTCATATATCCACTTTTCTTGTTTTGGACATCCTAAACATCCTATTAACAAATCCGGATGTGCATCAGTAATCATCTGATTTATTTTATCTAATTCAGATTCATCATTCTCAAATCCTAATGGTGGTGCATATGTTCCAACTATTCTGATGCCAGGAAATTTCTGTTCAAGCTTCTTCTTTGCTTGTTCTGCGACTCCATCTTTACCACCTATAATGAAGATAGTATAATTTTCATCTGCCGCTCTTTTACACATCTGTGGTACAAGATCAGACCCCGAAACTTTTTCTTTTATCTGACGTTTATATAACTTTGAAATCCATATCAGAGGTTTTCCATCAACCAATACCATATCAGCTTCATTGGATATCCTTCTAAGATAATCATCATTTTCCATTTTCATGACTACATCCACATTGATTGCTACAATATATGATTTTTTTCTTTCTCGAATGAATCCATCGATTTCATCTAATGTTTCATCTAATGTGACATTATTTACATATGTATTAAGTAATCTTTGTTTCTCTAGCATTTTAATTATTATCTCCAAAGAATCTTTCTTCGAGCATCAGACACAGGCAATGATATATTGGCAAATGATACTCCTGTATTCTATATGTCCTAGTCTCAGGTGCTTTTATTGTTACATCTGCTATCTGTGACAATTTGCTATCCTTAGCACCAGTAAGAGCTACAACTTTCATTCCTTTTGCTTTTGCAACTACTGCAGCATATAAAATATTTTTGCTATTACCGGATGTGGAAATTCCTAGGAAAACATCTCCTTCCTTTCCATATCCATTTACCTGCTGTGCAAAACAAAGCAATGGTTCACAATCATTCATATATGCAGTTGTAAGTGCGACATGTCCATCAAGTGCAATTGTTGGGAGTGCCATCTGTAAATTTTCTCCAAGTACCTTGCCAAGTTCATCATTTACAGACATTAATTTTTCTTTATATTCTGAAGAAAGCTTTCTGGGATTTTCAAACCCCTTCATCAGCTCACCAACTATGTGTTCAGAATCTGCTGCTGAGCCACCATTTCCTGCAACTAAAAGCTTATTTCCATTTGCATAACTCTCTTCAAGAACTAAATAGACTTTTTCGATTTCTTTTTTGCAATTATCTATTTGCGGATATCTTTCGATTAATACATCAATCTGTTTCTGAATATTCTCTTCCAACACTTTACTTCACCTTTTACATTTACTAAATTTCTTCATATTCTTCCGGACTATAATGAATCACTCTTGTGCCACCATCTTCAAATTTAAAGGGAATATACATAAGGTCTTTCATTGCTTCTTTCACAACTTCATGTTTTTCCGGCTGAACATAAAATACTAAGAAGCCTCCTCCACCAGCCCCAAGGAGCTTTCCTCCAAGTGCACCCGCTTTCATGCCTCTTTCATATAACTCATCTATACTTCCTGTACTTACGGCTCCACCTGTTCCTTTCTTCAATTTCCATGTAGTATCAAGAAGATGACCGAACTCATCTAAATTTCTATTCTTGTCCGTAAGAACAGCCTCTGCTTCATCTACCAGACTATACATTTTTTTAAGTCTTACACTTTTGTCTTCTGAACTGCTTGCTTTATTTGCCTTCTGCACATCTGAAGAAAAACGTGTGAACCTGTAAAGAACATCAATAAATTATCATTTAACATTCTTTTTCTTTCCGGAGATATTATTACAGGAAGCACCTCATATCCATCTGAATTGAAATTAATTCTGTTAAAGCCTCCAAAGGAAGCTGCTATCTGATCTTGCCATCCTCCTGATTCATTACACAGAACACGTTCAAGATATATTGCCTCATCTGCCAGTTTCTTTTTATCTGCATATTTACCTTTAAGAGCATAAAACGCATTAAGCATTCCTACTGCAAAAGATGAGCTGGTTCCCAACCCTGAACGAGCCGGAAGATCAGCTTCATATGTAAGTCTTATCTCTCTCATATCAAGCATCTTCATCGCTTCACGAATTGCCGGATGTTGAATATCATTTATATCAGTTACTCTCTCTGTTTTTGAATAAGAAAGCTCTGTTGAATAATCAAAAAACCTTGGGAGATGCCTCACATTTACATAACAGTATTTATCAAATGTAGTCGAAAGAACCGCACCTTCATTTTCCCTGAAATATTCCTCCATATCTGTTCCGCCACCAAAAAATGACATGCGAAATGGGGTCTTAGTTATAATCATGTAATACTCCCTTCACAGCGTCTAATAGTCCGCCTTCATTTATTTTTATACCTGTACAGCCTGCCGCCTCACCAGCCTGAACATCCGAATCAGAATCCCCTATCATGTAGCTGGCATTTAAATCAATGTTCAACTCTTCTGCTGCTTTTAGCAACATTCCCGGCTTTGGCTTTCTGCAATCACAATCTATTTTCAATTCAGGTATCTCACCTTCATAACCTTTATGTGGATGATGCGGGCAAAAATATAACCCATCAATATATGCCCCATCTTTTCCAAGTAGAGTTTCCATTTTACAATGAATGTTATCCAACTCTTCAAATGTAACTTCTCCCCTTGCTATAACAGGCTGATTTGTGACTACTATAGCTAAATAACCACTAGTGTTGATCATTCTTATAGCTTCTGAAACTTCTGGTAATAATTCAAATTCATCTATATTTCTTAAAAAACCTACATACTTATTAATAGTTCCATCTCTATCTAAAAAGATTGCCTTTTGTTTATTACTAAGATTCTTTGCTGAAACAACACCTTTTTTAAAATCTTCACACACCGAATAATACCTATCCGGTGTTCCCATATCCTTTACATATTCAGGCGAATCATAGCAAAATATTTTTCCTGTGGAGCACAATGGTTTAAGAATCTGACGGTCTAAATCTACTTTTACAATCTTCCCGTCTTTTTCCTTACCAATTGAGCTTTTATCAATCCCACTCATCTCCAATGCTTTAGGAGAAATTACATGAAGACCGGCATTTACCCTGTTTTTGTAATACTTTGGTCTGGATTCTTCTTTTGTAAGCCATTGCTTTACTTCACCACTCTTATCAGCAATAATTAATCCACTATCATATGGATGAGAATTTGGATGTGTAAACAATGTAACCAATGCACCTTTTTGTCTGTGACATTTCACCATTCTGTTAAAATCCACATCAAATACAGCATCCGCGTTCAAAAGCAGAAAATCTTCTTTTAAATCCAGAAAAAACAAAGCACCTGCATTCCCTAAAGGCTTATCTTCTACAAAATAATTTATTTTCACTCCAAGCCTTGATCCATCTCCAAAATAATCCTTTATTTTATCAGCCATATACCCTACTGTCAGGATTATCTCTGTGAACCCCTGTTCTCTGAGTGAAATAATTTCTCGCTCTAAGACAGGCATATTTTGTATTGGAATTAGTGGCTTTGGAACATCAGGGAATAATTCAGAAATCCTGGTTCCTCTGCCTCCGGCCATTAATACAACTTTCATATGTTAATATTTCTCCTTGTAGAAACTACACTGCTCCATCGTTTTTCAAAACTCCTACAAACGTCTTAAATATTATCTTCATATCCCCCTTAACACTCCACTCCCCAATATACTGGGTATCCAGTTTCACCACTTCCTCAAAGTCCGTGATATTGCTCCTGCCACTCACCTGCCACAGTCCGGTCAGTCCGGGTCTGAATGACATTCTGGCTCTGTGATGTGGTTCATACTTCTCCCACTCATCGAGTGTTGGTGGTCTGGTGCCTACCAGGCTCATATCTCCCACTAGTATATTGAAAAATTGTGGGAATTCATCCAGGCTTGTTTTCCTGATGAACTGCCCGATTCCGGTTTTCTTCTTTCCGTTTGGCAGCACCTTATTGCCTATGATTCTCGGGTCGAAGTCCATCTTGAACATCATTCCGTCGCCTATCTTGTTTTGTGCCATAAGTTCTTTCTTTCGCTCCTCGGCATCCATATACATGCTGCGGAATTTATACATCTTGAACTTTCTGCCGTTTCTGCCGATTCTCTCCTGTGAGAAGAATATCGGTCCCGGCGATGCTATGTATATCGCCGGTCCCACAAATATCATGATGATAAGTGTGAACAGACAACCAACCAGACCTCCGACTATATCCATGCCCCTCTTTACCAGAAGTGCGCTGGTATTTGCATAGTTCACGCTTGATGTGACTACGGTATAGTCGCCTATCTTTTCTATCTGCTTATAGCCACCCTGGGCTGTTCCGTTTTTTGCTATGCCTGTATGCACAGCTATTCCCATCTCAAGGAATATATCTGCCATCTTCTCCGGATATTCATCCTCACTGCACGGCGGGATGAGTACCTCATCCACCCACTCATCACACGCATAGTCCACTATGCCATCGTGGTTTGCAACAATCGGTATGCCGCATATAGTCTTGCCCTTCATGTCTGTATCCAGTGAAGCTGCTACTATCTTTGTATAGCCTATACAGCTTTTCTCCACTGTGCGCAGTGTATCACGTAGCATAGCATCGGGTGCTATGACAAACAGCGATTTCTTTGATGCTCCAAATCCCTTTTTCTTAAGGAAGCTCTTGAGCGCTAGTCTTGCTACATATGTTATTGTCACATAGATTGGAAACATGATATAAAATGATAATCGCGAGTATATATCAGCCATCTGTGTGGTGAACAGAAATAGTGCTGTCACCAGAAATACAAGCACTGCATGCTTACATGTCGATATAAATTCATCCAGATATCCGCGTTTTAGGACATTTTTGAATGAGTCTGCCATTATCTCCACAAAGAAATCTATCAGAAGAAATGCTACCCCCAGTATACGGTAGTCCTTGTCCATGTATGGGTTATTAAAGCCGAAGCGTATCGCATATGAAATAAAAAATGCTATAACAATGCATGCGATATCTATAAGCATAAAGTCTATATGCTTTGTCCATCCTCTGCCTTTCTTTCTGTACATTCTTTCCAAATTCTCCTTATGGTATCTTTTATTTTCCTTTATACCTGTTCTAGGTGAGGTACCTTTGTACCCCCCCCGAATTATTTTAGCCTATTCTGTTTTACGTATGTTTTATTCGGTTATTTGTATCTTTTTCTGTATCTAATCAGGGTTTTCAATAATATATTTTCACCCATTTTTAATTCTTTGTCAATGAATATTAGGTTTTCTTTATAATTTTTGACACATTCGCTAACCGCTATAGTATTACAGCACCCATAATTATACATTATTATATGTCATGCTGCCTATTTTTCCTCAAACAGCCTCTGCTTCCTCTCTATCATCTCATCAATCCTTGCAATATACTGCCCTACATCCTTGACATTCTCGCATCTGTCGATGCGGTGTGTGCCATCCGGATTCGGTACCGACCAGACACGCTTGGTGCTTGCTCCCGCTCCGCATGCCACGATGGTCTGCTTTTCCTCCATGATCAGTATATTGTATACGCCGGCCTTGCCCTTTGCCGCATAGCCCACGTTTTCCATATTGCCTGCCATGCCCTTCTGTCTGTAGAGATAGTATGGTTCAAGCCCCATCTGCTTACAGTAGGCTGCGCAGAGATCCATATGCTCCTGAGTGTTGACCATCTGCATATCGCTGTAGCGGTCCTTGAAAATGGTGAGTCTTGCAGCTCGCTTTACTGCGAGTGAGTGGATGGTGACGTTGTCAGGCGCCAGTTCCTTCACCAGCTCCATTGTGTGCCTTACATCATCGAGTGTTTCCTCAGGAAGTCCCATGATGAGGTCCATGTTTATGTTGTCAAAGCCCAGCTCACGCGCGAGCTTGAAGCTTTGTATCGTATCGTCTACTGTGTGGTGTCTTCCTATTATATCAAGTGTCTGCTGCTTCATGGTCTGCGGATTGACCGATATACGGCTGATGCCGTTTTTCTTTAGTGCCATGAGCTTTTCTCTCGTGATGGAGTCCGGTCTGCCTGCCTCCACTGTAAATTCCAGACAGTCCTTTAAATCAAAGCTGCATTTGATTTTTCTGATAAGCCTGTCAAGCTGCGCAGGGCTTAGTGTGGTCGGTGTGCCGCCTCCTATGTAGATGGAGTTTAGCTTCTTGTGGTAGAATTTCTGTGCCGTGTAGTCTATCTCCTTCTCGAGTGCGTCGAGGTAATCGTCCACGCGGTTTTTCCACACACCCAGCGGGTATGAGGTAAACGAGCAGTACGCACAGGTGCTCGGGCAGAATGGTATGCCTATGTACAGGCTGTAGCCGTTGTCATAGTCCACCTTGTCGAGCAGTGCCTTCTCACGCTTTGCTATGCCTATTGAGAGGTCGATTTTCTCATCGCTTGCGAGGTAGGTTTCCTTCAGATAATCATAGGTTTCCTTATCGCTCATACCGTCCTCTATGCACTTCATGGCTATCTTGGTCGGTCTGATGCCTGAGAGTGTGCCCCACGGAAGGCTCTTTCCTGTGCCCTTTTCTATCATGGAATACAGGGCGAGCTTAAGGCGGTTTTTGGTCTCCTTGCGGTCTGCGCTGTCTACGGATATTTTTGTGCAGATACTTTTTCCGGCTATTTTAATGTCACTTTCGTCGGCTTGCTGCATCTCATCTGTCATGGAATTATTTCCACCGGCTCTATTCAGCGTCCACTCCACTGCAATTTCATCGCCCACATAGTCTATCTTAAATACCTGCGAGGCATCCGCAAATTCCTTTACGCCATCAGCTGTCATCTCGTGGTGTGTGCAGGCTAAGTTTTTCCCCTCCACCTCATCAGGTGGGCAGCTATAGTACATCTGCACATCCTCCTGCGGGAAGAACTCCTTGAGCAGTGAGTGCACATCATATTCAAAATCCGGTTTATTAAATACTACTACTATCATAAGTAAGGGTTATACATCCTCTCGTTTTCTATGGTTGTTGTGTCATTGTGGCCCGGGTAAACCTCTGTATGCTCAGGCAGTGTCATGATTTTTTCCTTCACCGTGCGCACGAGGTCTGACATGCTGCCACCCTTGAAATCCGTACGTCCGATTGAGCCGCAAAACAGCGAATCGCCTGTAAAGATTACGTCCTCATACGGGAAATAATAGCAGCAGCCACCCGGTGTATGCCCCGGTGTGTGAAGCACTACTATGTGAAAGCCTGCGATGTCAAGCTCCTGCTTATCCTTCAAAAATATATCTGCATAAAATGTTTTTGACTGCCCCATCATGTAGCTGACATTGAGCTGCGGGTCATCGAGTGTGGCTTTGTCTGCCTCATGGATATATATTTTGATGCCGTAGCGGTCTGCGAGTGGCTTTGCATCAGTGGCATGGTCAAAGTGTCCGTGTGTGAGCAGTATTGCTACCGGCTTTGCGCCTGATTCGTCCACTTTTTTGGCGAGCTGATTAGCACACGCGCCTGGGTCTATTATTATCATTTCCTTTGTCTTTATATTGGTGACAAAGTAGCAGTTGGTCTGCACCGGTCCCACTACGAAGTGGTCTATCTTCATATTTACCATATGAGTGTACTCCTTGTCTGTTATATGTTATGCTTCACGCAAGAACCACCGGGATTTAGCCGGTGGTCCTCTCTACGTCTATTACACTTTCTATCTGTCTGAGCTTCTCCACTAGAACCTTTATCTGGTCCCTGCCTTTGATATTAAAAAATACCTCGATTGTAGCGATGCCCTGCTTGCTGGTCTTGGACTGGATACCACTGATATTGATTTCCTTCTCGGTAAATATCTTTGTGATATCTACGAGCAGTCCCGGCCTATCATGACAGAATATCTTTAGGTCTGCCTGATACTCGGCACCGTTGTCCATGAGGGCTGTATCCTGCCACTCTGCTTCTATGAGCCTGTCCTTTTCTATCTTGGACAGATTGATGATGTTCACGCAGTCTGTCCTGTGGATTGAGATGCCTCGGCCTCTTGTGACAAAGCCCACGATTTCATCTCCCGGAACAGGATTGCAGCACTTCGAGAAGTGCACAGCCACGTCATAGAGTCCGTGTACCACAATACCGCTCTTTGACTTGTGCTCGGGCTGTGTGCCTGCTGCTGCCTGCTGCTTTTCTGCGATGCTGCCAAGCACATCTGCATCTGTCACCGGCACCACATGATCCTTCTTGTACTCATCGTACATCCTGTTGACTATCTGGCTCTCCTTGAGTCCGCCGTGACCGACGGTTGCAAGGCATGAGTTCCAGTCGTGGAAGCCGTATTTGCGGCGTATTTTCTCCTGATACTCAGGCTTATTTATCTCTGCAAAGTTGATACCCTTTGCCTTGGCATAGGCTGCTATCAAATCCTTGCCGTGCTGTATATTCTCCTCCTTGAGCTCACTTCTGAACCACTGGTTGATCTTGTTCTTGGCCTGTGTGCTTTTTACGACCTTGAGCCAGTCACGGCTTGGTCCCTTGGAGTTCTGTGAGGTGATTATCTCTATCTGGTCACCGTTTTTGATGACATAGTCTATCGGCACCAGCTTGCCGTTTACCTTGGCACCGACCATCTTGTTGCCGACCGCAGAGTGTATGCTGTAGGCAAAGTCTATAGGTGTGGAGCCCTTTGGCAGGTTCTTTACATCGCCGGACGGTGTGAATGCAAATACATTGTCGGAGAATAAATTTAAATCACTCTTTAATAAAGTCATAAACTCCTTATTATCCGACATGTCCTGCTGCCACTCGAGTATCTGGCGCAGCAGCTGAGCTTCTCCTCCTCTGTGACAGTGGTGGTAGTGGCATTGCCGTTGTTTGTTTCCTTGTACTTCCAATGTGCCGCGATACCGTACTCAGCTGTACGATGCATCTCATAAGTACGTATCTGTATCTCAAACGGCTGTCCGCTCGGACCTATGAGTGTCGTGTGAAGCGACTGGTACATGTTCTGCTTCGGCATGGCAATATAGTCCTTGAAACGGCCCGGTATAGGCTTATACTTCTCATGTATGATACCAAGCACTGCGTAACAGTCCGGTATGGTATCCACCAGAATCCTGATGGCAAAGAGGTCATATATCTGGTCTATCGTCTTGTCCTGATTGACCATCTTCTTATATATACTGAAGAAATGCTTTGCCCTGCCGTATATCTCTGCCTTGATACCAGCATCTGAAACATACTTCTTGACATCGTTTACAAGGCCCTGGATGTAGGTGTCGCGCTCTGTCTTTCTGAGGGCTACCTTCTCTACCAGATCGTAGTAGGCATCCGGATAGAGGTACTTCATACAAAGGTCCTCGAGCTCTATCTTTATCTTGCTGATACCAAGTCGCTGTGCGATAGGGCAGTAGATATCCTGTGTCTCTCTGGCGATACGCTGCTGTGCCTCCTTGGACTGGTACTTGAGTGTACGCATATTGTGCAGTCTGTCTGCCAGCTTTATGAGGATGACTCTGATATCCTTTGCCATGGCGAGAAACATCTTGCGCAGATTCTCAGCTGCATCTCAAGTCTGTCCGCATTCTTATCCTTCGGATCCTTGGTGCTGTCTGTCAGATGCAGGTGCTTTAACTTCGTGACGCCATCCACCAGATGTGCGACATCGTCTCCAAACTCCGCACGCATCTCATCCATGGTCATGATGGTGTCCTCCAGCACATCATGGAGCAGTCCTGCTGCAATTGTTTCCTTATCCAGCTCGAGCTCGGCGAGTATTATGGCAACACAAAGCGGATGTATGATATAAGGCTCTCCTGACTTACGCGCCTGTCCCTTATGGGCATCATAAGCTACCCTGTAGGCTTTGTCCACAAGGCTCGTGTCATCCGACGGATGGTACTTTTTGATTTCCTTTTTCAGCTCATCGTAAAGCTCCTCCGGGCTCGTAAAATCCTTTGTTCCCCTTATACCGCTGGTATCTGAGCGAAATTTGTCCGCTATTTTTTCTAATTCTTCTGTTGAGTAATCTGCCAATAGTCTCACCTCGATTGTAGTGTATCTTTAGTAGCCATTATATTTTATTTCTTTAAAAATTGCAATCTTATGTTGTTAGCCGATAACCATCTTTACTCCGCCATACATGCCGGCTGAGTTGCCGAGTGTGGCGAGCTTGATCTCTGTCTCACGGCTTGCATGGAAAGCATACTCTTTATAGTACTTTGCTGCTGTATCGATGATGATGCTGCCTGCCTTTGAGAGGCCTCCGCCTACAACAAATACCTCAGGTCCATGACGCATGCTACTGCTGCCATTGCCTTGCCGAGAAGCTTCATAGACTGCTCTACAGCTGCAATGCCCGCTGCATCTCCTGCCTTTGCCGCATCGCATACATCCTTGGCTGTGAAGCTGCATTTAAATCAAGCTTTGTTGCCACATCCCTGTGTGCTGCAATATATCTCTCTGCCACTCTTACGAGACCGTTTGCTGATGCATACTGCTCTAAGCAGCCCTTCTTGCCGCAGCCACAGCACTCTGACTCATCATCTACCATAGGCATATGTCCTATCTCTCCGCCTGCTCCGTTTACTCCGGCTACGATTCTGCCATCGCGGATGATTCCTCCGCCTACGCCTGTGCCGAGTGTGATCATGACTACATCCTGATGACCCTTTCCGCCACCCTGCCACATCTCACCGAGTGCAGCTACGTTGGCATCGTTTCCAGCCTTTACCTTGATGCCGCCGCACAGCACTGAGAGTGACTGTGCCACGTTGAACACGCCCCAGCCGAGGTTGACACACTTCAATACTGTTCCGTCATCCTTTATAGGTCCCGGCACTCCCATGCCTACACCCTCGATGTCACCCATCTCGATGCCGTGCTTCTCGTTATTCTCCTTGATGGATGCTGCGATATCAGGCAGAATGAGCTCGCCGGAATTCTCTGTGCGTGTAGGAATCTCCCATGTATCGACAAGCTTTCCTGTGGTCTCGAAAAAGCCTATCTTTACAGTTGTTCCACCTATATCTACTCCGTATGCATATTTCTTCATTTTTTCGTCCTCCAAATCGTTAAACTATGTTTATATTTTATTGCCTAATTGTATATTTTTCAATGTTTTTCATTGTTTTTTATATTTTTTCTATATATAGAAGCGTTTATATCATCATCCACATTCCCGCTATTTGTAAATCCAAGCTTTTTGGCAAGGCGAACCGATGCCTCATTTCTCTCATCTATCCGGCAGTAAAGCTCTTCAAAGTCTGTGTTTTCGCGCGCATATTCTATGATGAAGCGGCACACCTCCGTGGCATAGCCTTGGTTCTGAAATTCCGGTGCTATCATATAACCCAGTTCATCATGCTCAAGCCCTGCCCGTCCTATCAGCTTACCTGTTTCCTTGGAAAATACAAGCCACATGCCATACTCGTAAAAGCCATACATGTTCTCTATATATGCCTTCTGGTATTCAAGCTCTGTCTCGTAGTCGTAAAGTGGCTCCACAAAGTCTGTCATGCCGGGCTTGTCATAGAGCTCATAGAGCGCAGGAAGATCTGACAGTGAAAGCTCACGTATCAAGCACCTGTCTGTCTCACCGATGTCCCACGGGATGTGATTATACCGCCTGCGCACCCGCTCCAGATACTCAATATCAAGCTCTGCAAGGCTCTCGACTGCATAGCGCGTGCCGCACTGCGGTTCTCCTACTGATGCTATGCCGAGTGAGTCAGCTATTTGCTTCTGCTGTCTGTTTGATACTATCCAGATGTAGTCTGCCGGAGCTTTCGGTTTTCTTAGATTTCCCGTATTAGCTTTCGCGGTGTTATCTGCATATTCTGTATATCCTGAATTATTTTCTATTTCATACACACACAAATTATTCTGCTGTTCATCCGGCAGTTTCTTCTGCAACTCATCCAGCAATTTTCCCAGTAGTGCACCATACAGTTTTTCTTGCAACTCTTCTGACATGGATGCCTTGCCTGCCACACTTCTCCACTGCAGCTTGAATATCTCGTCATGATAGTAAAAAGAGGCAAGTTTTTCGCTTGCCTCATCGATAATTATTATCATTAAACCGTCTCCGGCTCCGGATAGTCCACTCCGAAGGTCTCAACTGTAACTGTCTTCATGACCTGAGCCTCAAGTGGTTTGTCCATGTAGTCTGTGCGCACCTCTGCGATCTTGTTTACCACATCCATGCCCTCGATTACCTTGCCGAATGCCGCATACTCACCATCGAGATGTGGTGCATCCTGATGCATGATGAAGAACTGGCTGCCTGCTGAATCAGGTATCATGGTACGTGCCATTGAAAGTACACCGGCTGTGTGCTTTAAGTCATTTTTGAAGCCGTTGTGTGTGAACTCGCCCTTGATTTCATAGCCCGGGCCGCCTGTGCCGTTTCCGTCCGGATCTCCGCCCTGGAGCATAAAGCCCTTGATTACACGGTGGAAGCATACTCCGTCATAGAAGTTGTGATTGATTAAGCTGATAAAGTTGTTTACTGTGTTTGGTGCGATTTCCGGATAAAGCTCCGCCTTGATTACATCGCCGTTTTCCATTGTAATTGTTACGATTGGATTCTGTGCCATTATTTTTCTCTCTTTCTTTTATAATATTATGAGGCTTGGAGAATATCCATTCCTTGCAATTATTAAATATCGAATTAATTTCCACCCGATTGATTTTACCTGATTTTACTTACTCAGTGCCTCTACCACCTTCGGAAACTCCATGAAGTGCGATGCCTTCACCAGTATGGTGTCGCCCTCCTTCACATATGAAAGAAGCTCCTGTGTCATGGTCTCCCTATCCTCAAAATAGTGGATGTCTACATCGGATGATTTTTCCGCGGCTCCGGCTGCATATTCCTTTGCAAGCTCTCCTGCGGCAAAAAGTGTATGGATATGATTCTCTCCAACTGCTTCGCCTACCTCATGGTGTAGCTTTTTCTCATCGCTTCCAAGCTCGCCCATGTCGCCAAGCACTGCTATTGTCCTGCCCTTTGCATGTGAAAGCACCTCGATAGAGGATTTCATGGATACAGGATTTGCATTGTAGCAGTCATCTATCACTGTCATGCCATGCGTTTTGATAAAATTGGTACGCCCTGCGATTGTCTCTGCTTTCTCGATTCCTGACTTTATCTCAGCTATTGTGAGGCCAAGCTGTAATCCGACAGCCGCTGCCGCCATGGCATTGTATACATTGTGCTCACCCGGGATGTGGATGTGTGCATCAAACTCACCCTCCGGAGTGACAAAATGAGCCTTCATGCCGTCAAAGCCCAGGTTTTCAATATTTGTGGTATATACTGACTTATGAACGCCTGATGCTGATTCCTTGCCATAGTATATGGCAGGCTTTCCATTTACCGTCTGCACTGTGGCCAGCTTGTCGTCATCTGCATTCAGCACTGCGACCGCATCCGGCATCATATGCTCAAAGCACTCTGTCTTGGCTTTAAGCACACCATCCCTGTCGCCCAAAAACTCCAGATGGCAGTAGCGATATTGGTGATGACCATAACATCCGGGCACGACATGTAGAAGTCTGTGCATCTCGCCAAAATCAGATATGCCCATCTCAAGCACTGCTACCTGATGGCTTTCCCTGATTCCGAAAATGGTGAGTGGCAGGCCTATCTCGTTGTTGAAATTGCCTGCGGTCTTGTGGACGCTGTATTTCTGTTCAAGGACAGATGATATCATCTCCTTGGTGCTGGTCTTGCCGACACTTCCGGTGATGCCCACCACCTTGATATCAAGGCCTTTTCTGTAAAATGCCGCGAGCTTTTTCATGGCATCGGTGGTTGATTCAACAAGCACATATGGGCCTGCCGGATCCGTCAGCTCATGCTCAGAGAGCACAATTGCCGCCCCCTGCTCAAACACAGCCGGAATGAATTTGTGTCCGTCCACCCTTTCTCCCTTTATCGGGATAAAAAGATAGCCCTCCCTCACCTGTCTGCTGTCTATGACGGCGCCGGTGATTGTCGTATCAAGCAGTGTCTCATCGCCTATGTATCTGCCCTCACAGGCTTTAGCGATATTTGCAAATGTAAGATTCTTCATGTACTTATCTGACATGCTACACCTCATATTTTTTCAAAGATATGTCAATCAGATGCTCACAGAGCTGATTAAAACTCATACCGATAACCGCGGCCTCCTGTGGCAGAAGACTGGTCGGAGTCATGCCCGGCAGTGTGTTTGCCTCGAGGCAGAACATCTCATTTTTGTCATTGAGCAAAAAGTCTGAGCGCGAATATGTGTCAAGCCCGATAACACGCGCAACCTCCTCGGCATAGTGCTGCATATCCTTTGTAACCTGCTCAGGAAGCTCGGCCGGACATGTCTCTACTGTACTGCCCGCCTTGTATTTATTCTTATAATCGTAGAAGCCCTCCTTCGGTGCAATCTCTATAATAGGAAGAGCCTTTCCCTCGATAACGCCGACAGAGAACTCCCTGCCCTGTACAAATCCCTCGATAACCAGCTCATTTTCCCACTTGAAGGCATCGTCAAGTGCCGCCTTGAACTCTGCCGCATCCTTAACGATGGTGACACCGATGCTTGAACCACCGCAGCATGGCTTTACCACGCATGGAAGTGTCAGGTCAAGCTTTGTGATATCGTCCTGTCTGGTCGCTCTTGTCATGGAAATACCCTTTGGAGTAGGGATACCGTTTGCAAGGAAGAACTGCTTTGATGTCTCCTTGTTCATGGCGATGGCTGAGCTTAAATAATCGCTGCCTGTATATTTGACACCGAAGAGGTCAAATGCTGCCTGTATCTTTCCGTTCTCTCCGTTTTCTCCGTGGAGTGCCATGAAAACAATGTCTGCCATCTGACACATCTTGATGACATTTGGTCCGAAGAAGCAAGGTGACTGGTCCTTTCTGGAAGCCTTTACCTTTGCGAGGTCAGGTGCCTCTGTCGGAATATCGCTGACCTGCACGCTTATCTCGTCCGCGCGGTCAAATATACCTGTCAGGTCCTCCTCCCTGTCACTATATCCCATAAATACATCCAATAATATAACTTTGTGGCCGTTCTCTTTGAGTGCCTTAGCTACCATGCTTCCTGTCTTGAAGGAAACATCTCTCTCTGTGCTGAGCCTCCGGCAAGTACTACGATGTTCATTTTTGTCCTCTTTTCTTTGATTGAATTATCATGCTTTGGTTTAATTAAACACAATGCAATGCTTCTTTTTTAAAGCTATGAGTAATCAACATAATTTTTCCAAAATTATAACACCATTTGTGCAAAAAAGAAAGACCGGTTGCCCGGTCAAAAAAGAAATTCTCATTTTATTTTAAACTGTGTTGGCTTCCAGCAGCTGTATCATTCTCATAAATACCATCCGCCCGTGCAAATCATCCTGTGAAAGTGATTCTCCGTACTTCAATACTAATAATCGGCACTGATAAAAATTCAGCTCAGGATTGCCAAAAAGCAAAATCCGCAAGGCTGCATTTTCCAGGTAATTGTGTATATTTCCCACCTCAATAAATATATCTACGATATCATCGAGGTTAATAAGTCCTTTCTGTTCATAATAAATTCTTCCCAAATATTTCATCCCTCCATCGACTTTATTTTTCGTAGAACTTCTTTTTTTGTCTTTCTTTTGAAATTTTGTCGTCTTTGCGAAATTTCCCTCTTTGTTTTTGTTGGTGGATTCATTTTTCCATATAATATATCAATATTCTAGGCGCGTTACGCGCTTGTATTTTGAAGATTTCTATTAGAATTTTTAATTTTGATAGGTGATTAGCAGTTTTCGACAAAATAGACATGGTTTTAGGTTTAATTTAGTTGGTTTTTGTTTAATATCGCTCTTTTTATATCAGAATTTTTGTAATGATAAATTTGTACTATTTTTGTGGTTTTTTCCTTGCTGGCTGCATCTGGTAGTCTTGATGCAATAAGGGCAATACAAGATAAATCCATAAAGACTTTTGCCCTTGCCATTTTTGCAACCCGGATGTTATCAAGGTTGTAATTATCTTTTAAATCCCCGAACGTACGCTCTACGCTGGTTCGTTGATTATATAGTTTTTCAAATGCTTTTGTTTCTCTGAATGGTGCTGTAATAAACCTTGAATTATCTTTGATTTTTCGACATAATCGTAACCAAGACTGCGTCTTAGAACCGGTAACCGGGTCAGATTTGAGACGCATAACCAATGCCTTTATATCTGATAATTGCTCTATTTGCATAGCATAATGTACAATAGCCCTAGGTTGATAGCATAGTGGGCAGGTCTTGAGGAGCTATAATCCATAAAACTTTTAAAACAGCTCCCAAAATTCAGCCCATAAGGCGGAAAAAATACGAGAAAAGTAGCTGAAACCGCAAAAATCTCCAAAACAGCTCTCAAACTCAGCCCATAAGCCGGAAAAAATCGCGTGAAAAAGTAGCTGAAACCGCAAAAATTCCCAAAACAGCTCCCAAAACCAGTCCATAAGCCGAAAAAATTCCAGAAAAAAGTAGCTGAAACCGCAAAAATCTCCAAAACAGCTTAAAAATTAGAGGCTTCTGGCATAATAGTGGAAGCCTCTAATTATTTCACATAAAAAGAGCCTCCACATTTCTGTGCAAGCTTCTTTTGAAAACTAAAAACTAAAAAATATATTGTTTTTTATATGTCCTGAAACATCAGTAAAATCAATGACTATGAATTATGTAATTCTCTCAATTATTTCATTTTTTGAAATAATTTTGACATGATTAGAAATGAATGTTAAAATATAGTTAACAAAAAGGTGCTACCTATAACAACGGTTCGCCTGATCATTTACTTAGTTAAAATAACCGTTCAGTTTCCAGGCTGGGGCGGTTATTTTTTTGTGGTCTTACTGCCATTGGAACCAATCGTATATCCAAGACCAAATGAGGTTAAACAGACATAAAAACCGGCAGCCAACGGCTACCGGTTTTCGATGAAAGAAAGGTTAAATTATGATGAAAAACAAGAGTCTAACATTCCGGTTCGATAAGTCCGTATGTATGTCCTTTTCTCTTGTAGACTACATTTACTTCGTCATTCTCTGCATTTCTGAATACGAAGAAATCGTGGCCTGAGAGCTCCATCTGGATGCATGCATCCTCAGGATACATAGGCTTCATACCAAATCTCTTTGTACGGACAATCTTGATTTCCTCGTCCTCTGCATCGTCTGCCTCCACGAAATCATCCTGGAATATCGCCGGTGCATACTTCTTTGCGGAAATCTTGGTTCTGTATTTGCGAAGCTGTCTCTCGATTACTTCCTCTACGAGGTCAATTGATACGTACATATCATTGCTGACCTGCTCTGAACGGATAACATGTCCCTTTGCCGGATAGTAACCTCGATTTTCTGTCTATCCTTTTCTACGCTGAGTGTAACGTATACGTCTGTGTCCGGTTTAAAAAACTTCTCCAGCTTTGACAGCTTCTCCTCTACTGCCTGCTTAAGCCCCTCTGTTAATTCGATGTTTTTTCCTGAAATTGTTATTCTCATGATGTCCAACCCCTTTATCGTTTATTTGATACGTTGTCTGTATCATGTAAATATTATACCATAAATTTCGTTTTCATCAATCATTTTTATGCAATTTATATAAATAATCAAGGGTTTATTTACGGTTTTTCGCGAAATCGCTTGATTTCGCTATGATTAGGGATTTCATCAGAATAAAAAACATCAAGTCGAGTGATTTTTTATACACTATCGCAACATTTCTCAACTACAACAGCACATCTAAGCTATCACAACGTTTCTAAGCTACCACAGCGCATCTAACCTATCCCAGTGCCTCAAGCTGAGAGGAAAGCTCCTCCCACGCCTCCATATCAATAAGGATTTCTTCCTCGAGAGCGTCTATCTCGTTTTGGATTTCCGTGAGCTTTGAGTAGCTTGACTGATACTCCGGCTTCATGAGCTCAGCCTTGAGCTCATCGAGCTTTGCTTCCTTGACCGCCAGGTCCTCCTCGGCCTTTTTGACCTTTTTTTGTATCTTTGAGCGCTCCTTGCCCGGGTTGTAGTATGCCTTGCCGGTTGATGAGACAGCCATTCCGCCTGCCTGGCTGCGCTATTTGCATTGGTGCTTTCGCCCACATTACCTGCTGCACCGGTTTGTGACGTGCTCCGTTTTACATCACTGCCTGTCTGACTGCTGCCGTTCTGGCTTATCGCGCCGCCAAATATTGCATTGCCTCTGTATACATTTTTGTTCTCCTCAGCCTCCCTGTCGAGCTTTTCCTGATACTGCTCATAGCCAAACTGATAGAGATTGGTAGTGCCATCCTCGAACACAAGCAGCTGTGTGGCTACCTTTTTCACAAAATATCTGTCGTGTGATACAAAAATCAGTGTGCCCTTGTAGTCCTTAAGCATGCTCTCTAGTGTTTCCTTGCCTACGATATCCATATGGTTAGTTGGCTCATCGAGCACGAGCACATTCGGTCTGGTCTTTAAAATCTTACAAAGCGCCAGTCTGACCTTTTCTCCTCCGGATAGCATATTTACGTTCTTGAACACGTCCTCCCCTGAAAAAAGGAAGGCTCCGAGTGCATTTCTGGCCTCGGTTTCCGTGAGATTCGGATACTCATCCCAAAATCATCGAGCACAGTCTTGTTGCTTGTATACATGGCCATCTGCTGGTCGAAATATCCTATCTGCACGTTGGTTCCAAAGCGGTACTCGCCTGAAAGTGCAGGGATCTTACCCACGATAGTCTTTAAAAATGTCGATTTTCCAAGTCCGTTTCCGCCGAGTATGCCAAGCTTTTCGCCTCTTTTCAAATCGAGCGACACTACGGAGAGCGGATGGTCATAGCCGATTGCAAGCTCTGATGTATAAAGCACATCGTTTCCGGTCTCCTTTTCGGGCTGGAAATTGGCATGGAAGGTCTTGTTGTCGTACTTGTCCGGCGCCTCGATAATCACCATGCGGTCGATAGCCTTCTGCTTTGACTGCGCCATGGATGTCTTGGTCGGCTTGCCCTTGAAGCGCGTAACCATACGCTGCAAACGCTCTATCTCCTTCTGCTGGGCGATGTGATCCTTCATCTGCTTGTCGTAGTTTTCCTTTTTGCGGGCGATAAAATTGGTATAATTGCCGGATAGCGCCTTGCTGTGCCGTACTCTATCTCGTATACCACATCTACCACATTGTCGAGAAACATACGGTCATGGGATACGACAACCACTGCCTTCGGGTACGACTTCAAATAGCCCTCAAGCCACTCAATCGTCGTGACATCGAGGTGGTTGGTCGGCTCGTCCAAAAGCAGTATGTCAGGCTTTGACAAAAGCAGCTTTATGAATGCTATCTTGGTCTGCTGCCCTCCGGAAAAATCACGGATTGGCTTTTTGCGCTCATCATCTGAGAAGCCGAACTTGCGGATCATGACCTCATATTCCTTCTCATAATAGTAGCCGCCATCATCCTTGAAGGCTTCCTCCATCGCGGTATATCTGGCTACCTTTTCATCGGAATAATCATGCTCGAGCTCTGCCGCCGCGCGCGCAAGCTCTGCTTTTCGCTCGTCCATTTTCACGAAGCATTTGCGCACCTCCTGCTCGAGTGTCACATCAGGATCATCAAACGCAATCTGCTTCAGATACCCTATCTCCGGGTTTCCTGCCTTTGCAATAAAGGCGCTCTCATCGCTGTCGAGCTTTTCCATCTCAACCTCGCCTGAAATGAGCTTTAAAAGTGTTGTCTTGCCACAGCCGTTTCTGCCGACTATCGCTATCTTTTCTGTGTTTCTGATTTCAAAATCTATACTATGCAAAATGACGTCTCGCCAAATGCGACAGCGCCATTACTTATCTGGTAGAGCATATACTATCCTTTCATGCTTATGCCTGCTGCTTAATTGTTAGCCATAATGTAGTTGACAAACTGTGTTGCAGTACGTCCCGAAATGCCACCATGGCTAAGCTCCCACTTGTTTGCCTCCCTGCACAGCTCCTCGTCTGAAAGTGTGCAGCCGTTCTTTCTCGCAAGCTCTGTTACGATGTTGAAGAACTCCTTCTGCGATGGCTTTGAGTAGCTGATTGTCACACCAAAACGGTTTACAAGTGACAGCTTCTCCTCAACTGTATCTGAGTGATGCTTGTCATTGCTGTTGTCCTGGTCATTACGGTCATTCCATGTCTCCTTTATCAGGTGACGGCGGTTAGAGGTTGCATAAATCAGTATGTTGTCAGGCTTTGTCTCCACGCCACCCTCGATAACTGCCTTTAGGAACTTGTACTCAATCTCATGCTCCTCGAATGAGAGATCATCCATATATATGATAAATCTGTAGTTTCTGTTTTTGATTGCTGCGATAATCTTTGACAGATATTTAAACTGATGCTTGTATATCTCAATCATGCGCAGTCCGTCATCATAATACTGATTGACAATGGCCTTGATGCTTGTTGATTTTCCGGTTCCGCTGTCTCCGAAAAGCAGCACATTGTTGGCCTTTTTGCCTGTACAAACGCTTCTGTATTGTCTGTGAGCTTTTTCTTCTGGATTTCATAACCGATCAGTCATCGAGCATGACCGCATCCATATTGTTGATTGGCATAAAAGAGAAGCCACCATCCAGATGTTCCTCAATCCTGAATGCCTTGTTGAGGCCAAACATACCGACTCCGTATGCCTTGTAAAAGCCTGTTACCACATCAAAGAACTCCTGCTCGTCCTTAGCTGCCTCAAGCTTCTTGCTCAGCGCCCTTACTTCTCGCTGACATTGTGATTGTACATAAGGTCCTTTTTCACAATGGCCTTATAATTGCTGATCTGTGTGAAGCAGTCGATTCCGAGTGCTGACTCGATTGGCTTGAAATCATAATCGAAAAGCTTCTTAAAAATCCTGAAATCGTTTGCCACAAGCCCATTTACGCTGCCATCGCTGGCTCCGACCTTCTCACATGTGATGGAAAACGGATTCTCGCTCATCATAAGGAAGAAAGTGAGATAGTTGTGCCACAGATTGTCATCAAAACCATAGTCTGTCGCTACCTTTAAGATTCTCTTGACCTGTGTATTGATGTCGCGCACAAGCTCTGTCTTGTTGTACTCGCCCACCTCAAACTGCTCAAAGAGCTGTCCCAATTTATAAAGTATCTCGTCCTGAGATAAATCTCCGTACATAAGTAATCTTGATATTTCCTGATACATGGCTGTTCCTCCTGGTTTTGCCTTGTTTTCACTGCTAACATATGATTATAAACACTGCGCCTCTATTTTGCAAGAGCTTGTGTGCCCGGTTTTCTTATTACTACGGGCTGAAATATGTGGGGCCGGTATGGCGCGTGGGACGTAAGCACCGGGCAGTGGGACGTACATCGTACTCCCGCTGGAGCGCATAGCGAAGTGTCTTAGAGTCTGTTGAATTATGCTCAATAAACAGAAATGCCAAGCCATGGACGGCTTGGCAAGGCGTTATGCACCACGGATGGTGCATAAAAGCCGGTTTCGTCTGGCATCAAAAACCTAAAAAGCATAATTCCTACAGACTCTTAGACACGAAGCGTAGCTCACGCGGGAGTATGGTGTGCGTCCCACTGCCCAGTGCTTACGTCCCGCCCTGCATGCAAAAAGGCGGAGCTAAAACTCCACCTTTATTGTTGTGCCACGTCCCACCTCGCTGTCGAGCGTAAGCCCTGCATCATGCAGCTCCACTATATGCTTTACTATCGCAAGCCCAAGGCCTGTGCCGCCGGTCTCCTTCGAGCGGCTCTTGTCTACTCTGTAGAAGCGCTCAAAGACGCGCTCCTGCTGATCCTTTGGGATGCCTATGCCGTTGTCCTCGACCGTGAGAACTGTCTTGCCACCGAGCTTGTGTACCGTCACATTTACGGTGCCACCCTCATTGTTGTAGCGGATAGCATTCTGGCAGAGATTCTCAACGAGCTCAGTGAGAAGCTGCCTGTTGCCTCGTACCATACAGTCAGTGCCGTCAAAATTGAGTGCTACTTTTCTCTGCTCGGCATTCATCTGCAAATTTTCCATGCAGTCCTTGACCAGACCGTACAGATCAAGCTGTTCAAAGCCCTGCTGCGCCTCGCTGGAATCAAGCTCCGAGAGCTTTATGATATCATTGATTAAGGAAAGCAGGCGCTGTGCATTTCTTCTGATTTCAGTGGCAAAATGAATCTGCTGCTCCTTTTCGACCATGCCGTTTTCTATGAGCTCTGCATAGCCGGAGATGGCTGTAAGCGGAGTCTTTAGCTCGTGTGACACATTGGCTGTGAAGTCCTGTCTGCTCTTTGCCGCGGCAAGTACGCCCTCATGCTGTATCCTTATCGCATTCATGAACGGCACGAGCTCCTTGTATTCTGTCTTTTTCTGGATGACAGAGGCCTGCTCCAGGTTGCCTGCGAGTGTCTCGATTGGCTTCATGAGCTTTCTGGTCAGGCTCTTGGCGAGAACCACACATATTCCTACTATGATAACCGTCACTATAAGCATGGCAGGTATACTGCTTGCAAACATGTTCCAGATACTTCTCGCTGCAATGGAGACACGCAGTACCGTTCCATCATTGAGCTTTATGGCATGATAGAAGGTATTGCTGTTCATGGTAGCTGATGTTCTCACGCTGTCTCCCGTACCTTTATCAAATGCTGATTCAACTTCCGGTCTATCGCCATGATTTTCAAGTTTTTCACATCATTTTGATTGTCATACAGCACTGTGCCGTCCTTGTCAACCCAGGTGACACGAATACCCTCCACGTCAATCTGCGGGATTTCATTTATATCCTGTTTTAGTATTCCGGTGCTTTCTATTGTCTCTGCCATGACCTGCAGGTCTTCCTTTACCTGCTTCTGAAAGAGGTAATAGTTGATTACTGTCATGGAAACCATAGTGGCAATTGCTACAAAAAGTGCTGTTGCTACCAGATAGTAATTAATCTTCTTTTTCATGCTGTACGCTCCGCTTATGTATATTAGAAATCATTATAAAAGCTATTATTCTATAACATAGCCCACATTTCTGACCGTCTTTATCCTGCTGCCATAGTCACCCAGCTTGTGGCGGAGTGTCTTTATGTGCATGTCCACTGTACGTGTCTCGCCCTCAAAGTCAGTATCCCAGACGCTTCTCATGATGACCTCCCTGGTCATGACTATGCCCTGACTGCCCATCAGAAGCCTTAAAAGCTCGTACTCCTTATATGTAAGGTCAACCGGCTCATTGTTCACTGTAACCACATGGCGCTCATGGTCGATCACCAGGTCATCCAGCTTTAAAAGCTTCGGCTCCTCCTTCGCTGTTCTCCTGAGCAGTGCCTTTACTCTTGTGATAAGCTCCATGATTGAGAAAGGCTTTTTGATGTAATCATCTGCGCCTCCGTCAAGCCCTTTTATCATATCCATCTCTGTGGTCTTGGCTGTGACCATTATAATAGGAATATCCTGTGTGGCCGGACGTTTTCTGAGCTTTCTCACGATATCGTAGCCACTCTCATCCGGAAGCATCACATCAAGCAGTATGAGGTCCGGTACGAGCTCATCCAGCTTCTTGTAAAATTCCTTTGCGTTTTCAAATGCACTGACGATGTAATTACTGTTTTTTAAAGCAATAGTCTCTATTTCACGTATGCTCTCGTCGTCCTCTACAATATAAATAAGTGCCATAGCTTTCTCCATTTCAAAAATCTTATGTAAAATTTTTACCTGCTTTTTACTTTCGATTATACATTACTAATGTAAAACAGACGATGGTTTTATGTAAAATTTATGTAAAATCCATCGTCTGTATCAATTTTGTCTGTATATAACTATGATTTAATTTTTCAGCATAAAGATTAAATCATGATTTGCGAACCTTGTCATCAAGCGCAAACTCAACCCACTCAGCAATATTTGTCGCATGGTCTCCGATACGCTCAAAGTATTTTGCAACCATGAGAAGATCCTCTGCCTGCTCACCATCCTCCGGATGCTCCCTGATGAAATCAATAAGCTCAGCCTTTACCTTATCAAAAAGCTCATCAACCACATCATCCTGCTTCATCACTATGTGAGCCTTGTCATTGTTCTTCTCAACATATGCCTCGATTGCCCTGATAAGCATAAGCATTGTCTCTGAAGCCATGCTCTTGACATGCTCTATATTGACCCTGTATGGCTTGTCACTGCTCATCAAAATGGTCATCTCGCTGATATCGGCTGCGTGGTCTCCTATACGCTCCATATCAGTAACCATCTTCATCGCTGCAGAAATTGTTCTGAGGTCTCTTGCTACAGGCTGCTGCTGCATGAGCAGATTAAAGCACAGGCTCTCTATCTTTTTCTGCTCTCTGTCTATCTCTGAATCGCCCTCCATGATGGCTTTGGCGCTATCGGCATCCTGATGTATAAATGCCTCGATTGCTTTCTGGATTGACTCCTCAATCATGCTTCCCATGTGCATCATTTCTTCATTCAGCTTCTTAAGCTGCTCGTCGAATTTCGATCTCATTAACCAAACCTCCCTGTGATGTAATCCTCTGTTCTCTTGTCCTGTGGATATGAGAAAATTGTCTTTGTGTCACCAAACTCAACCATATCTCCCACAAGGAAAAAGGCTGTATCGTCTGACACACGCACTGCCTGCTGCATGTTATGTGTTACAACCACAACTGTGTACTTTTTCTTTAAATCCTCCATGAGCTCCTCTATCTTTGAAGTAGAGATAGGGTCAAGCGCTGATGTTGGCTCATCCATCAAAAGCACCTCCGGCTGTACGGCAAGCGCTCTCGCAATACACAGTCTCTGCTGCTGTCCACCCGAAAGTCCCATAGCAGATTTCTTTAATCTATCTTTAACTTCATTGAATATCGCAGCACCCTGAAGGCTTTCCTCAACTATCTGGTCGAGTATCTTTTTATCCTTGATGCCATGCACTCTCGGGCCATATGCGATATTGTCATATATGCTCATCGGGAACGGATTTGGCTGCTGGAAAACCATGCCGACCTTTTTGCGAAGTACTGTTGTATCGACTGATGGTGCATATATATTCTCACCATCTATCTCTATGCTTCCCTCGATTCTGACGTTTTCAACCAGATCATTCATTCTGTTGATACACTTTAAAAATGTAGACTTACCACATCCTGACGGTCCGATCAGCGCTGTCACGCTGTTTTCTTTTATGTCCATATTGACACCATGCAGTGCATGATTCTGGCCATAATACAGATTCAGGTCGCGAACCTGAATTTTGATTTTTTTCTCCATTTGTATCTCCTGCAACATGTAATAAATTTCTTGTTTTCGAGAATACATTATATGGATGCTTTGTAAAATGCTCTATCAGATGTATGTAAAATCTATGTCAAATTTTTACACACATAAATTATTCGCACTGTTTGTATTTATTATTTGTATACACTATTAATATGCTTTATAGTCGGCTTTATTAAAGTACTGTCTGGTTAAAGTATTGTATCTTTAATAATTAAAAGCTCATCCATTATCCTGTCTGCATCAATATTTGAGTAATTGATAATAAACTGATGCCTGTCCTCCTTTGGCTTGATCAGGTTGAAATGGGTAATCGCCTGAAGCTTTATACCTTTTTTCAATAGCAGCTCTTCAACTGTTTTGTCCGGAAGGTTCGTGTCAAACTGTATGATAAAATGCAGTCCGGAGTCATTTTCTATTACCCTGCATTCCTTTTCAGTGAAGCAGCCTTTTATGGACGAAAGCACGCTCTGGCGCTTTCTGCCGTAGTGCAGTCTCATCCTGTTTATGTGCTTTTCAAAATAGCCCTCGCTGATAAATCGTGCCAGCGTGTACTGCTCAAAGGTGGATACCGTACATGAGTAAAATGAAAGCCTCCTGTAAAACTCATTTGCCAGATGCTCCGGCAGCACCATGTAGCTGATTCGATGGTGGATGTGAGAGACTTTGAAAATGTATTTATATAGATGACCTTTTCACACGCATCTATCGAGAGGATTGGCGGTATCGGGTGTCCGTTCATGCGAAACTCACTGTCATAATCATCCTCTATGATGTATCTGTCGCTGCTCTCGTTGGCCCATGCCAAAAGCTCATAGCGGCGGTTCACAGGCATGGTGATTCCTGTCGGGAAATGGTGTGTCGGGCTGATATGTGCTATCTGCGCGTTCGCTTTCTTTATAAGCTCCACGCTGATGCCCTGCTCATCCATCTGCACCGGCAGGCATTTTGCATTGTTGCACTCGTATATCTGGCTGATTTTCTTATAGCCCGGATCCTCACGCAGTATACCTTGTCCGTACCCAAAAGCTTCACAAGCAGTCCGTACAGATACTCTGTTCCCGCTCCGACTATTATCTGGTCCGGGTCCACATTCATACCGCGAAACGATGACAGATGGCTTGCTATCGCTTCCCGAAGCTCTCTCACTCCGCCACACGGCGACACCGACAAAAGCTCCTGCTCCCTAAGTGAAATCGTCTCTCGCATGAGCTTTGCCCATATGGAAAACGGAAAGTTACCCGAGTCTGTCCTGTTTGATGAGAAGTCAAATATACTTTCATCCTGCTCAGGCGGCAGTTTTATGCTAAGCTCCTTGTGCACCGGTGCCTTTATTACCCTGATATCTGACACATCGGCTATGAAATAGCCCCTCTTGGGCCTTGCAAACATATAGCCCTCGCCTATCAACTGGTCATATGCATTTTCAACCGTAATGGTACTAACCCCCAGATTCTTGGCGAGGGTACGTTTTGATGGCATTTTCTCACCAGAGCTTAATTTTCCCTGTGATATATCGTTTTTGATGCACTCATACAGGCATTTGTAGAGTGGTCCGTCTGTTTTTGTGAGGTCGTAGGTCAGCATTTGATTCACCGCTTTCTGCCATTTTTATTTTCCTTATTTTGAATATTTTAATATTACCAGATGTAGCGTATTATTGCAACCATGATATGCGACTGGCATGAGCAAATGCAGCCCGGCGACGCAGGCGGCGTATACACTCTCGTGTTCGCTACGCTTTGCTGCCAAGATACTGTAAGAATTATGCCTTATAGTTTTTCTATGCCAGACGAAACCGTCGCTACTCGCCCTCCATGGCTCAATAGCTCCTTGCCCCGCTTCCATGCCGGTGCATTTCTGGTTCTCTTGGGCATAATTCAACAGTATCTAAGCAGCTCCGCTATGCGCTCTCACGAGAATGTACACGCCGTCAGCGCCACCTAAACATATTTGCTCACGCCTGACTACTTTCGTCATATAAATGATTAAAGGGACAAAATACCTTTTGACCCTCATATCATATAAATTGATGCAAAAATACAAATGCAAAAAACAAAAGGAGATTTAACAAATGGAAAACAATAAGAATACTCAATACGAACTCAACAAAGGTCTTGCGCAGATGCTAAAGGGCGGTGTCATCATGGATGTCACTACTCCGGAGCAGGCCAGGATTGCCGAGGCTGCCGGTGCATGTGCTGTAATGGCGCTTGAAAGAATTCCTGCTGATATCAGAGCCGCAGGCGGTGTTTCAAGAATGAGCGACCCTAAGATGATTAAGGGCATTCAGGAGGCTGTCAGCATCCCTGTCATGGCAAAGTGCCGTATAGGTCACTTCGTGGAGGCTCAGGTGCTCGAGGCTATCGAGATTGACTACATTGATGAATCTGAGGTGCTTTCACCTGCTGATGATGTGTACCATATCAATAAGAGAGATTTCAAGGTCCCTTTCGTATGTGGTGCAAGAGATCTCGGTGAGGCTCTCCGCCGTATCAACGAGGGAGCTTCCATGATCCGTACAAAGGGTGAGCCCGGTACAGGTGATATCGTGCAGGCTGTCAGACATATGAGAAAGATGAATTCTGAGATTGCAAAGCTTACTTCCATGCGTGAGGATGAGCTTTTCGAGGCAGCTAAAAATCTTCAGGTGCCTTTCGAGCTGGTCAAGTTTGTTCACGATAACGGCAAGCTTCCTGTTGTAAACTTTGCGGCAGGCGGTGTGGCTACTCCGGCTGATGCGGCTCTTATGATGCAGCTCGGTGCTGAGGGTGTGTTCGTCGGTTCAGGTATCTTCAAGTCAGGCGATCCTGCCAAGAGAGCTGCCGCTATCGTAAAGGCTGTGACAAACTTTACTGATGCAAAGCTCATCGCAGAGCTTTCTGAGGATCTCGGTGAGGCTATGGTCGGAATCAACGAGAGCGAGATTAAAATCATCATGGAAGAAAGAGGCAAATAAAATGAAATCAGGACTTAAGATTGGTGTTTTAGCTGTTCAGGGAGCGTTTATTGAGCACAAGCGCATGCTTGAATCTTTAGGCTGTGAGTGTGTTGAGCTGCGCAAAAAATCAGATATCTGTGATATAGACGGACTCGTGCTGCCGGGCGGTGAGAGCACTGTGCAGGGCAAGCTGCTACGTGAGCTTGATATGTTTGATGAGCTTAAGGGAAGAATCGCAAACGGACTTCCGGTGCTTGCAACCTGCGCCGGTCTTATCCTTTTAGCTTCACATATCAGCAACGATGACAACGTATATTTCGGCACTTTGCCTGTCACTGTTAAAAGAAATGCCTACGGCAGACAGCTTGGAAGCTTTGAGGCTACAGCAAGGTTTGACAATAGCTTTGACTTTACCATGACATTTATCAGGGCGCCTTACGTGGAAGCTATTGATGCTTCAGCAAAGAATGATGTGCGTGTACTCGCAGAGTATGACGGCAAAATTGTCGGTGTGCAGTATAAGAACCAGATTGGGCTGGCTTTTCATCCGGAGCTTGATGACGATACACGGATTCATGAGAGGTTTTGGAGATGATATGATTATTCAGGAATGTTATTATAATTTGTAATAGCATTCCTTCTTGTTTTCTATTTATATTTTTATTGCCATATCATTTTCATCATTTATAATTATATATCATGTGTTTCAACACTATTATCCGGAGGGTTATGAAAATTTTAATTAGTAGGGAACAATTGGAGCTTTTACTTGAAAAAAAGCGCGATTTTATAGGCAAAAAGATAACAATAGATACAATTATAGCAGGTATATCTTTCTTAATATCAGTATGGACAGCAAACTATGAAACCATATGGATCATCCCGGGAATTGTATTTAAAACTATATTTTGTGTTATCGGAATTGTTTACATGATAAAAATAATATATGATATTATTGATTTCAAAAACAATAATTACACTCATACAGACTTATTGAGAGATATAGAAGGATTGGACATGATACAGCATAATCATTCATTAATTATAATCAAAAACAGTGCCCCCGGCATAAAAACAAAATATCTTACATATTATGATGAAAGATGGGACTGTAAGCTGTTTCCCAATTTAAAAACCGCAGATAAAGACAATGAAGCCTTTATCATCAGTAATTTATCAAATAACTTAGGTATACCCAAAAAAGAAATCAAATGCAAATATATATCATCCAGAGTACAGGAAAAATATTCCGTAAGCCATAACGAAAACAGAGTGTATAACCATAGGCTGTACGAAGTAGAATTTAAAAATATTCCAAAAATAATGAATAAAAACGACTTTTCTATTAACTCCCGACACTATTATTGGATGACAATTAGTGAAATGGAAAAAGACGATAATATAATGAAAAAGAATATGGAAGTAGTTGATTTTGTAAAAGAATGCGAAAAATAATTTTTTAAGCCGGGGCATCTGCCCCGGCTTTTGTTGTTTCTTATGTCTTATAAGTTCAATATATAATATGATTAGACGGTCAATAGGTATCATAATATTGTTTTAAAAAGCCTAAAACTCCAAAGTCACCTTAAACAGATCACCGTCCACAGTCAGCTCCAAAGTACCATTCATAAGCTTCATAAGGCTTTCTGCAATAGACAGTCCAAGTCCACTGCCCTCGGTATTTCGCGAGCTGTCTCCTCTGACAAAACGCTCCTTAAGCTCATCGCTTGAGATATTAAGCGGTGTAGCTGATACATTCTTGAAGGTTATGATGGCTCCGCCGTCCTTTGGAATGATGTCAATGTACACTCTCGTGCCATGCTGGGCATATTTGTTGATATTGTTCATCAGGTTATCAAACACTCTCCACAGATGTCGTCCGTCTGCCTGAATCATGACAGGCGTAACGTCATTTTTAATAATTAAATCAAGATTATTTTTCTTGAATTTTTCTTCATATTCCCCGGCTACCTGTGACAGCATAACAGCTGCATCCAGTTCCTCCAGCTCTACGTTTATGCTGCCCGTAGATGCCTTTGACGCTTCGAGTAAATCCTGAATTAATTTTTTCAGACGTGATGACTGTCTGTCGAGAACGTCAAGATATTCGCGTACCTTCTCGTTATCTATGTCCTCCTTCTGCAACAGGTCCACATAATTGATAATCGAGGTGAGCGGTGTCTTGATATCATGTGACACATTTGTGATAAGCTCCGTCCTGAAGCGCTCGCTCTTCATTTTTTCAGAGACCGCCGCCTCTATTCCATTGCTCACATTATTCAAATCCTCGCCATGCTTTCTGAAAAACAGCATAAGCCTTGATGTATCAACCGGCTGTGAAAAATCACCGTTTGCTATTGCCTTTGCGGCGCATCTTATCCTGTCATACTGCATGATAAATGCGATAAGCAGAGCAAGCTCTATAAGCTTTATAATGAATATAAATCCAATACTCCTTATTCCAAATCCTATAAGCTCAAGCAGGCATATGAAACCGAATGCCAGCATACTGATCAGAAACAGCGGTACATTTCTTTCTATCCATGAAAAGCCGTATCTGATTGGGGCAAATACCATCCTGCATAGCTTTTTGACAGGCTTTAAGAAAAATCTCACAACATAGTAGCACAATGTATGCTTCCAGAACTCATGTGCCCTGATTCTTACGTATGTTGTCAGGATTGCTTCAAGCGAAACCATGGTTGCCGCCAGACAAATGAGTGCCACCACCGGAAGCTGCTTTATAAGCAAAAAGCCTGCCGGAAATACCATAAAGTCTGCTAACATTGTCACTCCAAGCATCACCTCATACGGCAGCCTGTCATATAATCGTAATTTAATTTCTTCCGAATCCTCACGTTTTCCGGCAACTGTCAGCAGATACCCCGCTGTAATCACAAAACCAAGTATAAATATGACAAACAATACACTCAAATGAGCCTCTGTAAATTCCATGACGTCAAGTAAGCTGTCTGCCTGATTGAAGTAATCGCCCTTTTCCTGAAGCTGCTGCGGAAGCTTTGCATACACATAATAGTACTCAGGCTTATCTTCCGTTTGGGTGTATGGATAGTACACAATTCCGGTATCCGATATATTAAAGGTATCCGGTAAAAGCTCATAGCTCTCATTCACCTGCTCCACCACTTTTATGATTTCGTAGCTGTCATAATAAATATCCTCATCATAATCGTAGTAAGAGCCGTCACTATCAAAGCGCGAATCGCCGTCATCACTCAGATTCATGCCACACTTTATATGATTTCCTTTTTCATCATAGCACTTTACATTTTTCCACTCGGCAAAGCCTGTAATATCGAGTGACTGGCCTGTAAACATCTCCTCGTAGGCAAAGTAATTATTTCCATTCTCATCGGTTTTCTCAACTGCCTTATATAAGCCAAGCGAGCTGTTATCGTTAGAGCCTGTCATCACCCTCACCTTTGGAATGACATAAGCGGTACCATCATTCAGGCACAGATAAAAGAGCCCATTTGTCTTGGAATACATGATTGAGCTGATTCTCTCACTGTTCATATTGTTTGATGCATCGTCTGACTCTTCATAGCTGCCGCTCATTGCATCCCACAGATATGATAGCCTGTTCCACTTTAAGTTCTTTGCCTTGTAGCTAAAAATATAATCCGGATTTGATATTTCATCCACACTTGAATACACCTTTGCTGCATCAGATTTTACATCTACCTTGTCCTCTGATGTTTCATTGCTCTTTACCACTGCGGCCTGCAGATTTGTATCGTCCATCATCTGCGAAAATGCATTGTCATCACCGGATTCATAATTGTACACCATCTGTCTGCTATAGGCTCCTGCAATATTCGCATGAATTTCATCCCTTAGCTGTGCTGTACTTTCATAATTGTTTGTATACACTGCAACTATCGTTGTTACAACAAGCCCTGCCGCCATGACCGAGCACACTATAAATGCCGCAAGCTTAAGCCACAGATTCCTTGATATTTTTTTCATATCATTCACCTTCCATTTTATAGTGCTTCACTTGACAAAGCTGTATCAAGCATGCACCTATTCAGCGTCAATTTTGTATCCGCGACCCCAGATGACCTTTAAGTACCTTGCTCAGCCGGATTTATCTCAACCTTTTCTCTGAGATGACGGATATGTACCGCCACCGTGTTTTCTGTCCCATACGGCTCATCCTTCCAGACCTTTGCATATATCTGATTCGGCGAATACACCTCGCCGGATGCTCCATGAGAAGCTTCAAAATATCGTACTCTGTACGTGTGAGATTTGCTGCCTCGCCATCGACTGTCACTGTCTTTGATTTATCATCCAGCTCAATGCCGCCGATTACCAGCTTTCCTGCGCTTGTATTGCCTGCGCCAAGAAGCATGTATCTCCTGATCTGCGACTTCACCCTTGCCTGCAGCTCTACCGGGTTAAACGGTTTCGTCACATAGTCGTCTGCTCCGACCGTGAGCCCGAGTACCTTGTCAGTGTCCTCACTTTTGGCAGTGAGAAGTATGACCGGCACATTAGAGATTTTTCTGATTTCCACCATCGCCTCTATGCCGTCCATGACAGGCATCATGATGTCCATCAGGACAAGATGCACATCATTGTGTTTTACTATATCAAGCGCCTCCAGCCCGTTTCGCGCCGGGATTACCTCGTAGCCATCGCTGGTTAAATAAATGCTGATTGCCGATACAATGTCTTTTTCATCATCACATACTAATACTTTATACATAATTGCCTCCGGAAGTTTTATGTTGATCTTATTGTATCAATTGTAACATTAAAATCCAATTATGTAACATATTAAGATTTGTTTAAGAAATATAACTTTAACTTGGGATTTACTTCTATCCGGGTTACTGATATATTTATATTATGATTAAAGGGTATATCTGATTAATCATGAGGGACAAAATACATTTTGACCCTCATATCATCAAGAAAAGGAGTTTTCACTATGAATAATTATGGAAATGCGTCCGAAGGACTGCAAAAAATGTTTATTGCACAGGTCTGCCTTTATCATATGCAGCGTGCTGTCTGTCATTCCGATCATCAATCTGCTGGCAACTATTGCTCGATTGTCCTATCAATCATTTATCTGGTAGGACTTTATAATGCCGGAAAAGACATAAACGGATGTGCCAATGCGTTTGTGCTCAGTATCATCTCACTTGTATGCAATATAATATCGAGTCTTACATCATTTAACGTTCTTTTTGCGATGCTGTTTTCTGTTGCAGCAGCTGTTCTTACATTTATGGTAACTTATCAGGTGTGTACGTCTGTAAGTGATGTGGTCGGAAGCCGTGGACACAACGATATCGCAAGCCTTGGAAAAAGCACATGGATTGTATTTTTGATCGGTTCTATATTAAATGTAGTTGTTGCTATAGTGGCTGTAGTGATCCCATTTGCGGATGTTATCATAGTGGGAATGAGTGTTGTCTCTACAATGGTGCAGATCCATTGTACAGCTTTTCTATGCGACATTCCTAAGCAGGAGTTCTGCGGCTCTTTCTAAGTAGCCTACAATTAATATTTGGAATATGCTGTGAGGATTTTGATATGCTCATAATAAAGGAGTGCAGATCATTTTTACTTGTTCTACACTCTTTCTATAATCAATGGGATGACCATCCTACTATGCATTTATCTCTTCAAGTGTCGGCATTACCGCAAGCGCACCTTTTCGTGTGGTGATAATAGATGCTGCATTGTTTGCAAATGTCAGCATTTTTTTATTTTTTCCTAAAGATATTAAGATTATTTTTTTTATATTTCTGTAATTGAACAACTATTTGATACCCATCCGAATTCAACTTTTTTGTGGTATAATATTCAGCATTACCAGTAAAACATTTGTAATATAAACAAAAAAGCCACATACCAATTTATATCTATATACTATAAAACACCCAAACGAAGACAACCACATATTCATTGCAATACCGCCGAGCAAAAAACATATTTTATTATTTATAGGCACATTCCCCCAAAACACTCTTGTATAATATTTAAATCCATATTTTATTTTTCTAATTCCAATTTCTGCAACGAATCCTCCGTAACCAGTAGCAATAACGGCATGCGATAATTCATGTAATAAAATTGATACAATCAAAATAGGTAATTCAATAAATATTACAGGCCAAAAGTCTTTTTTTTGAAAAGGATAGATCCATTTAGGAAACAAAACCGCCAATACTATGAATAAAATGAATGACGATATAATCGAAACAGTAATAAGCCAAGAAGGTAGATGTATATGTGAGAGAATTTGATTCGGGAATATTGCAAATAATACATCATTAGGCGATGTCTTTATTTCGTTGGAATTTACCTCGTGTGTTTCCTTATTTAGCAAAGAATGCGTTTGCCTGTCAAAAATCATTTCTCCAAATGGCGTTTTATAGTGTTCGTATCGATTAAAAATTTTACTCATTGTTTAATCCTTTAATTCTATAAAATATAGCAAATACCAAAGACAAAACCAAGAAATTTATTAATAGTATTAACCAGCTATTTACACTGTTCTCTAACTCCCGGGTGACAAACATCTGTCTGACATAATAGGAATAAATGCCTTTAGCAATTTTTTCAAGTTCGCTGTTCATAGCCGAGAACATCGGCAGCAAACCAATTATCATAGAAACAGGTGCTGTAATAGGTCCAACACTCATTTGATTTTTTGACAAAATTGCAAGAATAGAACCAATTAACAAAGATAGAATAATGCCAATTATTGACGAAACGATAAAAGTCACTATTTCCTTTGCATTAAACGGAATAATAAATAGAAAAAAACAATTACTAATCAAAGCCAGAAGAAAAACGCAAAATCCTACACCTATTAAATATTCCCATGCTTTAACGTTTGACATTATCAGCATCCTAAGTGTTTTCTTTCTTTTTCCTCAGAAACAATACTTGACATAAATATAATAGGTACCATTACAGTATTCATCGTTATAAATGATGGCAAAATGAAGTCCAGCTCTACTTCAGATACTATTTCTTTAAATACAAGTGCTAATATCGGAAACATAAAAAATACCACAAGTACAAGTCTATTTTTCAATGAATCCTTAATTTGTTTAATGAAGATAGCACAAATGTGGTTAATTGTTTTCATCTTAAATCTCTCCCTGTCAGTTCAATAAATACTTCTTCCAAATTCGGTTCATTTGAATGGATACTGCGTATTTTATTATTAGTATCAAGTACAGTTTGTAATACTGTAAGCAGATCGTGTGAATCTACCATATATTTTTCACCATTGGTCATCTCAATATTAACTTCGCATTTTTTTCTATGATGTAAGCAGATGTCCTCTGGTGTACCTTCTTCAACTATATTTCCTTCGTTCAGAAGAGCAAGATGATCACACATCTTTTGAGCCTCATTCATATTATGCGTTGTTAAAAAAATTGTAGTTCCACTTTCTTTTAACATTTTCATCATCGAATGAATTTGCAATGTAGTAGCTGGATCCAGACCACTGGTAGGTTCATCTAAAAATACTATTTTAGGAGAATGTAAAATAGCTCTGGCAAATGACAATCTTTGACGCATTCCCTTAGAAAGATTAGAAACACTTTTTTTTTGAACTTTCTATCAGACCAACTTTTTCTAATAAATCATTGATTACTTTTTTTCGATTACTAATTGAATAAATTCTAGCATACAGTTCTAGATTATCATAACAATTTAATCTATCATATAGCCCGTCATTGTCTAAAACCATGCCAAATGATGGGAAACTTTCATCAATTTTTTTATCTAATTCTTTCCCCAATATAGCAATATTTCCTGATGTTGCCGAAAGTAGACCAATAAGCATTTTTATTAAAGTTGTCTTTCCAGCTCCCGAAGGTCCAAGCAAGCCAAAAATTTCCCCCTCTTCAACACTTAAAGAAATATTATTTAAAACTTGTCGCTGGTCAAATGCTTTACAAACATCTTTTATTTGAATTACCTGCATAAATTATTCCTCACATTATCAAGAAAAGGACAGTACTAAAATATTAGCACCATCCTCCTTGTTTTAAGGACAGCTCTGTCCCATACATAATAGAGCTATGCTGCAAATGAAGCAGCTACAGCACAACCAGCAGCTGCTGCACCAGCAGTTGCGGATGAGGCAACATCGGAAGCTACAGTCTTTTCATTGCTATCAGCAATAATACTGTCCATTTCATGTTCCTCAAGAAGTCCATACTTTTCCATATTAAAGCTCCTTTCTATATAATATTACATTATCCCTTTTTTTCAAGGTTAGTGCCAAAGTAGATTAAAAGCTAAATGCGATTAGTCAACAAATTTTGATAATTCGCTTTGTTCAATAATATCTGCCATCTGTCGTGTACGTAATGCATATGTATATTGAGAAATGGATTCATATAATCCTGAATACTTTTCACGATTCGTAATACTATTTTTAGTCAAACATGGATACTGCTTAATAATAACGTTCCTCTGATCAATAAAAATATCATCTACCCTGTTACAAATATATTCATCAAATAAAGTTCGCAGATATTCCATTACAATCTCATGATTGTCAATAGATGCCATGGCAGATACATAATATTTAACCGCCTGCAAGAACGAAAACTCACTCTTATTAATTAAGTCCTTAGAAATACCTTCATCTGCCATATACATAATATAGTCCATCTTTTCTGAAGCTTTACTATATTCACCTCTAAGCACATAATTCATCGCGATAAAATAAGCACAGCCACAATATATTTTCTCGCAAGGTACATCTTCAGGATTAACTACACCATAGTATGATTCCATTGTATTTTCATACGCATTACCAAGGAAATATTCCATTGTTGATATGAACAACTTACTATTTTTTGCATTAATTTTTTCTGGGCAATCGCGTAGAATATTTGACACATAGTACCGTGTATTTGTTGCCCTGAATTGCAGATCGCTAGGATATACCATCTCAGATAAACCTGGAATAATAATATGAAAACTAGGGAAACCCAAATATGAAACATCTCTTATCATAACATCATATCCAGCATTAGTGATTTTTCCAATCCATCTATGTAAAATTTCCCAGTTATCCATACCAGATACATCTTCAACTGGTGTAAAAGCATATGTCGGATTCTTGCTAAATAACTGATATGGATACTGACCCATACCAAATTTATAGCTGTTATATATATTTTTCCATTCATCAACATGGTTATTGGTAAAGTCAACAGAACTTCTTTTTGAATACTCTGCCAAATCTTGTCCTTGAGTCGCTTCTGTTAACGTTCTCTCTATTGCTACCCCAAAATCTGGATGACAGCCAAGCTTTATTCCGTATTTTCCCGTATTCTTTTCATAAACAATTAATGCTGCAACTGGATACTGACCACCAAACGAACAATCCTTGATAAAATAATAATAGCCTTCTTTCTCTTGTTCCTTAAGTTTTTGAATAATCTCATAAACATATGGGAACTGCTGAATATATTCTTCTGGAACATCTGGAAGCGCTGGCTTTTCAGTAAATATTCTTCTTTGAACAACTCTTTCAATTATCTCAGACAACCCTTGAACAAGGGCCTCTTCTGGTGAATTTCCAGCACACATACCGTTTGAGCCATAAAATGGTGTATAGGTTGACTTCGGCAAATACACAACTTTCTTTTCTTTTATGCTATAGAAAGGTAACGTAATATATTTATCTTCTAATCCATAAATATGATAATCAACCTTTTGGACATCATAAAACGCTTTCGCTTTCTCCTCATCAGAAACTCCACTAAGTCCCCTCTGAGAAAAATATAAAGAAGTAAATGAATTAGCGTTTTGAACAATCTCAGCTGATGAAAGTATTTTTTCATCAGGAGACATCAAAAAGGGAAATTTACTTCCAAAAAACACTCTTGGTCCCAATATATCATTCTGATAACGCTCAAAAAACTCCGCATAAGCGCTGGCTTTAGCGTAAGCTTTAGAAACGCCTTTACCATTAGCTCCTATTTTAGTTCCCCTAAAATCTAAGCGAAGAGCATATGTTCCGATGGAACTTCTTTCCTGCCATGTTTCAGTTACTTCAACCTTCATATTTTTTAAAATATCTTGAAGAAATTGGACCGTTTCTTCCGGAGTTTTCTGTTTATAATGCATCAATTGTATTTCACTCATATCAACCAACCTTTCTAATCTATAATTTACTAACACTTTCCATACCCCAAATCATAGATTATTTTTCATTAACATACGGAATTATTGTGCTAGAATAATTGTTCCAACTAACACACTTGTTATTACTTTTCTTCTATCGTATGCTTTTTAATTTCACCTATAATCACCTTATAATTTCAATCTCTTACTAATCCCATTGAGCAATATACTCTTTACTTACCCAACCATATGTTCCTGTTTTTAATCTTTGAACATAAAACCACTCCAAACCGCCTTTTCCATATTTACTCCAGTCAATCCATACCAATTCGCCTGAATACATTAACTCTAAAATTTTAGAATTAGTATTTGGATTATTTCTAAGTCTTACTCCATTTCCTGCTACCTCAGCATTAGCATTATGAGTACTTAATACAGCTAAGCTCCTATTATTTTCTGCATCATATGCTAATATTTCAAAATACTGCTCTTCTATCTCAGAATTGTCTTTAATCTCATCTGCATATGTTCTAGTTCCTCCTCCCATAATTCCAATTGCAATTGTCATTATTAACATACATAATACTTTCTTCATTTTTTCATTTCTCCTTTGTAAATTATTTTATTATTGTTTTTATGACAGCATTTTCCTGCTCCTGTGATGCCTCTTCATAACTCGCTCTCATCGCTTCGCATACTTTTCATCTATTACACAAATGCTGTAAAATGTATCCTCTGACTGGCTATAACTTACTTTACAAACATTTCCATCCTTTGTTGTAAAGTAGAAATCTATAATGCCCTTCCTTAGCATTTTCTCTGAGTTTATGGCATATTCTATTTCTTTTTTGCTCCAGCCTTCATTATAATTCATGAACTTCTCGGCAATATTTTCTGCCTCTACAGCTTTTTGTTCATAAAGTGGCTTATTTTCAAGTTCTGACGACGAAGAATACTCCGCCAAATTTTTCTCCACATAATAAACTGTCACACTCTGCATATCCACTGCTGCTGAATACTCTATGCCACTGCTTTTATCTGTGATATATACATATTCACTTGAAAATGTTCCGTCACTTCCGTTACTCATATCATGCTCAACATCGACATCCACATTATGTATATCTATTCCATATACTCTTGCCACTGTTTCCTTTGCTATATTCACAGCATCCTGTTCGCTTATATTTTCTTCAACATTCTGATTAGACAGCTCATTTTTATTATACTGTGATAAGCTGTAATCCCTTGAATAACAGAAATCTATTATCTCAAGAATATCCTCATCCGAAAGTTTTTCCGGCAGATAAAATGTACTGGTGTTTTCTTCAAAACACACCTTATCTGAATCTGCCTTATCCGGTGAATCAATACTTTTTAATTTATTTTGGGGAATTTTCCACTATTTTCATAGTCTCTCTGTAATTCCTTAAATCGGTTAATTTCATCATCTGTCAGCTCTCGCGAATAAGAATCCGCATCCACAGCCGCTTTGTTGACCTGACTTACATAGTCTTCTTTTTCTGTATCAGATATGGAATCCATTCTGTCAAAAATATAATTTTTTGCAGCATATACACCGCCTGTTCCTACTAACGCTATTGCTACAACAACCGCTGCAGCCACTGTTTTGTGAATCTTATATTTCGCTGGTACATTTTCTTTCAAGCACCGGTCTACACGATTCTCAACCATCAGGTTATAGCTGTCAGGAATACTTACTTTTTGAGATGACGCATAAATTTTTAATTTGTCATCAACACTATTGCTTATATCTTTCATTGCACTCTCCGTTTACTTATAGTATTGTTGAGAGCTTATCCCGCCCTCTTGCCAGTCTGGATTTTACTGTTCCTGTAGGAATTTTTAACATTCTTGAGATTTCCCCGACAGAAAACTCTTCATAATAATATAAAATTATTATCTCTCTGAATTCTTCCTTTAATTCCATTACTATCGGTAACATCTCATCAGACTCAAACGCCTCTGTGACAGCGGTATCGTCCAATTGTTTTTCTACTATTTTCCACTTGCTTCTTTTTCGCACAATATCATGTGCTGAATTTACCAATATCTGCATCAGCCATGATTTTGCACTTGTTTTCTTTCTGAGCCTTTGAATATTTCCGAAAGCCTTTACTATCGCATCCCCGACAGCATCCTGTGCATCCGCATCATTTTCCACTATCGTATATGCCAGTCTGTACATACTCTCTTTATTTTCAAAGATCAGATCCGCAAGTTCCTCCTTTGTTATAAGTTGCATATGCTTTTCCCTTCCGTAAACTGTTTACATATATTAGACAGTATAAGGTATGTTTTGGTTCCATGAAATTTAATTTTTTTTGAAAAAGTCAAAAAAAGAAGCTCCGACCGAAATCAAAGCTCCTTATTCCTTAGTTTATTATATATGAGTTATTTCATTAACTACTTCGCCTGGAATTTCTTTGCCAGCACCTTTGTCAGAATATTGATAAGGAATACGATTACGAGAAGCACAACCGCAATTCCAAATGCCTGGTCGAATTTTCCTTCACTTGTCGCTGCAAGGTAGAGCTTGATGGTAAGTGTTCCACCTGACTGCATTATCTTTGAGAAATAACCGCTGGCAACCTTTGGAAGCATTCCTGCACTTCCTGCCGTAAAGAGGAGTGCTGCTGACTCACCTACTATTCGGCCGATTGCAAGGATAACACCTGTGATGATTCCCGGCATGGCTGATGGCAACAGGATGGTGCGGATGGTGTGCCATTTTCCGGCTCCAAGTCCGACTGCTCCGTGTCTGTAGCTGTCCGGTACAGTTTTAAGCGCCTCCTGTGTATTTCTTGTGATGAGAGGCAGCACCATGAGTGTCAGTGTCAGTGAACCTGTCAGGATACTGTAACCAAAGCCTATTGTCTGTCCAAAGAACATCATTCCAAAGAGGCCAAAGATGATTGACGGTATTCCTGCAAGTGTCTCTGTGGCAAACTCTATTGTGGATACGAGCTTACCCGGCTTTGCATACTCATTCAAGTACACAGCTGCTCCCACTCCGACAGGAGTTGCTATGAGCATAGTGATAATTATGATGTAAAGTGTATTGAGCAGGTTGCCCGCTATTCCGACGGTGCCTCTTAATACAGATGTCTCGCTGGTCAGAAACTGCCAGTTTACCTGGCCGATTCCCCTGACAAATACATATATGATGATTCCTGCAAGCAGCACTACCGATAATGCTGCGCACAGATATATGAAAAAGTATACTACATCATCGCCTATTCTGCGGCGTTTTCCATTTATACTAGTCATTTTCCACAGCTCCTTTCTTTTTGAGTTTCATAAGGGTGAGGTTGATTATCATGATAAACACAAAAAGCACAAGGCCTACTGAGAAAAGCACCTGTCTGTGAAGACCGCTGGCGTATCCCATCTCGCTGACGAGCTGTGTGGTAAGGAAACGCACTGAGTTGAACGGAAGTGGAAAGCTTACCGTTCCACCGGCTACCATGTTGATAGCCATCGCTTCTCCGAGCGCACGACCTATTCCGAGCACAATTCCTGTCATGATTCCTGACTTTGCTGCAGGAACCGTCACTTTAAATATTGTCTGTATCTTTGTTGCTCCAAGAGCAAGTGATGCCGCTCTCATCTGCTGCGGTACTGCCTGTATTGATGATACGCTCATGTTGATTACCGTAGGAAGAATCATGATTGCAAGCACTATGATTGCTGCAAGCAGATTTGATCCGCCGGTAAACTGATGTGTTGCTGAGTTTGCGAAAATATGTTTCTCCAGCTTGTATAATACCGGATTAAGTATCATAAGTCCCAAAAGTCCATAGATTACTGATGGAATGGCTGCAAGCAGCTCTACTGCCGGCTGCACTACCGCTGAGAGCTTTTTGTTTGACACCTCAGTAAGAAATACTGCCGTAAGAAGAGCAATCGGTACTCCTATGAGTATAGATACTGCTGTTCCTATGATGGATGTGAGGATTATGTACAATATTCCGTAGCTTGGGTCTGCCGCTGTCGGCGCCCATTTTGTTCCGAATAAGAGGTTTAACACTCCGACCTTGAAAAATGCCGGTGCACCTTTAAGGAACATATAAATTGTTATTGATAATACTGCGAATATTGCCACAACCGCACATACCGTGAATATTATTTTGGCAACATTCTCTACTATGGATTTATGTTTCATTTGATACTCCTTGTTTCAAAAAGTTCCCCAGGAAACCTGCCATTTCCTGAGGAAACCATGTATCTTATCGATATGTATTAATACTGATGTCTGTATTTCGTATCATTAATATGCCCGATAATTTCTACTGAGAGGATAAGACCTACCTTCTTGATAACTGCCTGTCCCTCATCTGAGTTTACATAGTCAAACCAAGCTTTAACAATATTGTTCTGCTCGTCAATCTTGCCCTTTGTAGCCATTACGAATGGACGAGAAAGGAGATATTTGCCTGCTACAATGTTTTCCTCTGTTGCCTCTACTCCGTCAATTTTCATTGCTGTTACTGTATCATCAAGCACGTCAAGTGAAACATATCCGATTGCTCCCGGTGTTGAGCCTACCTTTGCAAGAACTGCTCCTGTTGAGTCAAGCTCCTGTGCATATTTGCACTGATCCTTTACATCAAGAAGCTCCTCGAAGGCTCCTCTTGTACCTGAAGCTGCCTCACGGCCGATTGCTACGATTGCCTCATCTTTTCCACCAAGGTCTTTCCAGTTTGAAATCTCACCTGTGTAGATTTTCTTTAAGTCATCTGATGTAAGCTCTGTTACTGAGTTGTCCTTGTCTGTGATTACCGCGATTCCGTCGATTGCTACGATGTTTTCCTCAACGCCGTTTGCTTTCTCATCATCTGTAAGTGCTCTTGAAGAATCTCCGATATCTACGCTTCCTGCTGATACTGACTCGATTCCTGAACCAGAGCCTGTATACTCTACTGTTACTGTTACTCCAGGATTTTTCTCCATGAATGACTCCTTGAGCGCCTCACAAAGCTTCTCCATTGAAGTACTTCCTGCAAGTGAAAGTGAACCGCTTAAGTTCTCATTTGATGTACCTTCATCTGCGCTTGTATCTGCATTGTTGTCTGCTCCGTCTGAGCTTGAGCCACATCCTGTAAATGCTGCTGTCATCATTGTTGCAGCAGTTGCTAAAACTAAAAGTTTTTTCATACGATTTTTCATTTTAATTTCCTCTTTCATTTCTTTCTTGAATTTATTTCTTTGTTTGTTACAACTGATATAGTAATGGGGAAATGTAAAATGCAAAATCATTAGTGTGTAAAATGCATGTAAAAAAATATTTTTAATTTACAGTACGATTATAAATTCATATCCTCCGGTGGCTGTACATCTATCCAGCCGGATGGTGCTCTTTGAGCGTTGGAGTCCCTTTATTTGTACTTTCATCTGCTGTATTGCCGAATGTATCTGTGTTTGCGTTTTCTGTATCTAAAAGATCCGGGAATGTTCCTCCGTTTCCGTCAATCAGCTTAAGACATGCATCCAACGCCTCGTTTGTACTTTTATATAGTTTGCGATGTTTATCGTGCCTACAATTGCAATAAGAACAATTGAAACTCATAGCATAGCTATGACTATAAATTTTCTTCGTAATTTTTTGAGCATTTTATCACCTGCACATTTTTTCTATTTCATGCTCTACGTCCATGGGGTCCAATGGACTTTCCGCTGTTTCATATGTCAATATAAGATTTTTTCCCTGATAATATCCATTTTCGTTATATTTCAATATCTTTCGATAAGCTTTATTTCGATAATCTGGATTGTCTATCAGGCCAAGATGCTCCCACAGAATTATGTCGCCATTTTTCTTCTCAACCGTAAAATCGGGATAATAAATACCATCTGAGATTTTAATCGCCTTCTCGTACTCAAACTTTATATTATTATCATACAAGGCTGTCGCAATAATTACTTCTGATTTTGACCGCACTATAATTCCCATTTTAGTATAAAACTTGAGAGCTTCAGGGTTTGGAACCTGTGACTTTTCATTTGCCTCTTCATTTGCCTCTTCATTTTCCTTCTTATCAACGGCTAAAAGTATACTGCTATAAGGTTTTTGCTTCAACATTTTCTGGGCATAATCCGTTTTATATTTTTTCCGGGCCTTCCTGTTTGTCTCGAGTAGTCTTAGTTCATTTATTGTGTCCTTCAGATAAAGCTCCAGATATTTTTTATTGACAAGATTTCTGATTTCTTTATCATTTTTCTTTGATAAATACTCTCTTCTGCCATTTTTCCAAACATACCATTTAACATTTCCATCCTTTTGTGTTGGATAGATTGTCCCTTCCTCAGTGATAGTCTCCAGCCTTTCCTGAATCTCTAATATCTCACCTTCCAACCATTGGATTCTATTATCTATTGAACTTATTTTATTTTCCTCCTAACTCTTTGCATCATGTGATGCCATGTATGTGATTCTAACAGTAATTCAATTGTTTTTGTGGGGAATATGATAAATGAAAGCTGTCATTTATCTTCAAAAGTGGAGATTATGGTCTCCATTTGTTTGATAGCACCATATAAATATAGAAACCGACTATAGTTTGGAGCTGTTTTATGATTTTAATGGATTTCAGCTACTTTTTCTGCTCTTTTCCGGATTTTTGGCTGGGGTTTGGGATGCTGTTTTGGGGATTTCTGCGGTTTCAGCTACTTTTTCCTGCTCTTTTCCAGCTTTTTGGGCGGTTTG
>ENA-OQIR01000041-OQIR01000041.1-human-gut-metagenome-genome-assembly--contig:-NODE-41-length-52771-cov-5.722608_pt1 | contig 52771 bp, 60 predicted proteins | sample MGYA00242580_ERZ504745 | MGnify/ENA primary metagenome ERZ504745 (study PRJEB26092, sample SAMD00036214) | human gut metagenome | host: Homo sapiens | study: EMG produced TPA metagenomics assembly of...
CCTGTTTCATATGCTCCTGCCATATTTATTTTCCTCCTGTCTGCCGTGATACGTTTCTGCCGGTCCAAGATAACTTTCTTCCGGCTTTTCCCCCATCGGATAAATCACGATTTTTCGAGAACGAAGCCGGGTGTCACATGATAGACCCGAAGTGTATTGAACCCTGCTCTGCATTTTATCGAAACTGTTTGTCTTCGAATCTGACTCAGAACACCTTCTGCCATTTCTCTGCCTGATCACCGACCTGATAATCTTTCTCCACTGCGTTTACGGTTTCTGTCATCTCTTCATTTATCCTGACCGCATAAAGAAGTTGATTCTCTCTGGTAACCGGATTGGATGGCTGCATATAGAATTCTGCTTCATATGTTCCGCTTTCTTCCAAAACAAATTGATACTCCAGATACGGCGCATCCTGTCCCGGAACTGTGCAGGCATCGGATGGAAATGCCTTCATCGCTGAATTCGTCTTTCCATATCCCTGCAGATTTTCAAATTTTACCTGTCTGTCTTTGTAATTTCCAGGAACAGAATTTACATAATGTGCCGCTTCGATGCTGAGATACCCCATTGTATCCACAAATACATTTTTCTTATCCTGTAGATTTCCTGTATAAACCGGCACTGTAATCTCACATTTTCCTTCCGGTGTTGCAATCTCGAGCGAATCCTGAATAGTATCCTGGTTCGTTTCCGGTAATCTCTGTTTTATCAAGGTAAGATTCAGCCGCACTTTCTTCTGGCTCACGCCATCCAGCCATCCTTCCATCGGCTCCACAGACAGCCAGCCCGGTTTTTTCAGAACTTTGTACTCTGCCTTTAAATCACTCCGGCTATATAGGGTGACGGATGCTCTGGTACAGTCCGGATTTAAGAAATCCTTTAATTTCATCGTGTTATCCAGCCACGGGCTTCCTTCCGCATGCTGCGCCGTGCCGTCTGCTGCCACAAGGATGGATCTTTTCTTTAATGGTATGACCCGCATAACGACTGGATTCCTGCATTCATCTTCATTCCAGTGTGTAAATCCAATATGCTGTGACATTCCCATTCCATACCATCTTCCCTGATCCATCTGATGATACATTTCCACAGCTTTTCGATCCTGTTCCATGCATCTTTCCACTTCATCCACATAATCATTGGCACAGACCGCACCAAGATTAGCATAATAATGATTCCAGCCTGCAAGAATCTGCATCTTCACAAGATTCATTGTCCCAAATGCCGGATAATATACAAGCGCGATAAATGCGGACAGATTCTGCGGATTCGTTTTTTCAATTGTTTCATATACGTCCTGCAGTTTTTTCAAAAGCTGCTCTGCTTCTTCGAAGATCCTGCTGCTTTCCTTTTCCTGCACCGGATGATACGTCTCCGGGTTCAGTGCTTCCGGCCTTCTTCTGTGGATGATTTTTGTGTACTGCTCTAAAATGTCTGCAATAGTGTCCTGTGTCTCTTCTTCCACAGAACCGAATTGCTGTCTCACCCACTTTCTGGTGTACTCCTGCGTGCAGTTAAGCGCCCTGCTTCCCCAGCGATCAAAGTCATACGCCATGTCCAGAAAAAAGCTCAGTGGAAATTCCTGTGTGGCGATGTCTCCGACATTTACCATCCAGAGTTCCCGCACACCAAAATCGTATGCCATACTCATCTGCTCCCAGATTTTCGGCAGATAAGAACTGTTGATCCACTCATAGGAAACCGGCCATCCGTGGTAGTCCAGATGATAATACATACCATAGCCGCCTGCGTGTTTTCGCATCTCTTCTGTTGGAAGTGTCCGGAGATTTCCATAGTTATCATCACAGAGCATCAGAATCACATCCTCTAACTCCTCTGCTCCCATCAGTCCCTTTGTTTTTTCATCTCCATAGAAAAATTCTTCTACTTCTTTGTATAAGGCTATCATACGCGGAACCCTGGTCAGATCAGGATTGACATGTTCCTGAATCAGTTTTTTCTGCGTTTTCAGTACATCCCGCAGCAATTGAATATTATCTTCCAGTGTTGCATTCTTTCCCATGATCGCAGTATCCGCTTCTCCACGCATGCCGACGGTGATCACATTTTCAAACTTTCCGCTTCTTTTCAGTCCATCTTCCCAGAATTTTGTAATCCCCTCTCTGTTTGTTCTGAAATTCCAGGCATCTCCGTAAACAGAATTCTTTCCCCTAAGATATTTGTATTCTTCCCCCTGCCTTAAGCACGGCTCATGATGTGACATTCCCATAATAATTCCGTATTCATCTGCAAGCTCTGCGTTTAAGAGACCCGGTCCATCATCTGCAAATCTTGCGCTCCACATAGCCGGCCAGAGATAATTTCCTTTTAATCTGAGTAAAAGTTCAAATACATGATCATAAGCTTTTGCATTAAAGCCGCCAAAATTATGATTGCACCAGTTTCCAAATGCCGGCCATTCATCATTAATAAAAAATCCCCGGTATCTGACGGATGGCTCTTTGCTGATACAGGCCATGTCTTCCCTCAGTTCTATCTTTTCCTGCTTTGGCGGCATCAGTCCGCACCAGTCGACAAACGGTGAGACTCCCAGCATTTCCGATAAATGAAAAAGGCCATAAATCGTTCCTCTTTTGTCGCTCCCGGCAATTACAAGAAGGTTCGATTTTGTCCTGTTTTTTATTTCAGGAAAAATCCATGCATAGCATTCTCTCTTTTGTTCCAGCTCTTTTAATTCCGCACTCCCGGCTTCTTCCAGCTTTTTCAGGAAGCTGCTTTTTCCTTTCGTCGCGGCAATGATCGTCCAGTCCTCCCCGCTGCTTTCCAGTGTTTCCGGTATCTCTTTTTCTACCAGAATCTGCGGTTTCTTTCCCGATACAAGTTCCACATCGTGTGCTACCTTTTCCGTAACTCTGATTACGCCCGGAAAGGCACTTTGCTCCAGACAAATTCTCATAGGATTCCCTCCCGTATTTTATAAAAAGCCCCCATCTGTTTACTGGTTATCACCATTGTAAACAAATAGGGGCCTTCGGACTATTTAGTTCTTGTCATTCAATATGCAAAAATTGCTATTCTTTTTGTTCATTCGTTGATTGAGCTCTTTCTGTAAATCCTCAAAATAGCTCTGTGGATCGCATGCGTTGTATGCTTCCATATAGGAATTCCATGTTTCTTCAAAATTCTGTGCCAGAATCACCTGCGGAAGCCACCGGTGTTTTACTTCATCCATCCGTTCCAGTGTCTGTCCTGCCTGTGTATTTGATGTCAGTGAATTGGTATACGAATACATGGGATACCACACTCCCGGCGCATCATTTCTCCCAAGCATATCTACATAGTTTGTTACTCCATACGCCTCAAAACATTCCTGTATATCCCAGGGCTGGCTTTTCCAGAATTCTGCCGGTTGATTTTCCGGCGAAAATGCATTGATTCCATCTGACAGCATTCCTTCACTCCTTGGAAAATAGGAATATGTACAAAAATGCGTCTTTTTCAGTTTCTGATCATTTACCCTTACGCCCTGCTCCTCATTCAGATAAAATATTCCGTTTTCGTCTATCGAATAATCCAGATTTTCTTCTCCCCAGAAACGTAATTTCGTAATCTCCGGATCAAGGAGGTTATTTACAAACTGCATTGCCCCTTCCGGGTCTTCACAGGAAATGGTAATAGAAAGTCCTGACGCGGTATCCAGCTCTGCTGATCTTGCCGTATGCCACTGATTCTTTACTTTTTTGTCTATTGTTATCGGAAGTGGCACATAATCACATCCATAACTGCGCAGATTTCCGGAATCATACGCTGTCTGTATGGCATAATAAAACTGCCATCTTTGATCTACCATGCCAAGAACAGCACCTGTGATAGTTTGTCCAGATATTCTTCATAAGTATCCAGAAATGTTTCCGGCTGATCATTCCTTTTTTGTATTCTTCATTTAATTTCTGATAGTATCTTTTGGCTGTCGGTGTTGTATTATAGTCAATGACCTGCAGTGTATCTGGATCTACGATGCAGCTCCCATCATTCGGATATCCATCCAGAAATTGAGGAACATTCTCCAGACAAAAGTATCTCCAGTCATCGCATAAAATAGCAAACGGAATATTCGGTGTTCCATTTTCCAGGCAGGGATTTGCTTCCTGATACCGTTCCAGAAGATCAAAATATTCATCCACCGTCGTGATTTCCGGATAGTCTGCCCATTTCAAAACTCTTGTCTGAATCCAGAAGCTTCTCCGCTGTGGATTACTTCCGTGTCCTGTCCCTGTGAAACTCCGAATTGTGGAATCCAGTAGATATGTCCGTCTGCCTGCCGAAACAGGTCCACTGTTCCTCTGTCAGATAATTTTTTATATTGGGATAATTGTCCCAGTATTCGTCAATGGGAATCAGTGCTCCTGCATCATATAATTTACTTTCGCCGGAAATAAAATCCGGATACTCGCCGGCTGCAATATAAGCATTCAGTGCATTATCCTTTGTCTGTCCTTTCAGCCATGTTTCTTCACAATCGGCTCCGATCTGTTCAGCGATCTTCTTTTTCATATCATTATCCGAAGTGATCTCTTCCCCTGTTGTTGAAAAAAAGGCCGTATAATGACGGATCTGATTTCTGCTGTTCTGGCTCTGGTACAGGAGAGCAGCTATTCCAGCTATCATCAGACTCCCTGCCAGTAATAATATTGTTGTTTTTTTCTTCATTCTTTTCCCCTGTCTCATTTCCTCTTTCTATTTGTTATAATAAGCACCTGATATTCTGCAATAATACTTGCTAAAAATAACACCTAGGCCTCTGGCTTAGATATTGTCATTATTGTTTTTATTTTATTGCTTTCTACTTCTTGCACACCAAGGGCAGCCCCATGTTAGCCACTTCAATTAAATAAGCAAGCTAAAACCTATAATAAAAAGAGCCCGACGCATCAGGCTCTTTCAAGGTGTTGTCCGAAGACGGCCACCGCAATTCATAACTATAATGTACCACACAGGGTGAAATCCTGCAAGAAATTTTAAGAGTTATATGTTTTTCCTTTCAGCAGTTCTGCCGCAAGTGCCTCATTGATATCATCGGACAGATTGTTTTCCTCCGGTTTGCCGAAATATGTTTCCATTGCACGGCTTAAGGTATCAAACGCACCGGAAATGACCTACTGGAATGGTACAGACATCGAATATTCTGGATCCAGGAACGCAACGTCTGCCTGTGCAAAAATGATCTTACAGCAGTTGGAAACCAAACCGCCCTGTTTTATTCGTGGATCTTTCTGATATTGCACATTTTAACAAATTCCGGATCAAAATGCTTGACCGCAGTTCCCTGATAGCCAAGATCCAGTGAACTGATTTTCTGCATCTCCTCTTCAGTCAGTGTAAAATCCCATATCTGGAAATTCTCTTCGATTCTCGCTTTGTGAACCGATTTCGGAATGACCACAACGCCGCGCTGCACATTCCAGCGCAGAACAACCTGTCCTACGGTCTTTCCGTGTGCGGCAGCGATTTCTTTTACCATCTCGTTGTCAAACGGATTGTGGCGTCCTCCGCCGAGCGGTGCCCATGCCTCCGGCACGATCTGGTACTCTTCCATGACTTTTAATGCAGACTCCTGTGCGAAGTACGGATGCATTTCAATCTGGTTTACCATCGGACGGATCGCTACCGTTTCCAGTTTACGGTATCCTGCCATGAAATCACCTGCAGGCTGATGGATAAACATCAGATCGATGTAGTCGGTTCCAAGCAGTTCCAGACTCTTTTCTACGGTTCCTTCTGTCAGATACTGGCTTGCCCAGATTTTGGTGGAGATGAAAATGTCCTCTCTTGCCACACCGGATCTTTTGATTCCGCGTCCGACCGCGCGCTCATTCATGTAAGCCTGTGCAGTGTCGATCATGCGGTATCCGCAGGCTAATGCGTCCACAACCGCCTGCTCTGCCTGATCTGGTGTCATCATAAAGGTTCCGATTCCCACTGCCGGAATCTGCACCTGATTGCTTAATGTAAAGTTCATCATCATAACCTCCCTGTTTTATTTTGATGTGTGATATTTTGTTATTTCCCTGTCTTTGTAGCTTTAGCTTATCACCCGGGAGTTGCTACCGGTCAAGGACTTTTTAAAAAATTTCTAAAATCTAATCGTTCATTCCTATTTCGTATCGACTGAAATATTTACAAAAACGTCATATCATGAATTCCGTTGTCCATGATATGACGTTTTTCCTCTCAGCATTCGGTTTTCTATCTTTTTATCTTTTCAATCCTGCACTCATGTTCTTTCGTCTTTTTATTGTAGTTAATTCCCACCAGAAGAATATTTCCTGTATATTCCAGAATAGAATCCGGATATTTTTTATCCCAGATCTGCTCTATGGCAGTATCTGTGCTTTTGTTCCACTTAAGTTCTACCAGCAGCGCCGGATAACTTGTTCTGTATTCCGGTTTCGGAAGATAAACAAAATCTGCAAAACCGCGTCCGGTCGGTAGCTCTCTTACGGGTTGGAAATAATACTGCATAGAGCTTAAATATGCTATCGTAAGCACGCTGCTCAGGGAATTTTCATCATTATATTGGATCACCGAACTGTACTCCTGATGAATTCGCTCTATCCCATCTGCTACCGCTTTTTCATCCATATCCAGGGTTGCATCCAGCAAATCTGCGGATTCCTTCTGAAAAGTAATCATTTCATTCCATTTATTGCGTTTCACCGCATTGTTTAATTCATGTCTGATTTCCTCATTTGGAATAAAAACCTGCTCCCTGTCCTGATCGTAAGCCAGATATCCCAAGTGGATCAGATACGTCAGTACATCATCCCGGTTGGCGAAGCTTACGGTATCATTCTGGAAAGATGTCACATCCACATCCACGGCGGCCCCCGACATCATTTCTATAATTGCCGCCCGCAGTCCGTCGAAATTCATGTTAATCAGTGGCACGATTGCTTCATAGCTGCCGGTATTGGACCAGTAGCTTTTATATTTTCCATTCAGCATCAGGCTGACAACGGCTTTTGGATTATATACCTGATACCCTTCCAGAGAATATCCATCATACCATAATTTCACCTGCTCATAGATCTGTCCGTACCTGTCGCATAAATCATGCACTTCCTCTTCTGTAAAGCCAACATACGGTGCCATTCTTCCTGCATCCAGCATGGTAAATTCTTCAAAATTGTTGAGAGCGGACTGTGTCTTTAATTTCTTGATCGGCAGAATTCCTGTCAGATACGCCAATGCAATATATTTTGACGGTTCTGACCCTTTAAACATGCCACGCAGAAAATCAATATACTTTTCCTGTACTTTATGATTCTGTGCCTCATCACGGATCAGTACATCCCATTCATCGATGATGACAACAAATTTGTTTCCGCTGGCAGCCTTGATATAAGACATCGCACCATAAGCAGTTTTTACCGTATCCGGAATCAACTCTCCGTATTTTTCCTTCAGTTCCTGCAGTATTCCATGATTGATATATTCCACAACCTGATCCGCATTCCCGGCGTCCATCATGCACCATTGTACATCAAAATGAATGACATCGTACTGATTCAGATGTTTTTCAAAAGACGAAGCCTTGCAAATCGCATAATCTGCAAACAGTGCTCTGGAATCACAGCCCTTGCTGTAGTATGCTGACAGCATCTCCGCTGTAATCGACTTTCCAAAACGTCTGGGACGGCTGCTGCAGATAAATTTTGATGTCGTACTGATTACTTTATTGGTGTATTCCAGAAGCGGTGTTTTATCTACATAAATTTCCGAATGAATGACTTCCGAAAATGCTTCATTTCCCGGATTTAAAAATCTTCCCATGGCGTCCTCCTGTTCACATTTTTTCTGACTGATACATTCATTATACACGGAAAAAACGCGGATTGGTAGACTTTATCTTTTAAAAAATGCTGCACCACGGATTCTTTTTCCATGGTACAGCATTTCCAAAATTTCTATTCTTGATTAAATATCCAGCGCCGCATGATACCCCTGATATACGGCATTGGTGATGGTAGATACACGTCTTGCGTCTCCGATCACGCGTACAAACGGCGCGGTATTACGGAGCTGCTCTACAACGTCGGTTCTTGCTCTCTGGCCGAGGGCGCAGATGACGGTGGTTCCTTCTACGAGGTGGCGCTCCCCATTCGCATCGGTGCACCATACGCTTCCGGGGTGATCTCCTCGGCGCGGTAACCGGTGTGGACGGCTTTGACCTGTTTTTCGATTTCTTTTAAGAGCAGCGGGCGGTGGCGGACGTTTGCATCCGGGGCGAGGGCGTCGCGCATTTCGACGAGCTGAACTTCTTTTCCTTCCATGCCAAGAGAGATCGCACACTCGCATCCGGCGAGGCCGCCGCCCATGACAACGACTTTGTCGGAAATCTTGTCGAGATTGCGGTACAGCTCATTGACAACGACAACCTGCTCTCCATCCATGCCTTTGATCGGCGGAACAAGCGGACGGGAGCCTGCGGCGATGATGAGGGCATCCGGTGCTTCTTTCTCGACGTACTCCGGTGTTACCTCGGTGTTGAAGCGGATTTCCACACCTGCATTTCTTGCGAAACGCTCGTAGGTCTCGGTCAGCGCGAACATTTCCCGTTTAAACGGCAGGGCAATTTCGCTCTTTAAGATACCGCCGAGCGCTACTTCTTTCTCGCAGAGCACCACGCTGTGGCCTCTTCTTGCTGCAGTCCATGCCGCATACAGTCCTCCAGGGCCTCCTCCTGCGATGAGGACTTTTTTCTTCACCAGAGCCGGCTGTACTTCATCGCCCTCCATCTCTCTTCCGATCAGCGGATTGACGGTGCATCGTCTCGTGCCGGTTGCCGCACGCTCTGCCATACAGGTGAAGCACCGCAGGCAGTGCACGATATCTTCGGAACGGTTTTCCATGACTTTGCGCGGCAGGAATGGATCTGCGAGAAGGGCTCTTGCCATGTAAACAACATCGGCTTTTCCGGATGCGATGATCTCTTCCATCTGCGCCGGATCATTCAGACCGCCGATCGTTGCGACCGGAATGGAAACGTGTTTTTTGATCTCGGCTGCGAGGTAAACGTTGCATCCGTGGTCTTTGAACATCGACGGATGCGTATCGCCGAAGCCTCTCTGATACGTTCCGGCGGAAACGTGAAGCAGATCGATGCGGGACTCCAATGTCTGTGCGATGCGGACACCTTCTTCCAGATCATAGCCGCCCTCGAACAGCTCGGAACCGCTGAAACGGAACTCGATCGGGAACATCGGGCCGACAGCGGCGCGGACGGCATCGAGTACCTGACAGGCAAAGCGGCAGCGGTTTTCCAGGCTTCCGCCGTACTCATCGGTTCTGTGGTTGAAATACGGGGAGAGGAACTGGTTGATCAGCCAGCCGTGGCCGCCGTGGATCATGATCATCTCGAAACCGGCGCGTTTGGCAAGGCTGCTACCGTTCCGTATGCCTGTACGATCTCATCAATCTGCTCTTTCGACAGTGCGCGGACCGGTACGCCGTCCGGGCGTGTCGTGTCGGACGGGCCCCACTGGCACATTTCGTGCTGTCTCGTTTTATCGGTCATGTAAGTTCCGGCATACATACCGGAATGGGACAGCTCCAGGCTCGGCACAGCGCCGTGGCGGGAAATTGCATCGGCAGCGTACGTTGCAGATGCCAGGGAATTTAAGACTGCGGTATCCAGATGATACGCATGGGAACCATCGGTTACCGGGTGTACCATGCACTCGCTGACGGTGACAGCTGCTGCTCCGCCCTTTGCGCGAAGCTCATAGAATGCTGCGGACTTCGGTCCGATACATCCGTCGTTCGTGATATCAGTTCCGCCCATCGGTGCGGAAAACATGCGGTTCGGGAAGGTCTTTCCTGCAATGGTAATCGGGCTGCAAAGGTGTGGGTAATCGTATTTCATTTTTGCTTCCTCCTCTTTTTTAAATCTGTAAAATACCCCATTTTTTTTTATTCAAACAGCATCCCCGGAAGGAAATGCAGTTTTTTGCCAATCGTTCTGGCAATGAATCCGACCAGAAGGCTGCTACGATGGTTCCCTCGCGGACACCGTTCAGCTCACGCGCCAGGAAGAACGAAGCGGCAGCGGCAATGACGGCCATCGAAACATCGAATGCGATTTTCGTCACACCGAACTCCGTTTCCCATCTGGCAACAACCGCGCGGACAAAGGATTCGCCCGGCAGCATGACAACATCAGCGAGCACTTCCATGTAAACACCGACGCCGAGGATCAGACATCCGATCAGAAGATAAGCAACTTTTGCCGCATACATCTGCGGATTCAGTGCGTTTAACAGAATCATACTGAAATCAATGAAAAATCCAAAGGCAATGGATACCGGGATCTGAAGAAGGGATTCCGGTTTGAAATTCTTTCCGAGAATCACAATCTGGAGAACGATCAGCAGGATGCTGAAGATGATCGTAAAGTTTCCGAGAGATAATGCAAAGTTAAGACTTAATACGTAAGGGATCGAAGAGATCGGAGACGTTCCGAGATTTGCTTTGGTGATGAGTGCAACCCCGAGGGAGTTTACAAACAGTCCCGCAAGAAAAATCAGGTAACGTTTCAGAAGGTCTTTTTTGTTGTTTGTCATAGGTGCAGTTCAAATCCTTTCCTCATAATTGTAATTCTTTGTTATCTTATCACCAACCGCAAAACATGTCAACTTTTACATGTTTTATTTTACTTATTTTTTCTGTGGATTTTCCGGTGAAGCTGTGCTATACTCAAAAACACAAAAGCAAAACGGTTTTGAAAAATTATTTGGATAAAGGAGTTTCATGCGAATGGGAACTTTGAAATATGCGATTCTCGGACTTTTGAACCGAAATGAAATGACAGGCTATGAACTGTCGAAAGAATTTGAGACAACCTTATTTGAATTCTGGAATGCAAAGCACAGCCAGATTTATCCGGAACTGAAATCACTGAACGCCGAGGGGCTGATCCAGTATCGGGTGGAAATCACGGGAAATGTGCTGGAGAAGAAGGTCTATACGATCACCGATGAAGGACGGCGCGATTTTTCGGAATGGGAAGAAACGCTCTGCCCGATCCAGACGGCATCCAAGGATGAATCCCGCCTGCGGCTCTTCTTCCTCGACGGCGCTTCGCCGGATTTTCAGCAGCGTTTTCTTGCCGACCAGCTTTCCCAGCATCAGAAGCATCTGGAACATCTGCTGGAAAACCAGAAAAAGTTTGATGAAATCCCTCCCACAGATGACCGCGCGTTTTCGGATTATCTCGTCCTGCGCGGCGCGGTGTACCGGGAAGAAGCTGCACTGCAGTGGATTCAGGAATGCATCAAACTTGGTGAGCAGCGGTCTGCGGAATTAAAAAAATAATTAAAAAATGCAGAGAACCTGTTTTTTCGGTTCTCTGCATTTTTATAAACGTATTTATACTTATTTCTCCATTGCCTTTTTGATCGCTCCAAGCAGCTCCTCATACGTCTCATACGCCGGGATCTGCGGATAGTCGGCTTTGATCTTATCGGTCGAGCGGAACAGGAATCCTGCCTTGCTTGCCTGAATCATGCCGAGGTCATTATAGGAATCGCCGCTTGCGATCGTTTCGAATCCGATAGACTGCAGTGCTTTGACCGTGGTGAGCTTCGACTGCTCGACTCTCATCTTAAAGCCGGTGATCTCTCCGTCGTCTGCGACTTCCAGGGAGTTGCAGAACAGGGTCGGATAGCCGAGTTTTTTCATCAGCGGTGCGGCAAACTCCGTGAAGGTGTCGCTGATCAGGATCACCTGGGAGAAGGTGCGCAGCTCGTCGAGGAACTCTCTTGCGCCCGGCAGTGGATCAATCTTCTCAATCGTAGCCTGAATCTCTTTCAGTCCCAGGCCGTGCTCTTTTAAGATTCCAAGTCTCCATCTCATCAGTTTATCGTAATCCGGTTCGTCGCGTGTCGTTTTTTTGAGTTCCGGGATTCCGCTTGCCTCTGCAAACGCGATCCAGATCTCCGGTACCAGTACTCCTTCTACGTCCAGGCATGTAATATACATTGTTATAATCCCCTTTCCTGCGCTGCCCGCCTTGTTTGCCGACGGGGTTTTGTTTTTTTTCACAGCATCACTTTACCACACTATATCATAGAATCCATATCACTGCAAATTAAAATCACGTTTTATTTTTTTATACGTATATATCTCTCTAAAATTACATTCTTTTTACAAAATCGTTGTTTTTTACAAATTCATATATTTATTTATATGTTTTTTGACTATTGATTTATTTTTCATATATTTATATAATAATTACAATCATTTTTATTAATTTTCTATTTTATCATCCATATTAACGAACGAATTTACTTTTCAGATAGTGCACTAATCTAAGGATAAATAAAAAACTAAAACCATCCAACAATACTTATGAAAGGAGACCACTCATCATGAAAAAATTAAAAACATGTCTTGCATTTTTTATTTGTTGTATTCTGTCCTTAAATATGGTAATTTGCAATGTAAAGGCAGATAATAATGTTGTTCTATCTAACAAAGCATATCTATTAAAAACCGGAATGCCACAAAAGGAAATAGAAAAGCTGGATGATGACGTCATGCAGTTCATTGTGGATGACTTAAAAAGTGGAGGTAAACATTTTGAATATATTAATTCAAATATCGAAAATCAAATATCGATACTCAGTAGCGAAACTTTAACCGGTATTTCCTTTACTGCATCAGCTTTTAAAAATGCATCAACCATTTATATCTATCCAACATACGAGTTTACTTCTAATAAACAACCTCGCGGAAAAGACAGTTTTTCTTTTCAATTAGGCGCTGCTATGAGACCGTATGAATATGGTGGAAAATTATGGTACAAAGATAATACTATGAACGATTGGAAAGTCGGTGGAACTCTTACTGCAAATAATCAGCAATTATCTGGTGCTGAATTTTCAGGGAGTCAACTAGGAACACCCGACTATGCCATGAAGCTTAAAGGTGTTACATACTGTCACGCTACTGCAGGTAATAGCAGTGATAAAAGAATTGTAATGGGATACTTATATAATCCCCAGAAAACCGGCTACAGTATCTCTTTTTCCTACAACGGTGGTGGAATTAGCTACTCTCCATCAGGAACAGCCTATACTGCATATAAAACAATGAACCTAAGTTATTAAACTTTCATTCACCACATACAAATACATTTAATTTCTAATTACTCTTTCAAAGTAACAATTTGCCTATCCAGAAGCACAAATTTCTCTGATAGGCAAATTGTGTTTAAGGTATTTTCAAGTAATTTAAGTAAAATCATGAGCAAGTCGCCATTACTCGTAGAAAAACGGGCAGATTATGAATGTTTTAGGAATTGCAGGAACAAAAAGTACAGAACAACCATTCAAAAAAACTTTTAAATCCGGCATCAACTGAATAAAGCCATAAATAAGAGGTAACTCATTATGAAAAAAATCAAATTTTTATTTTTCACCCTGTTATTCTGTTTTTCTGTTCCAGTCAAAGCAGACACTGCATTCGAAAATGACGATACGGTATTGTGCTCTTTTTTAAAAGAAAACGTACCAGAAAATGCTTCGCCAATAGAATCCAGTTTAGAAAACGAGTATCGAAAAACTTCTTCCAAACCTATCGATTTCTATTTTTTTAAACGATCTGAAAAGACAAAAAGTTTCCAAGATCTGTATGCCGCAAATGTACTCACCTATCAGGAAAAATCAGATCGTTCTTTGTTATATCAGACAGTTTTCGATTTTCAAAATATAACCCAGGTAAGAACTGCGAAAGAAGACTTTATCCGTCTGGAGACAGATCCACTGATGTATCTTTTTGAATTAGAAAAAGCAGAATTGTGGACTCGGAACAGCACGGAAGAACCCTGGACGCTGGAACGGAAAATCACAACGCCTGGAAACCCAGATTTTTATCTTCCTTATAGCCAGTTTTCTTCTGATAAAAAATATTTTCGAATTCTGGCATCTTTTTCCTGGAGCCCGAGCCCTGCTGAGGAAAGCGAAGTTTCTTCGCCAGAATATCATTGCGTTTATACCTCTGTGTATCCGGTATATCAGATTCCGGTGAAAGTACTCGTTTTGATATGCGGAGGCGCAGCTTTCTTCTTTCTCTACCGGAGACACAAAAAAAATCATATCTCCCAAAAAGATGTTCCGTAAGCTGCGCCTTTTCAACATGTTTTCGTCACTGTTCAGAGCCAACTTCCAAAATGCTACGCATCTCATCGGTGTGGCTTTATCTGCTTTTCATCGCATCCCGAATCCGCTCCAGTGCCTCGGTCAGGGTTGCGCGCGGGCAGGCGATGTTGATCCGCTGGAAGCCGCGACCGCAGTCTCCGAAGATCTTGCCGCTGTCGAGCCACAGCTTCGCCTTGTTGATGATCAGGTCTTCCAGTTCGTCGACAGAAAGCCCCGTCTCGCGGAAATCGAGCCATACGAGATATGTTCCCTCCAGGTCGATCATCTTCACGCCCGGAATCTGCTCCTCCACATACTGCCTTGTAAATTCTGCATTTGCCTTCACATAGGAAAGCATTGCCTCATACCACTCCTCGCCCTTATTATATGCCGTCTCGCATGCCACCAGACCCATCACACCAAGCTGGCTCGTTCCGGCTGCATCGAGCTGTTTCCGGAATTTCGCACGGAGTTCCGGGTTGGCGATAAAGATGTTTGACATCATCATACTTGCCAGATTGAATGTCTTACTCGGCGCGGTGCAGGTGATCGTGATGTCCTCGTACTCTTTTTGATCGCAGTAAACACCTGATGCTCGCCTTTAAAAATGAAATCTCCATGGATCTCATCACTTACAACGGTCACGCCATACTGCACGCAGAGATCGCCGATCGCCGTCAGCTCCTCTTTCGTCCAGACTCTTCCGACCGGGTTGTGCGGATTGCAGAGGAAAAAGAGCTTCACGTTTTCAGCTTTCAGCTTCTCCTCGAAATCCGCCACATCCATGTGATAGCGGTTATCATCGCCGAGCACCAGCGTGCTGCTGACAACTCTTCTGCCGTTATCCGCAATGACTTCCGAAAACGGATAGTAAACCGGTGACTGGATCAGCACGGCATCCCCAGGCGCGGTGTAAGCTTTGACTGCCATCGCAAGTGCAAATACAACGCCTGGCGTTTTGATCAGCCATTCTTCTTTCGGCTCCCAGTTGTGATGGCGTTTCATCCATCCCGCAACGGCCTCAAAATACGGAGTCTGCGCATCGCTGTAGCCGTAAATGCCCATTTTCGCACGCTCTACCAGCGCATCCTCGATGTAGGAGGATGTCTCAAAATCCATGTCCGCCACCCACAGCGGCAGCACGTCGGCTGGCATACCGCGTTTTACTGCGAAGTCATATTTTAAACAGTCTGTATTTTTTCGGTTGATGATTCTGTCAAAATCAAGATTTCTTTCCGTCATTTTTCTCTTCCTCAATTTCTGCAAAAACCTTCTCAAGCTCACCGACCAGGTCCTCGATATTTTCAATTCCGACGGAAAAGCGAAGGGTGCTCTCCGTAATTCCGTTCCGCTCACGGATTTCCTTCGGCACATCGGCATGTGTCTGCGTCGTCGGATACGTAACGAGTGTCTCCACGCCGCCGAGGCTCTCTGCGAAACGGATCATTCTTACCTTTTCCAGAATGGCAAGGGCAAACTCTTTGCTCTCGAGCTGGATTGTCAGCATGGCACCGAAGCCTCTTGCCTGTTTTTTCATAATCTCATGGCCGGGTGATCCGGCAGTCCCGGATAAATCACTCTTGTGACTGCTTTCTGCTGCTGCAGCCATGCGGCAATCTGTTTTGCATTCTCCTGGGAGCGTTCCATGCGGATGCCAAGCGTCTTCATGCCGCGCAGTACCAGCCAGCAGTCAAACGGAGCAAGGCCTGCACCTGTTGTCTTGATCAGGAAACGCAGTTTTTCCTGAATATCTTCGCGGTTCGTCACGATAAAGCCTGCCAGTGTATCGTTGTGGCCACTCAGGTATTTCGTGCCGCTGTGAATCACAACGTCCGCACCGAGATCGAGCGGATTCTGAAAATACGGGGACATAAAGGTGTTGTCCACAATCAGAATCAGGTTGTGGCGTTTTGCAATATCCGCCATCTTTCGGATGTCGGTTACGTTCATCATCGGGTTCGTCGGAGTTTCGATGTAGATGGCTTTTGTATTTTCTTTCACATAGCTTTCCACGTCATCACGGCAGCAGTCGATGCCGGAAAATTCGATGCCGTTTTTCTCGTTCACATGGTGGAACAGACGAATGCTTCCGCCGTACAAATCGGAATCCGCAATGATGTGGTCTCCCGGGCGGAACAGCTCCATCAGAAGTGAGATCGCTGCCATGCCAGAGCTTAATGCAAACGCATCAATTCCGTTTTCCAGTGCAGCCACCATCTTCTCCAGATGCTCTCTGGTCGGATTCTGCAGTCTGCTGTAATCAAATCCGGTGCTCTGTCCTACGCCCGGATGCGCATACGTTGCGGTCTGATAAATCGGGTAGCTGAGTGCGCCGTAGTGGCTACACTGTCCCTCGTCCTCTTCTAAATGGATACATTTTGTGTCAATTCCTCTTGCCATATGAATAATCTCCTGTTATTTCGTAATTTTTCTTTCTATACTAATCTGATAGGTTTTGTAACGTAACCTATCATAACAGAAAATGCGGCGTTTGTATATTCCCTTTTTTCTTTGACTTGTTATAAGTTTTTCCTATAACTATCGTAAAAAAACGCCGCCAGAAGATTTTTTCTCCCGGCGGCCGCTCTTGCATCTATATTTTAAATAAGTTCCGCACAGATCGGATAATGATCAGAAAGGCACACACCGTCCTTCTGCTCCGTCCATTTTTCCACCTTTTTCAGTTCCCAGTCCCCTTTGAGAATGATGTAGTCAATCGAGCACTGCGGATCGTTCGGATCATCGCGATGATAGTTGTGGAAGGTAATGCCGATTCCTTCCGTCGCATTCACAAGACCGGCAGTTTCCCTCAGCGGTTTCATCTCTTCGCTGTCCGGCTCGGCATTGAAGTCGCCGCTAAGAATCACCGGCACATCGGCAAATGCTTTCTCTGCTCTCAGATGTGCGAGAATCTGCTCCAGGCCAAGCTTTCTCGCCCCGGCGCACTCGTGATCCAGATGGGTGTTGATGACGCGGAACACTTTTCCGGTCTCCATATCCTCAAATACCACATCCGTCGCAGTACGCGGCACATACTCTGTACCGGATAGCGGGATCCCGGCACGTACGGTGTCGGTGACAGCCAGAAGGTTTCCAGGCTCACACTCTGAAAACGTTCTTTCCGATAGGCAATGATCATTGCCTCACCGGTCAGATCCTTTTCTCTTCCACATCCGGCAATGTAATATTCCGTCAGATTTTCCTTCAGCCAGGCAGCCACATGCGGCAGTACCTCCTGAAAACCGATGATATCCGGCTTTTCCTGTCTGATTTTTTCCAGAATCAGCGGTCTGCGGTAGATAAAATTATTGGCTCCATCCTGGCCAAAATCACAGCGAATATTAAATGTTACATATTTCATCGTAAAATCCCTCTTTTCATTTGTTTTCCTAACCCTTATTTTTGCTGGAAAGCGCTGTGCTTTCTCTTCTTTTTCTTCGTATTCACACGGCGCAGACACGCATAGCGCAGCTTCAGCCGCATTTTCCAGCTGCAGCCCGGTACCGGCTCCATCAGCTTTTCCAGAAAATGGTTCAGCGTACGTTCCTCATAAGGAGACAGCAGACTCTCGCCGTAGATATGTTTCTCGATCAGATGGCAGACACGCGTATATTCGCCTGGTTCGACCGCCGGAAATCTGCGGGCGAGTTCTGCATCGGTTGCTGCTGTTTCCCAGCCAAGACCGGCATCTATGCCCCACAGACAAAGATACTGGTAAATTCTTGCTTCCGTTCTCCGGATCCGCCTGCCCGGCCGCTCCTTCTGCTGTTTCTTTGCCGCCGGTCCAAGGCAGATGATCCGCGCCGCCTCCGCCGCAATCACAAGCAGCGTCAGCAGAATCAGAAGCACGCCAAGCAGCCCGAGAAGAAACAGCGAAACACTGCGCAGTACCGGAAGAACGGCTTCGCCTGCCTTGCTCTTTCGGTTTTCCACACCGGTAATCTGCTCCGCCGACAGCGAATTGTTCTCCAGCACCACATTCTTCTGGACAGAATCTGGACTTCCGACCATTTTCTGAAGAGATGCAACATTATACAGGAACAGTTTGTTTTTTAGGTATTTTCTTTCACTTGTTTTTCTGTTGCTCCTTCCTCCATTTTTTGCTCTGCCTTAACTTCTAAAGACCATCCCAGAAAAACGCAAGTATTTTTAGTATTCCAGATACGCCCCTTTCATCGGGCTTGCTGCGTGGAGGCTGAAAAGACGGAGTACGCCTTTTTTGTATTTCGGCTCGCGCGGTTTCCAGTTCCGGCGGCGTTCTTTTAAGATCGCATCAATTTCTTCCATGGACTTGCGTTCTCCTGCGATTCCGATGATGTTAAGTTTTCGTTCCTTCACATCAATCTCAATCAAATCCCCTTCCTCGACGAGTGCGATCGGGCCGCCGTCTACAGCTTCGGGACTGCAGTGGCCGATGACCGGGCCGGTGGAGGCGCCGGGAGAAACGGCCGTCGGTGATAAGCGCGATGCTCTTTCCAAGCTCTTTGTCGCTGCTGATTGCCTCGGAAGTATAGAACATCTCCGGCATACCGCTGCCTTTCGGGCCTTCGTAGCGGATGAAGACGGCGTCGCCTTTCTGAACCTTATGTTTCAGCACGGCATCGAGGCACTCCTCCTCGCTGTCGAACGGTCGGGCACGGAGGACGGCGTGGAACATTTCTTTCGGGCAGGCCGTGTGCTTGATGACGGCTCCCTCCGGCGCAAGGTTTCCGCGCAGAACAGCGATGCTGCCGTCCGTTCCGATCGCCTTGTCATACGGGCGGATAATATCTTCTTTTGTAATCGAAGTTCCATACCGCTCATTAAATTTTGCGAGCCATCCGCTGCACTTCTCATAAAATCCATTTTCACGAAGCTCCGCCAGATTTTCACCCAGTGTCTTTCCGGTCACTGTCATCACATCGAGATGCAGATGATCTTTGATTTCTTCCATAATCGCCGGAACGCCGCCCGCATAATAGAAGCACTCTGCCGGCCATCTTCCCGCCGGGCGGACATCGAGCAGATACCGCGCGTTGCGGTGCAGACGATCGAATGTGTCGCCGGTAATCTCGATGCCGAACTCATGCGCAATGGCCGGGATGTGCAGCAGGCAGTTTGTGCTTCCCGAAATTGCCGCGTGGACAAGAATCGCATTCTCAAAACTCTCTTTCGTCACAAGATCGCTTGGCCGCATATGCTCCATCTGTGCCAGTTTTACCGCCTGGCTGCCTGCCTCCTGTGCATATGCCAGAAGATCCGGGCTTGTCGCCGGCATCAGAGCGCTTCCAGGCAGGGCGAGGCCGAGTGCCTCCGCATGATCTGCATCGTGGATGCCGTTCCGATAAACGAACAGGCACCGCAGCTCGGCAGGCATTGCATTTCGCCCAGTCGAGCTTCTCCTCGTCGATCTCACCGCGCTCAAATTTTGCGCTGTACATGCCAAGCTGCTCCAGTGTCAGCATCTCCGGTCCCGCATTCATCGTTCCGCCCGGCACAACAACCGCCGGAATATCGACACGCGCAAGGCCGATCAGATTGCCCGGCATACCCTTGTCGCAGCTCGACAGATAGACGCCGCCGTCAAACGGTGTCGCATTCGCGTGGATCTCGATCATATTGGCGATCATCTCGCGGCTCGCAAGACTGTAGTTGATGCCGTCCGTTCCCTGGCTCTCGCCGTCACAGATGTCGGTGCAGAAATACCGCGCCCCGAAGCCCCCCGCTTCCGCAACGCCTTTCCGCACTTCCTCGACCAGCAGATTTAAGTGGCCGCTTCCCGGGTGGCTGTCCCCGTACGTACTCTCCACCATAATCTGCGGTTTTTCAAGATCCTCTTTTTTCCATCCTGTTCCAATCCGGAGCGGATCCATCTCCGGTGCAAGTTTCCGCATTTCCTGACTCTTCAGCATTTCCTTCTCCTCCCGCTGTTTTTTAGGTATTAAAAATACTCTTTCTGCTTTTCACTATAGCAATCCCTGTATTTGATTGCAAGACAAAAAAGCTGCAGTCTGCAGGGATTCCCCACTGACCGCAGCCTCTCTGAACAGCTCACAGATTTCTCTGTTTTCTGTTTGCCTGCTTCCGCAGATAATTTCCAATGCTTGTAAAACTAAGCAGCGTCACAATCAGAAAAACACCCGGGATCAGAATGATCCACCATGCCTTTGTCATCAGCGCTTTTTCCGAGAGTGACAGCATGCTGCCCCAGGAAATCACCTCCAGTGGAAGACCGATTCCCATAAAACTCAGTGTGGATTCTGCTACAATCGCACTTCGGATGTTCATAACCACCATAAACATAATAGACGAAAAAAAGTTCGGTGCCAGATGGTGCCATAAAATATAGAAAAAGCTGCCTCCCATACAGCGCGACGCAATCACGTATTCACTGTTCCGGATCTGCCGTACTTCGGTCCGCACAACCTTTGTAATGCTTGTCCAGCTTGTCATTCCGATCACGGCAGAAATCGTAATCACATTGGATTTTCCCGCAGCGGCCAGAAGAAAAATGACAAGAAGAAGATTCGGCACCGACAAAAAGATCTCGGTCAGCCGCATCAGAAGTGCGTCCAGCCACGCCGGTGCACATCCGCTGACTGCGCCGAAGAGAACGGCAATCACAGTGGAAATCAGCGTAGAAAGCAGACCGATCGCCAACGATATTCTGCCGCCGTACCAGATCATCGAGAAAATATCTCTTCCCATCGTATCGGTTCCAAACAGAAATTCCCGGCACGGCATGACGGAACAGTTTTTCAGATCCATATATGAGGGATCCTTCGTCATGATCTGCGACAGAAAAGGCAGCCCAGCACAAGAAGACCCAGAAAAAGCTCTGCTGCCACCGGCCGGTCCTGATACCATTTTTTCTTTTTTCTGCTTCTGTTTTTCTGCAGGCCTCTCTCCTGCAAATTGAAATAATTGTGTTTTTCTGTCACAGCATCATTACCTCCGATGTTTCTGCCGCTTCTTTCTCCCGCATCCGCGGATCAATTCTCTCGTTGATGATCTGTGCCGCCATATTGCACAGAATCACAACGATTCCGGACATCAGGCAAAGCAGCATCAGAAGATTGTAATCTTTGTACCGTGCGCTCTCATACGCCAGCGTTCCGATACCGGGATACGAGAAAACCGTTTCTACAATATAGGTTCCCCCCAGCACATGCGGAACAGAAATGGCCATGATGCCAAGATACGACGGAATCGTATTCCGCAGGCAATGCCGGAACAGAACCGTCTTTCGTTTCAGCCCCTTGGCTCTTGCCAGAAGCACATACTCTTCCCGCACTTCATCCAGAATTTTATTGCGGATCATGTATGCGTAATACCACAAATGACTCAGCACTACGACCGTCATCGGCAGGATCAGATGACAGACACGGTCAGAAAAATCTGCCTGTTTTCCAACAGAGTAGGCACCGGAACTCGGCAGCCATTTGAGCTGCATGGAAAAAACAAGAATCAGAAGCAGCGACAGCCAGAATTCCGGAATACATCCCGTGATGGTTCCCACCTTACAGATGATGCGGTCCAGCCATGTGTCTTCCTTCCATGCACAGAGAATTCCAAGAAGCAGCGCGAGGGTGAAAATCAGCAGAAACCCAATGCCGCCAAGCACCAGCGTATTTCCAATTCTTCCCTCGATCACGCGCGTTACATCCATTTTATATTTGTACGAAATTCCGAAATCCCCATGCAGCGCATTGCCTGCCCAGCGAATATACTGTACGGAAATGGGATCATTCAATCCCAATTTTTCTTCGGCCCACGCTCTTTCTTCGGGCGTCATTTTTTCCACGCGGTCTCCGTAATATGATACCAGCGGATCTCCCGGCGCAAGCCTTGAAATATAAAATACGAGCACAGACAGCAGCAGAACACTTGCCAGAAATGCCGCTGCCTTTTTCCCATAATAAAGTACTCTGTTCCGGCTTTTCATGTCGCATCGCCTCCCTCCATCAGCACAAAATGGTCTTTTTCCACTTCCTGTAGGGTTCCTTTCCGGGAGAATTCCATATTGGCAAAATCCGGAACGGCTCTCGCCCGTTCCCTTCGCGGATCCGGAATCGGAATGGCCGCGATCAGCGCTTTTGTATACGGATGCAGCGGATTTTGAAACACGGCTCCTGCCGGACCGGTTTCCACCAGCTTTCCATGATACATCACACCTACTCTGTCACACAAAAATTCGACATATCCAGATCGTGTGCAATGAACAGGATCGAAAAGCCATGCTCCTTCTGCAAATGGCGGAACAGATTCACAATCTGCGCCTGGATCGACGCGTCCAGCGATGCAATCGGCTCATCTGCTACCAGAAGCTCCGGCTCCATCGTCAGAGCCCGTGCAATCGCAACGCGCTGCCGCTGTCCGCCGGATAATTCTCCCGGATATTTTTTCAGATATTCCGGATCCAGCCCCACGTATTTCATCTGGAATCTGGCTTCCTCCTCATAGCTTCCCCGCAGCGGCCGGATTTTCTGCACGCGCATCGGCTCCTCAATAATGTCGCGGACCTTCATCCTCTGATTCAGACTGGAACCGGAATCCTGAAAAATCATCTGGCGTGTCGTCTGCAGCATTTTTTTATTTTTCCGGAACTGGCCTCTGTCGCAGGTATCAATCCCTTTATAATAAATCTGGCCGGCATATGGCTGATAAATATTCATCACACAGCGTGCAGCGGTAGATTTTCCGGAACCGGATTCTCCTACCAGTCCAAAAATTTCTCCTCTTCGAATCTGAAACGATACATCATCGACTGCCTTGACTGCTGTTTTCCGAGACAGTGGAAAAATATGGGTCAGATGACGCACATCCAGCAAAATCTCATGTTCCATCTGTGTTTCCTCCTATCGGCGGCACAACCTTCGGTGCTCTCTCATCCAGCAGCCATGTTGCCGCATAATGCTGTCTGTGACCCGGAACATCGGCGGCTCCTCCTCAAAATCAATTTCCAGCGCATAAGCATTGCGGCTGGCAAAGGCATCGCCTTTCGGCGGATGGAGAAGAGACGGCGGCATTCCCGGGATAGACGGCAGCTTTCTTTTCCCCTCGAAAACGCCGGTATGGAACGCAGCAGTCCCCACGTATACGGATGACGGGGATCATAAAAAATCTCATCCACGGTCCCGATCTCTACGATTTTTCCTGCATACATGACCGCTACCCGGTCTGCGATCCGCGCTACAACGCCAAGGTCATGTGTGACAAAGACCGTCGCCGTTCCCAGTTTTTTCTGAATTTCCCGAAGCAGGTCCAGAATCTGTGCCTGAATCGTCACATCCAGCGCTGTCGTCGGCTCATCAGCAAACAGAATTTCCGGATTGCCCGCCAGCGCAATCGCCAGTACGATCCGCTGCCGCATTCCGCCGGAAAAGTGATACGGATATGCCTTTTTCCGCTCTTCTGCCTGCTCGATTCCCACCAGCTGCATCAGTTCTGTCACTCTCTGTTCCACTTCTTCTTTTCCCATGTCTTTCTGATGCGCCCGCACTGCCTCTGCAATCTGCGCTCCGACTGTCATCGTCGGATTTAAGGAAGTCATCGGATTCTGGAAAACCATCGAGAACAGTTTTCCCCGCAGTTCCCGCATTCTTCGCTCCCCGTATCCTGCAATTTCTTCTCCATTGACCAGAATTTTTCCGTTTTTGATCTTTGCATTCTCCGGCAGCAGCTTCATAATGCTTTTGCAGAGCACACTTTTCCGCAGCCTGACTCGCCTACAACAGCGAGCACCTCACCTGCACTCAGGGAAAAGCTGACATCGCGGACCGCCTGTACTTCCCCCTCATCCGTAAAAAAGCTGACGGAAAGATGTTCCACTTTTAATCGTTCCTTCATTCCGTTTTTCTCCTGTACAGACAAAAAGGAGGTAACCATACCTCCTTCGTCTGCTTTTTTGTTTTTATTCTTCGATTGTCCAGTCCTGAATATTCCAGAAAATACCAACGCCGTGGTGGCCCAGCACCGTGTCTTTGGAAATTCCCTGAATACCGGAATCTGCCACATAATTTGCATCAATATAACAGATGAATGCATAGGCCGGATCTTCTGCCAGTTCTTCCTGGAATTTTCCGTAATATTCTTTCCGCACTTCCGGATCGTCACTCTGGCGGGCAAGAGACAGATACTCATCTACTTTTTCATTGGAATAGCTCGAATAATTCGCCCCTTTGTCCGTGCCGAAAACTTTATATGTATGATCGTCCGCATCGAACGGGCTTCCCCAGCCGATCAGGCAGGCCATCTGTCCGCCCCAGTCCATCTGTGCCGGAATTTCTACGGTACAGTTGATTCCGGTTTCCCGGAGCTGCTGTGCTGCTGCCTGGGCAATATCAATGCGGTCCTGCTCACCGGACATCACGCTGATGACAAAACCGATTTCTTCGCCGTCCCGCTCATAGAAACCATCGCTGTTTCTGGTGCATCCGGCCGCTTCCAGAATTTCCTGTGCTTTTTCCGGATTGTAATCATAATGTTCTACGTTTTCGTTATTGTAAATGTTCCGCTGCAGCGGACTGTATGCCGCCATTCCCTCGCCAAGAAGCACAGAATCGATAATGGCCTGGCGGTCAATCGAATAACAGACGGCCGGAATGATATCCCTGTTTTTCGTCCAGTAATCATTCGCAAAGTTAAATAAGATTCCGCGGTAATCTGCCGTTGTCATGTCGTAGCAGGTAAAACCGTCTTTTTCTTTGAAATTCTGCGCATTTTTCGGGTCAAGCAGCGCCAGATCCAGTTCGCCGGATTCCAGCTGCATTGCCTGTGCATTATCATCCGGTACAATTTTGAAAATGACCTTGTCAATCTTTGGTGCACCGAGGTAATAATCTTCATTTTTTACCAGAACAATCGACTGGCCCTCGTCCCAGCTCTCCAGTTTATACGGGCCGGTTCCAACCGGTGCACGGAAGAAATCCGATTCCTGCATGTTTTCACCTTCCAGCAGGTGCTTCGGCAGGATGGCCATCGTCATGTATTCCAGGAAAGCCACGTTCGGCTCGGAAAGGCGGAAGGAAACGGTGCTGTCATCTATAACTGTAATCTCTTCTACATCCTCATAATTTGGTGCATTTTCAGATCCGTTTTCCGGATCCATGATCGCTTCGATGGTGAATTTCACATCGTCCGCCGTAAATTTTTCTCCATCATGCCATTGGATGCCGTCCCGGATATGAAAGGTGTAGGTGCAGGTTTCTGCATCGTACTCCCATTTTTCTGCCAGACCCGGAACAATGTTGTCATCCGCATCGTGTGCGGTCAGTCCGTTGAACAGCAGTAGATTAATTTCACCGTGCTCATCCATCGCCGGATTAATCCTGGTATAATCAGCAGAACCGTAAACCAGGGTTGTCTCTGCCTCCCCTGTCTGGCCGGAAGAGCTTCCGTCTCTGTTTTCGACAAATCTGTACTGTTGCTGTTTTTCCCGCTGTCCTGACCGCATGCCGCAAGGGATGCTGCAAGAGACACCATCAGCATCAAAGATAATATTTTCTTTTTCATCCTTTTCCTCCCATTTTCAGACCGTTTTTACCCGGACTGACCGCTTTTTTGCTTTGTACTCCCATGATCTGCGCGCCTGATCCATGTACTGTTCGTTCATTATATTTGATATTTCAGGCTCTCACAAGCCGGGTGGGGGGATATTTTTTCCTTTTCCCGTAAAGTCAATTGTCTCTCCATCTTTCTCTCCAGTTCCGGCCTGCTGCCCGGCATGGAAGCACAAGAAAGAATCCTGCCCGGAGGGCTTTTTAATTTACAGGAAAATTCAACGAAATTTCCTGTAAATCAAAAAATGACCTTGCGCAGGGGATCGTTCCTCTGCATCAAGGTCATTTTAACTTTCGTATTTTTGTCGAATTTTACAGCATGTTAATGACAAATCCAGCCAGCATCGTCGAAAGAACGGTGATAACCGTAATTCCTCCCACGACATACGGCACATTCAGCGTATCTTCGATAAACGCTTTCTCCTCCGGTGTCTCTCCGACTGCATCGCCGACCTCGCGGCAGATGACTACGTTGCTCGGGAATCCGAGGAACTGCTCGACACCGATGCCGACTGCCAGGTCTTTGTCGCCCACGAGTTTCCAGGTCGGAAGAACCCAGCCAACCAGTGCAACACCGATCAGCGCTGCGGCGAACAGAACGATTGTCTGGAATGCCATGGTGCCGAGATCGCTTAAGGAAACTTTCGCCAGGGACGGGATGATGGAACCGAAGACAGCAATCATCATGAGGCCGTAGGAGTTCGATTTCTGCAGCGGTTTCGTCGGAACGAGTCCTGAAGCAACACAGACAACGCCGAGAAGCAGAGCCAGATGCTGTAGTTGATCGGGGTCAGATCGCCAAGAATATGGGCAACCCAGGAACCGGCTGCCACGAGTGCCATCATGACGTTGGCAGAATACCATTCTTTATGTTTGTCTGCAAAGAAAACTTTTGCGGAAGCACCCTTTCCGGTCTCCTGCTTTTGGAACTGTGTCGGATTCTCGCGGTACGCTTTCAGCAGTTTCTTTCCATAGCGGATACCCATCGCAGATGCGATCGGCGCACCGACGAATTTCTGTACGGAATAGATGACTGCACAGAGTGCTGCTGCCGTTGCCAGCCCTTTTTCTGCTGCGGCGCTTGCCATCAGCGAAGTCGCCATTGCCGCACCGTTGATAACCGGCATGCCGACGAGCACAGTGTCAAATCCGATGATCGGGGATGCCAGAAGCATCACAAGGCAGGACGCCAGCATACAGAGTGCCGCCATTAATACGGTTCTCCACTCTTCGATCAGCTGTTTCACGTTCAGGGTCGTACCCATGTTGAACAGTACTATCGCGATTGCCAGTTTCGATAACGCCGTAAGGCCTCCCTGGTCGATGATGTCCGCCGGGAACAGTTTCGTCAGAAAGCCTACCAGGAACAGAAGCATGACGACCATCATTCCGGACAGCTTTCCTTTTGTAATTTTACCGACAATGTCGCCGAGTGCAAACACGATCAGAACAATCATGAAGCTGGAGAACATTGCGTTGTTTGTTAAAATCTCAGCCATTTCTTTTTCTCCCTTACTCTTTTTAATTTGAAATTATACATAATTTTCTTTTATTTTGCAAGTTTTATCCAGTTTTTATTTTATATTTTGCATATTTATGCAATCCTTCCAATTATCCGCGCCACAAGCTCTCCGGCATGATAGAAGTCATCGAGATACAGATATTCTTCGGTCGAATGATTCTTGAAATATCCTGTTGCGATACCGACACAGGTGATTCCCTTCTGATTGAAAATATTGCCGTCCATACCGCCGCCTCCGCCGTTGATCTGCGGTTCGATTCCCATCTCTTCAGGATTCCGTGACGATCTGAATCATCTCGGAATCCTCCGGGATGAAGAACGGCAGGAAGGTGTTTTCTCTTTTAAATTCCACACGCGCACCGCGCTTTTCTGCGATTTCACGGCAGTGCGACTGGAAATACGCTTCATAGCGGTCGAGTTTTTCTCCCGACCGGCTCCGCATCTCTCCGCGCAGGATTGCGTGGTCGCAGACAACGTTCATTGCCTCGCATGTTTTGGACCAGAGGTGAGAAAAGTTCGACGTTGTATTTTCATCCAGTCTTCCCGTCTCCATCGTTGCGAGCATTTCCGCCATAATTTTTGCCGCATCAATGCCTTTCTCCGGCTCATTTCCCGCATGGGCTGCCTTGCCGAAAACCTGTGCTTCCAGAAGGGCACGGCCCGGCGCACCATTTACAATTCGGCCGATGCGTCCCGGGGAGTCGAGCACATACATCGTTTTTGATGTCAGCAGCTTACATCGAATGCTTTCGCACCGTACAGACCGGCCTCCTCGCCGACCGTAAAGAGGATCTCCAGTTTCGGAAGCGCCTTCCCGGATTCAATCGCCTGACGCACGCCCTCTAAAATGGCTGCCACACCGGACAGATCATCCGCCGCCAGAATCGTGTCGCCCGAAGAACGAAGGATTCCATCCTCCTCCACCGGTTTGATTCCAATGCCGCCCGGCACACGGTCCATATGGGAACAGAAACAGACAACACCGTCCCGCTCTCCTTCCCGAACCGCCAGAATATTGCCGCACACGCCGCCAAACGTAGCCCCGGCTCATCCCGCGTAATCGCAAATCCCATCTGCTCCAGTTTTTTCACCAGATGCTCTGCAATCTCCGTCTCCTGACCGCTCGACACATCAATCCGCATCAATTCGGTCAGTTCATCTAACATACGTTGATTTTTCATTTCTTTTCCACTCTCCATTCTTGAAAAAAATTTTCAAAAACAATTCTTCTACATCTTACCATTTGCCTTTCGTCCTTAATAGGTGTAAAATTATGCCATAATTCATTTTTATGTCTTTAATTCTCGGAAAGGAATTTTATATATGAAAATCGGCGTAACAGGTTCTGACCATATCTGCGACAGGATTCAGAAAACGCTGGAGAAGCGCATGCCGGACCTTGAAGTGGTCTACCGGCGTTCCAACGATTACCGGTACGGTCTGGAAGCGGCTGCCCAGTTTCAGAAAGGGAAAGTATCCGGCATTATTTTTACTGGGCCGACCAACTATCACTATGCTTTAAAGCGGCTGGAGCCAAACGTTCCCTGGACCTTTCTTCCGCACAATCAGGCTTCCATCTTAAAAGCGCTGGCAGAATCTGCTGTCCGTTATTCCTGCGTGCCGGATGTCATCAGTATCGATATGTATGAGGAACAGCTTGTGCAGGGAACGCTGGAAGAGATCGGCATTTCCAATGGCCGCGTCCTTGTGGCACACGGCTCTTCTCCCAATCAGGGCGATTTTCAGGATGCCCTCACGGATTTTCACCGTTACAACTATTTTCACAACGGGGCAAAAATCTGCTTTACCAACATGGAAAAAACGTATGAGGCACTGTCGGCAGAAGGCATTCCCTGCATCCGCATCTCGGTTTCCGAGGATGTAATTCTGGAACAGGTTTATCATCTTCAGTTTCTGGAAAATACGGCGCAGAAGAACCGCGGGCAGAGTGCTTCCGTGCAGATCTATTTTGATTATTCCTTTGATCAGGAGACGGATCTTTCGCTCCGGGAATGGGAGAAGGTTCATTATCAGAATGAGATGCGCGAGCTGATCTACTCTGCCGCCCACCGCATGGGGGCTGCTGCGTTCTCCGAGGGCGCTTCTATTTTTTATATCATGTCATCCCGTCCGGTTCTGATGCGGGAATTTATTCAGAACGGGGAATATCAGAAGATTCTGTTTCACGGACAGCAGACGCCGCACAACCGGCTGTGGATCGGCATCGGCTACGGTGATACTCCCATGGGGGCGAAATCCCGCGCGGCAATGGCGCTCAACCACTCGATCGCGGACCGCTCCGGCGCGAACTATATTGCGGAGGATGAGCATCAGTTTACCGAAATTAAGATCAATGACCCGACCGATCACACGGCGTATCTTCTGCACCGGCTTCACATCAGCAGCAGTACGTATGAAAAACTGAAAGAGATTCTGCGGTCACATGATCAGGTAATCACTTCCGCACAGCTCGCTGCAGATATGGGGATCACGGAGCGGAGCGCCAACCGGCTGATTCTGCGGCTGGAACAGGAAAACTGTGTGACCACGATCGGCAAAATCAGCGGCGGCAGGGGACGACCGGCACGGATTATGAAAATCACTTTATAAAACATAAGAAATGGAGAATGTTTATGGATAAAAGAACGGAACAGGCATTTGCCTATCTCGAGAAAAACGAACACAGTATGATGGAGCTGCTGAAAAATCTTGTCTCCATTGAAACACCTTCGGCTGATCGCGAGGCGAATGAGCGGATTGCGGCGCATCTCGATACGTACTGTGATGCGCTCGGCATGGAGCGTCAGATTCATCACTTTGAGAAGGCTGGCCCGACGTTTGCCGCGTGGACCCGGCCGCAGGAAAAGAAGCCGATTCTTCTGCTTGGGCATATGGATACAGTTCATGCGGTTGGAAAGTTCGGCCCGGAACCGTTTCTTGTGAAGGATGACCGCGTGTACGGTCCAGGCGTTTATGACATGAAGGGCGGCGATGTGATCGCGCTGTTTGTGCTCCGCGCACTGAATGCGGTCGGGTATGAGGACAGACAGATCAAACTGGTGCTCACCGGTGATGAGGAAGTCGCCCATGCATTTTCCCACGGCGAGGCCGGAAAGCTTGTCGAGCAGTATGCCAGCGGCTGTGAGGCGGCTTTTAATCTGGAATCGGGCTACACCAGCGGCGAAGTGACTACGAGAAGAAACGGCGGCGCGATCATTCGCGTGAAAGTAAAGGGCAAAGCGGCTCATGCAGGAAAGGAGCCGCAGAAAGGCGCGAGTGCGATTCTGCAGGCGGCGCGCATGATTACAGAGATTGAGAGCCGCTCGGTGTTCGGCTATCTTTCCTTCAACTGCGGCCGTATTTCAGGCGGAACCGGAGCCAATGTCATCCCGGATTCCTGTGAGTTTTCCATCGGTATCCGATACGCGGCAAATGTGCAGTATGAAGAAGCCATCGCTTTCTTAAAAAATCTCTGCGAACACGTCACCGTTCCTGGCACAAGCTGCACCATGGAACAGAACGGCTACTACCCCGCCATGGAAATGGTCGACGGTGCCGACCGCCTCCTCTCCCTCTATCAGGAAAGCTGTAAACTCCTCGGCGAACCAATCCCGCAGGGCATCCAGCAGAGCGGCTGCTCCGACACCTCCTTCGTCACCCGCATCGGAATCCCCGCCCTCTGCAGCCTCGGTATCCAGGGCGCAGGCGCACATTCACTTGATGAGTATGCGATTCCGTCCTCACTGCTCGTGCAGTGCAAGAAACTGGTGGCCACGATTTTGGCGATGTAAAATGCTATGCGGTTCTTGACAAAACAGGAAAGTCACTTTAGCATAAAAAAAGAAACGGGTTTTTTGTCCGGTAAGCTCATCAGGAGCCGAGGGAGTTGCTCGTTTCTTTTTTGTTATCCTATTTTCTTTACCCTATCACATCCGTAACCGCATTCACCGCTTTCGCCACAAAGCTGATCGTCTTTTCATTGAACACTTCCCCGTCTTTTGAGATCGAAACGTGTGCCAGTCCGATCTCATCTTTCTCGCTCGCTTCGGTGCTGCCCATGAGGGTGGTCCATTTGATATGGACATCGTCGGCGGTGATGGCGTGGTCGCATATTACGATGTACTGTGCTTCATCGAACAGCGGCGAATTGGATTCCGCATAGACGATGATGTCGTTGTTTTTTTCCTGATAGACGCGCACGGTATAATTTACCAGGTCTTTTTCATCCGTAATATAGTCCTTGTTCGGCGATACGGTTTCTTCGCAGATCAGGCTTGCATCTTTTGGAATGGTATTCTTCTCTTTCGTTTTGGTCATCCCGATCATCAGCATACAGTTGCAGAGCGCTGCGATCAGAACTGCAAGCAGCAGGATTTTTATTCTATGTTTCATTGTTTTCTCTTCCTTTTCCCATGTCATAGTTTGTCACCGATGTTTCATTTCCATTATACATGATTCCCCCAAAATAAAAAACGTTAAAATACGTCCGTCCCCATAAAAGCTTTTTTGAAAAAATTTCTCAAAGAAAAAGTTTTCCATTTTGTTCCAAATATGTTATGCTATACTATCCGTTAGACAATTCTAACTTGATGCACTCTCGCAATAAAGGAGGTCCTGCATGCCTTTAAATTTAACCGTTTTCAATCAGTTTTACGCCATCAATAAAATCTGCGGCCAGGAAAAGCAGCGTCATTATCTGGAGTCGCTTGGGTTTGTTCCCGGGGCCAGGATTTCGATTCTGTCGGAGCTTCACGGTTATTATCTCGTCATGGTGAAGGGCAGTAAATCGGGCTGGATAAGAGTCTGGCCAAGAAAATTATTGTGTATGCCAGCTGAACCGATGGCAGGGTTCACTTTTTGCATACGCATTTAGAAAGTATGGAGTATTATGGAAAAGAACAAAAAAATCATCAAACTGTGCTATCTGCAGATCGCATTCTATGTCGTCTTTCTGACATCGCTGCTTCTGCATTTCAAGCGTGGGCTGGATCATCGCGCCTTTGCGCTTCTGATTATCCTTACGCTGCTCGGCTGCGCCTCTGCACTGACGCTTACCGATTATCTGAAAAGCCTGATCCGCCGCTCCGGCTTTGATGTCGCCGGCGTGCACGATAAAAAGTCGCTGGAAGAAAAGCTCCTCCAGCTTCAGAACGCGGACGATACACTCGATGTCGGCGTGATGATGTTTGATATGAACAATTTAAAGATGATCAACGACACGTACGGCCACGAAGAAGGCGACGTCTTTATCCAGACCTTCGCCTCCTATCTGACCCGCATTCTGACCGAGAACAGCTTTCTGGCGCGGTTCGGCGGTGATGAATTTGTCATTGTGCAGAATCATGCAACCTGGAACCAGCTGGAGCAGATGAATCTTCAGCTGCAGACGATGATCGACACCTACAACCAGACGGCGGATCACCCGCTGAGCTATGCCGTCGGATATGAGCTGAGCTGCAAAAATCATTATTATCTGATCATGGATCTGCTGCAAATGGCGGACGAAAAAATGTACCAGGACAAGCGGTATAAAAAACAGCTCCAGAAAAACGGACCTCTCGCCGCCCGCCGCAGTATGCTTGCTGAGAGCATTTCCACGGATTCTTTAAAAGAAAAAATTTTTACGCTTCTCAATAACAGAAGCGAAGAAAAGCAGTACGCCTTTCTGATGACGGATGTCGACAATTTTCATCTGATCAACGATTACTGGGGTTATGAGACGGGTACGAACATTCTGAATTTCATCCTGAAAAAGCTGGAACTCTTTCCGCAGACACTCTTTGTGAACCGCTATCACTCCGATATCTTTGTCGGCATTATCGATATCACCTGGCAGGATCCGGCCGTGGTGCGGGAAAAGATTTCCGCCTATCACAAGCAGGCGATCCGCTTCTTCACGATCGGAATATCCGCATTTCCATGGACGATTTCGGATCGGGGTATTCTTCTTTGAATTCGCTGAAGGATATTCTTTTTGATGAAGTCAAGATCGACAAACATTTCCTCTCGGCGGGCCTTTCCGAAAAAGAAAAAATTTGAAGAGCTGATCGCTTGACAAAGTCCGAATTCTATACTATGGTTATCTTACCCGGTAGTTACTACCGATTCGATTCTGTTATGAACTTTGTTGGGAGGTATGCATGATGTATTCCATGAAAGAAGCCTGCATCCAGACAGGCATGTCGTATGAAACCCTGAAATTTTACTGCAAAGAAGGCCTCGTCCCGAACGTAAAACGCGACAGCCACAATTACCGCGTTTTCGACGACCGCGACATCAAATGGATCCAGAGCCTCGGCTGCCTGAAGCGCTGCGGCATGACGCTGGCGGAAATGAAAGAATATCTCGCCTACTGCCTCGAAGGTCCATCCTCCATTCCGGAGCGTAAAGAAATTCTCGCGGTAAAAAAAGAAGCGTTGCTCGCATCGATGGAAAAACTGCAGAAAGCCATCGATTATATCGACTGGAAACAGAATTTTTACGATGATGTCCTGTCGGGCAAAATCGAATATCACAGCAATCTGATTTCCGATGAAGAGATTGCACAGAAGGCACAGTAGTCCTTCCTATCCTATGCAAAAAACGGCGCCGATCTTTTTACAGATCAGTGCCGTTTTCTCATTTTTTCTCTTCTTTCCTCCACCGTCTCCATGCGTCGTCTGCGGAGCTGTTCATTTACTTCGGCTGCGGTCCGCATACTCTGTCCGAAATCGACGATGTGCCACAGGATTTTTGCTCCCAGGATAAAGGATCCGTAAATGGCTGCATCCAGCGGGCCGTACCAGAAATGCCAGTAATGTGCCAGCGGCAGCAATGTGATTTCCAGCAGGCAGGTATGCAACTCTGTTGAATTTATCTCGTCAATCATGTCATCATCTCGTCACGTAAGTGACGTGATTAATTTTCTCGAATATTATATGTTTTTCCGTCTCAGATCCGATCCAGCACTTCCCCAATATCCCCTTTAATGCACACCGCTCTGTCACGGATCAGATCCGGGACACGCATATCGCTGGTGTTGATGCAGACATAAAGATTATCTTTATCTTCTGCTGTCATGCTGAAAAATGGATATTTGATGATTCCCGGCGTGTTGTATCCCACGCCGAGTTCCAGATACAGGATATGGCCTCTGTTGTGACGGAGCAGGAAATCGATGCGTCGGCTGGATGCCTCATGCCAGCCTTTATCTTCCACAAACGTGTCATCCGCGCGCAGATTCATGCTCATCGGTTTTCCGCAGTGTGGGCAGTACGGCACCAGTTCGGATGGGATCCGCATGCTCAGGTTTCCGTTCTCCGGCGGAACAAGGCTTCCGTCTTCCAGGATCTGATACCCCTGGGCAAGCAGCATCTTTCGAATGATTTCTTCATTGTCATACTTTTCCTTGCAGCACGGCTCAGAGCACTGAAACAGGCCGTAATCTCCCTGCGTGTAAAACAAACGGTTTTTATCAAATCCGGCTTTCTGGAAGCAGTGGTCTACATTTGTGGTGATGACAAAATAGCTCTTATTTTTCATCAGGCTGAGCAGTTTCTGGTAAACCGGTTTTGGCGCGTCCTGATAACGGTTGATGTAAATGTATCTGCTCCAGTACGCCCAGTATTCTTCCAGCGTATCGTAAGGGTAGAAGCCGCCAGAATACATATCGTGGAAACCGTATTTCTGTTCAAAATCTGCAAAATATTTCCGGAACCGCTCACCGCTGTAGGTAAATCCGGCCGATGTCGAAAGCCCAGCCCCGGCTCCTATTAAAATCGTGTTTTTTCCTGCAGTGCGGTGCGAAAACGCTCCATCTTTTTTTCAAATTCTCTTTCTTTCCAACTTTCAAACATCACAAATTCACCTCTTCTTTTCTTTCTGCTTTTGTTCCCCATTCTTCAGCGATTACTTTTCTCCCAGCAGCTCCTCATAAATCTCCCTGTCGCGGTCCTTGAACACGTTGAAAATGACCTTCTCCACGCTCGTCTCTTTCTGCGCCAGAAACTCTTTCACCGTCGCAACGGCAATCTCCGCTGCTTTCTCGTTCGGAAAATGAAATTCTCCAGTGGAAATGCAGCAGAACGCCACGCTTTTCAGTCCGTTCTCCGCCGCAAGTGACAGGCACGACCGATAGCAGTCCGCCAGCTGCCGGCAGTGTGTTTCCGTCAGATGGCCGCCCACAATCGGTCCAACCGTGTGGAGCACATAGCGGCACGGCAGATTATACGCCGGCGTGATTTTCGCCTGCCCCGTCGGCTCCGCATGGCCCTGCGCTTCCATCATCTCCTCGCAGTACAGCCGAAGCTGCACACCCGCAAACGTATGGATGCAGTTGTCAATGCACCGGTGATTCGGCACGTAACAGCCAGTCATCCCGCTGTTCGCCGCATTCACAATCGCATCGCACCGGAGCGCGGTGATATCGCCCTGCCAGAGATACAGCCCCTGCTGCACCGGCGTAAGGTCGTCGACATCCGTCACGCCCTTTTTTGCCGTCTCCTCCTGCAGATACGCATCCTGAATGTTCAGAAATTCTGCACTGCTCTTTTTCACCATGCGCACATTCATCAGCCCCGCAGAAGCTGTCTCTGCCCGGTGCTGTCAGACGGAATCTGCATTCCGCGGTACTCCCGGCTCTCTTCCAGCAATGACTGGATCAGAAAATTTCTTCGTTCACTCTGGTTCATGTTATTCCCTCATTTCCATCGTTTCTATAGACTTTATCTTATCACTATTCCCATAAAATCTGTAGCTAAAATAAGGGGACTACTGCCCTCTTTTGCGAATCGTTCCTCTCGACACGTCTCCGCGCATCGGCCGCAGTGCAGGCACTGGTGCTGGTCGATGACGGCCGGGATGCGGGTGATGTCGATGCATTTCTGCGGACAGACTGAAAAACAGAGCTTGCAGCCAATGCATTCGTTTCCCACCTCGTACCCAGCCATCGACTGCTCTGCGCCGCCGATCAGGATCGTGTCCCGCACGATATGCGACGGATCGCTGATGTCGAAGTATTCTCCCTCGGCCTCGTACACGCGGAACACCTCAAGTGCCGCGCGTGTATCGCCGGGATAAATTTTCTGCATGTATGGATTTTTTCCGAAAATTTCATCCAGCTTTTCACTGTGGATGTTCTGGATTCTGCCGCGGAGAGAGACTGCTTTTTTATCTTTCGTCGCAGAAATTGCCACATAGCCCTGCTCCATGAGCTGTGCATAAAAGGCTTTTCCTTTTGCCGTCAGAAAATACACTCCTTTCTTGTCCCACAGCATCATATCGATCACACGGGTCTGTGGATGACCGTCTGCACCGATCGTCGCCATCGTGGTTGAGTGCATCTCCTCTACTAACATCTTCAGATAATCATTTCTCTCCATAGCGGCAGATTCCTTTCTCTTTTTACTTCAAATTCATAGCGACAGATTAAAACTCGTACGGCGGGTTTCCGGAAAAGTCTGCGATTACACCGTGTGCATTGTTCAGATAGAATACCTCGAAAATCGGGTTGTCAGCGGTTTGGTACTGGCCTTTTACAATCGGATTTCCCATGCACATTTCTTTTGCAGCCATGTTGTTTTCAAATACAGCTTTTCCGTTCAGACGGATCCATGCATAGGATGGGCTGGAAGTGGAAATTTCAATTTCCGGATTTGCCAGCATATCTTTATAAACATCTTTTGTGTTGTTGGTACAAAACCACAGTTTTCCTTCCATTTCGCCAATAAACATAAACGGACGGCATTTTGCTTTTCCATCGCGCCCTACAGTTGCTAAATACTGTACCGGGTTTTCTTTTAAGAATTCTACTACTTTACTCATGATGATGTCCTCCATTTTCGTTTTTTGATTTTGTTTTTGAGCTTGTTTCTTATGATTTGGTTTCGGCCTTTTTCGAATGCGCTTCGGATCTTTTTTCTCGAAAGGATTGCTTTTTTCTTTCGATGGCTTTATAATAAGCCCAAAGCGTCTTAACGTAAAGTAAGCACAATATTGTGCTGTAGTTACCAAAAGGAAACTATTGTGTAAATACAAGGTTTTCCGTGCTTACTTTTACAAGAAAATCTTTATGAAATGGAGGTTTTTTATGTCAGTTTCTGAAAAAAACGCAATATCTTTAGCCGATCTCCCGGCCTGCCCGGTAGAGACTACCTTAACCTTAATCAGTGATAAATGGAAAGTCCTGATTCTCCGTGATCTGATGCCGGGCACCAAACGTTTTGGCGAACTAAAAAAATCCATCGGTCACGTTTCCCAGAAAGTTCTGACGAGCCAGCTCCGTCAGATGGAACAGAGCGGGCTCGTCAGCCGTAAAGTTTATGCAGAAGTTCCGCCGCGGGTAGAATATACCCTCACCAACCTGGGCTACAGCTACAGCCAATCATGGATGCCATGTGGAGCTGGGGAGAAAATTATAAGAAAAAACTCTCCGCCGAAGAATCCGAAACCGCCTGATATTCGTTTGTTTTTTGCAAAAAAATGTCTCAAAACCAGTCTTTTGTTTTGAGACATTTTTATTTTCTATTTTTCCCGGAAATTCGGACTGTTTTCTTTCAGCACCACTGTTTCCCAGCTTCCGATTGTTCCATCATACTGTCCGTTCCACACCGGATACTGTTCGACCGGAAGTTTGATTTCCACGGCATTCCGATTAAAGTTCTGTACGAACACATACCGGATTCCATTCTTTTCGCGCGTTGTAACCTCCACGCCATCCGGAATCTCTTTCACCACCGATGTGACACCTGCTTCTTCTGCCAGTTTTCCGCAGAGCTCATCGTACAGACCCTGTTCAAAACCGGCACAGATCTGATATGCTTTTCCTGCGCCATACTGGTTTTCTGTCAGTGCAGGCATTCCTGCATAAAAATCTTTTCCATAAGTCATCAGCACTTCTGCTGTCGATGGTTTCACCAGTTCACAGAGATTGCTGCACCGGTACGTCCGGGTCAGATGCAGACGGTTTTGCGGGACCGGAACTCCTTCGTTCCATTCCCCATCGTACAGGCCGTCAATCTCCATGCTCCGAAGTCCCATTACATCCAGCAGTCCGTGCGGCGTTCCGCCAAGGAAACAAAGATCCGTCTCATCTACAATTCCGGACCAGTACGTTGCCAGGAAAGTGCCGCCTCCGGCCACAAACTGCCGTACTTTTTCCACCCATCCTTCCCGCTGCAGATAAACCACAGGCGCTGCCACGATCTGATAGTCCGAAAGACCCTGCGTTTCATCGATGACATCAACATCCAGGCCGAGTCTGCGGAAGGCGCGGTATGATTTTTCCACGGTTTCTTTGTAAAACAGGCCCTGATTCCGTGGCCCTGCCGCATCTTCCAGTGCCCACCGGTTTCGGTGTCATAAATCACAGCCACTTTCGGACTGCAGATGGCACCGGAAAGTTCCTGCATCTGCGCCAGGGTTTCTCCTACCTTTGTCACTTCCCGGAATACACGGGTGTCATCTCCTCCATAATGGTCTATCACCGCTCCATGAAACTTTTCGGAAGCTCCACGGCTCTGGCGCATCTGGAAATACAGGACGCTGTCTGATCCGTGCGCCACGGCCTGAATGGATGCGGCGTGCAGCATGCCCGGCTTTTTCAGTTTGCTGACCGGCTGCCAGTTTGTTGCGGACGGACAGCTCTCCATCAGATAAAACGGCTTTTTCTGGATACTGCGCATGATATCATGCTGCATCGCCGTATCTGCTGCCGTAACTGCTTCCGCTTCTTTGTGCCAGGTCGGATAATTGTCCCAGGAAACAAAATCAACAATGTCGGCAAACTTGTGATAATCCAGTCCCTTGAAATCATACATCATATTGATGGTCGTAGGCTGTTTGGCACCGGCATCCCGCAGCGCGCTGATCTCCCATTTCACAAAATCGGCTGTCTGATCTGTTACAAATCGTTTCCAGTCCAGATTCAGTCCGTGCAGCGATGCGTCTCCTTTTGGCGACGGACTCTCCACCTGATCAAAACTCTGGTATGTATGACTCCAGAACGCCGTGTTCCATGCATGGTTTAAGGCCTGTAAACTGCCATATTTTTGTTTTACCCAGTTCCGAAATGCCTCCTGGCAGAGCGGACAATGGCACTCTCCGCCTAGTTCATTCGAAATATGCCATGCAATGACACCTGGATGATCCCTGAACGCTTCTGCCAGTTTTGTATTGATCTTTCTCGTTTTTTCCCGGTACACCGGCGAGGTATAGCAATGGTTATGACGCTCTCCGTACAGATTTCTCTGCCGCATCGCATCCATGCGGAGTACTTCCGGATATTTCTGTGCCATCCAGCGCGGTCTTGCCGCTGTCGGTGTAGCCATCATGACAGAAATTCCATTTTCATACAGGCGGTCTACCATTTTTTGAGCCATTCCAGATCAAACACGCCTTCTTCCGGCTCCAGGAATGCCCAGGAAAAGATGCCGAGGGAAACTTCATTTATTTTCGCTTTTTTGAAATACGCAAGATCCTGTTCCAGAATTTCCGGATATTCCAGCCATTGTTCCGGATTGTAATCTCCGCCATGCAGAAGTTTTCCAAAATTTATATTCTGTCTCATGAAAATCTCCTTTTATTCTCAAATGCCTCGGAATGTAAAGGTAAATTCCAGTTTCTGGTCAACCGAAATCAGGTATTCCGGATGGGTCTGTGCACCCCAGCTGTCGTCTCCTCCGACACCCATCTGCTGTTTTGCCACGCGCACAACGGTGTAATGTACCTGCGGCAGTTCATACGGATGCATCGCATTTTCCAGCTCGTGCGGTGTGTACGGCAGTGCGGAAAATTCCATCTTGTCGCCGCTAAACATCATACCACGGCCCTTGCGGTTCGTCACGGTTGCCCAGCGTACACCAACCTTGTTGCCGCACTCCTGCGGAACGAGATATTTCGCCATATTGTCTTCGACTTTATTCTTATAAACGCCAAGCTTTGCTCCGGCGCAGCGGTCCACATACGTCTCCTCCGGTCCCATGCCATACCAGGTAACGTGGTCGTAATCGGCATCCAGCTTGAACATCACGCCGAATTCCGGCATATCGCCGAGCTCTTTCACCGGATCATACGTCAGCGTCGTCTGAATGCTTCCATCGCCGAAGACACGGTAGGTCAGACGGCACTCACTCGCCGGTGTGGTCGGCATTACATAGCGGTAGCTGACTTCTGCGCAGTCCTCGTGTACTTCGATTTCCGGTGCATACAGTCCCGGATAATGGCTGCCGTTCGGATATTTGTGGGACAGATACATCGAAGCAATCTTCCACTGGCTGTAACGCATCGGCATCAGGCTTCCGCAGTCATTGTCGATCGGCGCACGCCAGAAGTTCGGTTTCGGAATCATTTTGATCATCTCAACGCCGCCGTAACGGTACGATACGAGTCCGCCGTTCAGATCGGAGAACATCACATCGAAATTCTCGCCGCGCACACCAAAATCATGGTTGGAACGGATCACTTCAAATTTCGCCGGTTTTCTGCTTTCGCCGGTGCTTCCACTTCATAAACGCCCTGTCCAAATGCAACTTCATGGCCGCGCTTGCCCCATACGGTATCTTCTTTCAGGCGGAAGGAAACGGTCACCGCATACTCTCCCGGAAGTGTCTGTACCGCGATCGGCAGCTCCACCGTTTTTTCCGAAAGCGGCTCCACCGAAACTTCCATCGGCACTTCTTTCAGTTTCTTTCCTTCTTTTTCGAGAAGTACTACGCATGCAAATGTATCGGTATTCACAAACAGGTTTTTATTTTTTACAACCGCCTTGTCTTTCTGCACGTCAATGGAAATATTCTGATAGCAGAATTTTACTTCCTGCATCTTCGGAGACGCGTCGCGCTCGCCGCCGTATACGATACCATTTCCACTGAAGTTATAATCACACGGATGGTCGTCAAAATCACCGCCGTACGCCTGGAACTCTTTTCCGTAGCGGTCTTTTTTATAAATCGACTGATCGATATAGTCCCAGATAAAGCCGCCCTGGAACATTGGCTCTTCCTCGGTCAGATCCATATATTTCTTCATCGCGCCGCAGGAATTTCCCATGGCATGGGCATACTCACAGCAGACGTACGGTTTTCTGCGGTCTTTCGCTAAAAATTCCCGGATCTCGTTGACCGTGGTGTACATCCGGCTTTCCATATCGCTGGTGTCGTTGTATCTGCGGTCATCGTTCACTCCCTCATAATGGACAAGGCGGGTCGGATCCATCTTCCGGTATAACTGAGACATTTCAAAAATAACCTTTCCGCCGAACGATTCATTTCCGCAGGACCAGATCAGAATCGCCGGATGGTTTTTGTCTCTCTGATACATCGAGTTGACACGGTCCAGCATGCAGTCCATCCACTCCGGACGGTCGCACGGTACGACACCGGAGAAATCCCCGTTCCGTACGGCATCCGTATCTCTCGTTCCATGGGACTCCATGTTGCACTCTGCAATCATGTAAATACCGTATTCATCGCACAGATCATAAATGCCGACCGCATCCGGGTAATGGCAGGTACGGATTGCATTGATGTTGTTCTGTTTCATCGTTGTCAGGTCTTTGATCAGCTCTTCTCTCGAAACAACACGGCCGGATACGGAGCTGAACTCGTGGCGGTTGACGCCTTTAAAGACAATGCGTTTTCCATTCAGCATCATGATGTGGTCTTTCATCTCAAAGCGGCGGAATCCGACTCTCTGCGGAATCAGTTCCTGCACCGTTCCATCCTCTGCGGTGACTTCCAGCAGAAGATCATACAGCACCGGTGTCTCTGCGGACCACAGTTCCGGGTGATCGACTTTCAGAACAAACTGTGTTTCCCCATCCAGCACACCTTCGGTGCTCTGCAGTGCCGTTCCGTCTTTTGACAGGGTAATTTTCACTTTTCCTTTTCCGATCGTTTTCGTATCAATGACCAGATCTGCCTTCGTAAACGTATCATCCAGCAGCGTCTGTACTTTCAGATCCGAAACGTGAACCTCCGGAATCGTGTACAGATACACATCACGGTAAATACCGGAGAAACGGAAGAAATCCTGATCCTCGCACCAGCTTCCGCTCGTCCATTTGAAAACCTGCGCAGCCAGTTTATTTTCGCCCTCTTTCAGATACGGGGTCAGTTCAAACTCGGACGGAGTAAACGTATCCTCGCTGTAGCCAAGGAACGTTCCGTTCAGCCATACGGCAATACCGCTCTCTGCTCCCTGGAAGGAAACAAAAAGCCGTTTTCCTTTCATCTGATCCGGCACTTCAAAATATTTCACATAGGAAGCCGTCGGATTGAACCGCTCCGGAATCTCGCCCGGCTGGATTTCTTCTCTTCCTTCCCACGGATACTGCACATTGGCATACTGCGGTGCGTCGTATCCCTCCATCTGGATATGCGCCGGCACGCGGATATCATCCATTTTGTGCAGTCATACTCCGGTGTCTCAAATCCCGGAATCGTGCTCTCGTAGTTCTTTGCATAGTGGAATTTCCACAGTCCATTCAGACTGTGACGGAAGTTTTCCACATGCTGCTCCATTTCTTCCACCGATCCATAATACCTGTGATCGGAATGCGCCGGTACCCGGTTCTCTCCATAATACGTCGGGTCCTTCACTTTTTCATACTGAAATACACCCATTTTTATTTTCCTCCTTCTGGAATTTTATTTTCTTTGATCTTTTGAAAAAAGGTGGATATTCATCCAAATATCCACCTTTTCTGTTCGATTCTTTTTCTTATTTTACAGCACCTGTGATACCTTCTGTGAAGCTCTTCTGGAAGCAGAAGAAAATGATTGCTGTCGGGATCGTACAGATGAATACGCCGAGCATCAGCACGCCATAATCTACAGTGTAGCCGCCGAGCAGGTTCGCTACCAGCATCGGCATGGTAATGGAATCATTGTTCTGTAAGATAACCTTTGGCCACAGATAGTTGTTCCATGCATTCATGAAGGTGATGATCGTTGCTGCCGCATAGGTCGATTTCATGGTCGGCATATACATGCGGAAGAAAATTCCTGTCTCGCTTAAACCATCCAGTCTTGCCGCTTCGATGATATCGTGCGGGAAAGAACGGGAAGCCTGACGGAACATCATAATCATAAACGGAGTGGAAATCGAAGGAAGCATAAATGCTGCCATCGTGTTGACCATTTTTAACTGTGAAAACATACGGAACATCGGGATCATGATTGCTGCGAACGGGATCATCATCGCAGTCAGAAGCACGGTAAATACCGCATCTTTCGCTTTGTCATGATAAATTTCAAATCCATAACCTGCGATTGAGCAGACCAGAAGACAAAGGACCGTCAGTACCGTTGCATTCCGGAACGAGTTCCACAGTGCAAGACGCAGGTTCTGCTGCGCAATCAGTGACTTGAAGTTTTCCATCAGATAAGTACCCGGAATCAGTTTTCCGGCAATAACATCAATACTTCTGTTCGTAGACGCGCAGAACATATAGTACAGCGGAAATACAGAAAGGATGGATGCTACCGTTAAAACCAGATACATGAAGAATTTCTTTGTTTTTCCCATTATCGCTCGTCACCTACTTTCATCTGAATCAGTGCCAGAATGGCAACCATAATCAGGATCAGGATCGACATTGCTGCCGCATAGCCGAAGTTTGGACTCTGTACAAAGGACATGTTGTAAATGTAATGAGACATGGTCATGGTCGATTTTCCAGGACCTCCGTTTGTCAGGTTCAGGGACTCATCGAACAGCTGCAGCGTACCATTGGTAGAGGTAATCGTGGTCAGCAGGATCATCGGCTTTAACAGCGGAACGGTGATCTTGAAGAAGGTCTGCAGCGGCTTGCGCCGTCAATTTTTGCTGCTTCGTAGATTGAGTATTCAATGTTCTGCATACCGGAGAGATAGAATACCATATTGTATCCCGTCCATCTCCAGACCAATGCGATGATGATAACGGCACGGGCTGTCCAGGCATTGGAGAACCACATGATCGGATGCATGCCAAGTCCGCGCAGAACGGTGTTGATAAATCCATCGTTTGCAAACAGGGAACGGAAAATCATTGCGTAAGATACCAGCGATGTTGCGCACGGCAGGAAAATGCAGGTACGGAACAGTCCCTTGAAACGCAGATCTTTGTTGTTCAGCATCGATGCAAACATCAGACCAAGAATCAGCATGATCGGCACCTGAATAATCAGGTAGAGGAAGGTGTTACTTAAAGTCTGTTTAAAAGTCGGGTCTTTTAAAATACGCGCATAGTTTGCAAATCCGTTGAATTTCAGGTTAATGCCCATACCGGTCTGCAAAGACAGGATAAATGCCTGAATCATCGGATAAAAGCTCATCCATGCGATCAGAATCGTTGCCGGAAGCAGAAAAACCCATCCGGTAAAATTCTGTTTTCTTTCCAAGTTCATTCCTTTTTTCTTCTGGCTGCTCATGGAATCTTCCTTTCTTTTTTCGCTGCGAGGTACGCTTGAAAAAATCTTTTTGCAGACAACATCGCATGTTCTCCTGCAGAAATCATTTTTCAAGCCCACCCCGGGGCAGATACAGAACGGGCCTGCTTCTGTCTGTCTAGAAGCAGACCCGTTTCTTATCGTCCTACTTTTTTACAATATGAGAAATCTTAGTTACCCATGTTGAACTCTACGGTTTCCTGTGCAGTCTGGAGTTCGCTGTCCATATCTGCTCCTGTCTGGATGATATTGGAAAGTGCGGTTCCGACAGCATCGCGTGCATCGTAGTAGAATGCTCCAGTGATGTTGGATGGAGTCTTGGTTGCGAAATCAACGATTTTTGCATAAACCGGATCATCGCTGAAGAATGCAACTGGCTGTGCATATGCTTCGGAATCTCCTGCCGGTGCCCAGGTTGCCAGAGCGCCTTTTGCGATGATGTCATCGTAAAGAGCTGTGCTGCCTGCGAAGGTAGATTTCATAAAGTCAATGGCAAGATCGGTTTTCTTGCAGTTGGAAGAAATTGCCCAGGAAGAACCACCGTTGTTGGAGTAGTTGGTTGCTCCGTCGATGCCGTCCAGTTTTGGCATATTGGTGAGCGCCCATTTACCAGACTGATCGTCATTTGCTGTGATGGAAGCCATGATCCAGCATCCGTTGATAACGCCTGCTGTGGTTCCGTTGTTGATCGATGCAATATACTGATCCCAGTCGGTAACTTCTACCAGAGTACCATCTTTTACCATCTGGCTGTAGATCTCAAGGATTGGTTTTAATGCTTTGTTGTCTACAATATTTACGGATCCGTCCTCGTTGAACAGGGACTCACCGCAGGACTGCAGCATTTCCATAACAAGGTCCGGAGATCCGGCCTGAGATGTCAGGATTGGCTGGCCTGTTTTCTCTTTGACAACTTTTGCTTTTTCCATAAAGTCATTCCAGGTAATGTCTGTGAAATCATCTACGGTAAAGCCTGCCTCTTCCAGCATATCGGTACGCAGGCACTCGATCACAGCGCCATTGTCAAACGGAATTCCGTAGTTCTTTCCATCCAGTGTAGAGTAAGCAACTTTTGCGGATGAGAATTCACCAAAGTCGATACCGGAATCGGTCAGATCTGTGAAAATGTCCGGGTAGTTGGTTGCATATTTCTGGAAGGAGTTGTCCTGCATCAGGAAGATATCCGGCAGAGTACTTAAGTCTCCTGCAGAAACTGCTGTGGTCAGGCGGGTTTCAATGTCATCGGACTGTACTTCGCTGACTTCTACCTTAAAGCCTTCGTGATCCTGTGCGTAAATCTCAGCTGCTTTCTGGATCGCATAAACGTTGAAGTTCGGGTCCCAGGTCCATACGGTTAAGGTGTTGTCATCATCTGAACCACCTTCTACTACGTCGCTGCTCTCTGATTTTGCAGTGGTGTCATCTGCTGCTGATGCATCGTTTCCGCCGTTGCTGGAGCTTGTTGTAGTTCCTCCGCTGGATCCGCATGCAGCCAGTCCAAGTACCATTGCTGATGCCATTACGATTGATACAATTTTTCTTCTCATATTGCACATCCTCCTTAAGATGTTATTTTACAACCTGACTTTTTCACATATATCGCCTAAAAGTCTTTTGGTTGTTTTGTACATTTTTTAGGTTTTTATCCCCTCAACATGTACAAATTATAACAACATTCTTTCGTCGGTTGTGCGCATATTCGACTCTATCCTATGCATTTTCAACTATTTATAGATATTTTCACTTTGTTTCACCATCCTTCCTGTGTTTTTATGTCAAATTTCAACAAATTCTGCTCGTAATGTTCCGGTGCCCTCCGCCATTGCTGGGGCGAAACGCCGAGAATCTTTCGAAAATTACGATTAAAAGTGGATATTGTTGTGAATCCGCAGTGCAGTGCAATGTCACTTACGGAGGCATTTGTCTTTCTCAGCTCTTTGCACGCTGCCCGGATCCGAACCCAGTTGATATATTCCACCGGCGGCATCCGCATGGATTCCTGAAAAATACGGCGCAGATGTGTCTCACTGATGTGGCACACATCCGCAAGTTCTTCAATCCGGATGCTCTCGTGGAAATTTTCCCCGATATAATTGAGCGCAGGAAGAATCAGGGCAATGCTGGCATCATCCAGAATGGCATTCTTTTCCTGCGTCTCATCTTTTTCATTCCATCTCGCAATCTGCATCAGAAGCGCCCGCGTCAGCCCCTTTACTTCTTCCAGATAAAATTCCTCTTTTTCATCCATGCATTTAATAATCAGTTTGATCAGCTCCGCCACCTCAGGTCTGTCCTCATTTTTCGAGTAATGAGCCCTCTGGTTGATGCGGGAAATCAGCTTCTGTGCCATACGCGAATTATCCTTATACAGTTTTGTGATAAAGCCTTCCACATCAATAAACAGCCATGCCCAGGAGCACAGACTGTTTTCCTTTGAGTTTGTCGTATGTGGAAAGTTCTTTGGTACTACCGTAAATGCCCCCCCGTCGTACGGAATTTCTTTATCTTCCAGGACAATTGTCCCCTCACCGTAATAGCAGACGCCGATCTCCATCATATTATGAAAATGCAGGTAATCAATCTGGTAACCGTAATTCTGCACCCACTTTTCTCCCAGAAGTGCCAGCACCGGACATTTTTCCGGCACTTCATAAAAGCGGTACTCCATTTTCATCTTTTTCTTTCTGCTCATACAGCCACCCCTCGAAATAGTAACTCCATCATACCATGTACTGTTTTTTCCTACAAGCAAACCTGCAGAACCTGCCACTCATCTGTTCCCTTCGTATGCATGGAAACAAAAAAACTGCCGAAAAAGCTTCTCTTTCAAAATCTCTTTCGACAGTTTCCTTTCCTCTGACAGAATTTTTTATCATGCTTCTTTTTTCTGAATCATCGCCAGAAATACCAGCGGCTCGTCTCCTTTGCAGGAAATCGCATGCCCGTTTCCGTCCTCGCAGAAGGTCGTCATTTCTGCCTCCACCGGATACGTCTTGTCGTTGTCCTGGTACAGACCCTCTCCTGATAAAATGTGATATACTTCCGTCTCACCGTGATGCTCATGATAGGAAAGCTCATCCCCCGGCAAAATCGTCACTTTTGCAAATAAGGTTACTTTTCCCGAAAGGCGGTCGCCCTCCAGGAGTTTTTCTGTTGTGTGTTTGTCTGCCATAATTTTTTCCTCGCTTCATTTTGTATTTCCATTCACTTAATTCATCTCATCACCTGCAGAGATGTGAGAATCCTTGCTGTAAGCCCCTTCTAAGAACGCTTTCTCATCCACCCCTGCCAGATATCTTTTCAGCAAAAAAGCACAAAAATACGGAAACGTATAAATCTGCTCTCCGTATCCCATGTTACTGCCTGTAAATTTAATTCCGCAGTGGATGTCCGCATACTTTTCCCGCTGATTAAAGTTCGTATGGATTTTGCCATTCCATTCTGTGCTTTAACCTCGACCGGAATCAGCGCATTTGCTGTCCGGACAAAAAAATCCTGCTCCAGTGAAGAATCGTCCCGTTTATAATAATACAGCCGGTAACCTGATTTTACCAATGCTTCTCCGACAACATTCTCATAAAGCGCACCTTTGTATACACCAAGATTTTTATTGCTTCTTAAATTCACCTGGGCTTCTTCATCAAGCATGGCTACCAGCAAACCACTGTCTGCGAAGTAAAGCTTGTATTTCGTTTCATCATAATTTCCCTGCAATGGTAATTCCGGAAAATTCATACAATAGCATACATTGACCATTCCCGCATCATGCAGCCATTCGATACAGCCGCGGTAATCACGGAATCTCGCTCCTGATGCCACTTTTGAAATCTGAAACTTTTTGTTATCCTTGGCAAGCTGCACCGGAATATGGTTGAATACATTTAAAATTCTGGTCTGATCCATTCCTTCCGCATATTTGCGAATGTCCTCTTTATAGTCTGCAATCAGCTGTCTCTGTACTTCCAGTGAGCCCTCAAATGTTCCCTTTTCGACAAATTCCCGCACAACAGCCGGCATTCCGCCCAGAATACAGTAGTCTAAAAAGAGTTCACTGTACACCGCCATCTCTACTTCATTAAACGGCTTCAGCGTCCGCATATGTTCCAGCATATCCTCTACCGTGCTGTCATCATATCCTTTCGCCCACAAAAATTCTTCAAAATCCAGAGAAAACATTTCATAATCGGATTTATAGCCAACACTGTTGCTTTCAATTTTCCGGTAATTGATCCCAATCATAGAGCCACTGCAGATCACGTCGAATCTGCCATCGATTTTAAAGAATTTCAGTGCAGTTGCAATCTCCGGAAATTCCTGCAGCTCGTCAAAAAAGAGCAGGGTCTCGCCTTCTATAAAACGTTTTGACGGATCAATCCTGGAAATATTTTTGATAATACCTTCCGCTTTGTATCCATCCGTTGTAATCATTTTATACTTTGGTTCTTCTACAAAATTAATACTGATCACACTTTTATAGTTTTGCTCTCCAAACCGCCGGATGGATTCGGTTTTTCCCACCTGCCGCGGTCCTTTTACAATCAACGGTTTCCGGTCCGGATTGCTTTTCCATGCACTCAGAAAAAAATCGATTTTCGTTTTAAATAAAGCATCTCTTTCGCGCACCTCCTCTGCTTATTCTGATGCTTTTATTATATTCTTAACCGCAAAGGAAAACAACTTTTTTCACAAAATCAGAGGGAATTTTTCTATCTTATTCACATTTTCTGAGCGACTTTACACCATTTCTTCACATTTTCCTTTTTTAGTTTATCGCGCATCAAAAGAGCCCGTCCGGATATGCCAATCGGATATTCCAAACGGGCTCTTTCTATTTTTCAATTTTTACGGATCTGCTATGCCACAACATCCTCAAACTGCGAGTTATACAGATTTGCATAGAATCCATTTGCCGCGAGCAGCTCTTCGTGATTTCCCTGCTCGATGATATCGCCGTCTTTCATAACAAGGATCAGAATCTTGTTGTCTGCCAGAATGGCACGCGCAATCGCCAGACGCTGTTTCTGACCGCCGGAGACGTTGCTTCCGCCCTGGGCGATCGGCGTTTCGTATTTGTCATCTTTTGCTTCGATGAACTCAGTTGCCTGCGCAATTTCCGCTGCTTTTGCAATCTCTTCATCTGACGCATCATCTTTTCCAAAACGGAGGTTGGATGCGATCGTTCCGGAGAACAGAACACCTTTCTGCGGTACAAAACCGATTTCATCCCGCAGATCTTTCATTGTGATCCTGCGGATATCTTTTCCATCCAGTGTGATGGATCCGCCCGTTACATCGTAAAGACGCGGAATCAGGTTGACCAGTGTAGATTTTCTACAGCCGGTACTTCCGATGATCGCGGTTGTCTTTCCAGATTCTGCCACAAAGTCGATGTCATGAAGCACATCTTCCTCGGCACCCGGATATCGGAAGTTGACATGTTCGAAACGAACCACACCGTTTTTGACTTCCACTTTTCCCGGATTTTCTGCAGCTTCAATCGAGGACTTGGTCTGAATGACTTCGTCAATTCGTCCGGCAGCATGGACACCACATTCAGCTTTTTAAACTGATGCAATGCACGAAACAGTTCTTCAAAACTCTCTGTCACTCTTTTTCCCTTCTTCTTCCGCAAATATTTAATATCGTTATCTATTTACTAGTGTTAAATAATAACACCGGCAAGTTTCTCTGCCAAGAAAAATGCCGGTGTTTCTACTTTTTTATAAATACGCAAGTTTTATTTTATACTATACTTCGTGCTGCGTCCCTTACCTTCCACAGTTATGATCCCTTTTTCCTCCATCTCTTTCAAAAGCTTTGTCGTTTTTGATCTTCCAAATGAAACATATGGTGCAATTTCCCCCATAGATTTCAACCTGTTTTTGCTTAATATCCCGTATATCATTTTCTCATCTTCTGTCAAATCCAGATTGCTTTCCCAGACCGGAAGTACAATCTGAATCGCATTTTCTGACACTTCAAACTCCGGTTTTCTTAAGCTTTTTTCGTAAAGTTGTCTGATTCTCATAATTCCCGTTCCAAAGATCTCAACAAATCCCAACCGGTAAAAAACATTTGCCAGATTTCTATTTCTTAAAACAGAAAGTTTTCCGGACAAATATTCATCTTTTGTAATACCTGCCGGCAGACCTCCCGGAGAAACTACTTCGATTCGATCCTCAAACATCAGAACTCTGATTTGCGATTCCACATCCCAGATCCTGTGAATCAAACCATTGGCGATCGCCTCTCGAAATGCAGCTTCTGGTATTTTTTCTATTTTTTTTTCTGTCCGCACCTTTAATTTCCTCATATTGATAGTAATCTCTGAAAATTTCAATCGCTTTCTCATACACCTCTAAAATCGATCTGTTTTCAAATGTTACTCTTTTCTGGATAATACTGATGTTTTCGCCGAATCTGACCATGTCGATTCCCGGAAAGTGGTTCTGATCTGCCAAAAGACCAGCGGCATTATTGTATCCATTGGCATTGTCGTATAGATTCAAGGTTTTCAGCGTGTCCTGGCTAAAGGTTTCGATCTGAATATGTTCTTTCAGCTTTCGCTGTAAAATCTGAAAGGTCAGATTCTGGTCTTTGCATGGCAGTTCTTCAAATCGGATATTTTTTCCTTCCAGAACAAGCCTGGAAAATTCCTGTGTATCTACTTCTATCGTCGCGGTATCATTTCGTTTATATGCTTTTGACCTATATAAATACGGCTTCTGCGCACCGCTTTGTACGGTAAGTTTGATAATTTTATCATTATTTTGTGTTTCCAGTTTATAATCTGGCTGTGGAGAAATACTGTCATTAATTTTATTTTCTATATCCAGGCATGACTGTTTTACATCCGATAAACCTTTACTGTTTCCCTCGTCATCGACTCCAAACAGAATAACTCCACCGTCATAATTCGAAAAAGCACTTACTGTTTTCAGAAATGTATTGGTAATCGTTTCTTTAAATTCCATGGTCCGTGTTTCTCGCATTCTGTTCACATCCTTTCCACTTTTTCATGCTTTTATTATACGCAAAACACGCAAAAAGCAATCGTATTTTTTTGCGATTGCTTTTTTGCGTGTTTTCAATCAATAAACTCGCGAATCAATTGTTTGTTTATTTCCATTCAAAAAATATTCGCAATCTGATTCGTTTAAAATTTCCAGCGTTCTGCCTCCTGCTGCCGGTTCCACCAGAGCGCCAAACAGTCCTTCCTTGTCCCGGAACCGGGAATAAATAGAACCCGTGGTTGTCTCTGCTTTTGCCGCAATTGTGCGAAGCGATGCATCCGCATATCCTTTTTCCAGAAACCCCTCCTTTGCACAGGATAAAATTCGCTCTGAAACGCCTTCGATTGGTTTTGTCAAGTTAACCTTCCTTCTTATAACAGTGTTATATAACGCTGTTATAAATATAAATCGTTTTCTTTTTGTTGTCAAATACGGTAATTGTCAAGGTCGGTTTTTCAAATACGCTTTCTGTTTCCATCTTGAATGGATTCCTGCTCCATGTTAGAATAAACACACAATGAAATTTCTATCTTAATCAGACTTTAGCAAAAACAAGAGTTTTTATGGGATGAAATAAATCAACCTTATCTGAACAAACTTATCAGATTCTGCGAGACGATATTTTAACGCAGAAGATCAAATGCGGAGAAAAGCTGAAAGCCGAAGTGACCTCTATTTTTGCCAAAGGGCGCGAAGCCGCAAAATGCGGGGACATAAAAACCTGGAACGACTGCTCCGATGATTTTCACCTGGTCTTCTACCGCTATTGCAACAATTCCCGACTCACCGAGTCTGCCAAACGCCTCAAAAGCGGCATTTCCATTTTTCCAACCAGTACAGCCAGGAAACCGCCATCCAGACGAGCATTGATGCCGAACATGAAGCAATTTTCGCTGCTTACCAGAACGGTGAAACAGAAAAAGCCGTCCAGATGATGAAAACTCATCTAAACGACTCTCATGCCCTCCTGCTGAAATACTCCGGCCCTGCTGCAGCTTATTGCGCTTCATCCGGCACACACTTTATTTTCTTTATTTCTCCATCAGAAAGTATCAGAATCCGGTCGCAGACATTTGCTACCAGCGCCAGATCATGGGAAATAAAAAGCATGGCCATATGCTCTTCTT
>ENA-OQIR01000042-OQIR01000042.1-human-gut-metagenome-genome-assembly--contig:-NODE-42-length-51243-cov-4.466097_pt1 | contig 51243 bp, 50 predicted proteins | sample MGYA00242580_ERZ504745 | MGnify/ENA primary metagenome ERZ504745 (study PRJEB26092, sample SAMD00036214) | human gut metagenome | host: Homo sapiens | study: EMG produced TPA metagenomics assembly of...
CACATGCCACTGTCCCGCGAGGTGTTTTGGCATGAATATGCCAAAATCCCGAGACATACGAGCCAAAATTCCATTGCCGCAGGCAATCTGGAATGAATTTTGGCTACGTTACTGTGAACGGAGTGAACAGTAACTATTTTGTTCCAACACCACTGTATCAGAGTGAATTTCTGTTTACTTTATGATATACTTATATGCACGATAAAAGTTTTAAACTTAGGAAGATTTATAATGAAACGAATTGATTTTGAAAACGGAACTGTGACCAACAATATATTAAGCGCTGCGCTTCCCATGCTGGTAGCGCAGATATTGAATCTTTTATACAACATTGTGGACCGTATCTATATCGCCAGGATCCATGATATAGGAACAACTGCACTTGGCGCTGTGCTTATGCTTTCCGATCATCATGATCATTACTGCTTTCAGTAATCTCTTTGGTTCTGGAGGTGCACCAATTTTCTCTATCAACCGCGGAAAAGGAGATTCCAGGACTGCTGACATGATCATGAATACTGCTTTCACCATGTTATGTGGAAGTGCTGCTGTGCTGATGCTGATCGGATTTCTTTTTGCCCGCCCCTTACTGACTCTGTTTGGTGCTTCAGATGATGCTCTGGTTTATGCGTATCCCTATCTGATGATTTACCTTCTGGGTACTCTCCCTTCCATGATAGCAACAGGAATGAATCCTTTTATCAATGCACAGGGATATGCCATTATCGGTATGCTGTCAGTAACAGTCGGTGCAGTGGCAAATATTATTCTTGATCCGATTTTTATTTTTGTTCTGGATATGGGGATTAAGGGTGCAGCGATTGCTACTGTCATCTCTCAGATTCTCTCTGCCTTGCTTGTATTTTATTTTCTTCATGGAAAATCAGAATTGAAGGTAAGATGGATTCATATAAATGAGATTTCTGAGTGCACCAGACATGCCAGGGATATCATCAGTCTGGGGTCTGCCGGATTTATCATGCAGCTGACTAACAGCCTGGTAAGTATCTGCTGCAATAATGTTCTTTCCGTGACAGGCGGTGATATTTATATCTCTGTCATGACTATTATATCCAGTGTTCGCCAGATGGTGGAGACGCTATCCATGCGATCAATGAGGGAACCTCTCCTGTTCTCAGCTACAATTACGGAGCCAGACGTCCTGACAGGGTAAAGAAAGCAGGGGTTGTTCTGATCATTATGGTTCTGATCTATACAGGTATCATGTGGAGCGTCATTCTCATTGCCCCTGAATTTCTGATCGGGATCTTCAGTTCAGACAAACTGCTATTAAAGGATGCAGTTCCTGCACTGAAACTTTACTTTGCAGCCTTTATTTTTATGGATCTGCAGTATATTGGTCAGACTGTATTTAAATCATTGAATAAAAAAGCAGGCGATTTTTTTCTCCCTGCTTCGTAAAGTATTTATTGTGGTTCCGCTGACTTATTTCCTGCCCTATGGATTACACATGGGCACAGATGGCGTGTTTATGGCAGAGCCTGTATCCAATGTGATCGGTGGTTCTCTGTGTTTTATTACCATGCTGGTTACAATATTGCCTGAATTAAACAAAATGGGAAACTCCCGATAAGCAGAAAAGTCCTCAGTATTTATCCATTTTTAACTATCGCATAACTTTGCAGAAATTGTAAAAAGGATAAACAATGAGGACTTTTATTTAACTGAACATGAAAGTTCTTTACATAACTTCACACATTTCCCAATATGATATTAATCAGGTTCTTATCCAGCATGATTGTGCGATTCCATGGGTTAAGAATAATTCCCTCAATTTCATTTACCTGTAATGCTGAATGAAAAAGCTGATCTATGTCTGTCAGAAAAGTGGATTGTACGCTTCCGCCACCTTTCAGTTCTTCCTCAAAGCTTGTAAATGCCGCCCACCAGACTTTTTCATCTCCGGTTTTCACTGTGCCGATCCGGAGCTGGCTGTCTCCTGTGGGCGGTTCTACTGAAAGGATAAACTGGCCGTTTTCTCTCATTCGTCTACGGATTACAGTCAGTGTATGTGCCAGCATTTCCTGAGTGGCTTCCTGCTGCAGAGCAGCGATCGCCTGCTCTATTTTTTCATTTCCCTGAAGACCTTTATCCTGATTTACATTCTTATTATCGCTCATATTGTTACCTTTCATCTGTGGTGATATCACTTTTCAGACAGTGTGTAAGATCATATTTCAGGGATGTCGGCGGCAAATCTCTCATGCCGCCGGCATCCTGTCATTTATTTATATTTCACAGCAGTTCCATATGCGATCACTTCTGCTGCCCCTGACATTACCTGGGAGGAGCCATATTTCACACCGATCACAGCATCCGCATTCATCTCTTTGGCTTCATCTACCATACGCTTGGTGGCAATCTGTCTTGCCTCATTGAGCATTTCCGTATAACCTGTGATTTCCCCGCCTACCAGGGTCTTCATCCCTGCCATGAAATCTTTTCCTACATTTTTTGTCTGTACAACTGTTCCCTTTACAATTCCCAGTGCCTCAAACTCTACACCCGGAATGTATTCAATACTTAGAAGCTTCATCCTCTTCTCCTCCTTCAATCTCTTTCATGCGTCCTGCAAGTGCTGCCAGGATTCCTCCGATGATCACAACCGGTATGGCGATCAGGAATATCAGCAGTCCGGTCGGTATGGGATCTTGTGTATTTGCCCACAGCATAAGCCCTATGGTAAATCCCATAAGCAAGATCATAACTACTGCTCCAATGATCGCTCCTGTCCTTCTTTTCTTACGGATATCTGTTTTCTTTATATCCATAAACCTTGCACCCTCTTTCTCCATCTGCTCGATTTCTTCCAGACAGTTCTCGGCATTCAAGGTATCCAGGGACTGATGTTCTGCGATTAGGCGCTCACACATTTCCTGCATTTTCACAAGGCCCTCCCTGCGGCGTTCCAGTTCTCCCAGGTGCTGTTCCAGACAGACCTGCAGGCTTTTCCTCTTTTCAAAAAGAGCTCTCATCTCTTCTATGGAAATATCCATCTTCCGGAATAATTTGATTTCCTGAAGTCTGGCAATATCTGCCGTATGATATTCCCGGTATCCGTTCTCTGCACGCTCCACATTCAGGAGGCCCTGCTCTTCATAAAAACGGATATTCTTTCTGGTGATGCCTACCAGCTCTTCCACCTGTTTGATCTTCATACTGCTACCTCTTGCTTTCCTGACAGCAGATATAGCTGATCCGCTGCTCTACTGCCCTGTCTGTGCTTCCTTTATACTGCTTCCACAAGGAGGAAGGTCAAGTATTTTTTGAAAAAAATTGAAAAAAATATAGCTTCCGGCAGGGGGAATCTTTTAAGCTCCTGTACGGTCTGAGCCTCTCATAATTGTGATCAGAGAACTGAACAGCAATAACATGGGATAAAACAATTTCGGCATAATCTGAAATGCAGAAATCTCACCACCCAGTTCATTCACTGCTGAGATTGCAACCAGCATCTGTGCACCATATGGAATCACTCCCTGGAAAACACAGGAAAAAGTATCCAGTATGGAAGCTGTCTTTCTCGGTGTAATCCCATACTCTTCTGCCATTTCCTTTGCGATAGGGTTTGCCATTACGATCGCCACTGTATTATTGGCAGTGGCAATATCCATAGTTCCTACCAGAAGTCCCATTCCAAGCTGTCCGCCTTTCTTTCCGCGGAAAATTTTATGGATCCAGCCAAGAAGTGCATCGAATCCACCATACTCACGTATCAGCGCACACATGGCAGCTACCAGAATCGCCACCATACAGGTCTCAAACATTCCGGATACACCGGATCCCATATTTTTCAGGATCTCTACAGGTGTGGTATGTCCTCCGATCAGCATAATAAATGCTCCAGATACGATTCCTGTCAGCAATACCACAAACACATTGATCCCAACAATTCCTCCGATCAATACCAGCACATACGGTATTACCTGTGTCAAATGATAGGGCTGGATCACACGGCCCTGGATTTCTGTCTGAAATGACAAAATCAGAATTAAAATCAGTGTGGCAACGGCTGCCGGAAGAGCGATCCAGAAGTTCTCCCTGAATTTATCTTTCATCTCACATCCCTGACCATTACATGCAGCAATCGTCGTATCTGAAATAAAAGAAAGATTGTCCCCAAACATGGCTCCTCCCATAACAGAAGCCACACAAAATGCCAGATCAAATCCTGATGCTGTGGAAACTGCTGCTGCAATCGGTGTCAGAAGGGTAATGGTTCCCACAGAGGTTCCCATAGCCACAGACACAAAACAGGCAACTATAAACAGCACAGACACTGAAAATCTGGCAGGTATCAGACTCAGCATACAATATGCAACACTCTCAGCACTGCTTCTTCCCACAACTCCTACAAAAGATCCAGCTGCAAGGAAGATCAGAAGCATGGTGATGATATTTTTGTCCCCAACTCCCTGTGCCATGATTTCCAGTTTCTTATCAAAATCCAGTGCTCTGTTCTGCAGACAGGCAACCAGGATTGCAGCAAGAAATGCTACTACGATCGGCACATTATAAAATCCCATGGGGATTTCCATCACATACTCAAACAAAATGCCCAGTCCAAGGTATAATACAAGAAATACACCAATGGGAAGCAGGGCAATTCCTTTTCCTTTTTTCATCTTTCATCCTCTTTCTACCATAATCTCTTTATGGTTATATAATCACTCTGCTATTTTAGCATACCCACAGCTTTCCTGCCATAATATTTCTTACAGTTTTGGCTGATAGCGCATATCCGATACATTGTAAACCGTCACAAAAGCCTTTGGATCTTCATGATTGATGTAAGCCATCAGCTTCTGATATTCTGTTTTGTCTACTATCGTGATGATCTCATTGCGTTTCTTCATATTATAGGCACCTGTCGCTTCATAGATCGTCGCTCCGCTGTGCAGATCTTCGATAATGAATTTACGCAGTTCTTCCTCTTTCTGAGTGATGACGCAGACACGACGTTTAATATTATGGTCAAAGATAAAGTGATCCAGAACTATTCCATTAAAGTATGTTCCCAGAATACTCAGCACCACTGTTTTCTTATCATATACAAGCGCTGCGGAAAGAGCCACACACATACCGGAAAGAGACATTGCTTTTCCCAATTCCATGTGGAGATATTTGTTCATGATCTTTGCCACAATATCCAGTCCGCCAGAGGATGCATTTCTGTTAAAAAGAATGCTCAGTCCTACGCTGACCACCAGGATATAGCACAGCACATCCAGCTCCTGACTGTTGGTCATAGAGCCAAAATCCGGAAATACTTTCTCAAATAATCCGAGAAATAAAGGCAAAACGATGCTGGTGTAAACCGTTTTTACGCCAAATTCGCGTCCGCAGGTGATGAAGCCAATGATCAGAAGTACCACATTCAAAATCATGGTGATTGCAGACAATGATAAAGGTACAAAGTTTGATAACACGATACCAAGACCGGAGATACTGCTTACAGAGGTATGGCTCGGCACCAGGAAGAAATAAACTGCTGCCGCAATGATTGCTACCGCACCTGTCAGGATCAGCGCTTCCTTTATGATATCTGCATAATTTAGTTGTTTTTTCATAGTTAGATTTCCTGTCTTTCTTTCCATATTCTTGTTCTATTGTAACATATGGGAAGAGAATGTCCATCAGCAATTACAAAAAGAGGATGCCTTCTATGACAACCCCTTTGTAAATCCTTATAACCTATAGGACTGCTATAAAATTCACTTTCATATTTTAGATCGTGTTTGAAAAACACTCTAAGATTTTATCCTAACGGCTCTGTATGTTCTTCAGATAAATAAGCCTTCTGTTCTTCCTCCGGAGCTTCCCAGATTGTTGTTGTAGTTCCATCCTTATCTACATACACTTCTTTTATCTCATCTTTTTCAGAATCTCTTGAAGATTATCATATGGATAAAAAATACAGCTTACATATTTTTCCCACAAACTCTGTTCAAAATGGATAGTCATTACACCTGTTTTCCTGTCCAAAGATGTGCTCCAGCGATAATTGCCTTTTATATTCGTTTTATATTTTACTTCATCTTTATTATCCTCAACAATAGTTATCCCTGCATCTTTGTAGCTGATATATGTAACATGTTTATTCATAAAAGTGAACACTGCCACAAAGCAAACTATGGTTGCTGCTATGGAAAGCAGGATTGTTTTTATCTTTCTTTTCTTTAAAAACTTTCTGAAACTCTTCAGATCATTTGCTTCATGGCTGCTTTCTTTTGTCTGTGCAGAGATTTTCATATCATTTTCAAGGTCTGCCTTTGTCTCATGATATACTCGTTGGCAGATTTCGCAGTTTTGCAGATGTTCTTCTACAAGTTCTTTTGTGTCATCACTTACCACATCATCAATGTATAATGGCAGAATATCCTGGATTACGTTGCAGTTTATTTTTTCCATGTTACTTTTCCTCCTGACTTATCTGTGCTCGTATCATCTGGCGTGCACGATGGTAAGTTACTCTGGCCCACCCTGCACTTTTCTGATAGCATTTTCCGATCTGCTCAAAGGAGAGCTCACCGTATATCCGCAGGTGAAATACTTCCCTGTAGGGTTCCGGTATCAGTTCTGCATAGCGTTTGAGATTCCGAACTGTCTCATCCTGCACGATCTGATCCAGTACTGCCGGGGATGTATCCTGCATGGAATCCTGCATTATTTCTGAAAATTCTTCGCCTACATAGATTTTATTTCGTCTGCAATAGCGGAAATATGTATTCTTCGCAATTACAAATAGCCATGCGCGGATATCCTTCCGGCCATCAAATTTCTCAATATTATTCATTGCCTTCAGGAATGTTTCCTGGGTGATCTCCTCTGCCAGACTTTCATTTTCGGAAAGTGCCCGGATATAGAGAAAGACATCATGGAAATACTTACGGTAGATTGTTTCGATTTCTGATTTCTCCATTCCCACTCCTTGTATTTTTTATTATCCTACTGCATCTTTCGGGATTTTTAATGGCCCTATCTTCTTCCATTGAATGTCTGAACATGGTCCTGATTTTGTTTCATCTGCATTGAATATTCCAAAATATCGTTTCATGATGATCCTCCTGTCTGCTGTATCATTATTTTATCTGATGTCTTTCTATATAACTAAGTCACAGACAGAAGAAACGTTACAGGAAAATTTATATAACCATAAATGATGAAAAAAAGTTCACCAAACTTATACATAAAAAAGCTGTATAAAATTTCTATACAGCCGCTTATATCCTCTATCTTCCACCTTATACAAGAATTAATATAACGTGCCCTTCCGTAAAGTAATCACTCTGCACTGATGTTTCTTTGTCTTTTTGTTATATCCAATTCCTACTGCAAGGATTTCTCCTGTGTATTTTGCCTTTTCTCCTGCTTTTCCCGAAAAGCGTAAACTATATTTTTTATCTATAATCTGCTGAACAGCTTCATCTGCAGTATGGTCTACCTTTAATTCCAGAATAATGCCTGTATCTGCCGGATTTTCAGGATAAAAAATAAAGTCCACAAATCCAAGTCCTGCCTTGTCCTCTCTCTCCACCCGGTAGCTGTCTCTCGCACAAAGATACACCAGATTTACAATAGAAAATAACTCCACTTCATTATTATAAGAAAGTATCGGCGTCTCCGTATTATGAGCATATTCCAGTATTTCTTCCATAGTAGAAGTATCTTTTTCAAGTGTTGCCTTAAGCATGCGTTCGGACTCTTTTGCCAGTCTGTACACATATCCCAAAGAGGCTTCTTTCTGGAGCATTTCATCAAATTTGTCCATCAGTTCCTTATTCGGAATATAAACTTTTCCCTGATAATAGCTCAGGAAACCATACACTACCATTGCTGACAGAATTTCCTCTCTGGTTGTCAGATTCATAGACGTAGCTGCGTATTCCTTTATCTTAGCCGGAACTCCTTCACCTGATATCATAACTGCAAGATCATTTCTTACTTCTGCTACATTATTTTTTACATAGTAGAAAATTTCATCATAAGGTCCTGAACTTGTCCAGTAGCTGTCAAGATTATTGTTTGTCAGAGAAGCCACTACTGATCTTGGATTGTACATTCTCTCTCCATTTTTAGCATAGTATCCGTCATACCATGTTTCCAGTCCCTCTCTGGTCACATAAGGTGTTTTCTCTTCATTTCTGCATATCTCCAGATACCTTCTGTAAAGCATATCTGTCTCTGATTCAGTAAATCCAAAATCCTCACTGAATTTCTCTTCTGAAGCCATTGTATATTCAATGAACATATTTAATTCAGAACCGCTGGAATACTTGGCAATCGGTAAAATTCCAGTCATGTAGGATAAAGAAACATAGGCATGATCTTTTAACAGATTGCTCAGAAAAGAAATGTAATTCTGTCTGTCTTCCTCGGTAACAAAATTTTTATGAAAAATACAGTCCCATTCATCAAAAATGAAAATAAACTTCTGTCCATTATATTCGATGAAAATGCTCTCTAAAATATCCCACAGAGAGTCTTCCGGATATATTTCTATTTCAGAATATACTTTCAGAAGATCCCTTTTTAAACGTTCCTCAATACGTGTAATGTATTCCATATAGGATTTACAATTTCCCGGCATTTTGCTGAAATCAATATAAATTACATTATGCTGATTCAAATGTTTTCTGTAATCTTTATCTGCTGAAATCTGAAGCCTGTCAAAAACATCACTGCTTTCAACACCTTTACTGAAAAATGCTCCAATCATGTTTGCCATGACAGTTTTTCCAAATCGCCTGGGGCGGGTAATACATATATGTGCATTTCCCTGCTCTGCCAGTGGAATCAATTCCTTCAACAGACTGGATTTATCTACAAAATAAGGTCTGGTATATTCGCTTTTGTATAAAGAATAGGATGAAATACTGTTCAGATATATCCCCATACTGTCACCTCATAAGTCAGGCGGATAAAATCATCCGCTTCGCTACTTGCTCATAAACACCAACAATTTTATGTCATTATGCTTTTTACTCTGTGAATCATCAATACTGATTTTATTTTATCATAATTCTTTTGGGAATTCTATTTCTATATGCGATTTTTCATTTTCATTTTCTCAACAGAAAAACCTCCAGAAACCTTACTGTTGCGGGATATCTTACGTTTGGACACCATGTAGCTGATTATCGACTTTTCTTCTACAAATAATAACTATGACTGCGGATACTTACACTACCTGTTTGACTTTATAATGCAATATTCCTTTGGTCAAAGACACTGCCAACATACCCACAGCTATTACAGCTACAACGTACCAGATACTGTATATGCTGTGCAAAAATCATAACTCCCTGCAATATAAACAGGCAAAGAATCCTGTTGATTCCATGCTTCATATTTTATAGAAATCCCGAATACGCTTGTGAGCATATTTCTCATTCTCCTTTTAACTTAATTTATTTCATTTTAACTTAGTATTTGTTAAAATCAAGTTTTTAAGTTATTATTAGTTTTCAATAAAGGACCGTTATTTTACATCTGCATATGTAAATAACAGTCCTCATCTTCTTTTTATATTATAACTGATTAAAGCTCTTCTCCGTTCGTCCGGATCACATTCTGATACCAGCCAAAGGATTTCTTCTTATATCTCTTACCACTTCCGGTCCATCATCATTCTTATCAACATAGATAAAACCATAACGTTTCTTTAATTCACCTGTTGTAAATGATACCAGATCGATACATCCCCATGGAGTATATCCCATCAAATCTACGCCATCAATCTCTACCGCTTTCTTCATCTCAGTAATATGTTCTTTCAGATATTCGATACGGTAATCGTCATCACAGGTATGATCTTCCTTCAGAATATCAATTGCTCCGAATCCATTTTCTACTATAAATAAAGGTACTTCATAACGTTCATATAAAGTAACCAGTGCATAACGCAGTCCCACCGGTCAATCTGCCAGCCCCAGTCACTTGCCTTTACATATGGATTGGCAATTGAATTTGGAGAACTTCCGTCCAGGGATTCTGCAGTATCTTTCTGAACATCTGCTTTCACTGCATTGGTCATATAGTAACTGAATCCAAGGTAATCACATTTTCCTTCTGCCAGAATCTCTTCATCCCCAGACTCCATCACTGGTTTTGTACCTTCTCTTTCCCATTCCTTCTTTGCGAATGCCGAATAATGGCCGCGGATATGTACATCTGAGAAATAATATCTCTCATGCATACACTCTGTTGCAACCATAATATCATCCGGGTTGCAGGAATAAGGATAAAACGGTACGAATGAACACATACATCCGATCTGGAAGTCCGGATTGATCTCATGGCCTTTCTTCACCACCAGTGCACTTGCCACCAGTTCATGATGTGCTGCCTGATACAGGGCTTTCTTCTTATTATCATATTCCGAGAAACGCACTCCTGAATTTGTCCATCCAAAGATGTCTGCCGATGTATTACTCTGGTTATTGATCTCGTTAAATGTCATCCAGTATTTTACCTTATCTTTATAACGTTCCATAACGGTTACTGCATAACGTACAAAGAAATCTATCACCTTACGGTTGATCCATCCGCCGTATTCCTTAGCCAGATGATACGGCATCTCAAAGTGGCTTAATGTGATAACCGGCTCGATACCGTATTTTAACAATTCATCAAACATATCATCGTAAAATTTAAGACCTTCTTCATTCGGCTCTGCCTCATCACCATTTGGGAAAATACGTGTCCATGCAATACTTGTTCTGAAACACTTGAATCCCATCTCAGCCATCAGAGCAATGTCTCCTTTGTATTCATGATAGAAATCCACTGCCACATGGTTCGGATAATACTTTCCTTCTACTACTCCGTCTGTAATCTCACGCATCTTTGTTGCGCTTCCGCCAGTCATAACATCAATGACACTTGGGCCTTTTCCACCTTCGTTCCATCCGCCTTCTAACTGGTTGGCAGCTACCGCGCCGCCCCATAAAAATGTATCTGGTAATGCCATAATTCTTCCTCCTGCACTTCATGCGAAATCTTTTCAAAGATTTCCGCACTCTTTTTTCTATATTTTTTAAGATAGTTCAAGAAGCTCCACTCCGACAGTTACCTGTCCTTCTGCCTTCATCTCTACATCATTGAATTCGTCACTGTTTGTAACAACAATCGGTGTAGTCACTTCATATCCGGCTTCTTTGATTCCCGGAATATCAAATTCCAGAAGAAGCTGTCCTTTTTTCACCTGCTCACCTTCTTCTACATGGATGGTAAAGCATCTTCCATTCAGTTTTACAGTATCCATACCTACATGAATCAGAATTTCTACTCCGTCTGTACTTTCCATTCCAACTGCATGATGGCTGTCTAATAATCCGACAACTTTACCATCGAACGGCGCATAAACCTTTCCTTCTTCCGGAATGACCGCACATCCTTTTCCCATCATCTCACTTGCAAATACCTCATCGTGTACTTCGCTTAACGGAATGACTGTTCCTGCAAGTGGGCTCTCAATCTTTTTGATCTCTGCTGTCTGTTCCTTCTGCTCCTGTTTTTCACCGGAAAGCATCTCTGTCCCTGTAATTTTTTTTGTTTCTTCTTCACTTTCTTCTGCTTCATCAACCGGATCGTCAAATCCGACAATCTGAATTGCCACGATCGTGATCACAAAAGCAATCACGCATGCCAGTGCCTCCCCGATAAAGGACATCGGTGCATCTTTGCTGATTGCATTTACGATTGTCAGAAGTCCCGGAAGTCCGGCATATGCGTAGTATGCAGAATGGAAGAAACTCATTACAACTGCTCCGACTGCACCGCCTGCACATCCGCAGATAAATGGTTTCTTAAGTCTTAATGTTACTCCATAGATGGTAGGCTCTGTAATACCGAAGATTCCTGTTACTCCGGCTGAAAGTGCCACACCTTTAAATTCTTTATTTCTGGATTTGATAAATACTCCGAATGCTGCAGCTACCTGTGCCACAACAGCGATTGTCTGGAATGCCTGGAATGTATCACAGCCATTCATATCGAAGTTGGCAAGTACGACCGGTGTAATTCCCCAGTGCACGCCAAAGATAACGACTACCTGCCATAATCCACCGATGATCGCTCCTGCCAGTGCCGGTGCAAAAGCTACTAATGCATTGTAACCATTCGCAATTGCATTTGCTGTAATCGCAGATGCAGGTCCGATTACCATGATCGTTGCCGGAACCATGACCACAAAACAGATCAGTGGTGTCAAAAGCGGCTTGGCTGCATCCGGAAGTTTCTTTTCGATAAAATGCTCCAGATAAGAAAGTACCCATACCAGAAGCAGTGGTGGAAGTACGGTAGATGTATAAGTTGTCTCTGATAACTTCACACCTAAGAATCTTACCACATCACCATCTGCGATTCTTGCTGCGATATCTGCCCATGACTGGTTAACCAGTGCACAGCAGCATAAGATTGCAATGTATGTATTACATTTAAAATGCTTTGATGCAGTGATCGCAATGAAGATTGGTAAAAATGTAAATGGCGTCCATGACATGAAGTTCAGCACTTCATAAGTTCCTGTCTCTGCAAATGAAGGTGCCGCCATCGTGATCAGGATCAAGGCTCCCTGCAACAGACCTGCTGCTGCAAGAATGTATACGAATGGTGCAAATACTGCAGACATCGTTGCGATAATACGGTTAACAATGTTCTGCTTAGGCTGTTCGATTTCCTGTGCAGATGCATCCAGATGCAGGGCTTCTGCAACCGAATCATAGACTTCTCCAACATGAGTTCCGATTACAACCTGGAACTGTCCGTTATTTTCCACAACCGTGATAACTCCTGCCAGTGCAGATACTTTTTCTTTTGCTCCTTCCGGCGTCTCTTTTAATACCAGACGGAGTCTTGTCGCACATCTTGTGGCATTTACAATATTCTTCTGTCCGCCCACGACATCGATGATATCCAGGGCAAGCTTATGATAATCTCTTACCTTTGCCATATGAAACTCTCCTTTTCCTTTTTCTGATCCCTGTATCCTCCGGAATCTGTATACCTCTGTATGTTTGTTTAAGAGTTTTTACATGCATGTATCTCTCTTTCTATCTGACAAGTACACTATAAATAATTTATCGTTTTCTTACAATTCTTTTGCTTTATTCTGTTAAATCGTTTCATATTTTTCTTTTTGTTTTTTATCTTTCTCGAAACAATGTTTCAGGCGTAAAAAAAGACATGTTGTTTTTGTATATATTGCACAACATGTCTTTGCGAAATCTGCCTATATCAAAATTTACATTTCCGGTATCACTTCCCGACATTGATCCAGAACATTTACCATAACAACTTTTTGCCCGACTTCTCATATTTATTATTCAATGCAAGATTCTCATCGTATTTCCTGCTGAATTCCATGCCATATAAGATATCCAGCAGATATTTTCCCGAAGCAAAGAACATTGAACTCCAGAACTCTTCTACTTTCTCAGAACCTGCTGCATACAGGAACTCATCCGCCTGTTTTGATACAATCCCGTCACGCACTGCAGAGATTACGATAACTTTCGTACCGCCCTTTCGCAGCATTCCGGCAATCTCTGCCAGTCGTTCATTTTTCCCCGTATGACTGATCAGAATCGCTACATGCCCATCTGCCGGCATTGCTGCATGCAGTCCCTGAATATTCGTCGCGGAATGGACATTCGCCACTTTTCCTGCATGGAAGAAAAGTGAACATCCATAATCTGCCAGATACACATTCATATCATATACGTAAAAGTCCACGCACGATGCATCTGCGATCATACGGCCGATCTTTACCAAATGACTATACGACAATTCCTTCTTTGTTTCTTCAATTGCCTGCCTCTGAACCTGTGTTGCCTTTCTCACCATCGTTACAACGTTCTCACGTTCAGACATCGTTATGACTTCTTCCTCAATCGTTTCATATTGTAATTCCCTGACCAGCTGCAGTTTGAATTCCGGGAATCCCTTCGTTCCTAATTTCTGACAGAATCTTGTCACCGACGCCGCACTGGCAAATGTGGCATGACCAAGTTCTCTGGATGACATCTCTTCAATCTTTTCCGGATGTTCCAGAATATACTTCCGGATATCCTGTTCCCGTTCCGTCAGATTCTTATGTTTTTTCATATCCTGTATCAGCGACATAGACATTCCTCCATCGTCTGATTTGATTCTATAATTGTACCAATTGGTTTCGTAATATGTGCATTCATACCGGCTTTAAATGACTTCTCTTTATCTTCCTCAAATACATTTGCGGTCATGGCAACGATTGGGATATTTGCTTTCTTATTATTCTTTAGAGTACGGGTTTATTATTTAATGGTTACTGAGCAATGACCTGCGTTTCGGTACCCCCCCCCGCCGCCGGATTTTATGCTTCTTATTGTCTTTTCCAGCGTCTTCATATCAACCGGTTTTGAAATATGGGCATTCATACCAGCCGTCAGAGAATGCTGAATATCCTCTGAGAATGCATTGGCGGTCATGGCAATAATCGGAATTGTCTTTGCCAGCTCATGGGAGCTTCTGCGGATTGCCTTCGTCGCCTCATAGCCGTTCATGACAGGCATCTGTATATCCATCAGGATCATATCATAGTCACCAGGAACAGACTGTTCAAATGTCTCCAGAGCCCTTTTACCATTTTCACAGATTGTACACTCTGCGCCCTCAATCTTTAACAGTTCCGTCAGAATCTCCGCATTCAGTTCATTGTCCTCTGCACATAGGAATCTCATTCCTTTCAGGATATTGCCATCCTGCTCTTCTGTTTCTGCCTGTGAAGCCGGAGAAGCAGATCTTTCTTCTGCGATTTTCAGATCCATAAAAACCTCAAAACAGCTGCCCTGTCCCGGTTCACTTTCTACATCAATGGTTCCGCCCATCAAGTCAACCAGATTTTTGGTGATTGCCATTCCAAGACCGGTTCCCTGTATCTTATTTGTCAGAGAATTTTCTGCACGGGTAAAGGCATCAAAAATCCTGTCCTTGAAATCTGCCGACATTCCCATACCATTATCGCAAACTAAAAAACGATACTTTGCATAAACAGATGAATTTGATTCACATTCCTCTGCCAGAAGCTGAATTTCTCCGCCTTCCTGTGTATATTTTATTGCATTAGACAGCAGATTGCTGAAAATCTGCATCAGATGAACCTGATCCCCATTCACCCACTCATGCCGGATGTTTTCTTTTGTAATTGTAAGAGTCTGCTTCTTTTCATATATCTGAGAACGAAATATAGTATCAAGCTCCTGTATGAAATCCGGAATAGAAAAATCAGAATACTTGAAGACAGTTTTTCCTGCCTCAATCTTACTCATATCCAGAACCTCATTAATAATCCCCAACAGATGCTGTGAGGAAGTGTCAATTTTATCCGCATACTCTATTACCTTGCCTTTATCACCGGCATCATGTCTGATCAAGGACGTAATACCAATGATCGCATTCATAGGAGTACGTATATCGTGAGACATATTGGCAAGAAAACTGCTCTTTGATCTGTTCGCCTCCTGTGCCACCTGAAAAGCATCCTCCGCTGCCTGTTTTGCCTGCCGCAGCTTTGTATTCACTGTTTCCAGTTTGGCATTATTTTCCCGCTCCACGCGAATCGCTTCCTGCTGGTTTCTGTACATGACAAAGGAAATCCCCAGCATAACACAGACAGCTACGATAACCGTAAAGATAACAATAAATACCATAACAAAATTGACAAGTTTTAATGTATTCGTAGCAACATATTCTGCCGGAACCAGAAAGATAAGTGTCCATTCGGCATTTTCCATTCTTTTTAATCCGTAAAAATATTCTGTTCCATCCAGAACTGCATTAGAATAACTGCAGCCTTTTTCTTCCAGTTCCGCCTTTGTTTTCTCAAAGGAAGAATTGTGAAGATACTTCATATTCTGTAAAACAGAAAATACATTATGGCCCTTGATCAGTTCCACCTGATTGCTGTTGAACAGTTTAGATCCATTATCATCCAGTACATACACACTGTTGTTTCCGTTATAAGCTTCGCAGTTAAAATATGGATTCAACTGTTCCATGTCCTGGGCAATTCCAAAATAAAGAATTGAAGTTTTCTTTTCTCCGTTTTGAAGATATATGGGCTCCGGCAGACGATTCAGAAATACCATCTTTGACTGATTGTCTGTCATGGAATCAAAAACAAAACTGGTCTTTTCAGGACTTTCTTCAAAATAATCCAGATCCCGGAAAAGTCCCCTTTTTCCGGATTCTGTATAATATCCGCCTTCTGAATCCACGGCCATCAACGTGATCTTATGATCTGCATATGCTGATAATTCATATTTCTTTTTCATATGTCTGCAGAGTTCATCTGTAGTCTGTATGTTTGCATCTCTCAGATAATTACATTCTTCCGTTACCCGATCCCAGTGGGAATCGATCACATCCTCCAGATTTTGAAACATCTGACGGGTAATCTCTTCCATCTGGTTTAATCGTTCTTCATAGATAATATCCTGGATATAAGTATGATACAGGAAAAAGAATGCAAAAAACATCGCTATACCAGTCATACAACAACCCCATATTAAGTTCCGGTAACTCTTTGCCTTCTGCATCCTTCCCCTCCGCTTATTTCCATTGAGCGTCTGCTTCACTTAAAGTCTTAAATTGCCCAAAAAACTCTTTTGCCGCATCCATACCTACAATACCACTGTCTGTCACTTCCGTTTCCGATGCCAGTTTTTCACTGATTCCGGAAATTGCAACCTGATAAGTCTTTCCATCCTCCAGTTCCATATCTTCAGGATTTACCAACATATATGGATAATTCTTGCCTGTACCAACTGCATCATAACCTTCTTCATACAATGCCTGAATCTGTTTTCCTGTCAGCCTGATTGTTTTAATCGTCTGTGACCAGCCAGTCGGAAGAATGATACATACATCATAGTCTGTAATATTCTTTGCATACAGTTTTCCGCTCACACCATCATTGTTCTGGTTCGTACCATTTCCACTGATCCATGTTCCAAGGGATATAAGAGCAACGTCACTTCCGGTTGCCTCGGCAAAGCATCTGCCACCAGCTTTGCACAACTTTCCTGTGAAATTTCCTCTGTAGCTGTTGTGATCACTTCCGGCTGATTATTTACCACGCTGTCCTGATCCTCATCCAGCTGATCTGCCACATCCTTTATTGATGCCTTATCCTGCATGAATTCCTGCATTTTGGTTCCGGTATTTACAATCGTATTTTCCCATCCGGAATAAATAAACGGTGTCGTATTCCCTGCATTGATAAAATCCGAAATATCTGCATAGAAGGTGTCATCTGCCTTTGCATCTTTGAAAGGAAGCAGTCCTGCTTTTAATGTACTGTCCGGATACAGGGCACTGGTTCCTTCTACCGTAGACAGCACCTTCATGACTTTTAATGCATCTTCAAGTTTCTCAGGATCATTCTCCAGCTTTTTATTCAATCCATAAAAACGGTTTACATTTAAAATAAATACATTCTTGCTTCCATCTTCAGACAGGTATGGCATCAGACCAAATTTGTCCGTTGTATCTTCTGATTCCATAATGCCATTCTGTGGTCCCAATAGAAACAGTGAATTTCCCTTTATAAAAGCTTCTCTTGTTTTACTATCATCTACCGGATCACTGTTGCTGCAGTCAAGCATACCGAGATTTTTCCATTTCTGGATATATTCCATGCTGTCCATCATGCCTTCCGTGTCACTGACATTTGCCTTTCCTGACAGGTAATCTTTCTGCCACTGCTTTCCAGACATAGTACCAAGGAATCCCGCATCCGCAATATTACATATATACTGGAAGGCTGAACCAGGATACTGAATCTGTGCCATACATAACGTAACTCCTGCTTCTTTTGCCTTGTCTGCAAGTTCTTCAAGCTCTGTAAAAGATGTTGCAGCTTCCAGCCATGCTTCTCAAGCAGTGTTTTATTATAGGTGATTCCATAACAGTTGTACAAAGATGGAAGCATATAAAGTGCACCCTCATCGGATACATCTTTCAGACGTGATTCCACATAATTATCTGTAAAATCGTATCCTGAGAGATCAATCATCTTATCACTGACATCCACCACATCTGGCTTATAAAAAGTCTGTGTGCAGATGTCCGGAAGATCATCTGCCTCTAACATATTCTGCAGACAGGTTGTTGTATTTGCTCCGCTGTACGGGACTACTTCAAGCTCAATCTCTGGATATGTTTTATGCACTTCTTCTATAAAATTGTCCACTTCCAGATAAGGAGCCATAAAAGTAATTGCTTCGTGCTTCTTTGGTGTTTCATCTGTTTTCCCACACCCTATAAGTCCTGTTGCCGCTATACATGCCAAAATAAGACATGCACTTTGTACTTTTTTGATTTTCATATTTTTCTCTCTTCTCCGATAAAATCATTATGGTTCCGTTTATGAAATAACATCCCTGCTTGCAGGATTCTTCGCCTGCGAAGGGTCGCTTCAGCGACATAATTCCCCTCCGTCGCAGTGCGATCCTGCCCGGAGGGCTTTATGTTATAGGAACATTACGGAGTAATTTCCTATAACATAAAAAACACCGTCTCACAGACAGCGCACATCATTTCATGCAACTGGCTGCCATTTTACAGGCCCTGTAGCTTTGCGTCACAGACTTTCATCTGCTTTGCCGATCGTCGTTCTATTACAGATTGTAAATTTGTGCAAAATATTGATTTCATTATACTCCTACATTCCACTGTACACAAGAAAAACCTCGCCGCTTTAACGCTAAAAAAAGAACAGCCGATTATATATTCGAACTGTTCTCCTACTTCCGAATTCCACGCAACATTGACATTACTGTTTTCTGCTCATTTGTACTTATAGCAATCCTCTTAAATGCATTATTTACGAGGATTGCTATAGATTGATTATTCCATATTCTTAAAACAACAGCTCCATCTGATCCCCCACTTCAATTCTCGCAGTGACAAGTTCATCCGGTTCTTTCCCTCTTTTGTGTTCAGCTTTCAGATACTGCGTACCGCCCTCCAAATGACCGGCTGCAATGTATTCAGCCGATGGTCTGCAGTATAGTCTTCAGAAGATCTCCCTGAAGATAATAGGTTGTCTCAAAATGAAGATATGATAACGATACCTTATCCCACAACAGTAAAATCTTTGGCAGGAATTCTTCATCCCCATCCCAGAACTGAAGCAACACAGAAAAACCCGGAAGAACAGGCATTTCAAATGTCAGATCCGCCCCTGCCAAACGCTCCGTCTGCTTTCCCCCCAGACAGGTGCAGGCCTGCTTTACCTCTTCCACTTTTCCTGAAAATGCTTTTGCATACTTTTCCACAAAGGGGGCTGTTGACGGACTGCTTCCGGCAGTTACAAACCTGCTCACAGGCTGCCACTGCCCGGTCAAAGGCGGCAGTACTTCCTGTCCGGAGCAACAGAGAAAATCATAAATTGTCATAACAATTGTATATTCTCTGCAATCCGTCCATTCATCATCCGCAACATATTCAATGGCACCATTTCCGCGATCGATCCGATATTCTGTTCCGATATATTTCAAATACAGATATTCTTCATCATGTTTCAATCCATATTTCTCTATCAGCTTATCCTGATCATACTTTAGAAACAACTTTCTTCCCGTATATACCTGTTTTTCATAATTATCCATAATATACTTTATTCCATTTCTTATTTAACCGAATCCGCCCGGCACACTACTCTCTTTTCATAGATATATTCTAGCAAACTGTCTGTCAGAAATCAATTATGTTTTATCGTCTCGGGATTTGGGATAGTTGTATGTGAACAGTAGATAAACAATTTATTGACAAATAACCGACCAGATGTAATAATACCACTCAGAGATAGTATTTGGACTCAAAACTATACTCTGGCTGAAATCACTGGAATCTTATATAAAAACAGCCAGCCGGAACCCGAAAGCGGAAACGGAAGGATGTATGTAATTTTAAAAGATAGGAGCCGGTATTTATGATACAGGAAATCAGATTTCCCCTAATCTATGGAATAACAAGCCATATTTTATGTATCAGAAACAGGACTCAATATACAGGGAATCAATCAGAAGCGTTTCAGGGTCAAAGTGTATCCTGATGCGCTTTTTTTGCAGATCATAAAGGTATATTTCCTTTTTATGGAGCTGCATGACTCTGATTTTTCCCGCAGGAAAGGACTATATAAGATGACAATAGAAATGTTAAAAGGAAAAATCCACAGAGCAACTGTTGTCCAGGCCGAACTGGATTATGTGGGAAGCATTACTGTGGATGAAGAACTGCTGGAAGCTGCCGGAATACTGGAATATGAGAAAGTTCAGATTGTAGATGTGAACAACGGCAGTCGATTCGAGACATACACAATCTGCGGAAAACGCGGAAGCGGTATGATCTGTCTGAATGGAGCAGCAGCAAGATGTGTAAGCACAGGTGACAAGATTATCATCATGGCTTACGCAGGGTATGAGCCTGAAGAGGCACGTACTCATAAGCCTGCAGTTGTATTTGTAGATGAAGAGAATAAGATCAGCAGAGTGACCAATTATGAGAAACATGGTCTGCTGAAAGACATGGCCTGAAAACATTGATATCAGGTTAGAGACTATCATAAGATGAAAGTGAATTCAGAAAAGAGGCTATCTCAAAATCTATGATACCGGTCCATTGACCGAGAAAGAGGAGATAACAATGCAGGTAACAAAAACAGTAGAAGAAACAAAAAAACAGATCAAAGCATGGAAAAAAGAAGGTAAAACTATAGGTCTTGTTCCAACAATGGGATTTCTTCATGAGGGACATGCAAGTCTGATCAAAAAATGCAGAGAGCAGAACGACATTGTAGTTGTGTCTGACTTTGTCAATCCAACACAGTTTGGTCCGACAGAGGATCTTGAGGCATATCCAAGAGATTTCGAGCGAGACAGTAAACTCTGTGAGAGTCTTGGCGCAGACCTGATCTTCTGCCTGAACCTTCTGAAATGTATCATGATCCCCATGCATTTGTAAGTATCGATACATTATCTGAAACACTTTGTGGAAAAACACGTCCTATCCATTTCAAGGGTGTGTGCACAGTTGTAACCAAACTGTTTCATATTGTAGCCCCGGACAGAGCATATTTCGGACAGAAGGATGCTCAGCAGCTTGCCATCATCCGCAAGATGGTCCAGGATCTGAATTTTGATATAGAGATCGTAGGCTGCCCAATCATCCGTGAGGAGGACGGACTGGCAAAATCCTCCAGAAATACATATTTAAGCGATGAAGAGAGAAAGGCTGCTCTCTGTCTGTCCAGATCCGTAAAACTCGGACAGGAAATCATCCACGCAGGCATTTCCGCAGAAGAACTTCTCGGCAAAATGCGTGCAGTGATCGAAAAAGAGCCTCTGGCAAAAATCGACTACGTTTCCATGGTAGATGCACTTACCATGCAGCCTGTGGAAAAAGCAGATCATAATGTTCTCGTAGCAATGGCTGTCTATATTGGCAAAACAAGACTGATCGATAACTTCAGCTACGAGGTATAATATATGGAAAATATTTTAAAGAAAATCGAAAAAATCAGCAGTTTTGCATCCAGATATATTGGAATCATCATCATTGCCTTTTCATGCCTTGCCTTTTTCTGGAGGGATGGATTTGCATGGATGACAAATTATACGTCTGTTTTTCTGGGTGTGATCATGTTTGGCATGGGACTGACCATACGTCTGGAAGACTTCCGTGCAATTTTTTCCAGACCAAAGGAAGTGATCATTGGCGCAGTTGCACAGTATACGATTATGCCAGTCGTGGCCTGGGTATTGTGCAAAGTCATGAATCTTCCTGCAGATCTGGCTCTGGGTGTGATCCTTGTGGGATGCTGTCCTGGTGGAACAGCCAGCAATGTGATCACCTATATTGCAGGCGGTGATGTTGCACTTTCAGTAGGAATGACAATTGTTTCCACTCTGGCTGCTCCTGTTATGACTCCATTTCTTGTGTACATTCTGGCAGGTGCCTGGGTGGAAGTATCCTTCTGGGCAATGGTACTGTCTGTTGTAAAAGTAATTCTGATTCCTGTACTTCTTGGAATCCTTCTTCGTACACTTGCAGGAGAGCATGTAGATAAAGTTTCAGATGTCATGCCATTGATCTCTGTTGTTGCCATTGTTATGATCATTGGCGGAATCGTGGCCGTTAATGCAGAGAAAATCTTAAACTGCGGAGTTCTGGTCCTTGGTGTTGTTGCAATCCACAATTTCTGTGGTATGATGCTTGGACTCCTTGCAGCCAAAATTTTCCATGTAGAATATACACGGACAACAGCTATAGCTATTGAAGTCGGCATGCAAAACAGCGGACTGGCAGTTTCTCTGGCAGCAGCTAACTTTGCAGCCAATCCACTGGCAACACTTCCAGGTGCTATTTTCAGTGTATGGCATAATATTGCCGGCTCTATCTTTGCAGGGATCCGCCGTTCCGGCGCAGAGAACCAGACACGCACAGGTGAAAATGGTGTGTCTGCAGCATAAATAACAAAAGAACATAGAAAACAGAAAAACCCCGGAAACCTTACGGTTCCGGGGTATCTTACGTTTGTGAGGTTCTTAAAATCTCATTATTTTCTATGATTTTCGTGTCTATATTGTCCTGTATTGCGGATTTTCCAAGCTATATTTCTATTCTCTTCATTTTTTAGTATCAAAATGGTATCACAGCCGATTTTTCATGAGCTGTCAACTTTCCGGTTGCAGATTCCCACCTTGACTGTTATAATCGAAACATGGGTGCTATCATAACGGTAGGCGGTTAGTCCTTCAGCAGAGGTTGCTGAGTGCCAGCGGCACTCGTTTTGCAACGACCGAAGTGAAACGGAGACCTGTGACCCTCTGATTACATAGAAACTCGAAAGAGAATCCACTGGAAAGGAGGGCTAAGCCATATGCAGAAATGTCAAAAAATTTTTATTCTACTTTTTGAAGTTTTGACATATCCAATCCATGCCGGATCATCATCAGAATATCCCATTTTTAATTCTATGTACATTAAATTGTTAATCATTCTTATTCTCTCCTGATTCCAAATTTTGCAACATCTCAACAAACTGGAAGCTGTAAACCTGATTGTTTCTAAATTAACTGTGGCATACCATTGATAAACATATGCCATGCCTGTCATTTTTCGCACTAAGTTTCCATCCGTGCATTTCAACGATTTCTTTTGAGAGGGCAAGCCCTATTCCGCTGTTTCCGTTTTGTCCCGTATGAAAACGTTCAAACATATGGGAAAAATCCTCTGTGCTAAGTTCTCCTCCATCGTTCCAGATGGAAAGGACTTGATTTTTCCACGATATTTCGATTTGACTACACGCATATTTTACGGAATTAGTTATCAGGTTAGCAACAGCGTGTTCCAGCTTCTCCGGGTCTCCGTTGACATATCCTTCGTCCAGTTCTAACGATACTGAAAGGTTTCGCCTGTTCACAATTCCTTCAAGCGGCATCAAAATATCTTGAACCAGTGATGCCATTTCTATTGGTTCACACTTTAATGGTTCCGTACCGCTTTCCATTTTTGATAAATACAGGATATCCTCAATAAGTTTACTCATACGCTCCGTCTGAGACACTATCATTCTGCCCGCTTGAGAATAATCGGTAATGACTCCCATTTCAATCTCCTCCGCATATCCGCAAATTGCCATAAGCGGGGTTTTTAATTCGTGAGATGTATTTTCAAAAAAGGTCTTCTGAGCTTTGTCATTTTGTTCAAGTTTTTTCCCGAGAAAATATCCAATGGCAGCACCGAGAGCGGCAATGACAAAAGCATCCAGCAAAACACCAAAACTGATTTCTTTTACGAGTTCTGGTTCGCCGGTAACATCCACATAAGCAAGTAATCTCTCATTGCTGTCTTCGTAATACTCTGTTCTGGCTTTCATATAATAAGTTGCTTCGTTAATTTTTGCCCTTTGCATTTCATCAGACGGGTGTGTTTCATACCAGTCAATAAGTTTCTTCTCTTTGGGTGTCAGAATCTGATATATGTCATCCCTGTTTTCTGAATCTGCCCCCATATATACAAGTGAGGCATAATATAAAGAGCCCGTATCATTTTCAGATTCGTAATTCAAATATTCGTCTGAATTCAAAGTAAAAACGTTTTTAATTGCATTCTCAGCTCTCAGCTCTATTTTTTTATTAAAAACTATGTTCAGAATCAGCAGGCTCAAAAGCATGGCTGCCATAACGGCGGAACCTGTAAGTGTGGCAATTTTATAACGTGTCTTATTCATTACAATCCTCCAGTTTATAGCCATAGCCCCAGACAGCACTAATGCGAACTTTGCTGCCTGCGGTCTTCATTTTCTGCCTGACTCTTCTTACTGTCTCATCGACAACTCTGGTTTCTATCTCCGTAGAATCTATTCCCCATACTTTGTCGAGAATTTCATTCCGGGGGATTGCCGTTCCACCATGTTCCATAAGACATCCCAGAAGCGAAAATTCTGTCATAGTCAGACCAATATCATGCTCTTTCACAATGGCATTATGCTTCTCCCATGAAAAACACACATCACCAAAGGAAATATCTGCCTTTACCGGTATATTCATTTCAACTCTTCGGAACAACGCATTTACCCGGACAACAAGAAGTGACGGCGAAAATGGCTTAATCAGATAGTCATCCCCTCCATACATAAATCCCTTCATATGGTCAGACTCTGAATCCTTTGCCGTCAAAATAATAATAGGAACTGATGATATTGTCCTTAACTTTTTACATATGGAAAGACCGTCTGAACCCGGCATCATAATATCAAGAATAACAAGATCACAGGGCTTCTCCTGAAAAACAGAAAAGAGTGTATCACCATTCTTGTATGCTGTTACCTCATATCCGGCATTGGATAAAAATTCTGTGAGTATTTCTCGTATATCCTGTTCATCATCTGCCAAATAGATTTTTTTGCCATATCTTTAATCCCACATGAGGGGAGTCCCTCAGAAATTCCGTGAGATTCCCCATATTATATCTTTCAAAATCAGTATGTCTGTATTTTAGTTCCACCTGCTTTCGCTTCAAGAGCGATTGCCTGTGCCTCCAAAGCATCAATCTCATCTGAATACTTCGCATAGCGAGAAGCAAATTCCTCGTCAGAGAGGTTATCAGAGCCGTTATAAATATTGTCATAGATTGCATCAATTTTATTGTAAATACTGTTAAGCTGATTGACTTCATCTTCGCTCAAATTTCCATAGTATCCCTCATACCAACCCGCTTTCTTTTCAAGCGTTTCAATCTGTGCGTTCAGTGATGTAATCTCGTCATCATACTTTGCATAGCGGGCTTCGATCTCATCGTCTGAAAGATCATCGTCCGTCCACACTTCCGCATCAATTTCTTCGATTCTTTCATATGCTTTCTGAAGCTGTTCTGCTTCCTCTGCGGTGAGTTTGCCTGTATCGTACAGAGCATTATACCCATCCTCGGAATATTCATATTCCTCGTTGTCGATCCACCCGGCTTTTTTATCAAGCTCCTCAAGGCGATCCATGAGGGTATCGGTTTCATCCTGATACTGATCGTATCTGGCATAGATATCTTCATCAGAAAGACCATCTGCATCTTTCATTACCTCTTTGTCGATAGCGTCAAGTCGGTCATAAATGGAGTTAAACTCTTCAATCTCCTTCTGAGTGAGAGAACCATAATCTACATTTGTTTGTGTTACCTCTGATGTAGTCACTGTCTCCTCCTGTGTCTCCTTCTGGGCAGCCATGGCAGGAATACCTGCGGATGTAGTCATTGCTGCTGCAAGTGCTATTACCATTCCTCTTTTGAATAATCTGTTCATCATTTTAGTACCTCCTGATTTTTTATTTACCAGTTGTTCGGTATGGCTAAAGTATAGCTCAGGCAAATGTAAAAATATCCTTAGAACAGTCATGAAAATGTCAAGAAAGTGTAACAGCACAAGATTTCCTATAAACCATATTTACTCTCGCCTCTTAAGGTACAATCTTTTTTCAAATACCCAAAATTTTTCTAAATCTGCAATTCCGATTTACCTTCACCTTATTATACCATAGTGCTTTCTAAAGTGCTATTCTAATATATACAAAAGTGTAAAAGAGCGATCTCGTTACTGTTCACTCCGTTCACAGTAACGTAGCCAAAATTCATTCCAGATTGCCTGCGGCAATGGAATTTTGGCTTGTATGTCTCGGGATTTTGGCATATTCATGCCAAAACACCTCGCGGGACAGTGGTGTGTGAACAGTAACCGAATGTCTGCTTTACTTTATAAAAAAGGGCACTTGAAAAATCAGGTGCCCCATTGTATAATCTACTTAGAAGATGACCGGAAGCGTGTTCCGGTTGCCCTCTGTGATTAATTATAATGTTAAAAAGAAAGTAAGCATCTCACTTTGAGCGGGGGGATGCTTATTTCTTTTTATGTTGATCTATGTAAGTCAATGCCGTAAAAATTACTAACAGTAAAGTAAGAACTTCCATTGTATTCATCGGGCATCACCCTCCTTTCGTGAAACTGGAGGGCAGGGGGCGAAACTTTGCATCCGGGTCTGTTCAATTATACTTGTTCAGTATAACGTGAAAAATAGAAGATATCAAGTACTTTACGTTCTATATTATTAAAAACAAAACAGGGTATGAAGTTCATCGTAATCTGATGAAACTTCATACCCTGTTCATTTATTTTTATGGAGTTTTGTAACCGTAAGGATTATTTGGTAAACAGATCAACCAGATCCTGGCCGTCTTCGTAGCCCTGGCTCTTCAGCTCATTTACGAACCATTCGTCTACGCCGTCTACAGCTTCTTTAAAGGAATCGATATCCATATCTGCTTTCTCTGTGAAGGTTACGCCGTTTTTGGATTCCCAGCGTTCTTTGATCTCATTGTCGCTGGAACGGTTGATGTAACGTTCATACTCAACTGCCTTCTGGCACATTCGTCAACAACTGCCTGCTGTTCTGGTGTGAGGCCGTCATAGATATCCTGATTGATGCAGAAGAACAGACAGTCATAAATTGCATCCCACATGGAGCAGTAAGGCTGAACCTCCTGAACGCTTGCTGCGTCGATAGCAGGAAGTGGATTTTCCTCACCTTCAACCGTGTTCTGCTGAAGTGCTGTGTAAGTCTCTGACCAGTTCATGTTGGTGGCATCAGCACCCCATCTCTTGTAGCATTCCATCAGAAGGTTGGAACCTGCTACACGAACCTTCAGGTTCTTCATATCATCTACAGATTTGATTTCATGTTTGCTATTTGTGATCTCGCGGAAACCGTTTTCTGCGATACCCATGCAGTGGAGTCCGTATTCGCCAAGGATTTCTTTCAGTTTTTCACCAGCTTCGCCATCGAATTTCGCATCTGCATCGTCGTAAGAATCATAGACGAATGGAAGAGAAACAACGTTGAAACGTGGATCAAATGCAGAGTAGATCAGGTTGGAGTGCATGGAGATCTGAACCGGGTCCCCATTCATCAGAGCCTGAATACCTTCGGACTGGTTGCCGTTTGTAAGCTGGTCAGCTGCATAAATATTGACTTTAACCTTTCCGCCTGTAGCTTTTTCCATCAGTCACCGAACTTACGTCCGCCGTCAGCCCAGGTACTTGTCTCAGTAGTGGAGCATGCGAAGTTCCAGGTTGTTTCCGGCCAGTCCAGATTACTGTAATCTTCCACTGTGTTGAAGGAGTCCTTTGTGAAAAGATCAACCAGATCCTGGGCATCGTCATAGCCCTGGCTCTTCAGTTCGTTTACAAACCAGTCATCGATACCATCAACTGCTTCTTTAAAGGAGTCGATGTCCATGTCTTCTTTTTCTGTGATTGTTACACCGTTCTGGCTTGCCCAGCGTTCTTTGATCTCGTCATCTCCGGAACGGTTGATGTAACGCTCATATTCAACTGCTTTCTGTCCTGCCTCGTCAACAACTTCCTGCTGTTGTGGTGTGAGACTGTTGTAGATGTCTTCGTTGATACAGAAGAACAGGCAGTCATAAATTGCATCCCACATAGAGCAGTAAGGCTGAACCTCCTGAACACTTGCAGCGTCGATAGCAGGAAGCGGATTCTCCTGACCTTCTACTGTGTTCTGCTGAAGTGCTGTGTAAGTTTCTGACCAGTTCATGTTTGTGGCATCAGCGCCCCATCTCTTGTAGCATTCCATCAGAAGGTTGGAGCCTGCTACACGAACCTTCAGGTTCTTCATATCGTCTACAGATTTAATCTCATGTTTGCTGTTTGTGATTTCGCGGAAACCGTTCTCTGCAATACCCATGCAGTGGAGTCCGTACTCACTGAGGAGTTCTTTCAGCTTTGCGCCTGCTTCGCCATCGAATTTCGCATCTGCATCCTCATAGGAATCATAGACAAACGGAAGAGAAACAACGTTGAAACGTGGGTCAAATGCAGAGTAGATCAGGTTGGAGTGCATGGAGATCTGAACCGGGTCCCCATTCATCAGAGCCTGGATACCTTCGGACTGGTTACCGTTTGTAAGCTGGTCAGCAGCGTAAATGTTGACTTTGACTTTGCCGCCTGTAGCTTTTTCCATCAGTTCACCGAACTTACGTCCGCCATCAGCCCAGGTACTTGTCTCAGTAGTGGAGCATGCGAAGTTCCAGGTCATTTCCGGCCAGTCAAGGTCGCTGTAATCTGCGATTGTGTCAAAGGAGTTATTGCCGTCTCCTGCGTCCTTGGAAGCTGTGTCAGAGGAAGCGGAGGACTGATCACCTGTGTAGGAGCCTTCTTTTGCAAGAGCTTTCGGAAGGAAAGTGGAGGTGATCGGGATGTATGTAACGATCAGAAGAACTGCAACGCAGGCTGCGATCATTGGCACAACTGCCCTTGAGATCTCCTGCAGAGTAACTTCCAGACCTTTTTTGATCTTGATGCTGATTGCTACGAAAAGGTTTACACCTACAGGAGGAGTTACCTGTCCGATTGCAAGGTTTACAGTTGCCATAACACCGAATGCTACTATATCGTATCCAAGAGCCTTACATACAGGAAGCATGATCGGAATGAAGATGTACATAGCGGAGTTTGCATCGATGAAGCATCCTGCGATCAGGAAGATGATATTTACGATCAGCAGGAAGGTAAACTGATTGTGTGCGATGCTTCCAAGTAAATTGGAGGCTGCATCTGCAATACCGAATTTGGTACATACAAAGGAGAACAGAGAGGCACTTGCTACGATGAGCATAATACCGCCGGTTGTCTTTGCTGAGTCTACCAGGATGTCAAACATATCGCGGATGGAAACTTCGCGGTAGATGACCATACCTACGAAGAGTCCGTATACAACGGATACGGCTGCTGCTTCTGTTGGTGTGAAGATACCGCCGTAGATACCGCCCAGAATGATGACCGGCATCAGGAATCCCCAGAAAGCATCTTTGAAAGCGTCCCAGCGTTCTTTGCCTGAGGCTTTTTCTCTGGATGGTTTGATATTGTGTTTCTTTGCTTCCAGCATTACTACGATTATCAGTGCCACGCCCATAAGAAGACCTGGTACGATACCTGCCATGAACATGTCTGCGATGGATGTGCCTGTGATGGAGGCATATACAACGAAGGCGATACTTGGCGGGATGACAATGGCGATGGAGCTTGAGGTTGCCATCAGTGCTGTGGAGAATGGTGCGGAGAAACCGCCCTGTTCTACCATTGCAGGGATCAGTACGGCGCCAAGAGCTGCAACAGTTGCAGGGCCGGAACCGGAGATGGCGCCGAAGAAGCAGGCTACGATAACACATACGATGGCGATACCGCCTTTTTTGTGTCCTACGCAGGTATCAACGAATTTGATCAGTCGTTTGGAGATACCGGCTTTTGCATGATGTTTCCTGACAGTACGAAGAATGGGATTGCCAGGAGCAGGAATTTGCTGATTCCTGAGTACATGTTGGTTGCTACGATCGTCAGGGATGTACCGGAGTAGAGGATTGCGCATACGGAGGAAAGTCCGAGGCAGATTCCGATGGGTACACCCAGGATCAGGAATATGAAGAAGGAGATAAATAAGATTGCACTGATCATTTATTTGCCCTCCTTTTTGTCTGTTGTGATTGTGTTCATGTTACTTTTTGTGCTGTTGTCGGTATTTTTGGCGCTGTCGGTTTTGCAGCAGAAGTCCAGACAGAATTCAATGAAGTGAAGGATCATGCATCCTGCACCGATGGGTACGAAGGACCAGAAGATCCATTCAGGCCAGTTTAATACGAAGGTTCTTTTTCCATTCTGAAGCTGAGTGATTACCTTGTCCATTCCGTATTTGAAAAGGATGACGCTGAAGATGATGCTCAGGACTGTGATCAGGATCACAGATGGTTTCTTCAGCTTCTTTGGAAGACGGTCTGTGACCAGTGTCAGGCTGACCAGTTCTCCTTCGCGGCAGGCCAGTGCGGCTGCCAGCAGGGTGATGAGTACGAATACCGCTACTACAAGTTCTTCTGTGAAGGACCAGGAACGGTGGATGACTTTACGGGAAAATACGTTTCCCACAGTCAGCACCAGGATCAGCAGTGTGGAGATTACAAGGACGATCTTTTCTACTGCAGCCAGTGCGTTCATGATTTTTTTGTAGATTTTCATGCTCTCTACTCCTCTCAAAAAATTTGCTGCTGTTTTTCGGAATTTGGAGCAGATTCAAGGCAGATGGAATGTAATGGTTATAATATGTAATTAGTTACATTTTTCATCTGTGGTGAATTCTGTTGTCTGCGAAAAACAGAAGTAGTGTTTCGGTTTCAGATCGACAGCCTGGAAAAGAAAGTATGTCTCGTGTGTAAGGGCTTTTTATGTTATAGGAATATTATGGAGTAATTTCCTATAACATAAAAAAGTCCGCCCCACGCAGGGACGGACATATGATATTCCGTAACCACCCTGTTTCACCTTTGAAACAAGTACGATTCTGCAACGTACCGATATACGCGGCTCCTGTAACGGGGGGCGGCCGGGGAAGCTTACTGTGAATACGACAATATCTGTGATGGCTGTATTCAAGGGTTCGGCTTTCCTCCTCGGGGATGATATTCGAAACAGGTCTGTCACTGCATTTCACCGGACTGCAGTTCTCTGAGGACAGGGGGGACTGTTTTTACTGGTTCCCTTCGTTGAATTTATGCGTTATAGGTTTAGCTGTTTAAAAAGCTAAAGCAATTTTAACGCTGTTTGTTTTGAAAGTCAAGAGGTTTTTGTAAGTATTTGGGGGAAGTTTGTTGGTGTGGGGCGTACACAGACAATAAGGGACGCGCGAAGCAGCATCTCTCTGCAGGTTCAGTTCCGGGGGCTAAGTAACTCTAAGGTGGGATCGCTAAAAGCATGAAGAAAAATGCAAAACTCGCTCCGTCGCAGACTCCGCTCAGACAGGTTGCTATTTTTTTTCATAACGCGGATTTCCCCCACCTAAGAGTTACTAAGCCCCCTCCAAATTCACCTGCAGAGAGATGCTGCTTCGCGCTGGCTATTGGCTGTGTAAGAGAAAATGGATGAGGTGGTGGGAGCGGAGGGGTCAAGTGAAAAGAATCAGTTGTTACTCTTGACAATCGAATGATTTTCTGCGTATATTGTAAAAAATAAAATATTAAATATTGGATAAGTAAAATAATGAGTAAAAGCTACAAAGATGAGCAGAAAGAGGTAAAGATCATGGATTTAAAGAATTATTCAACAGGGGTACAGCATATCGGGATTCCGACAAATGACATTGATAAAACTGTGGAGTTTTATCATAAACTTGGTTTTGAGACTGCATTTGAGACCGTAAATGAGGAAGCGAATGAGAAGGTTGTGTTTCTGAAACTGGGAACTCTGGTAGTGGAGACTTATGAGAATCATGCGGCGAAGATGGAGCATGGGGCGATTGATCATGTTGCGCTTGATGTGAGAGACATTGAGGAGATTTTCCAGTATATTAATGAAGCTGGTTTAAACTCCACACAGGATACCATTCATTTCCTGCCATTCTGGGAAAATGGTGTGAAGTTTTTTACCATTGAGGGTCCGAACAAGGAGAAAGTGGAATTCAGTCAGTATCTGTAAAACAGAAAAAGTTACGGAATATACCTACATAATAAAATTCCGAACATAATAAAATGAAGCAGTAAAGCCGATACATTGACTGGAAACAGTGTGTCGGCTTTTTCACTGTCCGAAATAGACTGTAGCAGTAAAAACCGGGAAAAATAAAGGAATATTAAAGGGAAGAGAAAGATGAAATATTTAAAGAAGTGGTATATTAATCTGTCAATACAGAGAAAAATTCTGTATTGTACGTTAGGGGTAGCATTGGTTGTTCTGTTGGCTGCCAGTGTTTCGCAGTATATGTCTGCATCTTCAATTGTGACAGAACAGACAAGGAAGCAGTCTGCGGGAGTGGTGAACGAGTTGTCGGTGAATTTGGATCATTATTTTGATATGGTGAGGAATTCATTTGAGTATATTGCAAATAACAGTACAGTTCAGGAGGAATTGGAGTCTGATGAACCATATAAATCGGATGGCACAGAGCTGTATTCCTATTATTCAAGATCAGGCAGATCAGAAGGCTGCTTTTGCAGGGATATACAAGTATTTATATGAAGGATATCCAGCTGTATGGTTATAACGGAGCAAATCATCTGCTGGCAAATAATCGTGAGATTCATGAAAAGACCGCTCAGATATCCTGTGAACTGGCGGAGCAGGCAAAAGGACGCTGTATTTATTATAATGCTTCTGAGGAAGGCCTGATGTATATGGCAAAGCAGATCAAAGATTCTCTGACTATGAAGCCAGTGGGAATATTGAGAGCATCTATTAAGCTGAGCTATCTGAAAAAAATGACGATCACAGCCAGAGATTCTTTGGCTGCACATATTTTTCTTCTGGACAATGACAAAAATGTTCTGATAGAGAGTGCAGAGAATGATGCGACAATCAGTGACAGAAGCTGGATAGAAAAAATATCAGGCAACACAGGAGAATTTCTGTTTACTGCAGATGGACAGGGTTATGACTGTGTATATCAGAGAAGTTCTGACACAGGACTTACAGTTGTAGGAATGATCCCTATGAGTTTCTTGCAGAAAACAGCCAGAGGATTACAGAAAACGACAATCATGCTTATTCTGGCAAGTTTGATGTTGTGTATTTTTCTTGCTAATATTCTGGCAAAGGGAATCGCTGGTCCGATCAAGCGTACAAGTAAAGCAATGCAGCAGTTTGCGGAGGGTGACTTTTCTGTCCGTCTTCCGGAAGGAAGAAGGGATGAGATTGGAACCATGAATTCTGTTTTCAACCAGACGATAGAGAAAATAGAGCAGCTGATAAAACAGGTTGTGGAGATGGAAACAGTTAACAAAGATATTGAATTCCAGGCTTTGCAGGCACAGATCAATCCGCATTTTCTTTATAATGTACTGGATACGATCAACTGGATGGCGCGAAAGAAGGGCGAGGATAATATTTGTCGTATGGTTACTTCTATCAGCAGTCTGATGCGTGCAAGTATCAGTAATAAAAGAAGTATGGTTTATATTCGTGAGGAAATAAAATATGTACAGGATTATCTTTACATACAGGAAACCAGATATGGAGATAAATTTACATCTTATATTGAAGTGGATGAGAGATTAAATGAATTAGAGATTCCGAAGATGACTATTCAGACACTGGTGGAAAATGCGGTGGTTCATGGTGTGGAAAATGCGACATGGGACTGTTTCCTTTATGTTTCAGGAGAAATTACAGATGGAATGGCAGTATTTACAGTAAAGGATGATGGCGTTGGAATGTCACAGGAGCAGTTGGAGAAACTGATGGGGACAGAGGAAGAGCCAGATCATGAAGCAGAGCGGACACATACTCATCTGGGAGTGTATGCGGTGAGAAAGAGACTGGATTATGTATATCAGAACAAGGCAAGGATGAGCATTACATCAGAACCGGGGAAGGGAACACAGGTAATACTGGAAATCCCGATGAACGGTAATGTCGGAGTTACCTACAGGAAATGTGATGAACCTGTTAATGAAAATAACAAAAAAAGGGGAGACGAGAGATAATGGAATTGCAGGTAATGATATTAGATGATGAATATATTATTCTGGATGGTTTATGTTCGTTTCCATGGAGCGATTATGGATACCGTATATCCGCAACTGCAAGGAACGGATTGGAAGGGCTGGAGAAACTGGAGCAGGCGAAACCGGATCTGATCCTTACAGATGTGAAGATGCCGGGAATGGATGGACTGGATTTTGCAGAAAAAGCACATGAGATTTATCCCAATGCGGTTATAGTGATACTGACAGGATATGACAGTTTTGCCTACGCTCAGAAAGCAATCAGCATTGGTGTGGAAGAATATCTTCTCAAACCGGTGGACTATGATGAGTTAAAGGCAATGGCTGCCCGGATTGCAGGGGAAATTCATGCAAGGAAGGAAAAACAGCAGGAAATCCGGGATCTGAAGAAATATTTCAACAGGTCAGTTCCGCAGCTGAGATCCAAATTTGCGGGAAATCTTCTGTATGGAAGAATCCAGGGAAAAGGAGTTGTAAAAGAGCAGGCAGAATCTCTGAATCTGACAATAGAGAAATATATTGTGTGTGTAGGGCGAAAAGTTGTTGGAGAAAATAAAATCCATACAGGAGATAAATGGATAGAGGAATTTGCATGCATCAATATTTTTGAGGAAATTTTTAATGATTTTGGAATTCATGTTTTGAGCGATTATAATACAGCAACTGCAGAATATAATTTTATTCTTTTGTTTGAAAAGGAAGAAGAAAACGCAGTATGTATGGAAAAAGCATTGCAGGCATGCAGTAAGATACAGGTAGAAGTAGAACGGTATCTGAAAGCACATATGAATTTTGGATTGAGCGATGTAGAAGTGGACGAATATCAGGCAAATGCACAGTACCGTAAGGCACAGACAGCATGCAGGCAATGTGTTTATCTGGGTACGAATATCATACTCAGATACGAAGATCTGCAATATAAAAAACAGACAGACTTTGTGATTACTTCCGGTGAAAAAACACATTTTATGATGACTTTGTTTCAGGACAGTTTTGAGAAAGCGGAGGATGAACTTCATCAGATATTTCGAAACGCACCGGAAGATGTATCTCCGGTGAAATTTGCAGCAATGGATTTACTTTTGGGATGTATGAAATTTCCATATATCTGTGCAGTTGACAGTGAAATTCATAATAAAAACTGGAATCTTTCTGTGCTTCAGGATGGAATAAAAAGAATCTGTCAGTGCGAGAACACAGAAGAGGTGTTGAATTGTCTGCTGAATCTGTTTGGAACGCTGATTAAACAGAATACAGAAGGAACTGATGAACGGAACCGGAAACTGGTTCAGAGTGTTCTTTCTTACATTGAGAAGAATTATTCAGGAGATTTATCTATGGATGATCTGACTGAGAAATTCCATGTAAGCAGAACCTATATCAGCCGCCTTCTTAAGAAATATGCCGGAAAGAGTTTTCTGGAATATCTGACAGATGTCCGGTTCCAACAGGTGGAGAAACTGATTGCAGATAATAAATATAAACAATATGAAATCGCAGAATGGTAGGATACAAAGACTTTGGATATTACATAAAAGTATTCAAAAAGCGTTACGGTATTACACCCAATGAATTCAGGAAATATATATAAACAGCGAGGTTAACTGTATCAGGTAAGTCATTTAATCGAATCAGGCAAGTAGCGAGGCGGATGATTTTATCTGCCTGACGATAGAACAGGAGATTTGTGCACAGTATAAAATTTGTGCACAAATCTCCTATTTTTACTTTTATTTCCAATTGTTTATAAAAGGCAAAAAGACTAAAATAAAATCATCAAGAACGAGGAAACACAAATTAAAAGGAGGAAACAAGTAAATGAGGAAAATGAAAAAAGTGTTATCACTTGCCATGACGGCAGCTATGACAGCCAGTCTTCTGACAGGCATGGGAGCAGTTACAGCTTCTGCGAAGAAATCGGATGATGGAAAAAGAACGAAGATTACTGCTTTATTAAACTCAACAGAATCGACAGAACAGTATCAGGTTTATGACTATTTGTTGAAAAATTTCTGTGATGAGAAAGGCATTGACTATGAAATAGAAATGGTTAATGATAAACAAGATTATTTTACGAAATTACAGATGTATATCAATAGTGATACATTACCAGATATCTTCGGATGCCCCAATGGAACACTTTCTAAAGCATGTAAAGACATTGATGCATTAGTGGATTTAGGTGCTGAGTTAGATCGAAATGGATATGCGGATAAGATGAATGGTGCGGTACGAGATTTCCTTACAGATGCAGATGATGGTAATTTGTATCTTTTCCCACAGGGATTATATTGTGAATTCTTTATGTATAGGAAGGATCTCTTTGAAAAAGCCGGTATTAAAGAAACTCCGACAACATGGAAAGAATTTGAAGAAGACTGTCAGAAACTTGCGGATATAGGAGAAATTCCGGTTATTATCGGTGGTTCAGATGTATGGCAGATTATGAGATATCTTTCATTCTCTCCATGGAGAGTAACAGGTCCGGAATTTATCACTGGATATCAGGCTGGAACAGACTCTTTTGCCCAAAATGAAGCTGCCAAATATGGTGTAAATCTGGTTTATGATCTTGGAACAAAAGGATATTTTGAACCAGGATTTGCAAGTGTAGATTACACTTCAGCCACAAACTTATTCTATGGTGGCACTGGTGGAATTTTCTACAGTGGTTCAGGTCAGATCAATCTTGCTGAGGATATGTATGATGCAGGTCAGATAGGATTTTTCCCTGTGCCTGACACAGAAGAAATGGATAATATGGAGACAAATATTCCAATTCACGCAGGATTTGGTATTGGATATAATAAGGCTACATATGACGACACTATGCAGGAATTCTTTGATTATGCATGTGAACATTATTCAGAGGCTTGTTACAACAAAGGAAATATTTTCTCACCGTTTAACGATGATATTCCAGAAGGACTTCCACAGCTTTTCTATGATCTTCAGCCGTTATTTGAAAATGCTGAAACAGCATGGACCTCATGGGATGATAAGCTTGATTCAGAAAATCTGACCCAAATTGCAGATGAACAGCAGAAACTGGCTCAGGGAATTACCACTCCGGATGAATTTATCGAAACCTGTGATTCTTTTGTAAAAAGTAAGTGATTTTTCAATAATAATAAACAGAGACTGACAGCTGCCTTGTCAGTCTCTTTCAGAGAAAGAGAGGAGGAAGAACTGTGCAGAAAGCATTTGGAAAAAAGTCAGTCATCCTTTTATTCATCTTTCCAGCATTTCTTATTTATACAGCATTTGTAATTGTTTCCATCATATGGGCTGGTTATTATAGCTTTTTTGACTGGGGTGGTGTTGGAGAGAAAGTATTTGTAGGATTAAAAAACTATATAGAACTTGTTACGCAGGATGAAGTTTTCAGAGCTACAATAGGGCATACTCTTGTTTATACTGTAATTAATGTGGCAATTCAGGTATTTGGAGGTTTATTATTTGCGATTCTCCTCAGTCGTATTAAAAAAGGAAGAGTTGCTTTACAGACTCTGTATTATATTCCGGTAGTTATTTCTTCTGTAGCGATTTGCCAGATTTTTACAAAGTTATTATCAGTAACGCCAACCGGTATTGTGAATCAGGTATTATCATTCATCGATCCATCTCTGAAACTGATGGAGTGGATTTCAAATCCTCAGATTTCACTGTATGTAACAGCTTTTGTAGAAGCATATAAATACCTGGGACTGTATATGGTTATCTTTTATGCAGCACTGATCGGTGTTCCGGATGAACTGGGAGAAGCAGCACTGATCGATGGAGCATCAACATGGCAGGAATATCTTTATGTAAGAATTCCTTATATTAAACCGGTTATCATTGCAAACTGTCTGCTGGTACTGAATGGTTCCCTGAGATCTTTCGAGTTCTCTTATCTGTTAACACATGGAGGACCGGGAAATGCGTCTGAACTTATGACAACTTATATGTATAAACAGGCGTTCAGCAGTATGAAATATGGTTACGGAAGTTCTGTAGCGATCATGATCGTAATCATCTGTATGGTAGTTGGAATGTTATTCCGTAAATTTACAGGAGGAGGGGATGACGAATGAAAAAGAAAAAAACAACCATTCCGAGCATCATTAAATGGGTTATCGCATTAATCCTTGTTGTGATGCAGTTTATCCTTTCTTCTATGTATTTACTTCAAGTTTTAAGTCACTGGATGATTTCAGACAGTTACCGGCATATGCACTCCCGTCAAAATGGGTGCTGACAAACTTTATCAATGTTTTTACAAAAAGCCATATGCTGACTTATTTTAAAAACAGTATCATTGTTTTGATCGGTGTACTGATTCCTCTGCTTTTATTTGCACTGATGGCTGGATTTGCATTAAGCAAAATCAAATTCAAAGGCAGAAAATTTGTCCTTAATTATTTCCTTCTTGGATTGATGCTTCCTATGCAGGTTGCACTGATTCCATTGTTTACTATTTTAATAAGATGGGACTGATCAATACATACCCGGCAATTATTTTGCCACAGATTGCTTTTTCACTGTCTTATTCCATTCAGCTGTTTTATTCATTCAGCAAATTCTTCCCTGAAGAAATGCTGGAAGCAGCGATCATTGATGGATGTTCACCGATAGGATGTTTCTTTAAGATGGTGGTTCCGATGTCACTGAACTCTATTATTACAGTAGCAACCATGCAGGCAGTATTCTGCTGGAATGAGTATATTAATGCTTATACATTTACCAGATCTACAGATATGAAAACCATTACACTTGGTTTAAATGACTTCGTAGGAAGCATGGGACTGACAGACTGGGGTGGTACATTTGCAGCCATCACTGTAACAGTACTTCCGGTATTTATTTTCTACTTCTTCAGCAGCAAGAAGATGCTGGCAGGTATGACAGCAGGTGCAGTAAAAGGTTGATAATATGCAAGAATTATCTGATAACAGTAGTTTGATTTATGAGTAAATAACAGGCTTGCCGGAAAAGTACAAGCAGGCCTGTAAAGTGAAATAAAGTATAAAAAAGGAGATTAAGACTATGCAGAAATTATACTATCAGTTCCCGGGAACATGGTTTGGCGATTGCATGCCATTTGGACATGGAGATAAATTCTATTTATATCATCAGAGAGATACCAGAAAACCGGGACCATTTGGAGAACCATTTGGCTGGGATCTGGCAACAACTTCTGATTTTGTACATTACGAAGATAAAGGCGTGGCAATTCCGAGAGGAACAGATGAAGAACAGGATCAGTTCATCTTTGCAGGCAGTGTTTTCGAGGCAGAAGGACAGTATCATATTTTCTATACAGGCTATAACCGCGATTATCCGGCACTTGGAAAACCATCTCAGGTTCTGATGCATGCATACAGCGATGATCTTGTAACATGGCACAAAACTCAGGATGCACTTACCTTCACTCCACAGGAAGGCTATGACCCGGATGACTGGAGAGATCCATGGGTGATCCGCGATGAGGAAAATGATCAGTATCTGCTGATCCTTGGCGCAAGATTACAGGGACCAAAGACAAGACAGACAGGAAGAACTGTTAAATTCACATCTAAAGACCTGAAAAACTGGAAGTTTGAAGGAGATTTCTGGGCACCGGATCTCTATACTATGCATGAGATGCCAGACTTATTTAAGATTGGTGACTGGTGGTATCATATTGTGACAGAATACAGTGACAGAAGTAAAATGGTATACCGTATGAGCAAGAGTCTGGAAGGTCCATGGATCGCACCGAAAGATGATGCATTTGACGGCAGATCTTATTATGCAGGACGTACTTTTGAACTGAACGGACAGAGAATCCTCTTTGGCTGGGTTGCTACCAAGGATCAGGATGATGATGACAATAACTTCATCTGGGCAGGAACATTTATGGCACATGAGGTTTACCAGAGAGAAGATGGAACTCTTGGTGTAAGAATTCCGGAAACTGTATGGAATGCATTTGATAAAGAAGAAAAGACAGAAGATTTTGTAATTGATACTCCAACTAAGAGTACAGAAAAAGTAGTTGCAAAAGATACAGGAGATATCTTCAAATTCGAAGCAGATGTGGAATTCACAGAAGGAACTAGAACTTTCGGTGTGAGGTTCTATGAAGATGAGGATAAAGCTGAGTCTTACCAGTTCGTATTTAATGTAACAGAAGACAGATATGTATTTGAGAAAAAACCAAACTGGCCATGGCCTGCAAACCAGAATATCGGACTGGAGAGACCGCTGGAACTGGTACCTGGTAAGAAATACAATATCAAAATGATCGTAGATGATACAATTGCTACAATCTATGTAGACGGTGTTGCATTAAATGCAAGAGCATATAAACGTCCGGGAGAAAGTCTGTCACTCTTTGCTTCTGAAGGAAGCCTGAAAGTAACTAACTGTAAGGTTACAACCGGATTAAAGAAATAGAGACAGACAGCAATTTAACCGATAAACCGTGGAGCAGTTATTCGGTGTAGAGTAACGTGACGAAGAGATTGCTGTAAATAAAAAAGTTGCTGTGCTTATAGAAATGCACAGCAGCTTTTTTGCGTTAAGTCGATTGGAAACAACAGATTTAGGGGTTGCTTAATCTTCTAATTTAATCTTCTCCTTAAGAACCACACATCCTGCCATGTCTCCGATAACATTGACGCAGGTTGCACCCATATCGCAGAGTGTGTTGATGCTGATATAAACGCCCATGACACCAGCCGGCAGACCTGCCATGGTTGCCAGGGCTGCGAAGGATGCGATGGCACCGCCCGGGATTCCCGGGGTTCCTACTGACAGGAGTACGTTTGCCAGAAGGATTATGATCATCATGGAAATGCTTACGTTAATTCCGCATGCATTGGCGAAGAACATGATCATGAATGACATCAGGATGGATACGGCATCCATGTTTACAGTAGCGCCAAGAGGAATGGCAATACTTGTGATCTTGTTGGATACGCCCATTTCGTCTTCCATACGCTGTTTACTGATTGGAATGGTCGCTGAACTGGAACAGGTTCCGAATGCGTTCAGAGCTGCAGGAAGCATTGCTTTGAAGAATTTCACAGGGCTTTCTTTGCCGATGAATTTCACGGAGCCGCCGTAAATGACCAGGGCAAATCCGAAGAATGCCACATACAGGATGATCAGCTGAGTTGCCAGTGAATGATGGTTTCTGTACCGTTGGCTTCTACAACAGGAACGATAGTACAGAATACACCGATAGGTGTGAAGTACATAACTGTGCTGATGACTTTCAGACAGACTTCGTTACAGGAATCGATGACTTTCAGAAGTGCAGTACCCTTTTCGCCGATGGCGATAAGTGTGAAGCCTACGATGACTGCGAATACAAGTACCTGAAGCATATTTCCGTTTGCGAAAGCTGCAACCGGGTTGGATGGGATCAGGTTTTTGATGGTGTCCAGAATGCTGGTCATCTCAGTTGCCTGGATGTCGGAAGTTGCCATTTCGAATTTAACACCCTCACCGAGATGAATCAGCCGCGGGATGATCAGTCCTGCCAGGCTGGCAAGTGCTGTGGTGCACAGGAAAAAGATCATGGCGCCGGCTGTGATCTTGCCGGTTGTGCGGGCATTACCGATGCTGGAGATACCCATGATAATGGAACAGAAGACCAGTGGAAAGATCATCATGTTCAGGGCATTCATGTAAATGCTTCCGATAAGGCTTGTGACGGTAAGAACCGGTTCGAACCGGTTTGCCAGAAACAGACCGGTAATGATACCCAGGATCAGTCCGGTAAAGATTGCTGCGGTAATATGTTTTTTATACCACGAATAGAATTTTTTCATTTGTTCCCTCCTCTTTATTGTTATTTCCTGATACCCGAGGACTATATTGGCAGACGGATTGAGTGATGCGCAAATCTGGTAAAATTCTGCGGTCTATAGCTTTGATAAGATACTGGGTTCAGGAAAAATAGCACGACACTACTTTACCACAATAATGTGTGAATTACAATATTTCCCGCCGTTTTCTTATTTGAGTGGGAGTGTTTCCGAAATGCTCAAGGAACATCCTGCGAAATAGTTTGTAATTGATAAAGCCATGCCGCTCCAAATTGTAACACAGAAAAACAGGCATCGATGATACAGATATCGAAGCCTGTTTTTCTGCGTTGCAGGAAATTATTTTATAATATTCCTGTGACATAAAAAGTCCTATGCAGGCTATTATGATTGTCAGGTGCGGGTGAAGAGGGTATAATAGTTGTAATTATTTAACCAAATCAAGGAAGTCCCTGCTTCAATTGTAAAGAGCAATAAGTAGTGGGTGGGGATTTATTTGTATCAGAAGGAGTGTTTATATGAAACCAACTATTTTATTAATAAATTTTCAGGATCAGCAGAAGCTTCGCAAGTTAAAGATGGCGTTGCTGCCTTTTAAGCTTCGGATTAAAACTGTAGAACCCCAGGACTATAGTCAGCCAATCGGATATCTGGCAGGAGTGAAAGAGGTTTCTCAGGTGCAGATTCCATCAGCGCTGATCCCGCAGGAGCAGATGGAGAAGGAAATGCTGATTCTTGCAGGAATCACGGGGAATCTGTTTGACCAGGTGCTCTATACCTTGCGGAAAGCAGGTACACCTGTGGATTACAAGGCAGTTCTGACGGAGCATAATCAGAACTGGAACTGTATGCAGCTTTATAAAGAACTGGAGAAAGAACATAATATGTATCACCCGTCTTAAATAATAGAAATAGTTGGAGGTTTTGGCTATGAAGGTTGTAGTTGCAGTTGATTCATTTAAGGGAAGTATGACTTCCATGGAAGCAGGAATGGCTGTCAAAGCAGGTATTCTTGCAGCAAAAAAGGACGCAGAAGTGATCGTAAAACCTCTGGCTGACGGTGGAGAGGGAACTACGGATGCGCTGATCGAAGGTCTGAAGGGAGAACGTGTGGATGTGACAGTTACAGGTCCTTATCATGAGCCGGTTCAGGCATATTATGGATATCTCAGGGAAAGTAATACCGCAGTTATGGAAATGGCAACAGCAGCAGGTATCACACTTTCAGATAAGAAGGAGCCTATGACCGCTACCACCTATGGAGTGGGAGAACTGATCCTTCATGCAATCGGTAGAGGTATCCGCAACTTCATTATCGGTATTGGCGGAAGCGCCACTAATGACGGTGGAGTGGGAATGCTGAGAGCCTTTGGATATAAATTTCTGGATGAAAAGGGAGAAGATGTAGGGGAAGGTGGACAGGCACTTGCAAGGATTGCATCTGTAGAAATTTCAGACAAGAAGGAACTTCTTTCCCAGTGTAATTTCAGGATTGCCTGTGATGTGACCAATCCTCTCTGCGGTTCTCAGGGAGCTACATATATCTATGGACCGCAGAAGGGAGTTACCCCCGATATCCTTCCGGTTCTGGATGCAGGCATGAAAAACTATGCAGAGGTTACTGCCAAAGTGATTGGTAAAGATAACCAGAATGCAGCTGGTGCAGGTGCGGCAGGCGGACTTGGATTTGCATTTCTGAATTATCTGGATGGCGAGCTGACGCCCGGAATACAGCTTATTCTGGATGCTGTTCATGTGGAAGAGGAAATGAAGGATGCAGATGTGGTTGTAACAGGTGAAGGTTGTCTGGATTATCAGACTGCCATGGGGAAAGCCCCGGTCGGTGTTGCAAAGCTTGGTAAGAAATATTGCGCAAAAACCATTGCATTTGCAGGAAGCGTTACGAAAGAGGCAGTTGCCTGCAATGAAGCAGGAATAGATGCTTTCTTTCCAATTGTACGCGGAATTTCCACGCTGGAAGAAGCAATGGATCCGGACACTGCAAAAGCAAATATGGCTGCAGCTGCAGAGCAGGTATTCAGACTGTTGTAATTATTTTTGCTTTTGCAGAAATCGCAATGTTGAGAATCCTCAGAAGATATAGTAAAATCATTGCGTTAACGATTCAGTATTTTGTTGGTAAAATAGCTGACAGGAAAATGCCGGAATCCCGGCAGAAGATATAAGGGAGAAACCATATGACACTAACACAGATGAATTATATCATCACAATTTCCGAAACCGGTTCACTGAATAAAGCTGCGGAGGCGTTGTATATTTCCCAGCCTTCTCTGACCAATGCAGTGAAGGAGCTGGAGAAGGAGCTTGGAATCATTATATTCAACCGCAGCGGCCGTGGTGTGACACTGACCAATGACGGGACAGAATTTCTGATGTATGCCCGTCAGATATATGGACAGTATGAAAGTGTGGTTGAGAAATACAGTGAGGGTGGTTCCTATAAGAAGAAATTTGGCGTTTCCACCCAGCATTATTCTTTTGCAGTGAAAGCATTCGTGGATATGGTGCAGAAGTTTGATGTGTCAGAATATGAATTTGCCATCAGGGAGACAAAGACTGCAGATGTGATTAGTGATGTCAGCACCATGAAAAGCGAGGTGGGAGTACTTTATCTCAGTGATTTCAACAGAAAGGCACTGTTAAAGCTTCTCCATTCTGCGAATCTGGAGTTTCATCATTTGATTGACTGTCAGGCATATGTATATTTGTGGAAAAATCATCCACTGGCAAATGAGAAATCTATCAGCTACAGCCAGCTGGCTAAATACCCCTGCTTGTCCTTCGAACAGGGAGATAAGAGCAGTTTTTATCTGTCAGAGGAAATTTTGTCTACCAATGAATATTCCAGAACAGTCAAGGCCTCAGACCGGGCGACTATGCTGAATCTGATGGTAGGACTCAATGGCTATACCCTGTGTTCCGGAATTATCTGCGAGGAGCTGAATGGCAGTGACTATCTGGCAATTCCTTTCGAAGGGGATGAGCAGAATCAGAACAGTGACATGGAGATAGGCTATATTACCAGAAAGAATTCAATTCTCAGCAAGGTGGGAAATCTGTATGTCTCTTCACTGAAGAAATATCTGGAGCAGAATACAATTTCGGAGTAATCAGTAACTGAGAGTCTGGATTATCTGATTACGATTCTGTTGCATATTGTAGGACAGATATTGTAAGGGAGAAAAACATGAATCTTGAATATATTTGTGAACAGATGGTACGCATTCTGCATGGAAATATTACCTGTATCAGCGAATCTGGTGCAATAGAAGCCTGTTATGGGGACATGGCGGCGCAGTGTAATCCTTTATTTACGGATCCGGAATTTCTGTCTGCTGTTCATGAGCGTGAGAGAAAAGATTATCCGGATCTTTTTTATGAGAAAGATACGATTCTTTATGCGGTCGTTTCATTAGAAAATGTAAAAATTGTGGCAGGTCCTGTCAGCACTGAAAAGCATACAAAAGATTCAGAACATTATCTGATGCAGCACCACCATATCAGTGATGAGACAGGCTTTCGTCTGTCATTTTGTGAGCTTAAAGTGTTTGGCTCAGGAATTCTGATGCTCTATCACATGATAACAAGAAAAGAACTGACGATTAATGATCTCTGGCAGAAGAATGGAATTCGGGAAACAGATATTATAGAAGTGAAAGGACAGATTTCCAGCGTTATTTTTGAGCATCAGGAGCAGGAACTTCCACATAATCCTTATGATCAGGAAGTGCGTGAATTGGATAGTATCCGTCATGGAGATGTGGAAATGCTTAACCGCAGTTTAGCTGAAACTTATCGTGGAGAAGTAGGACAGCTTGCCAAAAATCAAGTCCGCCAGGCGAAGAATATTGCCATCTGTGTTATCACACTTGCATCCCGTGCAGCCATCAGCGGGGGAATGATTCCGGAAGAGGCTTTTTCCATGGTGGATGGTTACATTATGAAGATTGAGGATATGAATAATGCAGTAAAAATCGATTCCATGATGCGTCAGGCAGAATACGAATTTGCAGAATGTGTGGCAGAAATTCATAAGAATCAGCAGAAAAATGAGCTGGTTGAGCGAACAAAGAATTATATTTATCAGAATCTCCACAGTGATATCGCTATAGGAGAGATTGGGCAGAAAATAGGGGTAAATACAAGCTATTTATCGGATCTTTTTCATAAGGTTGAGGGGACTACTATACAGCAGTATATCCGTAAAGAGAAAATACGCCTTGCGGAAAATATGCTTCGTTATTCTGATTATGAAGTAAAAGAAATTGCCAGTTATCTGTCTTTTTGTTCTCAAAGTTACTTTGGAAATATTTTCCGGCAGCAGACGGGGATGACACCTGCCAGATACAGAAAGAAATATGGAAAATGGAAAGAACCAAAATAAATGATAGTTTGCAAAAATAAATGATATAATATCCGAAAAATCTCTGTTAGTATACATGCATAAGCAAAGCAAAACAGGGAGGAAAGATGATGTTTTTTAAAAAATTTACAAATGAAAATGCATCCGAAAAAGTTACGGTTAAAGAACGTCTGGCTTATGGATGTGGAGATTTTTCAAGTAACATTATGTATTCTGCAATGGCAGCATTTCTGTTATTTTATTACACAGATGTAGTCGGGGTAAGTGCTGCGGCAGTAGGTGTGATCATGATGTGCTCCAGACTTTTTGACGGAGTCAGTGATTTGATTATGGGTGTTATCATCGATCGTACCAAGTCACCGTTTGGTAAAGCAAGGATATGGATTCTCAGGTTGGTAATTCCATATGCAATTGGTACGGTTTTGCTGTTCTCAGTTCCGACAGGATGGAGTCAGACTGCGAAACTGATTTATATTTTCTTCAGTTATAACCTTGCATTTACAGTATTATTTACGGGAATCAATCTTCCATATGCGACATTGACAGCTCTGATGACGCAGGATCAGTATGAACGCTCTGTATTAAGTATTTTCAGAATGATTCTTGCAACCTGCGGTACTCTGTTTATCAAAACATGTACTCTTCCGGTAGTGAAATTCTTCGGAGATGATGCAAGAGCATGGACAATGACTTTTGTAGTATTTGGATTTCTGGAGATTGTGACCTTTATGATCACTTTCCTGTTCACAAGAGAACGTGTAAATACCACAGAAGATGAAAATCGTCTGAAAGTACCGGTTTCTCTGGGATTTAAGGCATTAGTAAAAAATAAATACTGGTTTATGGCAACACTTAACCTGATTCTGATTTTTATTGCACAGGGAATTAACGGATCAGCAGAAGTTTATTATACAAAGATTGTACTTGGAAATAGCAGTCTGGTAGGAACTTTCTCCGTAGCTTTACAGGCAACACAGATTATTTGTATGTTCTTTATCGCGGGATTTGTAAAGAAATTTGGAAAGAGAAATGTCCTGATGACAGGTGCTGCTGTTATGATCGTTGGTTACGGAATTATGGGACTTGCATCTGAGAATCTGACACTTCTGATTGCAGGATGTATCCTCAGAGGTGTGGGAAATGCCGGAATTTCTGCATGTATGTTTGCTATGGTTACAGACACGATCGAATATGGAGAATGGAAAACAGGAATCAGAACAGAAGGTCTTATCAACAGTGCGGCAAGCTTTGGACAGAAAATTGGAAATGGACTTAGTTCTGTACTTCTCGGAGCAATCCTTTCTATTGGTGGCTATGTAGGAACAGCCGCTTCACAGTCTGCAAGTGCTATCACAGCAATCCGCACAAGTTATATTTATGTGCCAATCATTCTGACTGTGATTCAGATTATTGTATTATTCTTCTATCACCTTGATGAAGAATATGATTCTATTTTAAATGATCTGAAAAGCAGACGTAATTTCAAAATAGGAGGACGAAACGGATATGAGGTGTCAGATAAAACTGAACAGTATTACAGATGTAAAAGAGTTTGTAAATATCACATTTAAAGCAGAGAATGATGTGGATCTTATCTGCGGTAAATATCATATTGACGGAAAATCCATCATGGGAATCTTCAGTCTGGAATTAGACAGACCTATTGAGATGGAAATGAGTGATGCTGATATGGAGAAACTGAAAAGTCAGTTTGAGAAATTTATGATTGGTTGAAATAATATAGTGTAAGATCTGGAGGATATATTATAATGAAGGAACTTCTTTTCGGAGCAGCATATTATGATGAATATATGCCATATGATCGCCTGCAGCAGGACGTGGCAATGATGAAGAAGGCAGGGATCAATACAGTAAGGATCGCAGAATCCACATGGAGCACCTGTGAACCACAGGAAGGTGTTTTTGATTTCTCACATGTGGAACGTGTTATGGACGCAATGGAGGAAGCCGGGATCAATGTGATCATCGGAACTCCTACATATGCGATCCCTACATGGATGGTGAAATCTCACCCGGATGTTATGGCAGAAACTGTAAAGGGCAGAGGAATTTACGGAGCCCGTCAGATCATGGACATCACTCATCCGGTGTATCGTTTCTATGCAGAGCGTGTGATCCGTAAATTAATGGAGTGTACCGCACACAGAAAATGCGTTATTGGTTTTCAAGTAGATAATGAAACCAAATACTACGGAACAGCCGGAAAGAATGTGCAGGAGAAATTTGTGAAATACCTCCGCAAGAAATTCAATAATGACCTGGATGCCATGAACCATGAATTTGGTCTGGATTACTGGAGTAACCGTATCAATGCATGGGAGGATTTCCCTGATGTGAGAGGAACGATCAATGGAAGCCTTGGCGCGGAATTTGAGAAGTTCCAGAGAACGCTGGTGGATGAGTTTTTAAGCTGGCAGGCAGATATCGTAAATGAATACCGCAGAGAAGGTCAGTTTATTACTCATAATTTTGACTTTGAATGGCGGGGATATTCCTATGGAGTACAGCCTGATGTAAACCATTACCATGCAGCGAAAGCACTGACGATTGCAGGCACAGATATTTATCATCCAACACAGGATGACCTGACAGGGGCAGAGATTGCATTTGGCGGTGATATGACACGTTCTTTAAAGAGAGATAACTATCTTGTTCTGGAAACAGAAGCACAGGGTTATCCTGGATGGACTCCTTATAAAGGACAGCTCAGACTTCAGGCATACAGTCATCTGGCAAGCGGTGCAAACAGTGTGATGTACTGGCACTGGCATTCTATTCATAATTCTTTTGAGACATACTGGAGAGGACTTCTCAGCCATGACATGCAGGAGAATGCACCATACCGTGAAGCCTGCATTATTGGAAATGAATTCTCCAGCTTGGAAGCCATCTGGTAAATCTGAAGAAGAAAAATGATGTTGCCATTCTTGTAAGCAATGAAGCATTAACAGCTCTTAAATGGTTTGGAATCGAAGCAACTGCAGCAGGAGATCATGGAATTGGATATAATGATGTTGTCCGCTGGCTTTATGATACACTGTTTAAGATGAATATTGAGTGTGATTTCGTATGGCCGGAATCAGATAATCTGGATCAGTATAAAGCAATCTTTGTCCCGGCACTCTATGCCGCACCGGATGAACTGCTGGAAAGACTGAAACAGTACACAGCAAATGGCGGTACACTGGTGGCAACATTCAAGACTGCATTTGCAAATGAGAATGTCAAAGTAAGCCATGAAATGCAGCCCCATATTCTAAGTAACTGTTTCGGTATCAGCTACCAGCAGTTCACTTTCCCGAAGAATACAGGGCTGTCAGGAAGTATTATTAATGAAACTGCAAATGGAGCAGATGAAAAAGCTGAAACAAAAGTATTTATGGAATTATTAATGCCGCAGGAAGCAGAAGTACTTGCGTCCTATGATCATTATAATTGGAAGGAATACGCAGCAATCACAAAGAACCATTATGGAAAAGGAACTGCCATTTACATTGGCTGTATGACAGATGACAACACCTTAAAAGCAGTACTCACAGAAGCACTTAACAGCGCAGAAGTGGAAATTCCGGAGTATAGCTGGCCGGTAATCGTGAGAAAGGGAACCAATGATCTGGGTAAATGTGTCAGATATATCCTGAATTATTCTGCAGAAGAGCAGAAGGTTGTATATCATGGTGCAGACGGAACAGAACTGTTTTCAGAGGAATCTGTGCAGGATGGAGACAGCATTGCTGTTCTGCCGTGGAATTTGAAAATCGTGGAAGAAGCATAAAGTATAGCTTCACATATCTTTCCTTATATTCTGCTTCCTGTATTTCTGCGGGCTGCAGCCTTCACTCTGGAGAATACCTTGGCATAGTAGTTGGAGTCTGTGAAGCCGGATTTCTGGGCGACTTCCATAATGCTGTCATCGGAGCTGAGGAGAAATTCAAGGCTCCGTTCCACCCGGTATTCCTGCAGAAATGTAAACAGGGATACGTTCATGTATCTCTTGAATAACCGGCTGCATTCGCTCTCGCAGAGGTGGATTTCCTCTGCGATATCTTTCATCTGGATTTTATTCATGTAATTGTGTTCCAGATAATCCATGATCTCACGCATACGGTTGCGTTCCAGTTTGCTGTGTTCCGTATAGGGGAGGTTCTCCGGAAGATTCTGCAGCATACAGCGCCACAGCTTTTGCAGAGTTCCGGTGATATCCAGTTCGTAAAATTCCTTTTTCTCTTCATACAGAGTTATGATTTCTCTCACATATTCGGAAAAAATTTCATGCCAGGGCTGCGAATAGTCAATGTAGACTGCAGGAAGGGAGAAATTGTGTAAAAATGGCTCCACATATTTCCTGCGCAGGATACTTCCGTAGGAACCATAGATAATCTTTGGCAGAAAAGTGATGGAGACATATTTGCCGTCTTTCATATCTTCCATGAAGCCTGCGTGGAGTACATTGGCATTTCCCAGAAGGATATCTCCTGCTGTCATGTGGTAGGTACACTGGTTTACTTTATAGAGAATCTGTCCATCCAGGACAAGGGTGATTTCTATCTCAGGATGCCAGTGCCAGAGAAAGGAGCCGGATTTGTAGCCGGAAAGTTTCTCGTAGCTTACCAGCAAAGGAAATTCATCACTGCCATGTTTCTTCAGTTCTTTCTGTGAGCCGTCGGTTATGATCTCTGCCATTATATATGCGTCCGTTACTGAAAACTTATAAAAAGTTATAAACTTCTATGTTCCATTCCTACTTCAACGAGTATGCTTTTGATGATATAAATATCAATCTACTCACAAGTTCCTGTACTCTCCATAGGCGTAAATTCCGGACTAACGTATCCGTACATATTTGCATTAACGTTTCAGTGTCAGCTTGCAAATTTTTCTCCATAAGTCTTGAGATTTATAGATGCCTGGAAATCTCTGTCA